>JACCDU011391126.1_pt1 | contig 17455 bp, 19 predicted proteins | sample 7446081 | NCBI WGS metagenome assembly JACCDU01 (sample SAMN15323447, study PRJNA562643) | freshwater metagenome | isolation source: river surface water | place: USA:Blue River Watershed | collected 2017-08-17
CCTCGATGGCGAGGTGCACGCCTTTGGCGCCGAATTCTTCGACGACTTTGGCCCAGCGGCCCCAGGCGCTGAGCAGGTGCCATTGGCTGCGTTGGCGCATGATGCCGTCGGCGTCGAGGAATTGTTCTTTGGTGGCGAGGGTGAAGCGCATGAGTTGCTTGCCGTCTTCGAGCTGCACATGGCGTGCCTCGGCGGTCATGTAGCCGATGAGGTTGACGTGATTCATGTGGAGGTTCGGGTTGGCCGATAACCGTGGCTCAGGCTGCGTTTTCATTGGCCGGCTGCTCATGGCTCACGTTTTTTTTGGGTTGGACCATAATGAAGTCGTAGAGTTCAATGATAGTAGCAAAACGCTTTTCGCCGGCCTTGTTTTCGTATTGTTGGTTGACCAACTTGCCTTCGATCACGACTTCCATGCCTTTTTCGAGCTTCTCGCCTACCTTTTCGGCTATTTTGCCCCAGGCATTGATGGTGTGCCATTGCGTGAAGTCGTGCCACTCGCCATTTTTGTCCTTGAAGTTTTCGTGGGTCGCCATTGAAAAACGCGCGAGGAGACGCCCTGAATCGAATTTGACAATTTCTGGCGAACCGCCCAAGCGCCCCATGAGGCTGACTTTGTTTTTAAATGCATTCATAACTAAAAATTTAATTGGTGAATGCCAAAGTTGGGGCAAGCGACAAGTGCTACTCGGTTGTTAAGTGCTTAATGTCGGATAAATTGTGCCGTCATAAGATCAACCGTCGTACTGCCTGTAATTACAATACTTTGCAACTATTTGAAATATTTCATCGTCCTTTGCGTTTGTAGCAAAAAAACACGACCATGTCAAAAATCAAAAACAATCTTTATTTCAAAATTGGCGGTATTGTACTGATCGCCTTGCTTTTACTCATTCCGACTGGCATGATCAAGAGTATCATTTACGAACGCGAACAAACCCAAAGAGAAGCCATTGAAGAAGTGAGCGAAAAATGGGGCGGCGAACAAACCCTACAAGGCCCTGTGCTCACGATTCCTTACACGCGTTATGTCAAGGAAATCGATAAAGCAAATGGCAAAGAAAAATTGGTGCAAATCACGGAAAGACTGCACGTGTTGCCGAGTAAACTCAATGTGCAAGCCAGCGTGAATCCGGATCGTAGGCACCGTGGCGTATATGAAATTGTGGTGTATAAATCAGTGCTGCACGTGAGTGGTGAGTTTACCAAACTCGACTTCAAAGACCTCGAGAACAAAGGCCATACTTTTAAATTCAACGAAGCCACACTAGACGCCGGCATTGGAGATTTGCGCGGCATCGAAAAACAGATCAACCTCAATTGGGACGGTCAAAAAATCGGTTTCAATCCGGGTGTTTCCAATCAAGATGTTTTTTATACTGGCATCAATGCGAAAGTAGCGATTTCACCTTCAGATGATCATTTGTATCGCTTCAGTTTTGATGTAGAACTCAATGGCAGTCAACAATTATTTTTCACGCCTGTGGGTAAAGAAACTGACGTTGTGCTGAACTCGGATTGGCAAACCCCAAAATTCACGGGTTCTTTCTTGCCAGACCAACATAAAACAGACAAAAATGGCTTCAAGGCACATTGGAACGTCTTGAACCTCAACCGCAATTATCCACAAAGTTGGACGGGTTCTAGCTACAAAATTTATGACTCTGCCTTTGGCGTCGACCTCAAAATACCTGTCGATAACTACCAGAAGTCGCACCGCACGATTCACTATGCTTTGCTGTTTATCGGCCTCACCTTCTTGGTTTTCTTCTTTATTGAAATTTTCCAGTCTTCGGGAATTCACCCCATTCAGTATATTTTGGTCGGGATTGCGCTCGTGGTCTTCTACACCTTATTGCTCTCTATTTCCGAGCACATCCGTTTCAATAGCGCCTTCTTGCTCGCAGCTTTGGCTACAGTGATACTGATCAGCACTTATGTGCGTGCGATTTTAAGATCCTTGAAAATGAGTTTGTTTATTGCAGGGCTTTTGTCGATGCTTTACATCTTCATATTTGTGATCATTCAACTCGAAGATTTAGCGCTTTTGATTGGCAGTATTGGGGTGTTCATCATCCTCGGACTCGTGATGTACTTCTCTAGAAAAATTGACTGGTACAACCTCAATCAGAACAATCCGGAAGCCTAACGCGACCAGATTTCATAACTCTTTAACGCTTGGTGCTGCAGCATGGATAAACCATTCATGACTGCGGCACCTTTTGTTTTGGCCTGTTTCATGAGGCTTGTTTCAGCTGGGTTATAGACCAAATCGATGACCAAATGCGCGGGCGTCAACAATTCAAAAGGTAGCTCAATGGATGCGTCAAGGTCCGGAAAAGTGCCGATTGGCGTACAGTTCACCAAAACTTTACAGGCCTTCAGCATGTGTTCGTTGATTTCAGCGTAAGTATATACCCGATTTTGATGGTCAGGTTGACGCGATATATAAAATACCTCAAGACCCAATTGTTTGAATACATGCGCTACTGCTTTGGAGGCGCCACCCGTTCCAAAAATAAGTGCACGCTCATGCTCAAAAGTCAAAAACGGCTTGATGCTTTGTGCAAAACCATACGCATCTGTATTGTAGCCCACCTTCTCTCCGTTTTCAAAAGCAATGACATTGACCGCACCAATTTGGGCAGCGCTGTCGTCTAGTCGATCTAAAAAAGGAAGGACACTTTCTTTGTAAGGAAAGGTCACATTGAGTCCGGATAGGTTTTGATCAAAAATCGATGGGATTTCTGCGATATCGTTCAATTCAAAATTGGAATAAGTCGCTGCGATGTTGTTTTTCTCAAAGTAGTCCTCGAAAAAGGCAGCCGAAAACGAATGCCCTAGGGTTTTGCCAATAAGGCCGTAGTGTTTTGTCATGTTTATTGTACCGAAAAGATAATTGGTAAGCGAAAATACATAGAAACAGCCCGGCCATCCACTATGCCGGGTGTCCATTTCGGCATGCTTTTTACCAAACGCAGCGCTTCTTTGTTACACGGAGGGCAATAGGTACCCGCGCGGTCAATAGCCACTTGCTCCACATCGCCGTCTTTATTGACCACAAACCTTACATACACCTTGTTATGCATTTCTTTGTCGGAAAATTCGAGGATAGCATCCATATTGATGTTGTCAAAGATGAACTTTCGCAAGGAATCAGCACCCCCTGGAAATTCAGCTTCGACATCAACGGAGTCAAAAATTTGAGATTTTGTGGTGTCGAGTTTTGATATTGGCTCTTGACCAAATGCAAATGCACTAAGACCGATTAGAAAAAGGAGGATGTAAACTTGTTTCATTATAAGCTAAGAATGATGGGGAGGCGAACAGATGAGCGGACATTTAGACCCGCATTCTGAGCGGGTTGCCATTTGGGCATGGCCTTTACAATACGCAAGACTTCGGCGTTACAAGGAGGACAAGATTCGCTTGCCTTTTCGATTTTAATATCGGTTATACTTCCATCTTTTTCAACAACAAAGCTAACCACAATGCGTTCATCTAATTTTCCGAAGTCACCGCAGCCCATAACACGTGAATTATAATTGTCATTTATATATTTCATTTGGGCATCAAGACCTCCAGGAAATTCGGCCTCGACAAAGGCTTCGAAAATAAAATCAATAGGAATACGAGCCGAAGTCATCTGCGGCTTTCCATCTAACATTGCAGGCGTCCAACGAGGCATACTTTCAACCAAGCGCAGGGCTTCTTTTTGGCAAGCCAAGCAATTAGCTGTCGATTTTTCTACAATAGCATTACTAATTGATCCGTCTTTTTCTATATCAAATCTGACGATTACTTTAACATTGACTAATGGTTCGGTTGCGGTGTTCAATATGGAAGTTAAATCCATGTTGTCACTGATATAAGTCTGAAGCTTTTCATAGCCCCCAGGAAACTCTGCGTCTTCAAGGGGCTCACCCAATACTTCTTCATCGCTCATTTCTATGGGCAAGGTGCGGCATGCGGTGAAGCTTAACCCAATGAGGAAGATGAAAATTGTTTTCATCCTACAAACATACAAATGTTTAACTTTACGGCATGCAAGGGCTCGTTCTGAAATCGACTGGAAAATGGTATCAAGTTTTACTTGAAGATGGGCAAATTGTACAGGCGAGTATTCGTGGGAAACTGCGCCTTGAAGGGCTCAAAACCACCAATCCAATAGCTGCCGGTGACCGCGTCGTCATTGAAGCGGGTTCGGATGAAAGCTGGGCCATCCTTTCTGTGCTGCCTAGGCAAAACTACATTGTGCGCAAAGCCACAAACCTCAGCAAGCAAATGCAGATTTTGGCGGCCAACGTAGACCGCGCTTATTTGGTCGTGACGCTCAAGTCTCCAGTCACACAAATTGCGTTCATAGACCGTTTTTTGGTGGCTGCCGAATCTTTTCGGATCCCTACTACCCTGCTCTTCAATAAAATTGATCTTTTCAATCAAGACGATCAGGAATATTTTGAGGCCCTGCAATTCATCTATGAAAATATCGGTTATCCGTGTCATGGCATTACTTCCGAAGACCCGAATAGCATTGCATTTTTAAGAGCCGAAATCAAAGACAAGCAAGTCATGATTTCCGGTAATTCTGGCGTAGGCAAAACAACTTTGGTCAATAGCCTCGACCCCCATTTAGACTTGCGCACCGGAGAAATTTCCAAAGCACACGAACAGGGCAAGCACACGACTACATTTGCAGAAATGCACGCGCTTTCTAGCGGAGGTTACATCATTGATACGCCTGGTATTCGCGCCTTCGGGTTGGTCGACCTCGAAAAAGAACACTACGCACATTATTTTCCAGAAATGCGCGCACTTTTAGGCGAATGTCGTTTCAATAACTGCAAGCACCTCAATGAACCCCATTGTGCTGTAAAGGCTGCTGTAGAAACGCAAGCCATTGCACCACATCGCTATCAAACCTACTTGCAACTCATGCAAGAAGATATTTCAGATCCGTACCGCAGAAGCGAGTTTTAAAACCTTTTCAAATCAGCTGTCATGAGAATTGTCATCCAACGGGTTAGTGAAGCATCCGTCAAAATAGATGGAACTATTGTTGGAGAAATCTCAAAAGGACTTTTAGTACTACTTGGTATTGAACACGAAGATACAGAGCAGGATGCGCTTTATCTGATTCAAAAATTGATCAATTTGCGCATTTTTTCGGATACCGATGGCAAAATGAATTTATCGGTTCAGGAGGTCAACGGAGGCATTTTGGTAGTGAGTCAGTTCACCTTGCATGCCGCCACCAAAAAAGGAAACCGCCCCAGTTACATTCGAGCAGCCCGCCCCGAACAAGCAGTTCCCTTGTATGAATACTTTCTGGCTACGCTTCAAAATCAATTCTCAGGCAAAATACAGACTGGGCAATTCGGCGCCGACATGAAAGTTGGGCTGGTAAACGATGGGCCGGTAACGATTATAATGGATTCGAAAGCAGAAATTTAGTGCTACTGATGCATTAAAAAAGCTGAAAATTAATTGGCACCCGTACCCAGATGCGCACAAGTTCACCATTTTTTGTAGCCGGTTTCCATTTGGGCATTTGCTGTGCTAATCTCATCGCTTCTTTGTTGCAGGGCGGACAATATTGAGTAGCTGATTCTACATGAATATGCGATAGCGTCCCATCCTTTTCTACTACAAACCTGACGATTACCTTGTCCTCAAACGGGAGTTTTTGCGCGGCCGGCCATTTCATCACGTCTTCCCATTTGATGTTCTTACTTACGTACTTCGCTAGTTTTTTATAACCCCCTTTGAAATCTGCATCGGTTTCAAAATCTTTGGAAACGGCTATGGTGTCGGTGGTGGTGTCGGTTGGGGTTGGGGTTTGAGAAAAGGCGAAAGAGGTGAGGGAAAGCAGCAGGGAAAGAAAGCACAAACTAGACTTCATGTCTTTTTTATTCTTAATTATGAATAATTTATTCTACTTTACAAGCACTCTTAAAAACATAACCTCACTCTCCAGTTGATGAATGCGTTTTTCATACTGCTCAATTAGTTTATCAGGAATATTTATATGATTGATTCCAATATTTCCTTCTTGCGTACAATTATTAAAGATATTTTGATGATCAAAACCTAGAGCCTCCATTGGGTCAACTCCAAGAATAGCCGAGATTTCATTGAGCCGATTGATAGTCAACTGCGTCTCACCCGACTCAATTTTTGAATATGCACGGGTTGTAAGCCCTAACTGAGTTGCTACATATTCTTGCGTATAATTTTTCAACTCACGCAACTGCTTCAATTTAACTTCTGGTTGACTAATCATAATATGTACTTTTTATTCAAAAATAGTATTTATTATTCAATATAAGTATTTTTTAGGGGTAAATGTGCATATGAAACTCAATAATTTTGTGCAATGAACGAATTTAGAGCTGATGAACTGTTTAATTTAACAATTGATGGGAAGTCCTCCTATCCTCTCAATTTAGAATTTTCGTTAAAGCCAATTGAGGACAATGCCATTTTTAAAAATCCCGGCATCTATTCGATTCATTACTTTGGAGAATTAATCTACTTGGGGTATTCTGAAAACCATGACGATATCCGAAAAACCAGATGGGTGCGTCAACTTGCTACGATAACACTAAGAGGTAACAACATCCAGTTCTCTTCCAAAGCACACAAAGCACTAATCAAATCAAAACTCTGGCCTTATTACAGCCATTTGAACCTAGAAATTGAAAATAAAGATTTCCAAACCTCTAAAAACAGAGTCTGTTTCGCTAGTTGCCACAAGAATGCATTTTTGATCCTAGACGAAACAATCTTAAAAAACTTTGTCTTTACATGGAATCCTATGCCAAGCGATTCAAACATTGAAAATAAATGTGAAGATCTTAAAAAGCAGTATAAACCTAGGTGCAATGAGGAATTTGTGCCATTTAAAATGTGAGCCATGATCCGTATTTTTACTTTCCTTACATGTTTATTCTTTTTTTCTTTAATAGACGCGCAAGTTCAATTTCCGACATATTTCCCGAAGCAATTAATAAATAAGGTAATCTGTGGCCATGAAGAGGTTAACGGAATTGATTTTTGGACAGGAAAAACAAACTACGGAGCAAGTACTGATTTTGATTACAAAATATATATATCTGAAAAGGAAGGGATTTATGTTAAATATAATCCAGGCGAGAAATTTCATAGAGACCAATCAGGAACAACAGAGAAAATAACGAAATTTCCAGTCTGGGAAAAACTAAATAAATCAACAACTGATCAATACGGAGACATAATACGATCTTGGACGGAATATAAATTCAAAGTTTACCCAGATTTTTTTGATGGGACTCAACACCATATTACTTCACTAACGTTAAAACTTTATAATAATGGTGATTATGAATTAGGTATTGAAATTTCCGTGCGAGATCATGAGAGTGGTTTTGTCTATGCTCAACCTAACTCCAACTTTTGTGAAACGCTTAAATCACAAAAAGAGTTAGAACAAGAAAAAAAGGAAGAACTTGCCTTTCAACAAAAACTAGCAGCAGAACAGAAAATTCTTGCTGAAAAAGCCGCAATTGTCGAGAAATCAAAATACCTAGAGATTGATAAGTTAATGAGTCAAGGTAAGATTAAGGATGCCAATGCCATGTTAAAGACTTTATCGCAACCTGAATTCTATCCAAATAAATCTAAGTTAGAGCAATCATTTGCACCCATTCAATTAAAAAATATTGAAGCTATATTGGTTAGAAACAACATAGACTCAGCTATTATTCTTTACAACTCAATGCCTGAAAGCGTTGCAGAAAAAACTACAGCAGAAAAGAAAATTCAGTACGAATTAAACACATATTATAAAACCAACGGCATTCCAATTACACAAGCAGCATGGGATGATATTTGGGATAAAGGGAGGTCAAAACTGGAGAAATTGCCAAATGGGGAATATAAATTGGAAGTGTTGAGCACGGGCGAGGTTCGGATAAATGGCTTATATTCAGGATTTTCAATAATATGGGGATTGCCAAAAGAAAAACGGCATAAACTTAATCAAAGATTTAAATACGTCGAAATACAACAATCGACTTTAACAATTAAAAAAGATGAACGCATTGATAGCCAAATATTTTATGCCAATTGTACAAAGCAAATAGCTAAAAATAATACAACAAACGAGTATCGCCTAATCAAAGGTGACAAGCATGAAACCAATGAAACTATTGTAGCTTATAAACAAGATATTAATCTGGAGAAAAATCATTACAAAATAATTGGGAAAGTTAAAATTTCAAAATTATTAATTGTAAAAGTTGAAGGTCAAGAAATTTCAATTGAACTAAATAGTCTCCTCGATGAACGCACTCTCAATCAAGGATTAGTAATCAAGTAGCTTGGACATTTCATGAAAAATACAATCCTGTATAAATTAAAAGATGCATTTAAACACATTTAAATCAAGAACTACAGGAAAGAAATAGGTGAAGCTTTGGCGAAGAAATATTTAAGCCCTACCGCGCCAACTCCAAATGTGCTTTCAATGAAGCCAAAGCGTAATCGACGACGAGCTCTTGGAAATCGGCAGCGTAGTGGTAGAATGTTGAAAGATGTAAAGCACTGTTGACTTAAAATGAGGTTCTTCACCAGCCGTGCGGTGCGGCCCATTCCATCACTATGGATTCGAAGGGGGAGGTTTAGAGACGTATCCGTAATTTTACTCTGTTGAAATGGATGTTTATACGTATTTTTGTTTTCTATTTTATACGTATGAATACAAAGTTAACCCTTTCTTTAGACGATGAAATCATCATAAAAGCCAAAGCTTATGCGAAGGCAAATGGCAAGAGTTTGTCGCAACTTATCGAGAATTACCTGAGTTTTTTGGTCAAAGAGAGTAATCAAGTAGTTTCTGAGCCGTCAGTACTTTATTCTTTGAAAGGTGCATTTAAAGATGCTGAAATTGGTGATTACAAAGAAGAACTTGCAAAGGCGCTTGCTAAAAAATACCTTTCTGAATGAAATCAGTTTTAATCGATACTGACGTCTTGTTAGATTTCTACTTAGATCGCAAACCATTTTCTGATGACAGCCTTCAACTTTTACTTAAATGTGAACAAAAACAGTTTCGTGCGTATATAACGCCCGTCATTGTTGCCAATACTTATTACATTCTACGAAGACAGGCAACGCACCATTATGTAATAGAAAGACTACAAATTTTACTTAACACAATTACCATTTTGTCAATGGATCAAAAACAAGTCTTGGCAGCACTAGAATCTAAATTCACAGATTTTGAAGATGCACTTCAGTATTTTTCTGCTGTCAATAGCAACAAGATAGACGCCATTATTACCCGCAATATCAAAGACTTCAAGAAATCTGCACTGCCCGTTTTTACACCAAATGAATTTTTGGCAACTTTAGCGTAAAGCCGAATTACCCTCCCATCTCCAAATGCGCCTTCAAGGACTTTTCAGCAGCGCTGAGGATCAGTTGGTAGAAATCGGTGTGTGCGTGATTGAGTTGGATTTGCTCTAGGGCTTGGTAGTACTTGAGGCGATTTTTTGGGTTGCCTTTGAGATTGACGATGGTGTAGCCGTTTTGTAATAAGATGAGATTCATGACCAACCTTGCAGTGCGCCCATTGCCATCGATAAACGGATGTATGCTCACCAAGCGCTCGTGCATTTCGGTAGCCAAAATGACCGGATGCAAATGGCGTTTATTGCGCTCGTAGAAATCAAAATAACCTTCCATGAGTTCGTCGAGTAGCAAGGGGGAAGGCGGCATGTGCTTACTGCCAGCAATCGCAACCTGAACCTGACGGTACTTTCCGGCGTTTGAGTTGTCTATGCCCTTGATTATCAATTGGTTAATTTGCAATAAGACCGCCTTATTCAATACTGTTGCATTTTGGACCAACGCTTCCATCAAATCAATGGCTTCCTGGTGATTGATTGCCTCTAAATGCTCGCGCATGGTTTTACCGCCTATTGTGATGCCTTCATTGACTACCAAGTGTGTTTCTTGCAAAGAGAGCGTATTGCCTTCGATCCGATTGGACTCATAGGTGTAAGCCGTATGGAAAAAAGACTTAAGCTTGAGAACCTGCGTGGCATCTAGTGGTTTGAGGGCTTGCCACTGTTGCTGCAAGCGAGTGAGCGCTGCTAATTGCGTATCAAATTGGGCTGGAATTGGGAAATGGCTTGCGCCTTTTTTGCTGCGCAAATAGACCATGCGCTCTTCAGTTAACTTGAAGACCTGCTGTACTAATTTCGGATAAGGAGCTAGTAATTTTTGTACTTCCACGGACAAAAAGTAAGCTTGTACATCCGCAAGAGGAAGTGAAAGATACTTGGCTAGTTTTGCAATTTGCTGCGCTTCTAATTTGCGCTGACCTGAAAGCACTCTACTTATAAAACTCGCATCGACCCCTAGTGCTTGGGCAAGGTCTTGCATTTTAATTTTATGGGTTTTGAGATGGGCTTTTAAATCCATTTATTGCCTTATTTAGTCATTTTATTTTTCATGACTAATTTAGGCAATTATTTTGAATTTCAATAGCTCCAAAACTTCTTCGCTTGCCTCAATATGCGACATATGACCGCTATCGATCAAGTGCAGTGAAGCACTTCTGACTTTCTGCTCGATTTCCGCTACCGAAACCAAGCGGTCATGGATGCCGTGAATGATGGTAAACTTTTCGGGGTGGGCGTTGACGTAAGCAGTGTAATCTTGTCGTTCGCGCATGGCGAGGGCACTTTGCGCAATGGCTTGCGGACTCAGGTGCTTGGCCTCGTTGATCAGGCGGGTGATTTGTGCGCTATTGGCAGACGGATTTCGGAACAAATGCGGGATGGCCTCACGGATAAAAATATCTTTGGCATTTTGCACAATTTGGGCCACACGCAAGCGGTCGTGCTTTTTTTGATCGGAGTCTGACCAGCAATTGGAATTGAGCAAAATAAGGTGTTCGAAACCCTTGAATTGCGCAAGTTCAAGCCCCACATAGCCCCCCATGGAATGCCCAACAACGCTAAAGTTAGCAACAGACAAATGCGCTAAAACCCGCAGCACTTCCTTTGCCATTTCTTGAATAGACGGCGTTTCTAAAAGTGCTGAAGATTGGCCATGACCCGGCAAATCAATGCGAATTTGTTGGATGGGGAGCGCGTCTAGCGGAAGGTAATCCCACATGGTGGAGGATTCCAAAAATCCGTGTAAGAAAACCCAAACCGGACCCTCGCCCCGCTGTTCGTAATGCAGCATGTTGAGCTTTTAGGCGTTCATCAAGGCTTCGATTTCATCGGCCTCAATTGGAATATTGCCCATGAGGTTGAATGGAGCGCCGCTGGCTTGCACCACAACGTCGTCTTCTAGGCGAATGCCCAACCCTTCTGCCGGAATGTAGATGCCAGGCTCTACGGTAAAGACCATATTGGCCGCAATTGGCTCATGCCACAACCCGACGTCGTGGGTGTCGAGACCCAAGAAATGCGAGGTGCCGTGCATGAAGTATTTTTTGTAGGCTGGCCAAGCTGGATCTTGGTTTTTGATGTCTTCTAGTGTGATTAGACCAAGTTTAACTAATTGCTCTTCCATGATGAGGCCTACCTGCTTGTGGTATTCGGCCATGATGGTGCCCGGAACCAATAATTTGGTGGCTTCATTTTTAACGTGAAGTACAGCATTATATACCGCTTTCTGACGCGTCGTAAAGCGACCGTTAACCGGAATGCAGCGCGTGAGGTCTGAGCTGTAGTTGGCGTATTCAGCACCTACGTCTAATAAAATGACATCGCCATCTTGGCATTGTTGGTTGTTCTCGATGTAATGCAAGACACAAGCATTTTTGCCTGAAGCAATAATAGGCGTATAAGCAAAACCTTTTGAGCGCATGCGCAAAAATTCATGAGCGAGTTCAGCTTCGATTTCGTATTCCCAGACACCTGGTTTGATAAAACCAAGTAACCTGCGCACACCAGCTTCTGTAATGTTGCAAGCCGTTTGCATGAGTTCGAGTTCAATAGGCGCCTTGATGGAGCGAATTTTGTGCATGATAGGCGCAGACTTATGCACTTGATGCGCTGGGTAGTCTTGCTTGACTTGCTTGATGAAGCGGTCTTCACGGGTTTCTACTTCAGTGTTGGCGCGCAAATGTTCGTTGGTGTTGAGGTAGATGCCACTGGTCTCAGCCATCATTTGCTTGAAAATTGTTGGAAATTGTTGGAGCCAATATACTGTTTGGATGCCTGAGGTTTCAAAAGCAGTTTGCTTGGTGAGCTTCTCGCCTTCCCAAATAGCGATGAGTTCGCTCGTTTCTTTTAAAAATAAAACTTCTCGGTGGGCCGGATTGCTAGCGTTCGGAAAAAGCACCAAAATTGATTCTTCTTGATCGACGCCAGACAAAGCGAGGATGTCGCGGTGTTGTGCAAAAGGCAAGGTGCTGTCGGCAGATACCGGATAGATATCATTGGAATTGAATACCGCCAGCGTATTGGCTGCCATTTGAGCGGTAAATTTTTGACGGTTTGCTATGTATAATGACTTGTCTATGCGGTCGTATTTCATGGAAAAGAAGTTTAAAGGTAAATTTAGGAGTTCTCTTTGAACCAGCTTGAGTAGAGCACATAATTATTGGCAATGCGCTGCACTTCGCCGGCAAATAACTCAGGAGTTAGTGTTTTGATTTTCTTGGCGGGTATACCTGCATAAATGCTCCAAGACTCAACGCGCGTGCCTTCGGTAAGGACTGCCCCCGCAGCAACAATACTGTTGGATTCGATATGACAGTTGTCCATGACGATAGAACCCATGCCAATCAGGACGTTATCTTCTATTGTGCAGCCGTGCACAAGGGCGTTGTGTCCAATAGAAACGTTGTTGCCGATGTGGAGCTTCGTTTTTTCATAAGTGCAGTGCAAAACTGCGCCATCTTGGATATTGACTTTGTTGCCCATCCGGATGCTATTGACATCGCCGCGCACCACCGCCGAAAACCAAACCGAACATTGCTCGCCCATCTGGACATCTCCAACGACTGTTGCGTTTTCTGCCAAGAAACAATCAGGGCCAATTTGAGGCTCGAAACCCCTGCATGCTTTGATAAGTGCCATAGTAGCAAAGGTAATGAAATCACTTTAGTCTATTGTTGTGAACTTTCGAAGGTGAAATAAATCGAAATTTGTAAACTGACTATGGTGGTAACAATCAAAACCAAAACGCTGGTAAACGATTGCGTTGCGTTTGATACTCGTCTCGGCATAAATTGCTGCATTTTTTCGCTTTGCTAATTGAAAGAGATCTTGCATGAGTCCTCGTGCAGTAGGACCACCAAGCGCTGCGTCTGAAACGGCATAAAACCAAACATATAAATCTGTTGGTTGGCAAATGCGCAGTGATTGAACCTGCTTTTCCGTGTTTGAAATTTCTGGCAAGCGCCTCCATTCAAAACACCTGATTGCCATCCAATATTGACTGCATTTTTCTAAAAAAGATAGCTTTAAGGCTTCCGCTTCAAAAACAATGAGCACGCCCTCTTTATTTTCGGATAAATATACCCCTCCACGTTTTTGTGCCACTCTTAGGACATGTTGGGTCATTATTGAAATCTTTCGCTTAAGCCTTTTAGATCCCAATAAATAAAGGATGTGAGGATTGTCGATAAAAGCTTCTTGAAAAATCTGAATGATCAGTTGTGTATCACTAGGACTAGCTTGCTTCATAAGAACAATATTACTTGTGTTATTCACAAGAATGAAACCGAATTATACAAGTATGATTCCGAGAGTTGTGTTTTTCGCAAGTTGAAACTTTTAACTATAGAATCCGTACAACGCACGTTCTTTAACTGATTACATGAAAAGCATCTTTAAAAGCAAGTGGTTTAAAATCCCCTATCGAATTGCCCTTTATGGTTTTGCTGCCTATGGCGTAGCGCTTGTTGGTATTTTTGTTGCCCTTAAATTGCGCCTCACCGACGACAAAGGTTTGGTAGACAACAACAACCGCTACTTTCAGTCTATGCACGACAAGTACAATCAAAATTTCCGTGTAGACAGCTCCTCGCTTGTCGCCTACCGCAATGAAATTTTGCAGCGCATCAATTTAGTCAATGCCTATTACCCGAAAAATGCCCGCACCATTTTAGATGCTTGGGCGCAATCTAAATCAGAGAAGACAGCCCTGCAAATGCTAGCGGCCGTTGACCTCAAACTCAAAGACAACAAAAGCTACCAGCGAAAATTGCGGGCGCTACTTGCACAAAACCAACGCAACACCAATGCAAACGGAGGGAATGCCTTTGAATGGATGAACTACATCGAATGGTCTTACTTTAAAGAGGCCGTAGCCAAAGACAAGCGCTACATAGATTCTGCCGCCGCTGCTTGTGGTGTGGAACCCCGCATGATTGTCGCTTGCTTAGTTGGAGAACAAGTTCGTCTTTTCAATTCCAGACGCGAACGCTTCAAAGATTTTGTGGCGCCACTCAAAACATTGGCACTCGAAACCAATATGTCATTTGGTGTAACCGGCATCAAAGAGCATACTGCGCGCAACATCGAAAACTACCTTAAAGACCCTAGCAGCCCCTATTATTGTGGTGCCAAATATGAAAACCTGCTCAACTACGACTCGGCTCGCAATTACAACAACGCCCACAACGACACCCTCAGTCTGCGCGTCAAGCGCTTGGTACAGTACAAAGACCACTACTACTCTTATCTCTACGCCGGGATTTTCATTCGCCAAATTGCCACCCAATGGCAAAATGCCGGCTACCCCATCGATGAGCGTCCTGAAATCTTAGCCTCTATTTTCAACCTCGGCTACAGCAAATCCAAACCCAAAAAGAACCCTGCCGTTGGTGGCTCCAACTTCATGATCAGAGACAAAGAATACACGTTTGGAGGCGTTGCCTACGACTTCTACTACTCCGGAGAACTTTTAGAAGAATTTCCTTATTATGAATTGAAAATCAGCCGATAACATTTTTATATCAAATCTACTATGAGAAAAGTATGAGATATATATAATATAGAGGTGTAGTCTAAAATTGTGTGACTTCTGCTTCAATAGGTATCTTTGCGGCGAAAAATTTTTCAGTAAAATAAGGAACCCAATTAAACTTAGTACTGCAGTTAATGCAGGTTTAAATGACTTCCAATTTTCAAATATACACTGCGATTTTCCTAGTTGTTTAGCATTTTCCCACAGCCTATGATACTTTCTCCAAAGAAACAAAATAAGTCCATTTTGTTAGGATTAATAATTGTTTTCAATTTATTTGGACTACAAGCACAAAATTTAATTACCGTTCCCTTCATAAATGGATTTGTTGGTGATAACACAGCTAATAATGCTTCAAACAACGCATATTACCTTTCAGGAACTGGGGGCTTGGGATGGTCAAATATTCAATTTGCACAAAATTCAAATACAAATGTATTTGTTGCTCAAGGGAATGATATCATTGGCATGGTGCTCATTACAGATGCATCTGGTGTTGAACATACAATAGATGGTTTTATTAAATGGCGGACTCCAAGTGGAAATTCTCCTCACACAATGGTTTTTCAGCCAGCAGCTAATGCGACCGCAACATTAGCAACAAATTCATTTAATGGTAGTTCGAGCTATACTATCAATAGCACCAAATACATCGGCCTTACATTTAATGGCTCTACACTAGCAATTTCTCCAGTGCCAGGAACAGTAACAGGAAATGCTGCTACTAATGGATTATTAGATGCCTTGAATGCTTATCTCGCCACATTTGTAAAAATTTCAATTGCTGATTTGACTGTGAACGAGAATGCAGGAAATGCAACTGTTACCGTTTCACTTTCAGGTTCCAGCCCGAGCAATATTACAGTAAATTACATAACAAGCAATGGGAGCGCAACAGCAGGTGCAGACTATACCACAACATCAGGGACGTTAACTTTCACAGCTGGGCAAACGTCAAAAACTTTTAACGTTCCAATCACTGATGATTCAAGCCTTGAATCAAGTGAGACTATCAACATAACGCTTACTGACCCTATAAATGCTTCGATTTTAGATGGAGCAGGAGTAATTACTATTACTGATAACGATAATAATCCTGCAAGTGCCAACGCGGGTCTCGACGCAAGTATTTGTGCAGGAAACACCTTCACCACATCCGGAAGTTCAAATAATGGAACCATTCTTTGGACAACCTCCGGAACCGGAACTTTTACGAGTGGCACTACAAATACTGCGGTTTACACCCCAAGTGCATCAGACATTTCTGCCGGAACTGTTAACCTAACGATGACCGTTACTGGTGCCACTACAGCTACCGATGTAATGGCGCTCACCATTACACCCCTTACAAATGCTGGCACGCTTTCAGGTAATCAAAACATTTGTGTTGGTTCTTCAACTACCTTTTCTTCGACTGTTACAGGTGGTACATGGTCATCCGGTACACTCTCAATAGCTACGGTTAATGCCTCAGGCGTAGTATCTGGAATTAGTTCAGGTACAACAACTATTACTTACACAAAAACAGGAACAGGTGGTTGTTCCAATGCCACTGCCACAAGAACCGTAACGGTTACAGCACTACCGTCAACTCCATCAGCATCTGTTACTACACAACCAACGTGTAGTGTACAAACTGGTACCATTACCTTTACTTCACAAGCTGGAGTGGAGTATTCAATTAACGGAACAAATTTCCAAGCAAGTAACATTTTCAGTGGGGTAGCACCAGGTTCATATACACCTGTTGTACGAGCAACTGCCAATAACTCTTGTACAACTTCTGGTTCTTCTGTAACGGTAAATGCTGCACCGGGTGCACCAACAACACCTGCTGCAAGTGTTACAGTTCAACCCACTTGCGCGGTCTCTACCGGAACTATCGTATTCACTACCCAAGCGGGTGTTGAATACTCAATTGACGGAACAAACTTCCAAACGAGTGCTACCTTCACAGGTGTTGCCGCTGGTACATACACACCAAAAGTAAGATCAACTTCTGACAACACTTGTACCGCTACAGGAACCGCGGTAACGGTAAATGCTGCGCCAGGTGCGCCAACAACACCAGCTGCTAGCGTGACAGTTCAACCTACTTGTGCGATCACTACCGGAACAATTGTGTTCACTACCCAAGCCGGTGTTGAGTATTCAATTGACGGAACCAACTACCAAGCGAGCGCTACCTTCACAGGTGTTGCCGCTGGTACATACACACCAAAAGTAAGGTCAACTTCAGACAACACTTGTACGGCTACAGGAACTGCAGTAACGGTAAATGCTGCACCGGGTGCGCCAACAACACCAGCTGCAAGTGTTACTGTACAACCAACTTGTGCAACTTCAACAGGAACAATTGTGTTCACTACCCAAGCCGGTGTTAAATACTCAATTGACGGAACAAACTACCAAACGAGTGCTACCTTCACAGGTGTTGCCGCTGGTACATACACACCAAAAGTAAGATCAACTTCAG
>JACCDU010382917.1_pt1 | contig 17454 bp, 17 predicted proteins | sample 7446081 | NCBI WGS metagenome assembly JACCDU01 (sample SAMN15323447, study PRJNA562643) | freshwater metagenome | isolation source: river surface water | place: USA:Blue River Watershed | collected 2017-08-17
GTCGTCGAGGCGATGCTGCCTTATCTGACCGAAAAGTTCGGTAATCCGGCCTCGCGCTCCCATCAGTACGGTTGGGATGCCGAAGCCGCTGTTGAAAAGGCCCGTGCTGAAGTCGCTGCGCTGGTGAGTGCCGATCCCAAGGAAATCGTCTGGACTTCGGGTGCCACCGAAGCCAACAATCTGGCGATTAAGGGTGCTGCCAATTTCTACCAGGGCAAAGGCAAGCACATGATTACGCTGAAAACGGAACACAAGGCCGTCCTCGATACCATGCGCGAGCTGGAGCGTCAGGGTTTTGACGTCACGTATCTGGATGTGCTGCCAAATGGCCTGGTGGATATGGCTGCGCTGGAAGCGGCACTGCGCCCCGATACCATTTTGGTGTCGATCATGGCTGTGAATAACGAAATCGGTGTGATCCAGCCGATTGCCGAAATCGGTGAGCTGCTGCGTGGCAAGGGCATTCTGTTCCATGTGGATGCAGCCCAGGCGACCGGCAAGATCGATATCGATTTGTCGAAGCTTAAGGTCGATCTGATGAGCTTCTCGGCCCACAAGACCTATGGCCCGAAGGGTATCGGTGCGTTGTATGTGCGTCGTAAACCGCGTGTGCGTCTGGAAGCCCAGATGCATGGCGGCGGTCATGAGCGCGGCATGCGTTCGGGCACGCTGGCCACCTTCCTGATTGTCGGCATGGGCGAAGCCTTCCGCCTGGCCCGTCTGGAAATGCATGAAGAAAATAAACGCATCACGGCACTGCGTGATCGTCTGCTCAAGGGCTTGTCGGATATGCCGGAAATTTACGTCAACGGTGATCTGGAGCACCGTGTGCCGCACAACCTGAATCTGAGCTTTGCTTATGTGGAAGGGGAGTCGATGATCATGGCGGTCAAGGATATCGCTGTATCATCTGGCTCGGCCTGTACTTCGGCCTCTCTGGAGCCGTCCTATGTGCTGCGCGCACTGGGTCTGACCGACGAGCTGGCACATTCGTCGATCCGTTTCTCGATCGGCCGTTTCACGACGGAGGAAGAAATCGACTACACGGTGGATCTGCTGCATAAACAGATTGGCCGCCTGCGTGAACTCTCTCCTCTGTGGGAAATGGTTCAGGAAGGCATCGATCTCAATACGGTTCAGTGGGCCGCGCACTAAACGCCCCGGTTCAATAGATTTTGAAGGAGTCAGAAAATGGCATACAGCGTCAAAGTGATTGATCACTACGAGAATCCCCGTAACGTCGGTTCCTTCGACAAGGAAGAGGCCGGTGTGGGTACCGGTATGGTCGGTGCGCCGGCCTGTGGTGACGTGATGAAGCTACAGATCAAGGTCAACAAGGAAGGCGTGATCGAAGACGCCAAGTTCAAGACCTATGGTTGCGGTTCGGCGATTGCCTCCAGCTCGCTGGTGACTGAATGGGTCAAGGGCAAGAGCGTGGACGAAGCGCTGGAAATCAAGAACACGGCGATTGCCGAAGAGCTGGCATTGCCGCCCGTGAAGATTCACTGTTCGATTCTGGCGGAAGACGCTATCAAGGCGGCGGTTGCCGACTACAAGAAGAAGCAGGGTTCCTGAACCGGTCACGACTTGGAGAGTGCATCATGAGTGTGACGATGACAGAAGCCGCCGCCAGGCATGTTGGTAAGGCACTGACGCAACGGGGCAAGGGCATCGGCTTGCGCCTCGGTGTGCGTACAGCCGGCTGTTCGGGCATGGCCTACCGCCTGGAATATGTAGACGAGCTCAACGACGAAGATTCGGTCTTTGAGACGCATGGCGTCAAGATCGTGATTGACCTGAAAAGCCTGGCTTATCTGGACGGCACCGAACTGGACTTTGTGCGTGAAGGCCTGAACGAAGGATTCAAGTTCAACAACCCCAACGTCAAGGACGAATGTGGTTGTGGCGAGTCTTTCCATGTCTGATGCAGCTTCGGCATCCGGTCGGACCCCGTCGATTGCGGCTGTAAAGGCCGTCACGGCGGACTTGCTGGGTGCCGACTATTTCACACTGCTGGGACTGCCCAGGCAGTTTGAAATGACCAAGGCTACGCTGGATGATCGTTTCCGCCAGTTGCAGCGGGAAGTGCATCCGGATCGCTTTGCGGCATCGGATGATGCGTCACGTCGGGCATCCATGATGCTGGCCACGCAGATCAATGCGGCGTATCAGACCTTGCGCTCGCCGCTCAAGCGCGCGATGTATCTGCTGGAACAGGCCGGCGTTGAGGTGGGCGCCGAATCGAACACGGCCATGTCTCCGGACTTTCTGATGAGTCAGATGATGTGGCGGGAGCAGGTGGCGGATGCCCGTGCTGCCAAAGACACTGGCGCGCTGGAAGGGCTGCAGTCGGAAATAGCCGACGACATCCGGGATGCCTATGCCGATCTGGGGCAGGCACTGGATGACGCTTCAAAACAGGAAAATCAGACGCACGCTGCCGTTGAGGGTGTGCGCCGCCTGATGTTTCTGGAAAAATTACGGGAAGAGATCGAAGACGCCATCTTTGCGCTGGAAGATCTCTGAGCCTGCTTTAATGAACGGTTGTTGAACTTATATGGCACTACTGCAAATCGCCGAACCCGGCCAAAGTCCTTTACCACACCAGACACGCCATGCCATCGGCATTGATCTGGGCACCACCAATTCGCTGGTGGCCAGCGTGCGTCAGGGCATGTCGCATGTGATGAATGATGCGGAAGGTCGTGCGCTGGTACCGTCGGTGGTACGTTACCAGGAAGATGGCTCGGTACAGGTCGGCTACGATGCCCTGAAGGTGATCGCTAAAGACCCCAAAAATACCATTGCCTCGGTCAAGCGCCTGATGGGCCGCACCCTGAGCGATATCGAACACCGCGAAACGCTGCCACTGGATCTGGTGGATAACCCAGGCATGGTCAGCGTTAAAACCCGGCAGGGCGTCAAGACGCCGGTCGAAGTATCGGCCGAGATTCTGCGGGTGCTCAACGAGCGCGCGCAGCAGACCCTGAAGCAGGACATTGTGGGCGCGGTGATCACCGTACCGGCCTATTTTGATGATGCACAGCGCCAGGCCACGAAAGATGCCGCACGTCTGGCCGGCTTGAATGTCCTGCGTCTGCTCAATGAACCGACGGCTGCCGCCGTGGCTTACGGCCTGGATAACGCCGCTGAAGGTGTCTATGCCGTGTACGATCTGGGCGGCGGCACCTTTGATATTTCAATTCTGCGGCTGACCCGAGGTATTTTCGAAGTACTGGCCACGGGCGGCGACTCCGCTCTGGGTGGCGACGACTTTGACCGCCGTATCTATTGCTGGGTGCTGGAACAGGCACAGCTCAAATCACCGCCGACCATTGAAGACACGGCATTGCTGTTGCTGCGGTCGCGCGAAGCCAAGGAATACCTGTCGACCCATCCGGAGGCACCGATTACGGCGCGTCTGGCATCGGGCGAAATTGTGTACGTGACCATTGATAAGGCCACCTTTGCCGAGATTAGCCAGACGCTGGTCTCCAAAACCCTGCAACCCGTCAAGAAAACCCTGCGTGATGCCGGCCTACGCCCGGAAGACATCCAGGGCGTGGTGATGGTGGGTGGTGCGACGCGCATTCCGCTGATTCAGCGGGCCGTTGGTGAGTTCTTCAAGCAGGAACCGCTGAACAACCTGGACCCGGATAAAGTGGTAGCGCTAGGAGCGGCCGTGCAGGCCAACCTGCTGGCGGGTAACCGCGCACCGGGTGAAGACTGGCTGCTGCTGGATGTGATTCCACTGTCGCTGGGTCTGGAAACCATGGGTGGCCTGGTCGAGAAAGTGATTCCGCGTAACTCGACATTGCCCGTGGCACGTGCCCAGGAGTTTACGACCTATCGTGACGGCCAGACCGCCATGATGGTACATGTGGTGCAGGGCGAACGTGAGCTGGTGGATGACTGCCGTTCACTGGCCCATTTCGAGCTGCGCGGTATCCCGCCGATGGTGGCCGGCGCAGCACGCATTCGCGTGACCTTCCAGGTGGATGCCGATGGTCTGCTGTCGGTGACGGCGCGTGAACAGACCACCGGGGTTGAAGCACATGTGGAAGTAAAGCCATCCTATGGCCTCTCCGATGATCAGATCACCGGGATGCTCAAAGCCTCGGTTGATCACGCCCGTGATGATGCACAGACGCGTGCGCTGAAAGAAACCCAGGTCGATGCCCAGCGTCTGATCGAAGCCGTGCGCTCGGCGCTGACGGAAGATCGTCATCTGCTGGATGATGCCGAGTTCAAACACATCGAATCCGGCATTGTGAAATTACAGACGGCCATTCTTTCCGGTAACCGTCGTCAGATCACCATTGCGATGGATGACCTGGATGCCGACTGCAAGGAATTCGCCGGTCGCCGCATGAACCAGGCAGTGAATCGTGCGCTGGCCGGTAAAACCATTGATTCGGTGGATGAAGCGATCCAAGATCTCCATACGCCATCGAGTAAGCCATAAGGCGCCCAAGGAAATAGCATGACCCAACTGATTGTTCTCCCCCATAGCGAATACTGTCCGGAAGGCGTGGTACTTGATGCGCCTATCGGCGAATCGATCTGTGATGTCCTACTCAACAATGGCATCGAGATTGAGCATGCCTGCGAGTGCTCCTGTGCCTGTACGACGTGCCACGTCATCGTACGTGAAGGTTATGATTCGCTGAACGAACCTGAAGAGCTGGAAGAAGATTTGCTCGATAAGGCCTGGGGCCTGGAGCCGGAATCCCGCTTGTCCTGTCAGGCGATTGTGGCGGAAACGCCACTGGTTGTTGAAATTCCGAAGTATTCGATCAATATGACCCGTGAAGGCAAGAGGTAAGCCATGGCCATCAAATGGACCGACACGCTGGAAATTGCAGAAGCGCTGATCGAAGCACACCCGGATCAGGATCCGACCAAAATCAATTTTGTGGACCTGATGCAATGGGTGATGGCGCTACCGGAATTCGATGATGACCCGAAGCGTTGCGGGGAGCGTATATTGGAAGCGATTCAGCAAACCTGGATCGACGAACGATAAACCCTGAGCTTCATCAAGGAGGCAATCATGGAATCCCCCATCCATTCAATCAACAGCCTGTTTGCCCAGTTAGGCTTGCCCAGCAAGACTGAGGAAGTTGATCTTTTCATCGAGCAGCATCGGCCTTTGCCGGATCATTTTCTGCTCCATGAAGCCCCTTGCTGGTCGGCTTCCCAGGCGACTTTTCTGGCGGAAGAAATCGAAGATGATGCCGATTGGGCAGAAGTGATCGACGAGCTTAATGCCCGTTTGCGCAATCCTGTGTAAGCACACATCTCCGCCGAGCCCTGCTTGTTTATGCTCAGGCTCAGGCGGGGTAAAGCGTCAGAATGCCATCCAGGCCGCCATGGTTGATGGCGTGTGTGGCCTTGGCTTGGGTGGCCGGTTTGGCGTGATACGCCACGGATGTACCGGCCTCGGCCATCATCAGTAGGTCATTGGCGCCATCACCAACGGCCATCACCTGATGCTGCTGAAGGCCGAATTCTGCCATGAGTGCTTTGAGGGTATCGGCTTTGGCCTGGGCATCGATAATCTTGCCGACCACATGGCCAGTGAGTTTGCCACCCACAATTTCCAGTTCGTTCGACGTGGCGAAGTCGAGTCCAAGCTCAATGCGGAGGCGTTCCGTAAAGTAGGTAAAGCCGCCGGAGAGCAGGGCCGTGTGGATATTCGCAGCTTGCAGGGCTTCCAGCAGCTCTCTTGCGCCCGGATTCAGGAGCAGACGCTCGGAAAAAACGCGGGCAAGCACGCGGGCATTCAGACCTGCCAGCACGCCGACACGCTTCTTGAGGCTTTCGCGATAGTCCATTTCACCGCGCATGGCAGCTTCGGTAATCTCCGAGACTTCCGCCTTGCGACCGGCAAAATCCGCCAGCTCATCAATACATTCGATATTGATCAGCGTGGAATCCATGTCGAAGACCACGAGTTTGAAGTCGTTGAGACTGCGACCGGAGGGCACAAAGGCCCAGTCCAGACGCTCGTTGGCCAGACCGGATCGTACTGAATCCGGCGGGTTGTCGCTGGTGACACCTGAAAAACGAATGGCCTGGACACCTTGCGCCTTCGTCGCCGCCGGCTTGAGTTGTGTCTGGATCGATTCGATCAGATAGGTCGGAACAGGTCCGCCGTAAACAACAAAATCCCTCATCACTTTAGCCTAGGCGCTGGGCGAGGACAGAACGTAGACGTTCTGCTGCATCACGGATCATTTTTTCAGTAGTAGCCCAATCGACACAGCCATCCGTGACCGAACAACCGTAAGTCATCTGGTTGCGATCCGCCAGGATCGGTTGGTTGCCAGCGACGATGTTGGATTCGATCATCAGACCGGTAATGTTCTTGTTGCCGGCAACGATCTGGCTGATGACATCAGCCATGACCAGCGGTTGTAGTTCAGGGTTCTTGTTGCTGTTGGCGTGCGAGCAGTCGACGATCACGTTCGGGAGGAGCTTGGCTTTGGTCATGGCGTTTTCCGCCAGAGTCACCGAGACGGTATCGTAGTTCGGTCGGCCGTCACCGCCGCGCAGTACGATATGACCATAAGGGTTGCCTTTGGTGCGGACGATGGCAACACGGCCATCACTGTTGATACCGAGGAAGCTGTGCGGACGGCTGGCTGAGAGAATCGCGTTGATGGCAATAGTCAAGTCGCCATTGGTGCCGTTCTTAAAGCCCACCGGGGTCGATAGGCCGGACGACATTTCGCGATGGGTCTGCGATTCGGTGGTACGGGCACCAATGGCGTTCCAGCTGATCAGATCACCCAGGTATTGCGGCGAGATCGGATCCAGCGCTTCGGTGCCGGCCGGTAGACCGAGCTCGTTGACAGCCAGTAGGAATTCGCGGGCCTTGGCCATACCGGCATCGACCTTGAAGGAATCGTCCATATCCGGGTCGTTGATATAACCCTTCCAGCCCACGGTCGTGCGCGGTTTCTCGAAATAGACGCGCATAACAATCATGAGCGCGTCAGAGACATCGTCTGCCAGCGCCTTGAGGCGACGGGCATAGTCAAGGCCGGCGACCGGATCATGAATCGAGCAGGGGCCAACCACAATGAAAGGACGCGGATCACGATGTTCCAGAATATTGATCAGTTCGGCCCGACCGCGCGACACCGTATTGGCCGCCTGATCGGTGAGCGGCAGCTGTGCCTGAATGGCCTCGGGTGTAGGCATCGGATCAAAAGCGGCGATGTGCAGGTTGCTGGTGCTCTGGGTCATGATCGTGTTTCCGGACGGACGTAAATTCAGATTTCGACGAAATTGTCGGGGGTTATCGAGTTTTTTTCTGGGCTTTGGCCAGCTCGGCGGGAGGCTTTTCCAGCGTGGCGCAGAGCTCGCGGAATGCCTGGAGCCGCAGGGCGAGGGCAGGCATGTGCCGTGAAAGGATAATTCTATCCTGACCGGCCAGTTTCAGGTCACGCCGGTTCTGGATCAGCCAGAGCAGGGTCATCGGATCCGCCGGGGTTTGCGGGCCGAACTGGATCACCATCTGGTCCTGCGATAGATCAACTTTGGTCATGCCCCAGTATTTGGCCTGTAGACGTACCTGGTGTGTGGCCATCAGCGATTCTGCCTGGGGCGGTAGCGCCCCGAAACGGTCAATCAGCTCTTCTTGCATCTCGGTCAGTTCTTCGATGGTGTCACTGTTGGCGAGGCGTTTGTAGAGGTTGAGGCGCTCATGTACGTCAGGGCAGTAGGCGTCCGGCAGCAAGGCGGGGATATGCAAGTTGATCTCGGTGCCGATACCCAGTGGCTGGCTGAGATCCGGTGTTTCACCGGCCTTCATGGCTTTGACCGCACGATTGAGCATTTCGGTAAAGAGCGCAAAGCCCACTTCCTGAATCTCGCCGGACTGTGAATCGCCGAGTACTTCGCCGGCACCACGGATCTCCAGATCATGCATGGCCAGATAGAAGCCGGAACCCAACTCTTCCATCATCTGGATGGCTTCCAGTCGCTGCTTGGCGGCTTTGGTCAGCCCTTTCAGTTCCTGCACCATCAGATAGGCATAAGCCTGATGGTGGGACCGGCCAACGCGACCACGCAGTTGGTGCAGCTGGGCCAGACCGAATTTGTCGGCCCGGTTGATGAGTATGGTGTTGGCGTGCGGGTTGTCGATCCCGGTTTCGATAATCGTGGTACAGAGCAGGACGTTGGCACGCTGCTGCGTGAAGTCGCGCATGACACGTTCAAGCTCGCGCTCATTCATCTGGCCATGGCCGATGACGATGCTGGCTTCCGGCACCAGCTTGCTCAGCCGCTCGCGCATGTTTTCGATGGTGTCGACTTCGTTGTGCAGGAAGTAGACCTGGCCACCCCGGTTCAGCTCCCGCAGCACGGCTTCGCGGATGATGCCGTCTGACAGGTTGTGCACAAAGGTTTTGATGGCGAGTCGTTTCTGGGGCGCCGTGGCAATCACCGAGAAATCGCGCAGCCCTTCCAGGGACATGGCCAGTGTGCGTGGAATCGGCGTGGCGGTGAGTGTCAGAACATCGACTTCGGCGCGCAGCGATTTGAGCTGCTCCTTCTGTTTGACGCCAAAACGGTGTTCTTCATCAATGATGAGCAGGCCCAGACGAGCGAACTTGATGTCGTTCTGAATCAGCCGATGGGTGCCAATCACAATGTCGGCCCGGCCATCGGCCATCTCGTCCAGCGCAGCCTGACTTTCCTTGGCGGAGCGGAAGCGCGACAGCTCGACCACCTTGACCGGCCATTCGGCAAAGCGGTTGCGGAAGTTCTCGGCGTGCTGTTCGCAGAGCAGGGTGGTCGGGCAGAGCACGGCCACCTGTTTGCCGCCGGCGACGGCAGCAAAGGCTGCGCGCAGGGCGACCTCGGTTTTACCGAAACCGACATCACCACAGACCAGACGGTCCATTGGCTGACCCGAGCGCATAGCAGACAACACGGCATCAATGGCTACGGCCTGATCGACGGTTTCTTCAAAGCCAAAGCCGTCGGCAAAACGTTCATAGTCATGTTCGTCGAAGTGGAAGGCATGGCCCTGTCGTGCCGCACGGGCTGCATAGAGGGCCAGCAGCTCGGCAGCCGTATCGCGTGCCTGCAGGGCGGCTTTACGTTTCGACTTCTCCCACTGACCACTACCCAGCGTATGCAGGGGGGCATGATCCGGATCACCGCCGGAATAGCGGCTGATCAGATGCATCTGGGCAACGGGCACATAGAGCTTGGCTTCGTTGGCGAACTCCAGCACCATGAATTCGGTATCACCATCGCCCAGGTCGAGGTGGGTTAGCCCTTGATATCGGGCAACACCATGCGTTTCATGAACGACCGGGTCGCCAATGCGCAGTTCAGTGAGATCGCGCAGCCAGTTGTCGGCACTGGCTTTCTTGCGGGTCTGTTTTTTACGGCGGGGCGTGCCGGCAAACAGTTCGCTCTCGGTAATAACGGCCAAGTCCGGCAGCAGGAAGCCCTGGTGCAATGGTCCGGTCAGTAGCTGCAGACGGTCATCAGCATCCAGTGCATCGGTGAGCGTTTCGGCAGTGCGTACGGCAAAGCCGCCTTCCTGCAGTAGGGCGAGGATGCTTTCGCGGCGGCCCGGGCTTTCGGCCAGAATAACGGCTTTGCCGTTAAAGCCGTCCATGAAGGCTCGGAATGCCGCGAGCGGATCTTCGAGTCGCCGATCCAGCGCCATCGGCGGCAGATTGTTCACTAAGGCGGTTTGCGGATCATATGCCCCAAGCAACAGGCGTGGCGCATGCTGCAGCTCGGTGAAGAAGGTTTCTTCATTAAGGAAGAGGGCTTCCGGCGGCAACAGGGGGCGTTCGCGATCACCCTGGTGAAAGGTGTAGCGTGAGCGGACTTCCTGCCAGAAGCCCTGAATAGGCGCGCTCAGGTCGGCGGTATAAAGGACCTGCGGCGGATGCCCCGGATGCTGACCGTCCAGGTAATCCATGAGCGTGGCGGTCTCGTTGTCTTCGAAGAATAGCGGGAGGTAATATTCAATCCCTGCCGGTAGCGTGCCCTGCGATACATCGCGATAAATACCCGTTTTGGCGGGATCGCCTTCGAATACTTCGCGGAAACGCTGGCGGAACAACGTGCGGCTGCGATCATCGGTCGGAAATTCGCGCGCCGGTAGCAGCTGGATTTCCGGCACGGGAAACAGCGTGCGCTGGGTGTCGACATCAAAAGTTTTGATACTTTCGATTTCTCTGTCGAACAGATCTAGCCGGTAAGGTAGCGCGCTGCCCATCGGAAAGAGATCGATCAGGCCACCGCGAATGGAAAACTCGCCCTGAGCCAGAACATGGGTCACTGCCTGATAGCCGGCCAGGGCCAGCTGGGCGCGCAGCGCCGCTTCATCGAGCGCTTGCTTCTGACGGAAACTGAACGAGTGGGCCGCCAGAAAAGACGGTGGCGGTAAACGATGGAGTGCCGTCTGGACGGAGGCCAGAAGAATGTCGCATTCGCCACGCTGGAGCGCGAAGAGCGTTGCCAAGCGTTCCGAGATCAGATCATGGTGCGGCGAGAATGGATCGTAGGGCAGGGTTTCCCAGTCGGGAAACTGGCGAATCCGCGCATCGGGTGCCAGCCATTGTAGTTCTTCGAACAGACGTTGCCGTTCCAGGGCGTCCGCCGTGAAGACGACCAGCAGCGGCTGCGTTTTCGTGCGTAGCAGTGCCGCAATGAGGAGACTCTGGGCACCGTGGGCCATACCGCCAAGCGTGTGCCGATGCCCGACATCTGGTAAACGTGCCGGTAAAACGCCGGCGGGGAGCTGCGGCAAACGGTTATTCTGGGGTGATACGTTGGGCACGACGGCAGGATCCTGAGTCAAACGATCAAAAGGTCAGGTCACGAGTAAATATCATGACAGGCCGAGATTATAGGTGACTGATAGAATTCGGGGATGTCCAGACAATACTTTGCCATCATCCCCGCTGCCGGTTCGGGCAGCCGGTTCGGTGCTCCCAAACCCAAGCAGTATCTGACACTGAATGGCGTGCCATTGGTCCGGCACACCATTGCGGCGTTGCTGGCGGATGCGCGTATTGCCCGTGTGGTGGTGGTTCTGTCGCCAGATGATACCGACTGGAGCGCGGCCTGCTTGCCTGAGTCCGGGGCTGAGCGAGTGGTGATGGTGCCGCAGGGGGGCGCCACACGCGCAGAGAGTGTGCTCAATGGGATTCATTGGTTGCAATTGCAACCGGATGTCAAATCGGATGACTGGGTGCTGGTCCATGACGCTGCCAGACCATGTTTGGCACCGGCCCAGCTGGATCATCTGATCAATACCTTGTGCACCGACGCCGTTGGTGGGTTGCTGGCCATTCCGGTGGCTGACACCCTGAAACGGGCAGCAACGGATGAGCGGGTCGACGAAACCGTTGACCGCCGCCAGCTCTGGCAGGCCCAGACCCCGCAGATGTTTCCCTTGCAGCGTCTGATTGAGGCATTACATGCCGTGGACCCGGCGATGGCGACCGACGAGTCGTCGGCCATCGAAGCGCTCGGCTTGCAACCCCGGCTTGTGCCCGGCAGCTTGTCCAACCTTAAAGTCACCTATCCGCAGGATTTGATACTGGCGTCTGCCATTCTCGGTGCTGCATCCTCTTTTTCTGAAGGCGAGTAACTCCATGATTCGAATCGGCCAAGGCTACGATATCCACGCACTGGTACCCGACCGCAAACTGATGATTGGCGGTGTCGAGATTCCGCATACCCACGGACTGGCCGGCCATTCCGATGCCGACGTGCTGCTGCACGCCATTACCGATGCCTTACTGGGTGGCGCCGGACTGCGCGATATCGGCTTTCATTTTCCGGATACGGATGCCGCCTTTGCCGGCGCCGATTCGCGCGGTTTGCTGCGGGAAGCCATGAAGCGCGTTGAGGCAGCCGGTTACGGTGTCCTCAATATCGACAGCACCGTCATCGCCCAAAGCCCCAAGCTATCCTCCTACGTGCCGGCTATGGTCGCCAATATTGCCGCCGACCTGGGCTTGCCCGAGAAAGATGTCAACGTCAAAGCCAAGACCAATGAGCATCTCGACGCCGTTGGTCGCAAGGAAGCCATTGTTGCCCAGGCTGTGGTGCTGCTCGGCGAGCTGGCTGACGAAGAAGACCATGATCATGATGACGACCACCATCACCATTGATGCAGCCGATGACACGTATTCTGAGTCTTGAGACCTCGACGGACCGTGGCGGTTTTTCCCTCTGGTCCGGATCTGTCAGCACTGATGGCGTGCAGACTGATCTCTGCGAGTGCTTTGTCTGTCCGGCTGGGCAACCGCATGCAGAAACGCTGTTGCCGGCGGTGCGCACCGCCCTGACTACCCTGGGCTGGGCCATGGACACTCTGGATGCTATTACCTTTGATACCGGTCCCGGCATGTTTACGGGACTGCGTGTTTCTGCCGCGATAGCCCAGGGTCTGGCCGTGGCGCTGGATAAGCCGTTGGTGCCGGTATCGTCGCTGCAGGTGCTGGCTGAAGCCGCTTCTGAAGCCAGCGGTGCAACCCACGTATTGAGTCTGCTCGATGCACGGATGAATCAGATCTATGCCGGTTACTGGTTTCGTGAGGGTGGGGTATGGCACAGCGGCGGCAAGGCTTGTCTGGTCAACCCGAGCGCGCTGGGGGCGCTGCCTTATACCGTGAGCGCCGGCATGCATATTGCCGGCACCGCGCTGGATGAGTACCCGGACGCGGCTGCCTGGTGCACAGCCCAGCAACTGATTGACACGCAGATCCGTTACCCGTCGCCTGAAGCATTGGCACGGCTGGGTGCCATGGGTTTTGTGGCCGGTGCCGCGGTTGACCCGGCCGAGGCTTTGCCCGTTTACGTGCGGGATCGGGTGGCGCTAACCACAGCCGAACGGGCGGCTGGCGAAGTGCTGTAAATGCCCGGATCACCCACCGTCATGATCCTACCCATGTCCGAGGTTGATGTCCCGGCGGTGGCCGCTATCGAAGCCCTGCAGCACCATGTACCCTGGTCCTCGTCCAGTTTTATGGATGCCCTGCGGGGTGGCAGTGTCTGGCACAGCCGTGTGCTTAAAAATGAGGCGGGGCATGTGCTCGGTTACACCATTTCGATGACGGCCGGTGATGATGAAGAACTGTTGACGATCACGGTGCATCCGGAGGCCGTCGGTCAGGGACTGGGCAAACGCCTGATGCAGGATCTGGAGGCAAACGCCCGGCAGCGGGGTGCGGCACAGATTTTCCTGGAAGTTCGCGAAAGTAATGCCCGAGCGATCAGTCTTTATGAGCAAATGGGCTTTAGAATGTCCGGCATGCGCAAGAATTACTATCCCGTTCCGGCCAATCTGCTGACCGGGTCACCGGCCGGCCGTGAACACGCCATGCTGATGTGTCTGTCACTGAGTGGTGCATCTGTCTGATGATGGACCGCCGTCAGCTGACTCAGGCTCAATGGCTGGATGCCATGGGAATCGATCCTTTCTGGATCTCGGAAGCACCAGCGCCAGCGGGAGTGCCCATCACCGCAGTCACGTCGCCAGCAAAGCCTGAACGCGTTGGCGACTTGGCCGCAAAGCCCGTAGTTGCGCCATCTTCGCTTTCAACCATTGAAGCAACCGACTGGACAGCCCTCGAAGACGAGATTCGTGAATGCCGTGCCTGTGGCTTATGCCTTGGGCGAAAGCAGGCCGTACCGGGTTCCGGAGATCGCTCGGCGACCTGGCTGATGGTCGGTGAAGCGCCGGGGGCCGATGAGGACATCGCCGGACTGCCCTTTGTCGGCAAAGCCGGGAAGTTGCTGGATGCCATGCTGGCCGCACTGAATCTGCAGCGAGCACAGGGCGTTTATATTGCCAATGCCGTGAAATGCCGCCCACCGGAAAATCGGACGCCGGAAACCGGGGAGATCGATGCCTGCAACGGATTCCTGAATCGCCAGATTGCCATGATTCAACCGCAGGTCATCGTGGTGCTCGGTCGGCCTGCCGCTTATGCCGTGCTGGGTCAGGAAGCCTCGATTCAAAGCCTGCGTGGTTCGTTGCATTATTGGGAGCAGGGTGGCCGCCGGATTCCCGTGATCGTGACTTACCATCCGGCCTATCTGCTGCGACAGCCTGCTGAAAAATGGAAAGCCTGGCAGGATCTACTCCTGGCTGACAGCGCACTGAAAGCCTTGCCGGCATAAAAAACGGGCTATAAAGCCCGTTTCGTACACCCTTATATTCTCTGGTCACATATTCAGTGACATATGTTGTCGTCCAGATGGCTGGCATCGTCGCGGATACGCTGATTGGCTTCAAAACGGCGCTTGACCAGATACATGGTACCGGCCACAAACAGCCCGAAGGTGACGATCACCGTGTAGATGCTGAAATTAGCCCAGATCATCACGGCATAGAGGCCGGTCATCACCAGAATCGCCAGATTCTCATTGAAATTCTGGACCGCGATCGAATGGCCGGCACCCATCAGGATATGGCCACGATGCTGCAGTAGTGCATTCATCGGTACGACGAAGAAACCCGACAGGGCGCCGATGATGATGAGCAGGGGCACCGCGGCCCAGAAAGAGGTCGCAAAGTTCATCAGCATGACGACAAAGCCCATGGCAATGCCCATCGGGATCACGCGCACGGATTTACGCAGGGTGATCATACGGGCAGCCATCGCTGCACCGGCGGCGACACCGATTGCGGTAACACCCTGCAGCATGGAGGCCTGGCCGAGGTCATAGCCCAGGGCATCGGCCGCCCAGCGGATCACAATAAACTGCAGTGTTGCACCGGCCCCCCAGAACAGGGTTGTGGTGGCCAGCGAGATCTGCCCGAGTTTGTCGCGCCAGAGCAGCTTGAGGCAGTGATTGAATTCGTGAAACAGGTGGGCGGGGCGCAACGATAGCGGCACATGATCCACGCCAGTGTCAGGAATATAGAGGTTGAAGAGAGCTGCCAGCAGGTAGATACCGGTAATGATGAAGAGCGAGATCTCGAGTACTGAATCAATTGGAGTTTCGATGACCGGCATATCGAAGCTGAGCAGTGCCTGGGCAATCGTCGGGTTGATCAGCGCGCCGCCAGCGACGGTGCCCAAAATAATGGCCAGTACGGTGAGGCCTTCGATCCAGCCGTTGGCCACCACCAGCAGACGGTGTGGCAGGAGTTCGGTGAGGATGCCGTATTTTGCCGGCGAGTAGGTGGCGGCTCCCAGACCAACGATGGCATAGCCGATGAGCGGATGAACCCCCAGAAACACCATCAGGCAACCGCCGATTTTGATGGTGTTGGAAATCAGCATGACCTTGCCCTTGGGCATGGAGTCGGCAAAGGCGCCAACAAAACCGGCCAGAACCACGTAAGAGACTGTAAATAACAGTTTAAGCATCGGGTCGAACCACAGCGGCGATTGCATTTCGTGAAGTGCGTAAATCGCGGCAATCAGTAGTGCGTTATCGGCCAGCGCGGAAAAAAACTGCGCCGCCATAATGATGTAGAACCCGAATGGCATGCTTCTCGCCCGTAAAAATCAGATGGCTTTATAGCATGAATAGCATGACAAACGCTTGTGCGTTGCAGCGAACCGGGATGCGACCGCCCACGGCAAGAACAGTGCAGGTAGAATTCAGCCCTATGACTTCTCTTGCCACGCCGCGTCCAATTGTTGCCGAATTTTCCGGTCGAGCACTTCGTCAGAATGTTGAGCGGGCGAGGGGGCTGATGCCATCGGGCGGCCGTACCCTGGCGGTGATCAAGGCGGATGCTTACGGCCATGGTTTGATGGAAGTCGCCGAACGTTTGATGCCGGTGGTGGATGGCTTTGCCATTCTGGAACTGGCTGCTGCGCGCCAGTTGCGTGCTCAGGGATGTTTGCTGCCGATCGTGATGCTCGAGGGTTTCTTTACACCGGACGAGCTGCCTGCGTTCAGTACCTTGCAACTCGCTACGGTGATCCACCGGGCGGATCAGATCCGTGCGCTGGCGGCAACGCCGCTGCCTCAACCTCTGGATGTCTACCTGAAGCTCAACACCGGCATGAACCGGCTGGGCTTTTCACTGGATGACGCGCCAGCAGCGTTTGCTGCATTGCAGGGGCTGCCGCAAGTCCGCAGTCTGACCGTCATGACGCATTTTGCCGATGCCGACAATTCACGTGGTACGGTGTGGCAGCTGGATCGTTTGCAAGCGGCATGGCCTGAAGCCCTGATTCATAGAACCTCATTCGCCAATTCGGCAGCTTTGTTGTCCGGGCCTGCCGCCCGGTCAGCGCTGGGTGATGATGTCCGCCCGGGCATCATGCTCTATGGCGCTTCGCCCTGGGGTGGGGCAGCGCCTGCCAGAACGGCGACCGCATTGGGTCTGGCCCCCGTGATGACGCTGAAAAGTAAAGTCATTGCCATACAGGCGCTACAGCCCGGAGAACGGATTGGTTATGGTGGCACCCTGGTTGCCGAGCAGCCCATGAACATCGGGGTGGTGGCTTGTGGCTATGCCGATGGCTATCCGCGTCATGGCAGCAATGTGGCGCCCATCCTGGTTAATGGTATCCGCACGCGAGTGGTTGGCCGGGTGTCAATGGATATGCTCTGTTGCGACCTGACTCGCGTACCGGAGGCGCAAGTTGGTAGTCCGGTCACCCTCTGGGGTGACGGTTTACCGGCTGACGAGGTGGCTGATGCCGCAGGCACCATTGCCTATGAACTGTTCTGTGCCTTGGCACCCCGTGTGCCCAGGGTCTGGCGGGATTGAAATATGGCAAAGCCTAAAACCCTCTACATCTGTACCGAATGCGGTTCAACCCAGCCCAAATGGCAGGGCCAGTGCCCGGATTGCAATGCCTGGAACACGCTGGTTGAAACCGTGGCCGAAAAATCGGCGGCCAGTGCGCATCGTTTTGCCAGTCTGGCACCGGCCAGTGGCGTGCAGTCGCTGGGGAAGGTCGAGGCGCGCGAAGCGCCGCGCCTGACCTCGGGTATTGATGAATTTGACCGAGTGCTGGGCGGTGGCCTGGTTTCCGGCGGTGTTGTGTTGATTGGCGGTGACCCGGGCATTGGTAAAAGTACGTTGCTGTTGCAATGTCTGGCAGCGCTATCGGCCAAAACGCCTGTGCTGTATGTGAGCGGTGAAGAGTCGGCCGAGCAGATTGCCCTGCGTGCGCAGCGCCTGGAAGTCGCGGCGCCTGATCTGCCACTCTATGCCGAAATCAATCTGGAAAAGATTCTGGCTACGCTGGAAGCGCGTCAGCCACGGGTGGCGGTGATCGACTCCATTCAGACCCTATGGTCCGATGCGCTGACTTCGGCGCCCGGTTCGGTCGCGCAGGTACGAGAATGCGCTGCGCAGCTGACCCGTTTTGCCAAGCAAAGCGGTATTACGCTGCTCTTTGTGGGCCATGTCACCAAAGACGGTACATTGGCCGGCCCCCGAGTGTTGGAGCATATCGTTGATACGGTGCTGTATTTCGAAGGCGA
>JACCDU011273464.1_pt1 | contig 17449 bp, 19 predicted proteins | sample 7446081 | NCBI WGS metagenome assembly JACCDU01 (sample SAMN15323447, study PRJNA562643) | freshwater metagenome | isolation source: river surface water | place: USA:Blue River Watershed | collected 2017-08-17
GCCGCCATGCATGGCCTTGCTGATCGGCTGCGACTTCTCCAGCAGCCCAAGCCCACGCAAACCCATTGTGCTGGCGCACGGCGCGCTGCAGCAGGGGCGCGTGCAACTGCAGGCCTTGCAAACCTTCGAAACCTTGCCTGCCTTTGGCCACTGGCTGGCCCAAGCCGGCGAATGGATCGGCGGCTTCGATCTGCCGTTCGGCCTGCCGCGCGAACTGGTGCAAACGCTGGGCTGGCCCACCGATTGGGCCGCCTGCATGGACCATTACACGGCGCTGGACCGTGCCCAGATCCGGGACCAGTTCGCTGCTTTTTGCAATGCCCGCCCGGTTGGCGGCAAGTTCGCGCACCGGGCCACCGATCTGCCGGCGCGTTCCAGTCCTTCCATGAAATGGGTCAACCCGCCCGTGGCCTTCATGCTGCACGCGGGCGTGCCGTCGCTGCGCCAGGCAGAGGTGCACTTGCCGCGCTTGTGCGAGGGGGACCGCCGACGCGTGGCGCTGGAGGCTTACCCAGGCTTGCTGGCGCGCGAAGTGCTGGGCTCGCGCAGCTACAAGAGCGACGACAAGGCCAAGCAAACGCCGGACCGCCTGCTGGCTCGGCGCGAATTGCTGGGGGCCCTGGAGCGCGGGCAAACCCGCCTGGGCCTGCGGCTGGTGGCCAGCCATGCGCTCATGAACCGCCTGGCCGACGACCCCAGTGGCGACGCGCTGGACGCCACGCTGTGCCTGATGCAGGCTGCTTGGGCCGCGCAGCAGCACGCTGCCGGGCACACCAGCTATGGTTTGCCCGAGTGCGATCCGCTGGAAGGCTGGATCGTCACGGCCTAAAGCCGTCGGCGTGCTCAGCGCTCCGAGGCCAGGTCCGGAATACGGTTGAACGCGATGCGCATGGGCGCGTGGTCACGGCCCGCGTGGGCGCTGGCAAACACCACCGTGTTCTTGCCGTGCGTGCGGTTGAGTGCGTCCACCGCCGCCAGCAAGCGGCTGCGGTCGCGGGGCGGAGTCCGGGGTGTGGAGACTGGCGCTTGCTCGAACAGGTCTGGTGTGTGCTGAGCTGCCGGCACCAGTCCGTGCAGCTGCACCCCCACCGACACCGGCTGACGCAATCGGTGCAGGCCGCTCATCCACAGCGTCTGCAGGGTGTGCAGCAAAAAGGCCGTGTCCTGTGTTTCGCCCACCTGCACCCAACGCTCGCCCTCGGCCTCGCGGGCGTAGCGGTGCGCGCAGCGCACCTGCACCCCCATGCTGGTGGCGTAATGGCCTTGCTGGCGCAGCCGCATGGCGGCCTTTTGCACCAGGCGGTTCAGCACATCCAGAGCGCCTTGGGGGTGGCGCAGATCGGGCGGCAGCACATGCGAATGGCCGATGGAGCGCGCTGTGGTCTGGCGCGGCGCATACCACTGGCCGCGCAGTTTGTCGTACATGTCCGACCCCGCCACACCACCCCAGGCGGTGACCAGTACATCGCGTGGCGCGGCATACAGCTGCGCCATGGTGGTGATGCCGCAGGACGCCAGCCGCCGCACCATGCGCGGCCCGATGCCGGTGAGGGCCGACAGCGGCAAGGGGTACAGCCGCTCGGCAATCTCGTGCTGCTCGATCACCGTGAGGCCGTCGGGCTTGTGCATGTCGGATGCGAGCTTGGCCAGCAAACGGTTGGGCGCGATGCCTACCGAGGTGCGCATGCACTCGCCCAGCTCTGCCAGCAAGGTTGCCTTGAGTTGCTGCGCGAGTTGCACAGCGCGCCCACGTTCGCGCCATCGGCCTGTGAGTTCGCACGCCATCTCGTCGATGCTCACCACTTCGCTCACAGGCACGATGCGGTCCACCACAGTAACCGCCTGCTGGTGTACCCGCACGTATTTGGCGTGGTCGGCCAGGATCAGCGCGATGTCCGGGCACAGGCGCTTGGCCTCGGCGATGCGCGTGCCGGTGCGAATGCCCAAAACCTTGGCTTCGGCACTGGCCGCGATGCAGCACGACGAATCGGCCATCACCGGCACCACCCCCACCGGCCGCCCGCGCAGGGTCGGGTCGAGCTGCTGCTCGACCGAGGCGAAGTAGCTGTTGAAGTCGATGAAGAGGGTGCGAAGCATGTTCTAAATATACTGTACTTAAATACAGTATTTGAGGCCTGTTTCGCCTGTTTCTTCTACGGCGTTGTTGTCGTCAGCTGGTAAGGTTCACGCTTTCGCCTTCTCTCCGGGTGCAAGATGTTCCGCAGTTTCTTTCTCTCCCGCCGCTGGGCCTTGTGGGCCTGGGGTGGCTTGCTGGTGTTGGTGGCCTTGGTGTTCGTCACCGTGCAACAGACGGTCAAGCTCAACACCTGGTACGGCGAGTTCTATGACCTGCTGCAAAAGCCCGAGCAGGCGGGTGGCATCGACAGGTTCTGGGGCTTCATGCACCAGTTTGCCTGGATCGCGTTTCCCTACATGCTGCTGCGCAGCTTCGAGGCGTTTTTGGCGTCGCACTACGCGTTTCGCTGGCGCCAGGCCATGACCGAAACCTATCTGCCGCGCTGGCAGCGCACCGCCGAGACGGTGGAGGGCGCGTCCCAGCGCATTCAGGAGGACTGCATGCGCTTTGCGCGCCAGACCGAGAACCTGGGCCTGGGGCTGGTGCGGGCGGTGCTGACCCTGGCTTCGTTCATTCCGATCCTGTGGGGGCTGTCCAAAGGCATCGCGATCGAATGGCTGAAATTCGAGGGTTCGCTGTTCTGGGTGGCGCTGGCCACGGCCCTGGGTGGCACGGTGCTGTCGTGGTTCGTGGGCATCCGACTGCCGGGGCTGGAGTACAACAACCAGAAGACCGAGGCCGCACTGCGCAAGGAACTGGTCTATGCCGAAGACGACCGCACACGCATGACGTTGACCGAGGTGATGCAGCTGTTCATGGGCGTGCGCATCAACAACTTCCGTCTCTTCAACCATTACGCCTATTTCAACCTCTGGAGCAATTTGTACGGGCAGACCATGGTCATCTTCCCTTACCTGCTCATGGGACCGTCGCTGTTCACGGGCCTGATCACGTTGGGGGTGATTCAGCAGGTGAGCAACGCTTTTGGCAAGGTCAACGAGGCGTTTTCGTACCTGATCGAGCGCTGGACCGACATCACCGAGTTGCGCTCGATCCACAAGCGCTTGACCGAATTTGAAAAGGGTTTAGCCTGACGGCCGCCCCGAAGGAGTCCCACATGCCCCACACCGTCCGTTTCCAGCGCGTGCTGCGCGCGCCTGCCGAGCGCATCTTCCGCGCTTTCATCGACCCCGATGCCATGGCCAAGTGGCTGCCGCCGCATGGTTTCACGGGGCGGGTGCACGAGATGGATGCCCGCGTGGGCGGCGGCTACCGCATGTCGTTCACCCAGTTGAGCAACGGCCAGACGCACAGTTTTGGCGGCACTTTTCTGGAACTGGTGCCGGGGGAGCGCCTGTGCCACACCGACACCTTCGACGATCCGAACCTGCCTGGCGAGATGGTCACCACCATCACCTTCACGCCCGTGCTGGTGGGCACCGAGGTGAACATTGAGCAGGCGTGCATTCCCGACCCGATTCCCCCCGAGGCGTGTTGCCTGGGCTGGCAGGAGTCGCTGGCCTTGCTGGCTTTGCTGGTCGAAGCGGAAATCCCGGGCTGATCAGATCGCTGCTGCCGCCATGTCGGTGGGCAGCGGGTCGAGTTGCCTGAGCGCCTGCAGGGCGTCCAGGTCGGTGCGGTACATCTTCAGCCCTGGGTGGTCCTTCAGTTCACCGGCCCGGCGCAAGGCGGTTTCCACCGGCAGCTTGATGCCACTGATGTGCAGCGTGATGCCATGCGCTGCGAGGTGACGGCAAATTTGTGCAAAGGCTTCCACGCCGGTCACGTCGATGCGGTTGATGGGCTGCGCAAACAGGCACACATGCCGCACGCTGGGGTGCTGGCTCAGGTGTTCCGTGATGGCGCGCTCCAGGCTGCTGGCTGCGGCAAAGTCGAGTTCGGCGTCCATGCGCAAGGCATACAGCTGCTGGGCCAGCGGTGGCAGCTTCCACAGGTGGCGGTCGCGCAGCGAGCCGTCGGGGTGCAAGCCCACTTCGATGATGCGCGGGTGCAGACGCGTGTACAAAAAGTAAGACAGACCCAGCACCACACCGGCCAGCACCCCCCAGTACAGGCGCGGCGCCGATGCCAGGGTGATGCCGAAGGTGAGCAAGGCGATGGCGCCCTCGATCCGGTTGACCTTGAACAGCCGGACAAAGGCCCTTGGCCGGACCAGTCCCAGCACGGCCGCCACCACAATGGCTGCCAGCACCGATTGCGGCACGTGGTGCAGCACCGGGGTGAAGAACATCAGCGACAGCAGGATCACCACCACCGAAAACACCGTGGCCCAGCCGGTTTGGGCGCCAGCGTACAGGTTCAGTGCCGAGCGGGAAAAAGAGGAACTGGTGGGGAAGGCGCCGCACAGGGCCGAAGCCAGCTTGCCCAGGCCCTGGCCGATCAGGTCCTGGTCCTGGTCCCAGCGCTGGCCCTTGCGCTCGTTGTCCACCTTGGCGCTGGACGCTGTTTCCAGAAAGCTCACCAGCGTGATGACCAGGGTGGGCAGGACCAGTTGCTTGAGCACATCCCAGCTCAGGGCGTGCGGCAGATACAGCGCAGGCAGGCCTTGCGGCAGATCACCGACCACGGCCACGCCTTGTGAGGCCAGCCCAAGCCACCCACTCAGCGCTGCAGCACCGACCACCACCACCAGCACCGTGGGGAAGGTCGGCTTGAGCCGTTTGGTGATCAGCAACACGCCCAGCGTGACCAGGCCGAAGGCGAGGCTGGGCAGGTTCAGGTCAGCGGGGTCGCGCCACGAAGCCCAACCCTGCGACATGCCCAGCAAGGCCGGCAATTGCGACGAGAGGATCAGGACTGCGGCGCCCTGGGTGAAGGCCGTGAGCACCGGCGAGCTCACCAGGTTGAGCAACCAGCCAAATTGGACGTACCCCAGCACGATCTGCAGCAAGCCCGTGAGCAGCGACAACCAGACGGCCAGATGCACCCATTCAGCGCTGCCCGGCACCGCCATGCCGCTCAAAGAAGCCGACACCAGCATGGCTGTGAGTGCCGTGGGGCCGACCGACAGGCGGGTGGAGGCACTGAACAGCACCGCGACCAGTGCCGGCAGCAGCGAGGCGTAGATGCCGGTGATCAGCGGCATGCCCGCCAGTGCGGCGTAGGCAACCCCCTGGGGGATCACCATCAGACCCACGCTCAGGCCGGCAAAGACCTCGCTGTGCAGGAGGGCGCGGGTCGGGCGAGGCCAGTGCAAAAAAGGCAGGCGGCGGCGTACGGCGGCAGACATGGGCATGAACCGATCTTACGTGCTGCGGCCTTCGACATCGGTCAAGGCCGCAGCGGTGCTTGGTCAACGCTGGGGCATGTCCTTGACCGAATAGCCCAGGCTCACGGTGGCGTCCTGCGGAATCGCGGGCATGCTGTCGTTCCAGGCTTCCCAGGCCGTGCGCAGGGCCGCCAGCCGTTCGGGCTGGCGCTGGCCGAGGTTGGCGCGCTCGCGCTCGTCGGCCGGGATGTTGAACAGGTAGTCGTTGCCGTCCACCCGCAGGTATTTGTAGTCGCCCATGCGGCAGGCGCGTTGGCCGCGGTGGTTCATGCGCCAGAACAGCGGGCGCTCGAAGCTGTGCGACGCATCGCGCAGCACCGGCGCCAGCGACACGCCATCCAGCGGGTAATCCGGAGCGGCCGTGGCGCCAGCGAGCTCCAGCATGGTGGCCGACCAGTCCATGGTCAGGCAGTGCTGGGCGCTCACGCCACCGGGCGGGATGACGGCCGGCCAGTGCGCGATCCAGGGCACGCGGATGCCGCCTTCGGTCAGGTCCATCTTGCCGCCCACCAGCGGCCAGTTGTCGCTGAAACGCTCGCCGCCGTTGTCGCTGGTGAAGACGATCAGGGTGTTGTCGAGCTGGCCGGTGTTGCGCAAAGCGTCGACCAGCCAGCCGATGCCTTCGTCCATGTGGTGGATCATGCGGCGGTAGGTGTGGATGTTGCCGCCGTGCAGGTGGAACAGGTTGTCCTTCACCTCCTTGGCCAGCGCATGGTCCTCGCGGGTTTCCCAGGGCCAGTGCGGTGCGGTGTAGTGCAGGCTCAAGAAAAACGGCGTGCCTTGGGCGGCGCCGGGTGACATGCGCTTCACATAGTCCACCGCGCGCTGCGACAGCAGGTCCGTGAGGTAGCCCTCGGCGTGTTGCTCTTCCTCGCCGGCGTACAGGTCGTGCGTGCCGTTGTTGCTGGCGTGGGTGAAGTAGTCCACACCGCCCGACATGGGGCCGAAGAACTCCTCGTAGCCCGATTTGAGCGGGCCGAAGGCAGGCGGGTAGCCCAGGTGCCATTTGCCAATGAGCGCCGTGCGGTAGCCGGCGCCGCGGAGCAACGAGGGCAGGGTGGGGTGCTCGGGCGGCAGGCCCAGCGTGGTGCTGCCCTTGCTCTTGCTGTTGATCGGCTCTTCGGCCGCGCCGCGCAGGCGGTACTGCCAGCGTGCGGTGGCCATGGCAAAGCGCGTGGGCGAGCACACGGGCGAGTTGGCATAGCCCTGGGTGAACTTGAGACCGGCAGCGGCCAGGCGGTCGAGCACCGGCGAGACCGGGCCGAACTCGGCATCGCGGCCACCGTAGCAGCCCAGGTCGGCGAAGCCGAGGTCGTCGGCGACGATGAAGATGATGTTGGGGCGTTGTGTCATGGGGAACTGCGGTGAGGGTCAATCGACTTTCATGCCGGTGGCGCGGATGATGCGCCCGTACTGGTCGGACAATTTCTTCAGGCGGTTGGCCGCGGCCGCGCCGGTCAGGCCTTCGTAGCCCATGTCCAGATCCGCCAGGCGGGCTTGGACTTCCGGGCGGGCCAGCGCGTCGCCGATCGCCTTGGTCAGCGTCTGCATCAGGGCTTCAGGGGTGTTGCCGGGTGCCATGACCACGTAGAGCACTTCGCTCTCCAGGTCTTTCAGGCCCAGCTCGCCCACCGTGGGCACGTCGGGCAGGAGCCGCGAACGTTTGCGGCTGGTCACGGCCAGCGCGTTGACCTTGCCCCCTTTAACCTGCGGCAGCATGCCGGGCGTGGCCAGGGTGCCGCCGTCCACCTCGCCGGCCACCACCGCCATCACGGCGGGCGAGTTGCCGCGGTAGGGCACATGCACCAGGCGCGTGCCCGAAGACAGGTTGACCATGTTGACCCACAGGTGGCCGGGTGAACCGTTGCCGCCCGAGCTGAAGTTCAGGCTGCGCTCGCGCGCGGCCTGCAAGAAGTCCCTGGCCGACTTGAAGCCCGTGGAGGGGTGCACCCCCAGCAGCAGGCCCGAGCTGGAGACCACGGCCAGCGGCTTGAGGTCGCTGTCCTTGAAGGGCATCGACTTGTAGATGTGCGGGTTGATGGTGTGGGTGGTGTCGATGCCCCACAGCAGCGTGTGGCCGTCGGGGGTGGACTTGGCGACCTGGTCGGCCCCCACATTGCCGGCTGCGCCTGGCTTGTTTTCGATCACAAAAGGCTGGCCGTACTGCTTTTGCAGCACGTCGCCCACGGCGCGTGCCAAGATGTCGGACGGACCGCCGGGTGGCCAGCTGTTGATGAACTTGACGGGTTTGCTGGGCCAGACCGGCGTCTGGGCAGCCGCAGGGCCGGCCAGCAGCGTCAGGCCGATCCAACCGGCCAAGAGGCCAGTGACGAGGCCTTGTGGCCAAAGGGGGCGCGATGGGGTGTGGGCCATGTGAAGCTCCTTGGGGGCGGTCAGTCGAGCTGCACGCCGGTGGCCTTGATCGGCTGGGCCCAGCGGTCCAGGTCGGCTTTTTGTGCGGCGGCGAGTTCAACAGAGGTTGAGCCGATCGGGTCGTAGCCGAGCTTGGCCAGCTTGTCGCGCATGGCGGGCTCGCGCACCGCCTTGACCATGGCTTTTTCCAGCCGTGCCAGGGCTTCGCCCTTGAGACCGGCCGGGCCGTACATGGCAAACCAGGCGGTGGCCTCCATGGCCACGCCCGACTCCTTGAGCGTGGGCACCTCGGGCACTTGCGGGTCGCGCTTGCTGCCGGTCACGGCAATGATGCGGACCTTGCCGTTTTTGTGCAGTTCGGCGGTTTCGCTGACCACATCGAATTTGTAGTCGATGTGGCCGCCCAGCAGCGCGTTGTTGGCCGGCGCGCCGCCCTGGAAGGGCACATGGTTGAGCTGTATGCCGGTCGACTGCTCCATCAGCACGCCCATGAAGTGCGGCAGGGTGCCGGCACCGGGCGTGCCATAGCTCTGGGCGCCCGGGTTGGCTTTGGCCTTGGCCATCATTTCGGTCACGTTCTTGACGCCGCTGCTCTGGCTGGCCACCACGCCGAACTGGAAGCGGGCGATCTGCGAGACGGGGGTGAAGTCCTTCACCGCGTCGTAGTCGAGTTTCTTGTAGACATGCGGGAACAGCACCATGGGGCCGCTGGGCAGCACGATCACGGTCTGCCCATCGGGCTTGGCGGCCTTGACCGCGTTCAGGGCAATGCGACCGCCTGCCCCGGCCTTGTTTTCCACCACGATGGGTGAAAAGTCGTCGCGCAAGGCATCGGCCACCAGGCGCGCCAGCACATCGGCCGAGCCCCCTGGTGAGAAACCCACCAGGATGCGCAGCGGTGGTTTGTCTTGGGCTTGCGCCAGGGCAGCGGTGGCCAGCAGGCCGATCGCCAGTGCGCGGCGTGTGATGGTGTGCATGGGGCGGGTCTCCTGTAGATAACCTCACAATGTAGGCGTTTGCCCATTGATTGATCTAATCAACCATCCCCCCGGAAAACCCTGATGTCCGCTGCCGACGACCCCTCCCAGACCCCTCTCTCGCCTTCGCTGCGGCTCGCCTCGGTGAACGACATGCTGTTGTATCGGTTGGGGCAGTTGTCGGCGGTGGCAGGCGCCATGGTGGTGCGGCTGTGCGAGGGCGGTTACGGCATCACTCGGCGCGAATGGGCGGTGCTGGCCCAGTTGCACGGCCAGCCCGATGGCTTGCTGCCCTCGGTGCTGGCCGAGCGCATGCGGCGCGACCGCTCCCGCACCTCGCGCGCGCTCACGGCCTTGCTGGGCAAGGGCCTGGTCGAGCGCAACACGCTGGCGCACGACCGGCGCACCGCGTGCGTGCGGCTGAGTCCAGCAGGCGAGGCCTTGTATGGCGAACTGATGCCGCAGGTGCAGGCCATCAATGCCCGCATCCTCGAAGCGCTGGACGATCAGGAACGGCGCACTTTCGATGCGGCGCTGGAGCGCCTGCGTGTGCGGGCGCAGGCGCTGCTCGACGAAACCGGCGCCGAACTGCCCAAGGCCGACCGCCGCCGCGGCGGGCGCAGCCGCAGACCCGCATGAAGCGCTGTGCCCTGGTGCTGCTGCTGGCGCTGGCTTCGCAGGTGTCCGCCGCCACCAGCACGGTGCGCGGCTGGGTCAGTTGGGTGACGGACGGCGACACCGTGCTGCTGGTGCCCGACGGTGGGCGCGAGCCGCTCAAGTTGCGCATCGAGGGCATCGATGCCCCCGAAAGCTGCCAACCTGGCGGCGAGGCCGCGCGCGATGCCCTGATCCGGCTGGTGCACCGCAAACCGGTGCTGGCCGAGGTCAAGGCCGAGGATGTGTATGGCCGCCAGATTGGCCGCCTGAGTCTGGACGGGCAGGATGTGGGTGCCGAGATGGTGCGCAGCGGCATGGCCTGGGCCTACAGCCACCGCACCGGGCGCGGCCCCTATGCGGGCTTGCAACGCCAGGCTCAGCGCGAACGGCGTGGGGTGTTTGCCGGCTCAGCGCCGGCCATGGCGCCTGGGGTGTTTCGCCAGTTTCACGGCAGCTGCCACCCCGAAAAGGACGGCTTGCCGCCGGTTCAGCGCGTACCGCAGACCGGGCAAGCCGGGTCACGGCCCACTCGGATGTCGGTCCAGGACAGTGCGCGGCCATCCAGCATCAACAGCCGACCGGCGAGCTGACTGCCCATGCCGCTGAGCAGCTTGAGCGCTTCGGCCGCTTGCACCGTGCCGATGATGCCCACCAGCGGTGCGAACACGCCCAGCGTGGCGCAACGGGTTTCCTCGGGCATCTGGTCGGGTGGAAAGATGCAGGCGTAGCAGGGGCCTTGGGCATCGGCCGTGTCGTACACCGACACCTGGCCGTCCATGCGGATGGCCGCACCCGAGACCAGGGGTTTGCCGTGCCGAACGCAGGCGGCGTTGATGGCCTGGCGCGTGGCGAAGTTGTCGGTGCAGTCCAGCACCACATCGGCCTGCGGCACCCAGGTGTCGAGCAGGGCTTCGTTTGCCCGTTGTGTGACGACCTGCACCTGCGGGTCGGGGTTGATCTGGGCAATCGCCGTGCGCACCGATTCGGCCTTGGGCTGGCCTACCCGGTCCAGGGTGTGGGCGATCTGGCGCTGCAAGTTGGTGGCGTCCACCGTGTCGTGGTCGACCACCGTGATGCGGCCCACGCCCGCACTGCCCAGGTACAGGGCGGCAGGAGAACCCAGCCCACCTGCACCAATCACCAGCGCATGCGAGGCCAGCAGGCGCTCTTGGCCGTCGATGCCCAACTCTTCAAGCAGGATGTGGCGCGAATAGCGCAGCAGCTGGGTGTCGTCCATGGCCCGATCCCCGCCCGCTTCAGTTCGGGTCTTTGGCGTCGGATTTGCGCTCGGCCACGGTGGTGCTGGCCTTGACCGGCTGGCCCTTCAGCTGGTTCAGGGCTTGCAGCAGCTGGAAGTCCTTGTCGGAGCCGAATTCGGGCAGGCGGCGCTCGGCTGCCGGCTTTTTGGCTTCTTCCTCGAGTTTCTTGATGGCTTCCTCGCGGGCCTTTTCGCGCTCGGGGTCCTTCTTCTCTTCTTCCTTGCCGTTGGACAGGTGTTTCTGCAGATCGGCTTCGCGGGTGCGCAGCACAGCAAACACATTGCCTTCGGCGGTTTCGTCCAGCATCACATCGGGCACGATGCCCTTGGCCTGGATGCTGCGACCGCTGGGGGTGTAGTAGCGGGCGGTGGTGATTTTGAGGGCGGTGTCGGGCCCGAGCTGGCGCACGGTTTGCACCGAGCCTTTGCCAAAGGTCTGGCTGCCCATGAGTGTGGCGCGCTTGTGGTCTTGCAACGCACCGGCCACGATTTCGCTGGCCGAAGCCGAGCCTTCGTTGACCAGCACGACCAGCGGCACCTTCTTGAGCGCGCCACCCGTGGCCTGCGTGAGCTTGCCAATCGGGTCGTTGCTGGCGTTTCGGCGCCAGAACTGGGGCGAGGCCTTGTAGGTGAACTTGCTCTCTTCGAGCTGGCCGTTGGTCGAGACCACGGTCACGTTCTCAGGCAGGAAGGCGGCCGACAGGGCCACGGCCGCGTCGAGCAGCCCACCGGGGTCGTTGCGCAGGTCCAGCACCAGGCCCTTGAGTTGCGGGTCTTGCTTGTAGAGGTCTTCCACCTTGCGGGCGAAGTCTTCCACGGTGCGTTCCTGGAACTGCGACACGCGCACCCAGGCGTAGCCAGGCTCGATCAGCTTGGCCTTGACCGACTGGGTCTTGATCTCTTCGCGCACGATGGTGACCGGGAAGGTGCGGTTCTCGTCCTTGCGGAAGATGGTCAGCACGACCTTGGTTTTGGGCTCGCCACGCATGCGCTTGACGGCTTCGTTCAGGTTCAGGCCCTTGACGGCGGTGTCGTCGATCTTGGTGATCAGGTCGTTGGTCTTGAGCCCGGCGCGGTCGGCGGGCGAGCCTTCGATGGGCGTGACGATCTTGACCAGACCGTCTTCCTGCGTGATCTCAATGCCCACGCCCACGAAACGGCCAGAGGTGCCTTCGGAAAACTCCTTGAAGGTCTTTTTGTCAAAGTACTGCGAGTGCGGGTCCAGGCTGGAGACCATGCCCGAGATGGCTTCGGTGATCAGCTTTTTCTCGTTGACGGGCTCCACATAGTCGCTCTTGACCATGCTGAACACGGCCGCCAGCTGCTGCAACTCTTCCAGCGGCAGCGGGGCCATGTTGCTGCGTGCCACGGTTTGCAGCGACACCGTGGTCAGCGCACCTGCAAGGGCGCCCACGCCGAGCCAGCCGACGATCTTCAGTTTTTGTCCCATCTTGCCCATCTGGTCGCACTGTGATAGCTGTTTTGAATGGGGGCAATATACACCCAGGGGCCGGGTCTGCCAGGGGCAGACCTCGAATCACCTTATGCCCCGTAGGAGGCCGCCTCTGCGGCTGACGGCCGTTTGCGTGCAGGGCCGCGCACCCACGCCAGGCTGGGGCTCAAGCCTTGCCCTGGCTGGCCACAGCGGCGGCGGCCTTGGCTGCGGCCTCGGCATCGCCCAGGTAGTAGTGGCGGATGGGTTTGAGGTTGGCGTCCAGCTCGTACACCAGCGGGATGCCGTTGGGGATGTTCAGGCCCACGATGTCCTGGTCGGAGATGCCGTCCAGGTACTTGACCAGAGCGCGGATGGAGTTGCCGTGGGCGGCGATCAGCACGCGCTTGCCACTTTGAATGGCAGGGGCGATGGCGTCGTTCCAGGCCGGCAGCACGCGGGCCACGGTGTCTTTCAGGCACTCGGTCAGCGGCACCACCTTGGGGTCGGGGTAGCGACGGTCGCTTTTCTCGCTGCGCGGATCGGTGGCTTCGAGCGCCGGCGGCGGCGTGTCGTAGCTGCGGCGCCAGATCAGGACCTGCTCGTCGCCGTACTGCTTGGCCATGTCAGCCTTGTTCAGGCCTTGCAGGGCGCCGTAATGGCGCTCGTTCAGGCGGTAGTCCTTGATGACGGGCAGCCAGGTGCGGTCCATCTCGTCCAGCGTGAGCCACAGGGTGCGGATGGCGCGCTTGAGCACCGAGGTGAAGCACAGGTCGAAGTCCCAGCCCTCGGCCTTGAGCAGCTGGCCGGCCGACATCGCCTGCTGGACGCCTACGGGGGTCAGGTCGACATCGGTCCAGCCGGTGAAGCGGTTTTCGAGGTTCCAGGTGGATTCACCGTGGCGGATCAGAACGAGTTTGTACATGGCTGAACTCTGACGAAGCATTGGAAAAAATGAGGGAAAGCCCAGCATTTTAGAATTCGCCCCTGCCGACTCCCTGACGCGATCGCTCGGGGAGCGTTTTTTTGAGCTGAATAAAGGTACAACCGAAGTGAGTTTCCTCATCGACAACTGGATGCTGATCCTGATCGCCCTGACCTCTGGTGGCGCGTTGCTTTGGCCTGTGCTGGCACAGGGCAAGGGCCTGAACCCCGCTGAAGCCGTTGGCTTGATGAACCGCGAGAAGGCGGTGGTGGTCGATGTGTGCGAGCCGGCGGAATTCGCTGCAGGCCACATCACCGGTGCGCGCAACGTGCCCCTGGCCCAACTCGAAGCCCAGCTGCCTGGCGTGGTCAAAAACAAGGCCACTCCGGTCATTCTGGTGTGCCAGGCCGGCGCCCGTTCCGGGCGGGCCCTGGCGCTGGCCCGCAAGCTGGGTTACGAGAATGCCCACAGCCTGGCCGGCGGTCTCAAGGCCTGGCAGGCGGCCAGCATGCCCGTGACCAAAGCCTGACCATTCAAGGAGTTTCTGATGCCCATCGTCAAGATGTACACCACCGCCGTCTGCCCTTATTGCGTCCGCGCCAAGCAGATCCTCAAGGCCAAAGGCGTCGAGCAGATCGAGGAAATCCGTGTCGACACCTCGCCTGAGCTGCGCGAACACATGATGCAGATCACCGGGCGCCGCACCGTTCCACAGATCTTCATTGGCGACACCCATGTGGGTGGTTGTGACGACCTGATGGCGCTTGATGCCCAAGGTGGCCTGACGCCCCTGCTGCAGGCGGCCTGATCCCCGGAGGATGGGATTTTCCCGTCTCCGGATCGCGCATAATTCCCGCACCTGATGTCCTGAGCGGCCCGTATGGGCCGCTCTTTTTGTCCGAAAGAAAACCATGTCCGAAAACGCCGCAGCGGCCGAAGCCACCCCCGTGTTCCAGATCCAGCGTGTCTACCTGAAAGAAGCCTCCCTGGAGCAGCCCAATCCGCCGGCCATCCTGCTGGACCAGCAGCAACCCACGGTGGACATCCAGCTGGGTGTGGAAGCCACCCCGGTGGCCGAAGGCGTGTTCGAAGTCTGCGTGACCGCCACGGTGCACACCAAGATCGGTGACAAGACCGTGTTCCTGGCCGAGTGCAAGCAGGGCGGCATCTTCGAGATCCGCAACCTTCCCGAAGACCAGATGGGCCCGATCATGGGCATCGCTTGCCCGCAGATCGTCTACCCCTACCTGCGCGCCAGCATGGCCGACCTGATCACCCGTGCCGGCTTCCCGCCCGTGCACTTGGCCGAGATCAATTTCCAGGCCATGTACGAGCAGCAGCAGGCCCAGCAGGCCGGCGCCACCGCCCAGTAATCTTTTGCCGCCGCAGCCCATGCGCATCACCTTCATCGGCGCCGGTGCATGGGGCACGGCTTTGGCCATCGCGGCCAGTCGCTTGCCTGGACCGCGCGAGGTCCGGCTGCATGTGCGCGCTGCTGAGCAGGCCGCCCACATGGCGGCCGAGCGTGTGAACGCACGCTACCTGCCGGGTGTGGCATTGCCGGCATCGCTGCACATCCTGAGCGGCCCGTTGTCCGAGCTGACGCAAGGGGCCGCAGCGTCCGATCTGTTCATCGTGGCCACGCCCATGGCGGGCTTGCGCGACACGCTGGCAAGCTTGCAGGCGGTGCCCTCGGCCGTGGCCTGGCTGTGCAAGGGCTTTGAGGCCGGCACGGGCCACATGCCGCACGAAGTGCAGGCCGAAGTGGCGCCGACCTTGCGTGCCGGTGCGCTCAGCGGGCCCAGTTTTGCGCAGGAAGTGGCCGCCGGCCAGCCTGCAGCCTTGGTCGCAGCCAGCCCGCACGCCGCCGTGCGCGATGCGCTGGTGCAGGCGTTTCATGGCCCTGCGCTGCGCGTCTATGCCAACGAAGACATCGTGGGCGTCGAGGTGGGGGGGGCCGTCAAGAATGTGCTCGCCATCGCCACCGGTCTGTGCGACGGCCTGTCGCTGGGGCTCAACGCACGTGCCGCCCTCATCACGCGCGGCCTGGCCGAGATGACCCGGCTGGGCATGGCGCTGGGCGCCAAGGCCGAGACCTTCATGGGCCTGTCGGGCCTGGGCGATCTGGTGCTCACGGCCACGGGCGACCTGAGCCGCAACCGCAAGGTGGGCCTCTTGTTGGCGCAAGGGCTGACGCTGGCGCAGGCCGTCGAATCGCTCGGCCATGTGGCCGAAGGGGTGTACAGCGCCCGCACCGTGCACCAGCGCGCCCGCGCGCTGGGTGTGGACATGCCCATCACAGCCGCCGTGGTGGACCTGCTGGATGGTCGCCTCCAGGCGGGCGAAGCCGTGCAGGTGCTGATGGGCCGTGGCCCGCGCGGCGAAACGGTCTGATCAGGCGTTCAGACCGGCACCAGCCGCCTGCGTGGCGCGCTGGATCAGTTCAATCTTGTACCCGTCCGGGTCGGTGACAAAGGCGATCACGGTGCTGCCGCCCTTGACCGGGCCCGCTTCGCGTGTGACCTGTCCGCCGTTGGCGCGGATCTTGTCGCAGGCGGCGTAAGCGTCCGGCACGCCAATGGCGATGTGGCCGTAGGCCGTGCCCATCTCGTACTGCTCGACGCCCCAGTTGTAGGTCAGCTCGATCTCGGCCTGGCCCGGGTTGCCGCCCTCGAAGCCCAGAAAGGCCAGCGAGTACTTGTATTCGGGGTTTTCGGAGGTGCGCAGCAGTTGCATGCCCAGCACCTGGGTGTAGAAGTCGATCGAGCGCTGGAGGTTGCCCACGCGCAGCATGGTGTGGAGGATTCTCATGCCCGCGATTGTGCAGGAAGGTCAAACACCAGGCAGGTCGTGGTGGCATGGGCGTAGAGCGTGCCATCGGGGCCGACCAGCCGGGCTTCGGCCGTGGCCAACTGGCGGCCGCAGTGCACGACGCGGCCTTCGGCACGCACGCGCTCGACTTTCGGGGTCAAGGCCTTGATCAGCTTCACGCTGAGGTCGGCGGTGGTGTAGGCACGCCCGGCGGGCATCAGGGTGTGGACGGCGCAGCCCAGGGCCGAGTCGAGCAGGGTGGCAAACCAGCCGCCGTGCACGGTGCCCATGGGGTTCAAGTGGCCATGGCCAGGGGCGCCCTGGAACACGGCCTCGCCCGGCGCGACTTCCACCAGCAAAAAGTCCATGGTCTGGCCGATGGTTGGGGTCGGGCTGGTGCCGTGCATCACGGCCTGCATGAGTTCCAGGCCGGTCTTGTCGCGGACCCAGTTCAGGTCGGCCACGCCGGGGCCGGGCCCCTGCGTGTGCAGGGCGCGCACTTCGCGCTCTCGCGCCAGCCATTGTTCTAGCACGTTGGTGGTCATGGGATGGCTCTCCAGCTCTGGATGAAGCGCTGCGCAGCGGCAGCGGTGTGTTCGACCGATTGGCCGGGGTTGTAAAGCGCCGAGCCGATGCCGAAGCCGCTGGCGCCGGCCTGACGGTAGGCCGCCATGTTGTCGGGCGACACGCCGCCCACGGGCAGCAAGGGCACGCTGGCCGGCAGCACGGCGCGCAGGGCCTTGACCACACTCGGGCCGATCATCTCGGCGGGGAACAGCTTGAGGGCATGGGCCCCCGCCTTGAGCGCGGCAAAGGCTTCGCTGGGCGTGGCCACGCCGGGCAGACACGCCAGGCCCAGGCGCAGGGCCGCTTGCACCACCTCGGCGTCGAAGTGCGGCGAAATGATGAGGCGCCCGCCTGCGGCATGCACCTCGCGCACGTCCTGGGCGCGCAGCACGGTGCCGGCACCAACCAGCAGGTCGGGGTGTTGTGTCGCGAGGGTTTCGATGCTGCGCAGCGGCTGAGGTGAGTTCAGCGGCACTTCCAGCAGCACGAAGCCGGCGTCCACCAGGGCATGGCCTATGGCAGGGGCTTCGCCTGGGGTGAGGCCGCGCAGGATGGCGACAAGGGGCAGTTGCTGCAGGCTTTGCTGCAGGTGTTGTGCGGGTGTGAGGGACATGGTGGTCACAGCTTGCGGGCCAGGGCCAGGTGGCCGGCCCAGGTGGCTTCGTCGTGCCAGCAGTGCGAGGGCTGGCCCAGCACCTGCAGCGCCGACTGGTAACGGGCGGTGAGGCCGGGGCTGCCCACGAGTTGCAGCACTTCGGGTGGGGTGTCGGTGCTTGGGGCGCACATGGCACGCAGTTCTTCGCCAATCAGCAGGCCGGACAGGAAACTGGGGTGGCGCTCGGCCGGCAGCGTGTCGAACAGCGACAGGGTGCGCGTGGCGAAGATGCTGGAGAGCACGCTGGGCGTGTGTTGCGCCAGCCGAACGGCATCGAGGAAGGTGCCCTCGTGCCAGGGCGCATCGGCGATCAGGGTGCGTCCGAGGATGGAGTGCTGGCTCAGCACGGCATAGACCTCGCCGGTCATGAAGCTGCGGAAATTGTCGACACGGCCGGCGCGCACCTGTGCCCATTTGCTGTGGGTGCC
>JACCDU010402248.1_pt1 | contig 17448 bp, 17 predicted proteins | sample 7446081 | NCBI WGS metagenome assembly JACCDU01 (sample SAMN15323447, study PRJNA562643) | freshwater metagenome | isolation source: river surface water | place: USA:Blue River Watershed | collected 2017-08-17
ACGGCGGCATCGCCCTCGGCTTCGACCGCGTGGTCGCCATGCTCGCCGGCCGCTCTTCGATCCGCGACATCCTCGCCTTCCCGAAGAACCAGAACGGCCGCGACCTGATGGCCGACTGCCCGAGCCCGGTCGCCCCTAAGCAGCTGCGCGACCTGCGCATCCGCCTCGTCGAAGACGAGCCGAAGCCGAAGGCCTGAGCCCAACTGCCGGCTCCCCGACGAAAGGCACGCGCGAGCGTGCCTTTTTCTTGGGCGGGCATTTAGCCTTCCCCCGCAAGGTGGGTCGGCCTATTCCCTTCAGCCATGTCCGACGCTTCGCCCTCTCCCGAACCCTCTCCCCACGTCGTGGGCCAGGGCTATGAGTTCGACGAGGTGCGCGCCTTCCTCGGGGGCGACCCGAAGCCCCCGAACTTCGTCATCCACAAGGCCGGCGCGGTCATCGGCGTCTGCCTCGGCCTCGGCTGGAATCCGCGGGCCGACGACGAACCGTGCGAAGTCTGGGTCGGTCGCAAAGGCGACCAGCCCAAGTGGGGCGTCAAGCTCGCCGAGACCCGCGGCCCGCTCCCGGTCTATGTCCGGCGCACCGAAGGCGGCAAGTGGTTCTACAACGGCCTCTACGAAGTCACCAGCCACACGACCGACCCGAACATCATCCGCCCGCGGCTGATGCCTCCGAAGATCGTGGCGATCGACCGCCTGGTCTTCCTGAAGCGCTGCGCCGCCTGAACGCCATGGCCGAAGAACGTCCGCACCCCCGCGACCCGCTGCATGGCGTGACCCTGCAGAAACTGCTCGAGACCATGGTCGCGAAATACGGCTGGCGCGAGCTCGCGCACCGCATCCCGATCCGCTGCTTCATGTTCGACCCGACGATCAAGTCTTCGCTGATCTTCCTGCGCAAGACCCCCTGGGCCCGCGAGAAGCTCGAGAATTGGTACGTCGGCGACGTCCGCAAGTCCCAAGGCTTCGGACTTTGAGCTTCGCCACAGGGCGAACCAAGGCAGGGGCACGACTCATCGTGCCCTCCGCAACAGGTATTGGCGGTTAGCGGCTGGCAGTTGGAAACACCCGGAGGCAGGAGGGCGCGGCGGAGCCACGCCCCTACCCTCGGCCGCCCTGCGGCGGCCTGCCTTACCCCATACTCGATACTCCATACTCGATACTCTACTTACCGATCTTCCACTTCGCCTGGCGGAGCACGGCCTTGCCGGCGGTCTTCTGGAATTCGTACCAGACGGTAAGCAGCGTGCCGTCGGCGAGTTCGACGGTCGACGGATAGCCGAGGTCATAGCCCTCGCCATCGGCGGAGACGATCATGGGCTCGCTCCAGGTCCGGCCTTGGTCCGAGCTGACCCGCGCCTGATTACCGAACGGCTTGCGACGATAGCCATAAGTCATGACCAAGCGGCCATCCTTGAGCTTGAGGAGCTGCGAAGGCAGACCCCAGACGCCGATCGCCTTGGGCACGGTCCAGGTCTTGCCGCCGTCGGCCGATTCGGTCTGCAGCGTGGTGCCGGTATCGGGCTTGTTGTGATTACGGATCTGGGCGACGATGCGTCCGTCGTCGGTCTCGATCGCGAAGAGCTCATGATAGCCCTTCTTCACTTCGTCTCCGGGACGCGTCGGAATCTCGCTCAGCCAGGTCCAGGTAAGGCCGTCGTCCTTCGATTCGGCCACGCCGATGCGACCCTCGGACTTCCACAGCTCCTTACCGACGTAGAGCAGGCGGCCGTCCTTGAGCTGGGTCGGCCCGTGCGGGCTGTTGACGATCGTCGGGATGGGCGGCGACCAAGTCTTGCCGCCGTCCGTCGAACGGAGCACCCACTCGCCGAGCTGCGCCTGACGTTCCTCAGCGCTCAGGCGGTCCTGCGCGGCCTTCCAGCGGGCCTGGCGTTCCGGCGTCTGCTTGGCGAGCAGGCCGCGTTCTTCGTAGGCCAGCGACGTGAAGGTCGTGACGAGCAAGGTACCCTTGGCGGTCTCCATCACCCCGCTGTCCCGGTCGTCGATGGCGCCGTCAAGGAGCACGCGCGGATAGGTCCAGGTCGCGCCATCGTCTTTGGAGGTCATCGCCTTCACCTGCCCGAGCGGACAGATATGGCCGTCGCGTCCGCCGGACCAGGTGACCCAGAGCTCACCGTTGGCGCGGCGCGCGAGCGTCGACCAGCCGGCATAGGGCTCTTCCGGCGGGGTGATGGTCTTCGTCTCGAGGACCTGTGCGGTCTGGGCGCCAAGCGCGGCTACCATGAGCAAAGGCCAGAAACGACGGAGGCACGAACCAGGGGTAGGATTCATGAGTCCTTCCTAAGCGGGCCGCCAGCCGCCCGCAACCCCGGCTTTCCCGCCCCCGGGGATTGCCTCCGGCGAGGGAAAGGGGATGATGCCGTCACCCCATGAGCACCCGACGCGACTTCCTCCGTATCGGCGCGACCGCGGGCGCCGGCCTCGCCGCCGCCCGCCTGTTCGGCCAGACCGGCTTCACCACGCCCACCCGCAAGGTCCGCATCGGCATCGTCGGCGGACGCTTCGGCCTCAGCTTCCAATTCCACGAGCACCCGGACTGCGTCGTCGAAGCGGTGGCCGAGCTCCGCCCTGAGCGGCTCACCGCGCTGCAGAGGGTCTACAGGTGCGCCAAGGGGTATCCGTCGCTCGAAGCGATGCTCAAGGACCCCAAGGTCGAGGCGGTCTTCCTCGCCACGCCCGCCCCGGACCATGTGCGTCACACCCTGCTCTGCCTGGCCGCCGGCAAGCACGTGCTCAGCGCCGTCCCCGCCGCGATGACGCTCGAGGAATGCGGGCGGCTCGCCGGCGCGGTGCGGAAATCCGGACTGACCTACATGATGGGCGAGACCAGCTGCTGGCAGCAGCTCACGATCTCGGCCCGCAAGTTCCACGCCGAAGGCCGCTTCGGTCATCTCTACTACACGGAATCCGAGTACCACCATCCCGGGCTCGAGACGCTTTATTTCGAGAAGGGCAAGCGCACCTGGCGCCACGGCCTGCCGCCGATGCACTATCCGACCCATTGCACCTCCCACCTGCTGAGCGTGACGGGCGAACGCCTGACGGAAGTCGTCTGCCACGGCTGGGGCGACGACCATCCGATCGTGAAGGACAACGCCTACGGCAACCCTTTCTGGACCGAGACGGCCCTCTTCCGCACCGACCGCGGCAACAGCATGCGCGTGGCGATCTGGTGGCGCGGCGCCCAGAAAGGCGGCGAACGCGCCCGCTACTTCGGCGACAAGATGAGCTTCTATTTCAGCGACCCGACCGGCGCCGGCGGCCCCGTGCTCGTCCGCGCGGAGACGAAGGCCGAGAAGGACAGCGGCGGCTTCGAACGGGCTTCGCAGATCCTCGAGAAATACGCCGAGGTCAGATGGTGGCAGACCGACATGCTTCCCGAACCGCTCCGCCACGACAGCGGCCACGAGGGTTCCCATTGCTTCATCACGCACGAGTTCGTCGACGCGATCGCGAAGGGCCGCAAGCCGTTCGTCGGGATCGACGAAGCGCTGGCCTACACGGTCCCGGGGATGATCGCGCACCAGTCCGCCCTCGACGGCGGCCGGTCGCTGAAGATCCCGGTCATCACCGGCTGACGCATCGGGGTGGACAGGCCCCGGACCGCCCCTAGCCTCAGGCCATGGATTTCTCGCAGCTGCTGCAACAGGGCACCGCCCAGGCCTGGCTTTACGTCCCCGTGGCCATCCTGCTCGGCGCCCTGCACGGACTGGAGCCGGGCCACTCCAAGACGATGATGGCGGCCTTCATCATCGCGATCCGTGGCACGGCCTGGCAGGCCGCCCTGCTCGGCTTCTGCGCCGCCCTCTCCCACACGCTCATCATCTGGGTCCTCGCCGGCCTGGCGCTCAACTACGGCTCGCACTGGAACGTCGAGGAGACCGAACCCTACTTCCTGCTCATCAGCGGCCTCATCGTCGTCGGCATGGCGGTCTGGACGATCATGCGCCTGCGCGAGGAGCACGGACATCATCACCATCACCATCATGGCGATGGCGACCATGCCCACGGCCATGACCACGCACACGACGAGCTCGCAGCGGAGGACGCCCATGCCCGCGCCCATGCGGCGGAAATCGAGAAGCGCTTCGCCGGCCGTCACGTGACCACCGGCCAGATCGTGATCTTCGGACTCACCGGCGGCCTCATGCCCTGCCCGGCCGCGGTCTCGATCCTCATCGTCTGCCTCCAGCTCAAGGAGTTCTCCCTCGGCTTCGGCATCGTGGCCGCCTTCAGCCTGGGCCTGGCGCTGACGATGATCTCGGTGGGCGTCCTGGCCTCCTGGGGCTTCAAGAAACTCGCCGAAAAGGCCGGCTGGTTCAGCCGCATCGCCTCGCGGGCGCCTTACGTGTCGTCCTACCTCCTCATCGCCCTCGGTCTGGCCTTCGCCATCCGTGGCCTGATGATGATGAAGTGAGGCCTACCAAGGCGTGAACCGGAGGCCGAAGAGCGCGAAGACGGCCGCGGCGAGCAAACCGAGCGCCGGCAGGAAGAGCGGGTCGAAATAGTCGGCGGTCCGCGGCTTCTTCTCGAGGACGACGACCTTCTTCATCTCGTCGATCCGTTTGAACACGGAGTTGAGCGCCTCCGGGGTGACCGCGTTGAAGGCCTCGCCGCCCGTCGCCCGGGCGATACCGATGAGCGCCGGATCGACGGGGATGTCCGTCAGGAGCACGGCGAAGACGACCACGCCCTTGTCCCGAAGGTCCGCGATGATGGGCACGTCCTTGGGTGACTTGATGTCCGGGCTCTCGCCGTCGGTGAGGAGGATGATCATGCGGTCGCCGGCGGGCCGCTGGGCGAGGTGGGCCGAGGCGCCGGTGAGGGCGTTGCCGATGAAGGTGCCGCCCCACAGTTCGTCGGGCAGCACGTTGGGCTCGATGAACGGACGCGAGAGCATGATGGTCTCGGTGTCCAGCGTCAGCGGCACCCAGTGGATGAAGTTACGCGAGAAGATGGTCAGGCCGAAGGCGTCCCCTTTCCGGTGCCGCAGGAACTTCTCCAAGGACTCCATGGCGGAGTCGAAGCGGCTATGGCGGCCCTTGCCTTGGTCGCCGTGCGCGCCGCGCATGCTGCCCGAGGTGTCGAGGACGACCTGGATGTTCGTCAGCTGGCGTTCGACCTCGGGCGGCTGGAAGGTGACCGGGTGCGCGAGGAACAGGATCGCGACGGCGAGCAGGCCGGCCGGCAGGCAGTTGGCCGTCAGCACCAGACCCCGCAGGAACCACCCGCGACGACCCTGGCCGCCGTCGTAAGGCATCGCGAGGGGCTGGCCGGGGCGGATCCACTCCCAGAAAGCCAGGATGACCGGGAGGGCGAGCAGCGCCAGCCACTGGGGATGCAGGAAGGTCATGAGCGGACGGCCTCCGAAGCCGGCAGGTGCTGACGGATGATGCCGGCGATCTCGGCGTCGGCGACGCCCGAGCCGGGGCGGTGCAGCCAACGTTGCAGAAGACCCAAGGCTTCGCCCGAACGCTCGCCGCGGGCGATGGCGGCCAAGACCTCGGCCATGGGGGCATCGGCCGGGACGAGGCCTTCCCGCCAAGAACGCAGGAGGAGCATCTCCAGGCGGGCTTTCTGCTCGGCGGTGAGGGCGCCCTGTTCGAGCTCTGCGAGCAGTAAGCGCAATTGTTCGGCGGAAGTGAGCGGCGCCGGCGCGGTCACGGCGACCGGCTTCTTCGGGCGGCGCCAGAAGATCAGCAGCAGCAACCAGCCGATCCAGAAGACGCCGAGCCCCCAGAGGGTCGCGCGATAATGACCCCAGACCTGGATGCCGATCTCCTCGGTCTCCTTCACGCGGGCTTCGAGTTCCTTGGAAAGTTTCGGGTCACCCTGGACCTTGAACGACGGCAGGCCGCTCAACGCCGCGCCATCGTCCGCCATCAGGTATTCGGTGAGGTCATGCTCGCCTTCGCGATTCACGAGGTAGCGGACGTCATACACCTTCAGGCCGTCCTGCCCGGTCACCTGGGCGATGCGTACGTTCACGGCCACGCCGTAGCGGAACGGCTTCACGACGAGGTCGGGGCCGCCGTAAGTGATGATGGCCGCCTGTTCGACCCCGAGCGGGACCTTCAGGCTGTCATCTTCCTGCAGCAGCCACCACGCGGCGACGAGGGCTACGACAGCGGCCAAGCCCCGGAAGAGCCATCGGCGGAATGCGGAAGGCGGGGCGGTCATGCTCAACGGGCTGCACGGCTCGCGAAGCCGCGGTTCTTGAGGAAATAGGTCAGGCGGCCGAGGATCGGCTCGTCCGTGCGCAGGCGGAGGTAATCGATGCCGAAGCGGCTGAGCTCGGCCTGCCAGCCGGAGGAATCGACCTGCCGACGGCCGCCGAAACCGACGAACCCGCGTCCGGACTCGGCCTCGACCCCGCGGATGAGGCCGGCACCACGCAGGCCCTGCTCCGCCGGGTCTTCGAGATGCAGCACGACGCAGTCATGTCGCTGGGCCAGCACCTGCAGCGCCGCGATGGCGTCAGGGTCATGCAGGTCGCTTAGGACGATGACCGTCGTCCGCTTGACCAGAGACGGAGCCAGCTCACGGGCACGCACGGCGAGCGAGGTCTTCTCGGTGAAGTCATGCCGACGCAGCTGGTGCGCCCATTCCATGACGACGTTGCGCGAGAGGGTCGGACGGACATGCAGCTCGCGGGCTCCGCAACCGAGCAGACCGACGGGCGTCACCGACGACTGGGCGGCGAGGCCGATGCCGGTCGCGATGCGCACGGCCCACGCATATTTGCTCAGGGGCTGCGACGTGACGCACATCGAAGCGGAAGTATCGAGCAGGAGGTAGAGCGGGATCTGCTTGGTCTCGCGGAACTCCTTGACGTAGAGCTTGCCCAAGCGGGCCGAGACCTTCCAGTCGATGAACTTGACGGCGTCGCCGGCGACATACGGACGCGACTGGACGAACTCCAGGCCGGCGCCGTGGAACACGGAATCACGCTGGCCGAAGTCCAGGCTGTTCGCGAGGCGCCGGACGGCGACTTCGAACTGCCGGCTGTCGACCGGATCGTGAGGCAATGTCCGCGGACGAAGCATGCGTTCAGCCCAAGCCGGCGAGGATTCCTTCCAGCACCTTGGCGCCGGTCTGACCGGCGGCCGCGGCTTCATAGCTGACGCGGATGCGGTGAAGGACGACGTCCTCGGCGAGCTCGAAGAGGTCTTCCGGGGTGACGTAATCCCGACCGCGGATGACCGCGCGGGCGCGGGCGGCGTTGACGAGGGCGAGGCCGGCGCGGGGACTGCAGCCGAAGTCGAGGTCCTTGGATTCGCGCGTACGGCGGACGAGTTCGACGGAATGACGGAGGAAGACTTCGCTCACGTGGACGCCTTGGACGGCTTCCATCGCGGCGACGAGGTCGGCCTTGGTGCCCACCGGCGAATCATCGATCATGTCGAAGGCCGTCTTCGGGACCGCCCCGCCCTCTTCCTTGCGCAGGCCCATGCCCAGCTGGCGCTGGAGGATGTCCTGTTCCTCATCGCGACCCGGGTAGCCCAGGCGATGGAGCAGCATGAAACGGTCGAGCTGGGCCTCGGGCAGTTCGAACGTGCCGGACTGCTCGACGGGGTTCTGCGTCGCGATGACGAGGAAAGGCGTGGGCAGACGCATCGTCTGGCCGCCGAGGGTGACCTTGCGCTCCTGCATGGCCTCGAGCATCGCGCCCTGCACCTTCGGCGCGGCGCGGTTGATCTCGTCGGCGAGGAGCAGGTTCGTGAAGACCGGGCCGCGGTGGATGCGGAAGTCGCCGGTCTTCTGGTCGACGACTTCGGAGCCGACGATGTCGGACGGCAGCATGTCGACCGTGAACTGGATCCGTCGGAAGTCCAGGGCGATGGCCTTCGCGACGGTGTTCACGAGGAGCGTCTTCGCCAGGCCGGGCATGCCCTGCAGGAGCAGGTGGCCGCCGGTGAGGAGCGCGATCATCACGCGCTCGACGACGACGTCCTGGCCGACGACGACCTTGCCGACGCGCGTGCGGACGTCGGCGACGAACTGATGGGCGGCCTGTACGGACGCGGGATTAGGGTGTTGGCTCATGTCTTAAGGGTAGGGGCAGGGATTGGGGTTGGTCCGTCTTCCTCAGCGGAGCTTGCGGAGCCATTTCTCGGCGAGGGTCCTGAGGTCGGCCTCGGTGAGCGTGGTCGCGCCGCCGAAGCAGCCCGTCTGGACGCGTTCGATGTCGGCCTTGAGTTCGGCCTGCTGGGCGGAGCTGAACTTCACCAGCGGGCTGACGGCGAGCTTGCGGAGCAAGGCCACGACCGCGAAGCCGTCGAGGGAGGCGGGCAGCTTGAAGACGTCGCGGGCCCGCGGCGGGCGCGGCCCTTTGTCACGCTTACGGAAGACGAGCCAACCGACGATCGCGGCGACGCCGGCGAGGCCGACGTAGAGATAAGTCCAGTCATCCTCGGCCACCGGCGGCACATAGCCCGCCCCGGCCGCGACCTTGACGCGGTCGAGGAGGACGGAATTCTTCGTCAGCACGACGGGGTCGATGTCCTGGTAGGTCCGCCAGACGGTGGTCGCGTTCGCGGCCTTGATCGTCGGGAACGGCAGGTCGGTCGCCTTGTCGGCCGCGCGGATCGCATCGCCGTCGAGCGTCACCGACCAACGTCGCTCCGTGCGCGGCGCCACCCGGTCGCCCCAGGTGTTGAGTTCCTTGACCATCAGCGGGTCGATGACCGTGACCTGACGCACCTTGGCCAAGGCGGCCAGCGGGGCGAGGTCCAGCAGGTCGTCGAGCTCAGGCACGGTGCCCGCGGCGGTCGCGGCGACTTCGAGGCTGAGCGAGCCGTTGATCGGGAACTGGCGCGTGTCGAGCGTCTGCGTGACCTCGATCTTGTCGGCCGGCCGCGGGGCGGCCTTGCCGCCGGCGACCTTGAGCAAGGTCTCGGCGGAAGTCGCGGGGACGGTCACGGGTCCGCTCAGGTCGATGAAGCGCAGCTCCATCTGCACCGGCGGGACCTTGTCGACGCTGGCGTCCTTGGCGCGCACGAGGACGTAGGCGAGGGTCGTCTCCTCCCAGCCCGGCCGGGCGGCCGGCCGCGGCTTCACGTCCGGCGCGGCGAAGGTGACCGAGCGGATGTCGAAGAACGGCGCAAGCGCTTCGGTGAGCTTCTTCTCGAACTCGTCGCGCGGACCCTGCGCGTCGGCGGGCCTCAGGGCCTGCGGACCCCTCCGCCTCGCGGCCGCGGCGGCCGCGGTCGGGTCGTTGCTGAGGTATTGTCCGAAACGGGCCACCCGGCCCATGGCCTCGGTGTGCATGACGCTGACGATGATGCCGAAGTCCTGCCCTGCCCCGACCGTGTTCGGTCCGTCGACGCGGGTCTGGACCCGGATCTCGCCGAGGAGCTCGTCGAGGTAGTCCGCGCGTTTCTTGAGTCCGAGCGAGAACGGGTCGTCCTTCGTGACCACGAGCGTGGCGGCGAGGTAGCGATACTTGAGGTCCTCGTGCAGGGGATTGTTCTGGTCGTTGAGGCGGGCGTTGAGCGTCTTCGCCAGCTGGCCCATGTGCGTGCCGGCGAGCCGGCCGGGCAGGGCCTGGATGGCGGCGCGGATGCGACCGAGGGCCGCGCGGTTGAGCGGCTTGCCGAGGTTGACCTGACCGTTGCCCCCGATGCCGAGCACGGCGTTGAACCAGCTCAGGTAAGGGTCGATGGAATGCTCGTTGGGCTGCAGGCGCACGGCCTGGCGACCGTAGGCGTCGGCGGCGCGTTGGAAATAATCCTGCGAACGCAGCGTCTTCTCCTTGGCGGCGACGAGGCGCTTGGCGGGCTCGGTCGGAGCGAGATCCTGGAAGGTCTCGAAATCAGCCCAGTCATTCAGGACGACGGCGCCGAGCAGCAAGGCCTTGTGGGCGTCGGGACGGCCGGCCTGCCATTCGTCGATCAGTTTCAGCAGCGAGGCATAGCCGGCCGTGGCCATCGCGTAGGTCTGGGCCTCGTTGCGGCGGGTGAGCCCGCCGCGCTGGACGTCCGCGCGGCGCCAGCGATCGCCGAGGTTGGCGTGCATCTTCTGGGCGAGCAGGAAGAAAACCTGCTCATCCATCTGGGCGGTCGGACCGAAGACGCGTTCGATGTGCGTGTCGCGGTAGGCCTCGGCGTTGCTGTAGGCCAGGTCGAAGGCGTTCACGACCTTGCTCTGGTCGCGCGGCGCCACGCCGGCCTGGCGGAAGAGCGCCATCATACGGGCGAGGCTGTCGATGTTCCGCTCCATCATCACCGGCGTCACCGGGATGCGGGCGTCCTCGGGCAGGCCGTAACGGGCGCGGAGTTCCGCCGGCAGCTGGGGATTGTGGGCCTGCCCCCAGGCGAGCAGGAAATCCTCGGCCAAGGCGACGCCCGCGGCCGGATGACGACGCGCGAGCTCGGTGATGCGATCCGCGGCGAGTTCGAAATTGGCGCTGACGATGACCGCGCGGGCGAGGGTCGCGTCGAAGCGGGCGCGCAGGTCGGGCGGCAAGGCCGCGAGCCACTTGCCGGCGGGCGCCAGCTGGAGCATCTCCTCCGGGTCGATGTCGTTGGCGCCGTTACGGTTGTTGCTGCGACGGACGCCGCCGGACTGACGGCCGAAGGACTGCTCGACCTCGGCCATCCAGGATTCCGCCATCAGGCCGAGGACCTGCCGCCAGTCGCCGCCGGCGTCGCCGACGTGCTCGGCGATGAGGTTGGCCAGCACCGACTGGGCGCGGAGATTATCCATGCGCTGGGCGGCGGGCGCGCCGCCTTCGTTCTGGATCTTGCGCGAGAGTCCGCCGACCACCTTGAGGGCGGCGTCGGGCTGGGCCTTCATGAGCTCGGCGAAGGTGCCGCCGAGCACGGCCGGCGAGACCTGCGTGAGCACGCGGAGCATCTCGCCCGCGGCCTTGCTGCGTTCCCAGTCGCTGGTCTTCTTCTCCGAGCGGAGGATCGCGACGTTGTCGCTCCAGATGCGCGAGATCTGGTCGCGCTGCGCGATCTCGGTGGCCTGCTCGGCCGCCAGGAAGGCGGCGATCTCCTGACGCAATCCTTCGTCGGCGAGCTTCTCCAGGTCGGCGCCGGCGGGCAGATACTGGCGGGCGAGGTCACGGAAACCGCCGGCGAGCAGGACCCGGCCGGCCGCGAGGCGGCGGGCGGGATCCTTGCCGCCGAGCTTCTCGGTGCCGCGCGTCAGACGTTCGGCGACCCAGAAGCTCTCGTTGGGCGCGACGATCTGGCCGAGCATCTGGCCGAGCTTGCGGAGTTCGAGGTCGGTCAGCTCCCCGGGGCCCGCGTCGGCGAGGGCGAAGACGTCCTCGAGCCGCACGCCGTTCTTCGGACGCTCGGCGAGGTCGGCCAGGATCTTGTCGTAGATGCCGCGGCCGAGTTCGGGCGGCAACGCGGCGAGCTCCGCGCGGACCTGCGCCCAGTCGCCGAGGCGGAAGGCCGACAGGAAGCGGGCGTCGGCGCCGGCGCGGGCGTCGGGCCGGGCCGACTTCTCCATCGCCGCGAAGACCTCGCTGATATCGCGCGAATACCGATGGCGGAGCAGACGTTCGTATTGCTGCTGGGTCTTGGCGTCGAGCGGCGCGGCCTGCTGGGCGGAAAGCGTCGCCACGCACGCGAGCGCGGCGCAGAGGAACGGACGGAGGAGTCTCATGGGGATGCGTGGAAAGGATTCAGGAACCGTTGTCGGGGATCTTGCGGGCTTCTTCGAAGACCTTGCGGTCGTCCGCCTTCACGGGCTTGCCCTTCGGCTCGGGACCGGCGAGGAGCGCGGCGGCGGCCTTCGCCTTTTTCGGTCCGGGCTTGTCGGCGGCCTCGACCTGGAGGGCGGCCTCGAGATTCTGCTGCTTGCCCGCGCCGATGCCGGTGACGCCTTCGACGGGCTTGATGCCGCCGGCGGCGGGCTTCACGCCCTCGGACGGCTTCACTCCCTTGACGCCGGCGAGACCCTTGGCGGGCGGGGGCGGCGGCGTAGCCTTCGTCCCGGCGCCCTTGACGCCTTCGGGCGGCTTCACGCCCTTGACGGCTTCGACTCCCTTCGGGGCGGGCGGCGGAGGCGTGCCTTTGGTGCCGGCACCCTTGACGCCTTCGGGCGGCTTCACGCCTTCGGCACCGACCAGTCCTTTCGTCGGAGGCGGCGGAGGCGTGGCCTTGGTCCCGGCGCCCTCGACAGGCTTCGCGCCTTCGGTGACGGAGGCGGGCGGCGGAGCCTGCTTAACGGGCTTGGCGACGCCGGGAGTTTTGACGCCATCGACTTTCTCGACGCCTTGGACGGTGGTCGGCGCGACATTCTTGGCGGCAGGATCGACCTCCTTCACCTTGCCGGAGCCCTCCTGGCGGACGCCGCGCACGCCTTCGACGGCGGCCGGAGCTGGAGTTTCCTGAGCGAAGGCGCTGGCGCCGCAGAGACAGAGCAAGAGGAACGTCTTCATAGGGATTGCTGGCCAAGGGAGCGGGCGAACTCGACTTCGACGCGCCGCTCGTAATCGGCGAGGGCCGCGGGATCCTGATGCTCGGCGAGATAACGGAAGACCTGACGGGTGCGTTCGGCGTAAGGCCGCCACTCCTCTTCGGTCGCGCCGTTGGCCTTCAGGAGGGAGGTCGCGTAGAAGTAGGCCTTGCCCAAGGTCTCGCGGACCGCGCGGGTGGTCGCGCCGTCCTCGCCGTCGACGGCGGCGGATTCCTTCAAGAGCTGGGACAGGTCGGTGATCGCGCCGGCGACGTCGAGCATCTCGACCTTGGCCTTGGCCTTCGCCAGCCGGACCTGATGCCGGACCGTCGGACGTTCGTCGGGCGGCAGTTCGGCCGCGAGCTTATCGTACTCCTCGACGATGGCGGGCCAGTCCGGCTCCTTGGCACGCTCGAGCTCGCGGATGCGCGTGAGATGGTCACGGGCCTGCTCGCGGGCCAGCTGGGCCTGGCCTTCGTTGAAGTGGTAATACACCACGCCGACGGGGAACAGCAGCCAGAGCAGCGTGAAGAACTTCCTCATCGGACGCCGCCCTCCCCGGCCGCTTCGTCCCGGCGGACGACCTTCCACCCGGTCCCGAAATATTGCAGCGCCACCGGCAACAGCGCGAGCGCCGCCGAACCCAGCAGCATCGCCAGCACCGCGAGCTGCGCGAGGCTGAGGCCCGCCTTCGCCGGCGGCGTCCGCCGGACGAGGTCGCCCAAGGCGTCGGTCGGCAGATGCTTCTCGTTCACGTCATAATAAGCCCCGCGCAGGGCGCGCGCCACGCTCGCCAGCACTTCGGCGTCCTGCCGCGACTGATGGCCGGCGATGAAGGTGCCTTTGCGCGGATCGCCGACGCCGAGGACGAGCACGTCCTTGACGGATTTCGGCCGCGGCAGGATCGGCTGCAGGGGGACCGTGTCGCCGTCGGTGAAGATGACCAGGCGCACCGTCTTCTCCGGCAACGGGGCGACGACCTTGACCGCGGCGTTGATCGCCGCGCCGAGGTCGGTCGAGCCGGGCTTCATCACGTATTGGACCGGCAGGCCGTCGAAGACATTGCGCACGAGCTCCGGGTCGCGCGCGTCCATGACGACGGAGCGCGCCTCGGTGTAGAAACCGACGACGCCGTAACGGAGGTCGCCGCCCACGCGCATCAGCACGGCTTCGACCTCCTCGCGCATGCGCTGCTGGCGCGTGACCTTCCCTTCCGGCCCGGCGTCCTTGAGATACATGCTCGGCGAAAGGTCGGCCACGAAGACCAGCCGGGCGGGCTCCGCGGCTTCGGCCGGCTTCCCGTCCTTGGCCGCCTGATGCAGCTGCCACGTCACGGCCAGGCCCCAGGCGAAGGCGGCGAGCGACAGGCAGCGCAGGCAAGGCGCGACCACCGTCCAACGGCCGGGCTGACCCTCCGGTCCGAACGCCAGCCGGGCGGCGACCCGCACCCGACGGGCATGCAAGGCCTCCGCCAAGGCGGAGAGCAGCAACACCAGGAGGGCGGCGTATACGGGGTTCATGGGGGCGGCGGGGTAGCCGTCACCGGAGAAATAAGTCACCCCGCCGAAGCGAGGCAAACTGCAATGCGTCCGATGCCCCCTTTATCCTCCGCTAGAGAGGCAATGAGGCGTGAACTAACCAAGAAATGTCGTCCGGAAAGGGGACGAGTCAGGGGCCGCCTCAGGCGCCGACCATCCGCAGCCAGGCGCTGAGGTTGTAGTAGTTCGAGACGCGGGCGACCTTACCGTCCTTGATCTCGAAGAAAGCTCCGACGCGGAGGTGATACTTCTGACCGGTGGCGGGCGGGAGGCCTTCGTCGGTCTTAAGGTATTCGCCACGGATATAGAACTCGGCGGCGGCGCGGGAGACGTCCGGGCCGGCGAAGACGACGAGGTCTTCGACCTGTTCGCGGTAGGAACGGTCCATGCGGCCGAGGAAGGCGCGGAAAGCCGGGACGCCGACCTCGACGCCGCCTTCGTTGATCTCGTGGACGATGTCAGGATGCAGGAGGGCGAGCAGGGCTTCGCGGTCACCGGAATTGAAGGTCTGATAATACTGACGGATGAGCGGGTTCATGGGTTCAGGAAAGGAGGCGCAGCGGACGGGCGCCGAGCTTGGACGGATCGGTCTCGCCGGGCGTCGCCCGATGGCGGCGCAGGAGCGCGAGGTCGACGTCGACGGTGAGGGCATGATCGCCCTCGGCGCAGACCGGCGTGGCGAGGTGACGGGGCTCGTCCCGGAACGCGGCCTGCGAGGGCGCGAAGGCCGCGGCGCGGCCGACGTTCTCGTCGATCAGCACGGAGTTCGTCCGGCCGACGAGGTGGCATACGCCGACGTGGCACCCGAGTTCGACGGAGCGGGCATCGGCGCAACGCCCTACCCTTTCGACGCCGAGGATCGTCTCGGTCGCGCTGGGCACGAGCATGAGTTCGACGCCCTGCCCGCGCAGGACGGCGGCCAGTTCGGGGATCTCGACGTCGAGACAGATCACGACGACGCAACGGACGCCGCGGAAGGACCAGAGGCCGACGCCGTCGCCGCCGACGAAGGCGGATTCCCAGGGCGTGAGATGAAGTTTGTCCTGATGGCGGAAAGCCGCCCCGTCCCAGATCGGCGCACGGTTACGCAGCCGGCCGTCGGCGTCGAGGAACGGCACCGTGCCGAGCACGACGCCTTTGTCGGCCTGCGCCAGACGCGGCGCGAGCCGCGGCCAGAGGTCGGCCCAGAAGAGTCGCGCGACGCCGCGGAGCTTGTCTTCGCCGGCGACGAAAGGCTCGAGGCCCATCCAGAGGAATTCCGGAAGCACCACCAGATCCGCGCCATCATCCCAGGCTTCGCGCACCTGCGCGCAGACGCGGTCGGCGAAGGCGTCCGGCGAGGACGCGGGGACGCCGACGTCGAAGGTCAGCAAGGCGAGGGTCAGGCGGTCCATGTCTTCGTCCAGAAGGTGAGGGTCTTGGGAGATTCGTGTTCCTCGCCGACTTCCTTCCAAGGGAAAACCGCCTGCAGCTCGGGACGGCGACGATAGCCTTGGCGCGTCCAGAAGGCGTCCAGCGGACGATGGCCCGCGGGCCGGGCCGGATGGTCGGCCGGACGGTCGACCGCGCAGAAGGCCGTCGTGCGCAAACCGAGCCGGCGCGCGTGCGCTTCGCGGCGGGCGAAGAACTCACCGCCGAGGCCGCCGCCGCGGAACTCCCGCAGCACGATGCTCTCTCCGAGATACAACACATCGTCGGTCGGCAACCCGGCGCGCTCGAACGGGCCGCGGAACCCTTCGCTCTCGTCGGCCAGCGGCATGGAGGTCGTCGCCCCGATCGTCCGACCGGTGGCGTCTTGGGCGAAGACGACCAGGCTGCGCGGGCAGTCGAGGTAGCCGCGCAGGTATTCCCGCTCATAGGCGAGGTCGCCTTCGTAGAGGTAGGGGAACTCGCGGAAGACGGCGATACGCAGTCCGCCCAAGGTGTCGATCCAAGGCTCCAGCTCGGGTCCGCGTACTTCGATGAGCTGGAAGGCGGACGACATGGCGGGACTCAGAGCCGGATGCGCAGGCGGGGCGAGATCGGCGTGCCGGCGTCGCGACGCGGCGGCTTCGGCCCCTTGCCGGGAGCCTCGCCGTCGTCGGCGGCCAGGGCCTCCGTGAATTCCTCGGGCATCGGCGCGACGGCCTTGAACTCGACCTTCGCGCCCTGCCAGTCGAACGAAAGCTGCGTGGACTCGGCGTGCAGGAAGAGCCGCTTGAAACCGCGGGCCGTGCCGACGGCCTTGTTGAACTCGAAATCGCCGTAGGTGCGGTCGCCGAGGATCGGATGGCCGTGCGCGGCGGTCTGGACGCGCAGCTGGTGCGTGCGGCCCGTGCGCGGCTCGAGCTTGATGAGGGAAAGGGGGAGCGTGCCGCCGGCGGCGCGTTGCCACTGGTAGACCGTCACCGCCGGCGCGCCCGCGCCCGTCTCGGAACGCACGCCGCCGCCGGGGCCCTTGGACTTCGAGAGCTGGTCCTGCCAGGTGCCCCGCGGGGTGCGCAGGCCGCGGCCGCGGATGAGGGCCACGTATTGCTTCGAGACCTGCGACCGCGCGAACATCTTGCGGACCACGTCGGCCACGCCGACGTCGAGCGAGAGCAGCAGCACGCCGCTGGTCGGCGAATCGAGGCGGTTGAGCAGGTAGACGCGGCGGATGCCGCCCTGCCCGTCGCGGACATGGAACGCCTCCTCCTCGAGGGAGTAGTTGCCGGCGATGAGGATCGTGCCCTTCTCGGCGACTTCGCCGGGATTCGGGTGCGAGAGGATGCCGTCCGGCTTCGCGACCGCGATCAGCCCGCACGGATGCGTGGCGACCGCGCGCACGCCGCGCCCGAAGGGGATCCAATCTGTCGGGAGCGTCATCAGCGGTAGTAGAAGTTGATCGTCACGATGTCGCTCTCGCCGTACAAGGCGACCATATCCGCGCGCCAGACGTCATAAGGCGCCGGCGCCATCACGGCGTCCTTGCAGGCCAGCGACATCACGCGCGTGACTTCGTTGCTGAGGATCGCGGCGTCGGTGACCGTGCCGTCGCGGTGCAGGCGGAAGCGCACCGTGACGCGCCCGCGATGGACGCCTTCGAACTGCGAGCGCTCGATGATGCTCCACCAGCTCGACTGGATGGCCTCGAGCATGCGCTGGGTGTAGTCGCCGTATTGGCTGAAGCGGGCGTCGATGGCGACCGCGCCCGCGCGGTTCACGCCCACGGAATTACGCAGGAGCAGGCCGGCCGTGCCGGAAGGGATGGAGGCGCGGGGACGCTCCGGGTCGGCCGGGGTCGGCGCCGGGGCTGCCTTGGGGACCGGCTTGGCGGCGGCCTTGCCCGGCCCGGGCGGCGGCGCGGCCTTCGGGCCGGCCATCGCGACCACCGGAGGCGGCGTGGGCTGGGCCTGCGACTGGTCGATCGAACGGGGTTTGCCCTGGGCGAGGCGGATCTCCGGCGAGGTGCCGGCGGACTTCGGCAAGGCGGAGTTGGTGGGCTTCTTCTCGGG
>JACCDU010534050.1_pt1 | contig 17440 bp, 15 predicted proteins | sample 7446081 | NCBI WGS metagenome assembly JACCDU01 (sample SAMN15323447, study PRJNA562643) | freshwater metagenome | isolation source: river surface water | place: USA:Blue River Watershed | collected 2017-08-17
CACAATACAATCTGAGCTGCGTTATCAATAACCGCTGTATAACCGTTCTCAGCTGCTACCACTCCAATAGCCACTTTGATATCATCTACAATGGGTTTTAACAAATTTGCGCGTTGCATTTGAATATCGCGATTCGCTACTTGTTCGGTTTCTTGATAATCTTGGTAAAGACTTTCAATACGTTTTCTTAACAATTCAGTTGCAGCATTTTGTCTGCCTGATCTCGTTTTTGCTTCGTATTCAGCTTGTTTTGCTTGGATTTCAGAAGTTAAAGATTTGATAGCATCATCGTATTGCATTGCAATTGCTTGTAATTTCAATTCAGCTGAATCCTTTGAAGGCAAAGTATCCATAATTAATTGAGTGTTTACAAAAGCCATTTTTTGTGCTTGCGCTTGAACTGCTGCAATACTGCCCAAAATGACAGTTAGTACTAAAAAGAATTTTTTCATTGTGTGTGTAATTATTTGATTCTTGAAAATTTTTACAATTTAAATGCCAAAGTTAACTCAATAATATGGAAATCGATAAACGGACGACTAATATCCACTGAATTTTATGTTAATAAATGATTAGGACTTGCCTAAATTTAATTTTGGCCTCCAGATTTAGCGCCACCTTTGGGTTTTCCCTCATTTTCGGTAAGTGGAATTCCTAATTCTTCCATCACCTCAAATGTTTTATCGTATTTGGGATTGGCATACAACATCTGCACCCCTGAAGCCTTGTCGAAAATATAATCCAATCCTTCTTGTTTTGCTACTTTCTGAACCGCTTCAAACATTTTATCTTGAATAGGCTTAATCAATTGAGCTCGTTTTTTGAATAATTCGCCGTCGGTACCGAATTTCTCTTCTCGGAATTTAATGAGTTCACTTTCTTGTTTGGTTATGGCATCTTTCCGTTGACCCCTTTGATCACTGGTAAGTAGAATTTCCTCAGCTGAAAAATCCTTTACCATTTGACTTAACTTGGCTTCCAACTTACCCGCTTCGGTTTCCCAGGATGCTGCAGCATCGTCTAATTGTTTTTGAGCCGATTTGTATTCAGGCATCCTTCCCAGAATATAATCAGAATCAATATAAGCAAGAGAAACTCGTTGTGCCGTAAGTGTATTAGAAATGAGAATAAAACTCAGTAAATATAAAAAACGCAAAATAATTTTAGACTTCATGTATGTATTAAGAGGATACGAAAATATTAATTTTAATTGACTTTGGCTCATGGATGTTTTAATTTAAACACATTTGATTTCAACACATTGCTTCTATTTAATGCTCTATCCCATAATTGTATTTCAAATCGCACGGAGTCTCTTCTCAATTCCAAGGGCCTTGCAGGTATATATAACGTAATTTCCCCTCTTAATCTTTTATTTTCAGATGTGGGAGTTATGTTTGGAAATCGTTCATGTAAAAACAAGGTATCTTTAGAGCTAAATGGATTTAATGGCTTAACCCATTTACCGTTTTCCTTAACGTACATGAAACAAAATAAATTGTAGAAGGCGTATTCACCAAACTTAAAAGGACCCGTCGTATCGCTTTCATTTAAACCAATATCACCGTCGTTATCCAAATATTCGATATGTAATTCTACTAAACTATCATACCCCCCAGGCGCTGGAACAATAAATTGATCCAAAAACTCCAATTGAGGCACCTTAGAGTTCGTATCTTTGTCGCTACAAGCAACTACCCCGATGATTCCTAAGAGCATCCACGATATTTTAAACAGCCAATTCACAGTAGATCCTAACAAATTTACCGAAACTTGTTTAGAAATTTATCGATTTCAAATGCAGCATAATGAAGTATTCGCGGATTGGGTACATTTATCCTTGGGTTTTGCGAAAAATGCCCATAAAATTCCCGAAAAATTACAGTTCCAACATGAAACCGATATCCCATTTCTACCGATTTCATTGTTTAAAACCAAAAAGATAAGCTGCTTTCCAACCCACGAAATTCAATTTACCAGCAGCTCAACCACTGGCATGGGGGTTTCACAACATTTCATACATTTATTGAATGACTATGAATTGGCCTGCCTAAATGGATTTGATTTATTCACAGAGAACAAACCCTACGACGTAATCGCGGCATTGCTTCCCAGTTACCTTGATCGTACTGGATCGGGTTTGATACACATGGTAGATCAGCTCATTCAATTACGAGCAGATGAAGGAGGTTTCTATAATTTGAACTTCGATCAATTACTATCTGATTTGATAAAATGGCGCAGTCAAAATAAAAAAGTACTGCTTTGGGGCGTGACGTTTGGTCTGTTAGAATTCAGTCGCTATTTGAATCAATTGCTGCAAGATTCCCAGAACGAAAAATATCGGATATTTCTTGAATCATTAAAGTTGGATTCTCCAACTAACCACTCTGAATTATTCGACTCAAATTGTTCTAATTCAACTATTCACTTGGATGAATCGAAAGATAATCTCCAGCCAAATTCGAACATCACCCATACTAATATATTCAAGTCAGAAGAACTAAACCCATCGTCCCCAAAAACATGGTCAAAGCTCTTCGAATATACTCATGTACTTGAAACCGGTGGTATGAAAGGAAAAGGTCCTGAATTAACCCGTCCTGAAATCCACCAAATTCTATGTAAAGGACTGCATCAAGAATCCATTTTCAGTGAATATGGCATGACCGAATTAACATCTCAGGCATATTCTCATGGTAATGGAATTTTTAGTTGTCCCCCGTGGATGAAAATACTGATTCAAGATCCAGCAGATTTTCGAACTTTTCTTCCATCCCATAAAACAGGCAGAATTTGTGTAATCGACTTGATGAACTACCACAGTTGCTCGTTTATTGCAACCGATGATTTGGGCAAGGTATTTGAGGACGGAACTTTCGAAATTGTTGGCAGAATTGACCACTCCGATATTCGAGGTTGTAACCAATTGGTATTTTCAGCGCCTTGAGTTTTTTTTCGTAAACAGATCTTCCTAGGAAACGATAAAAGCACTAAAAACTGCTAAACTGTAAATCAAAACAGAAGAATCATTAATTGGGGAAATCGATTCTTCTGTTCTAATCGAGTCTTCTGTTCAAATCGATTCTTCTGTTCTAATGGAGTCATCTATTTTTTCAGCGCTATCCAGTTTTATTGCACGCGTGCTTATCCAATTGAATAGCACGCTGTTCAAATTACTCCTCGCTTTCTAAAATTGAATACCGCGTAGTTTCAATTATTCTTCTCCTTCGGGAAGATCCAACAACGTTTCTTTCAATTCCACTTTCGGATTGATAAATTTTTCAAATGCCAGGATCAAGGCAGGCAGCAAGAATAAATTGGTGGCAATTCCTGAGAAAATGGTCAATGCCGTCAACCAACCCAATGCTTGTGTACCCTGAAATTCGCTAAAAGCAAAAATCATGAAGCCTGAACAGACTGCCAAACCAGAATAAATCATGCTTATTCCCACTTCAGGAATGGTAATCTTTAATGCGTGTCGAACAGAATGTTTATGAACAATGATTTCCCGTCTAAACGTTGTAACAAAATGGATGGTTGCGTCAACTGTAATACCAAAAGCAATACTAAACACCAAAATAGTAGATGCCTTTAATGGGATATTGAAGTAACCCATAGTACCAGCGGTAATCAACAAAGGAATAATATTAGGCACAATTGCAATCAATACCATCCTCCAACTTGGAAACAAGAACGTCATGGTTAATGAGATGATTAACAATGCCCAGAAGGTAGATTGTCCCAAGCTATTGTACAAATACTTATTTCCTTTCAAAAAGATGGATGAAGTACCCGTAATGGCTACATTATATTCTTGGGATGGGAATATCTCTTTTGCCTTTTGGGTTATCACCGCATTTAAAGAATCTAAGCGAATGCTGCCAATATCTTTAATTTGATAACTTATCCGCATTTGGGAATAGGTAGAATCCACCAATCCGCGTAATAATTTATTGCTGTTTCCTGCTTCTTTATTTCCATCGGAAGATGTAACCGAGCTTGGAAATTTCATCATCAAATCCCCAAAATCAGTGGCCTTAGGTATTCGATAATAATTCGGATCGTTTTCGTTCACAGCCTGATTTGCCGCAGAAATGACCTCCACAATCGACATGGGTTTAGATAATTCGTCGAATTCCGAAAGTGCACGCTGCAATCTTCGTCCTTTGGTTAGCATATCCACGTTAGTAACACCGCCTTCTTCATAAGAGGTTATCACTATTTCGTATGGCATTGCCCCATGGAAATTGTTCTGTATGTATTCTAAATCGCGGTAAACTTTACTGTCGTGGGGGATATCATCTACAATAAACGACAAGGGTCTTAATCGGATTAAAAATACAGTAGCGAAGATCGTTACAACTGAAAACCAATAAAATATTCGACGTTTGCGTTTGAATACCAAATGCGAAATCCAGTTCAAAAACCCATTCCAACTTTTACTATCTAAGTGCTTAGTTTGTTTATGACTTGGAGTAGGTAAATAAGAATACAGAACGGGAATTCCCACTATACTGATCAAGAAGATAATATTGATGGTTACGAAAGAAACAATACCAAATTGTTCCAATATAATTGTTTTGGTAAAATAGAAAGTACCAAAACCGATTGCTGTAGTAAAATTAATCAGAAACGTTGCAACGCCCACATGGGAGATTATGCGAGTAAGAGCTTTCGCCTGATTCCCGTGCTTTCGATATTGATCGTGATACTGGTTGATGAGATAAATGGTATTTTGCACACCCACCACTACCAATAAGGGGGGGAGAGTTCCAGAAAGGATATTGAGTTTAAATCCACATAATACCGTAATACCAAACATGGTTAACACACCTATGGCAATAAATAACAACGATACTAATAGGGTCCCGATATTCTTAAATAATACTAGAATTAAAATAGCGGTTACAATAAACGCAAAGACCGTAAACAGAATAATTTCATTCTTGATGGAAGTAGCATTTTGGTATCGAATAAAAGGCAGTCCCGTAATGTGCATTTCTTCTTTCTGATCTGCACCAAACGCATTTAGTTTCTCCGTAATGGATTCAATTAACTCAACACGTTTTTCACTAAACATGTAGGTAGGATCTACAGAAACGATAATCAATGAAACTTTCGAATCCGGATTGTACAGCAATCCTTCATAAAACTTTAGGTTAAAAAAGATTTCACCTAAACTGTCGAGTTCTGCTTGATTGTGAGGAATTTCCTTCACCAGCGGATTCATACGAAGTTGGTCATTGGTATCCAATTCCAAATGATACACGTTGGTTGGGGATAGAACGCCTTTAACACCCGGAATTTGATTCAACGAATCACACAACTTCTTCAATTGAAGGTAGTAATCGAGTTGAAACAATTCAGGTGTTTTGATGGCCGCAATTAATTTATTGCCATCATCACCGAATTTCTTCTTGAAAGCATCGTAGAATTTAACATCGGGATCATCCTCTGGAACCAGACGTTGCATGTTGTATTCCAGCTCTACCTTAGAGGCGAAGTACCCCATTGTAGCGGTAAATGCGAGGATTATGGCGACGAAAAACGCACGTTTCTTAAGCACAAAAGTGGCTACCCTAGACCAAATCATTGCGTACAAAGGTAGTGTAAATAACAAAAAAAATGGCTACTGATTTAACAGCAGCCATTTTACAACAACAATAACCAAACAATTATTCAGCGATTACTTCCACAGTAATGGAGGCGCTGATGTCTTTGAATAGGTTCACAGTAGCGGCATAAGAGCCGATTTCTTTGATGTCGTCTACCATAATTCTTCTTCTGTCAACTTCAAATCCTTTGTCTTTCAAAGCATTTGCAATTTGTAAAGAAGTGATAGATCCGAAGATTTTTCCGGAAGCACCTGCTTTGGTTGTCAAGGTAACGGTAGAACCGTTAAGACTTCCAGACAATTGCTCAGCATCTTTACGAAGCTTGTCCATTTTGAATTCACGCTGGCGAAGTTCTTCTGCCAACATTTTCAAAGCTCCGTCGGTGGCTAATTTAGCTTTACCTTGAGGGATAAGGAAGTTACGACCGTAACCGTCTTTCACGTTTACTACATCGTCCTTATGACCTAAGTTTTTGATGTCTTCTTTTAAGATAACTTTCATGATTAGCCTCCTTTTTATTTCAATCCGTCAGCAACGAAAGGCAACAACGCCAAATGACGCGCTCTTTTCACTGCTACAGAGATTTTACGTTGATACTTCAATGATGTTCCTGTGATACGACGAGGAAGGATTTTACCTTGCTCGTTGATGAATTTCAACAAGAAGTCTTTGTCTTTATAATCGATATGCTTAATACCGTGTTTTTTGAAACGACAGTATTTCTTCTTTTGCAACACCTGAGGTGTTTGGTTGAAGATAAAATTTGCTTCTTTGCTCATATTAGATGTCCTCGTCTTCGTCTAGTTCTAGTTTTGCAATGTTTGCAGCTTTCTTTTCCTTAGCGGTTGAAGAAGTTTTGATTTCTCCACTGCGCTTCTTTTGATTGAATTCGATCGCCCATTTGTCTAATGACAAAGTCAAGTAACGCAAAATGCGCTCATCACGACGATACGTCAAATCTAAAGTTTTGATAAATGTAGGGTCCGCTTTGAACTCAAACAAGTGATAAAAACCCGTGCCTTTTTTGTCGATGGGATAGGCTAATTTAGTGAGACCCCAGTTCTCTTCGTGAACGATCTCCCCACCGTTTTCTGTGATCAACCCTCTGTAGCCTGCAACAGCGTCTTTCATCTGTTGCTCAGAGAGCACGGGTGTTAAAATGATCACAGTTTCGTACTGTTTTTTACTCATAATAGTTATTTTTTGGGGGTGCAAAGATAGAAAATAATCCACATAAAAACAAAGTGATTGTGTACAATTTTTGACAATCGCCGACGAATTTTAATCATCCAACGAATTAAATGCAAATAACATCCCCCGAAAACCATAAAAAACCTCCTCTAAGAAACCCAATTCCCTTAAGGCAACGGATCGTATCCGCTTCCACCCCAAGGATGACAACGCCCTATTCGAAACACCGTTAGTTTCAAGGCCTTAAAAAACGAGTACTTTTTAAACGCTTCTATTCCGTATTGTGAACATGTGGGCGTGTAGCGACAAGCGTTTGGCAACAACGGCGATATGGCCCCTTGGTACAATTTGATTAAACCAATAAACAACCACCTCATCATACATCTTTATGTTTATTCGCCGGATGATTTACTCTAACTTCTGAATTCGAACTATTCTGTGAATCACCAACAGGATTTTCTGGATACGAGCTTTGGGATTTGACGTTTTCCTCGCCAGCAGCGCCTGAACTATTAAGTTTGCCGGAATCGAAGTTATTTAAAACTGAACTGTCTTCAAACGCGGTAATCGATTCGTCGTGGTTATCAGAATCGGAGTTGTTCAAAACCGAACTTTCTTTATAATCTGCAATCTGCTTGGTTAACTCCATGAAAAATTTACGCCAAACCTTATCAAAAGACTTTTCTAAGTCCCAAAACTCAGCGACATGAGTACCCGAATAAATCACAGCCACCGCCAATCCCAGTTGCTCCTTTTCTAATAAGGTATACAATTGATGCTTTCGATGTCGGTACAATTCCCGCAAAATTCGTTTCATGCGATTCCGATGAACTGCCTTTTTCAATTTTCGCTTCGACGCGTTGATCATGGCTTGAGCAACAATCCCCTCAGGTAATTCTTCCCGCTCTAACAGCAAAGCCGTAATCCGTAACGGATATTTTGAAACAACAAAGCCCGACTCATAGAGCCGGGCTATAATCTTTTCGCTATTCAATCGCTCCTGCTTGCTGAATGTAAACCGCATTGCTGACGGCGCATTACTCATAACAAGAGAGATTGGTCAAACAATTAACCTTTGTGACTTTGTTCGTCGGAAACGGTCAATTTATGACGGCCACGTTTACGACGTGCAGCTAATACACGGCGACCGTTAGCTGTTGCCATGCGCTCACGGAAACCATGTCTGTTTTTGCGCTTTCTGTTCGAAGGTTGGTATGTGCGTTTTGTCATGACGATTTCTATTAAAGGGTCGCAAAGATACGAAAGCATTTCATCAAAACAAAATAATCTGTAAATTTGACTAATGAAAATTTCGCAAACCCATACCATGCGTTCTTATTTTTTATACGCATTGATTTTTTCTGTACTCCTTTTTGGACTGCTAATTGCCCTATACCCCAATACTTCCAACAACTTCATAGAAAATTGGTTACCCCCCTCCCTGATTACATTTTTTGTATTGTCCCTCCTATTCAGCGTTAACCTTTCTTGGGAATTAGATACGAACGGCTTCTCTTATCGTTTTTTACCCTTTATTTGGAGCATAAAATTCATCCCCATTCAAGAAATTCAATCCATTGAAGTTTTAGATATTCGTCCTTTAAGAGATTTCGGGGGATGGGGATTGCGTTGGTCGTTCAAATACGGAAAAGCATACACAACTTCGGGTAAAACGGTAATTCGACTCACTTTAAAAAATGGCGAATTAATCAACTTCACTACTTCTAAAGACACGAATTTATCTGAACTCAAGGATAAACTTCCCCAGATAAAGTGAAGATTAAGTACCTTTGCAGTAATGTCGAAAACAACCATTACCGCTGCTCTACCCTATGCCAACGGACCCGTACATATTGGTCACTTGGCCGGAGTATATATTCCTGCTGATATCTACGCCCGCTTCCTTCGCTTACAAGGGAAAGAGGTACTCTTTGTTTGTGGAAGCGACGAACACGGTGTGCCCATTACCCTTCGTGCTAAAAAAGAAGGCATTACTCCCCAAGATGTCGTGGATCGATATCATGCAATCATTCGTGATTCATTTGCACAATTGGGTATCAGTTTCGACATATACAGCCGCACTTCCAACCCTACCCATAAAGAAATTTCACAAGAATTCTTTTTGGATCTCTTGCATAAAAATGCCTTCAGAGAAATTATATCTGAACAATTTTACGACGAACAAGCCAATCAATTTCTGGCAGATCGTTACATCACAGGCGATTGTCCACGATGCCATCAACCCGGAGCTTATGGAGATCAGTGCGAAAAATGCGGTAGCACGTTAAGTCCATCCGAATTGGTCAACCCCAAAAGTGCATTAAGCGGTGCAACTCCTGTTTTACGACAAACAAAAAACTGGTATTTACCACTCGATGAACTTCAAGAGTCTTTCTTAAATGAATACATAAACAGCCAAACTCATTGGCGACCAACGGTATTGGGACAATGTAAAAGTTGGTTAAACGATGGCTTAAAAGAACGTGCCATGACCCGTGATTTGGATTGGGGAATTCCTGTACCGATTGAAGGTGAAAATGGCAAAGTACTTTACGTCTGGTTTGAAGCACCCATTGGATATATTTCCGCTACTAAAGAGGCTCGACCTAATGATTGGGAATCCTGGTGGACCGGCGATACAGATTTAATTCACTTCATTGGAAAAGACAATATTGTTTTTCACTGCATCATCTTCCCCGCGATGCTTCATCTGCGTGGTAATGATTACGTGGTTCCTAAAAATGTTCCTGCTAATGAGTTTTTAAATTTGGAGGGACAGAAAATTTCCACTTCACGAAATTGGGCGGTTTGGTTGAACGAATACATTGAAGATTTGCCGAATAAGCAAGATGAATTGCGATATGTTTTAACCAGTATAGCTCCAGAAACCAAGGACTCGGAGTTTACATGGAAAGATTATCAAACACGTGTAAACAGTGAATTGGTTGGCATTTTAGGAAACTTTGCTAACCGGGTGTTGGTTTTAATGGATAAATATTACGGAGGCAATATCCCCAACAAACCTCATTCATTTAATAACCAAGAACTTGCGCAGCTGTATATTTCACCCATACTAGAGCGATTGTCGCAGTATAAATTCCGCGATGCTCAAACTGCTTTCATGGAATTGGCGCGTTTTGGAAATAAATATTTGGCAGATAACGAGCCTTGGAAATTGGTAAAAACCGATCCAGATAAAACGGAGGAAATCATGTCTTTTGCTTACGAAATTTTATGCAATATTGCATGGGCATCCGAGGTATTTTTACCCTTTACACATTCTAAATTATTATCTTCTTTGGGGATGGATATTCTGTCGGAAGATGCTAAAACTGCTGCTAAAACTGCGTTCTGGAAAGAAGCTCAATGGTATGTTCCGTCTTCTGGAAGCAAAATTGGTAAGATTGAATTGCTTTTTGCCAAAATTGAAGATGATGCCATAGAAGCACAAATGAATAAGTTAAAAAATGCTGCTCCTCCCTTGGTTATTGCATCGGAAGATTCATCGAAAAATTCAGGAAATTCAAATTCTGCAGCTAATATATCCACGGATAAAAATACGGTAAAAGCAAGCGAATCCCTAGAAGAAAAAGCAGTTAAGGAGCTCATATCCTACGATGATTTTGCAAAACTAGATTTACGCGTTGCGGAGGTAATACATTGTGAAAAAGTAGAAAAAGCCGATAAATTATTGAAGTTGCAACTTCGTGTTGGATTGGAAGAACGCACCGTACTTTCCGGTATTGCCGAACACTTCCAACCCAATGAAGTAATTGGCCGTAAGGTATTGTATCTTATGAATTTGGCTCCTCGAAAAATACGTGGAATCGAAAGTCACGGAATGATCCTAATGGCCGAAAACAGCGAAGGTAAGTTGAGTTTTATGTCGCCCAACGACCAAACCGAATCCGGCTCAGAGGTAAGGTAGTTGGAAGGTTAAAATTGAACAAAATGAATTCCCCGATAAACGGTAGTTTCAACACCGTTTTTAAAATTAATTCAATTATGAAACCACCCCGCGCTCGGAACTGCGCATCTGAACATATCGGTAAATCAGTACGTTAAAATTACAGTTGTTCTTTTGCAACATCTGTTTGCGATAATGACGAACCGTGTGCTCACTTTTACTCATGATCTCCCCGATTTCCTTTATCGAATATCCCATAACCGATAATTGTAAAATCCTCAACTCATGAGGTTCTAATTGCAATGGTACTAACTCGCGACTCATTATTCTTGTTGACTTCTGGGGATGTTTCGATTTTCTCAAAATCATGAACCCTCCGTCTACACAATACTAATCATGCCCAGTCAAATCCACAATAGTACTTTTTTCTCATTTTCAGCAACTTGAATGACATTCACTTGACAAAACACTCCATTTTCCTACTTTTCAAAGGATTTGAGTCATCTTTTGAACCCAAAAAAATTTATACTAGCATGCCGTAGCCTTATTCCGCACGTAGATACTCATCCACTTTCTGCTGGTAATATTCATTTAAATTGGCTGGTTTGCGACGTAAATTTTCACGCTCTTGCAATTTTCTGCGTGTTTCCATCAGCAATTCAGGAGGAACACTTACGGGCTTATCTTGGCCATTTTGAGACTCGCGCTGCTCTTCATTGCCTTGTTGCATTTGTGCCTTCTCATGCTCCAATAAACGAGTCATTATTTGTTTTTGCCGCTCCATCGTTTGAGGTGTAATATTCCGATTCACCACATCCCGCTCCAATTGCTCCATCATATTTTCAGCTTCTTGCAATTTTTGAGCAGCACCCGAATTCCCATTCTTCAATGCCTCTTTCTTCATTTCTTGTATGAGTCGACGTAACTCCTCCTGCTTGAGTGCCATTTCGACTAATTCCTGGCTTAACTTACGACTATCACCCTTGCTTCCACCACTGCCCTGTTCACCTTGCTTCTGACCTTGTCCCTCCCCAGATTGCGGCTTCCCTTGTCCTGATTTTTGTCCCTTTCCTTGTTGTTGCATTTGTTGCAATTTTTCGCCAAGTTGCTTTTGTTGATCGGATAATTTAGCACCTTTACCGCTTTGTTTTTGCTTTCCCCCACTACCTGATTGACTGGGATTAGAGCAGCTTTTGTTGCCTTTAGAGTTTTTACTTTGCTTTTGTTGAGACATTTTTTGTTGCACGTTCTTTAAACTCTCCATCAACATAACCGCCAAATTATTAAATCCGGTCATGGCATATTGTTCATGCATAGCAGCTTTGCCTATGTCGCGGACTTTTAATCGATCCAAAGACAAGGCTAAATGATCGTTAATTCCAGTAATTTCTCGTGTAACACGGTCTGAAACCATCGGTTGTCGCTTAGCCAATGCTCTCAAGCTATCTTCAATACTCAAGGATAATTCTTGCACCAATATTTGTTCACGATTCAAAGCCAAAACACGTGGGTTATCGCTTTTTAAACCATTTAACTCCGTAAATATTCGCTCTTGCTTGTGCGAAACTTCAATTAAATTCTCCAATAAGGCTCGCAGCGACTGAAGATCCTCAGCAGTTTGAGCTTCTTTTGATTGTTCTAAGCTTTCCTGCATCTTTTCCTGAGCTTCTTTCATTTTTTCAGCTGCTTTTTTCTGATTTTCTGCAGAATTTTGTTTTTGATTTTGATCAAGTTTCTTTTGGGCTTCTTGATTTTCCTGCTTGGCTCCTTCCACAGAATTTTCTCCCATTTCCAATTTCATGGGATTTTCTAATTCTTTATTCTGCATTTTCAGCTCTTCCATCTTTTGTTCGATGGACTTCAATTCTTCTTGTTGTTTTTTTAATGCGTCTTGAATGGATTGTTTTTGTGCAGGATCTTTAGTATTGATATCTTTGGTTTTTTCTGAGAGTTGCTCTTCCTTTTTACTCCACTCGTCCATTTTCTGAGCCTGCTCTTTTATATTTTCTTCTAACCGCAATTCTTTTAGTTGTTCCATTAGCGATTCCAATTCTTTCTCTTCGCTTTGAAACACCCGATTGATTTCATTCATTTTATTCTGAATTTGCTCTTTCGGGGGATTTTTTTCCATCAAATCACGCAATTCATCCAATAATTTCTCCAGCTTTTCATCCTTCAATCGATCCATTCGCTCTTTCAATTCCTCACGCCTCTCCTTTAATTCGGGATCCGCATTCTTCATTTGCTCACCCAACTTATTCAGCTGTTCCTGTTTTTGTATGGCTTTTTGAAGTCGATCTAACTGCTTTTCTTGTTTGTCTAACCAATCACTGATCTTTTCTCTGTTTTCAAAATTTACAGAATTCGATTTACTCATGGATTCCTGCAACTTTTTAGACTCTTTTCTTAACGACTGAGAAGCATTTTGAAATTGTTGTAACTGATTTTCTACTTGTTTGTGCGCCAAATTTTGATCACGCATGGCTTCCAATTCCGATTTTCTCTTCAAACGGTATCGCTCAGTTTGTATGGTTTTAGGTCCATTTATAGCATCATTGTCCGTTACCGTAAAATAACACTCCACCGACTTTCCTTCAGGTACTCCGAGTTGCTCTAAAGCGATAGAATGAGAAAATAAACCGTCTTTTGAAAGCGACATAGAAATACTTCGCTGCACCGATTCTCCTTCAATTTTATAGTGAAATTTCACCCCAGTTACGGCATAATCATCTTCCGCGAAACCTGAAAAATAATGCCAATTAGAGTTCACACTATCAGAGGTGTAATCCAGCTGTATGGTCGGATTTTCGTCTTCAATGATCTGAATGCTGGTTTGAAAGGGTTCATTCAATTGAGACCATTGATTGCGTTTATTTTTTTTCAGCAACAACGCTGTTAAATCACTGTTTTTTAGCGCATTAACTTGCAGTTTCACGCGACCACCATCGATCTTCAACTCCTTCCAACCGTTTCCTGTTTTTTCGTGGGATGCGAGGTTGTTATACTTCAATAAATCCGCTTGTTTTGCCCCGAAATCAAAAATCAATTGAGTGCCTTTCGGAACAGCACTCGGTTGAAATGGATCCAAAGTTTCTGATTTCTTTTGAGTGTACGCTGGATAAATTGCACGAAGTTGTATATCTCCCCAATGAGGTTGAGGATCTACCGAAATTAACCGCTCCAAATCCGTAAAACCCGCCGCAGAAAACTGCATTTTGAAATCCTTTTTTAAATTGCGCAATGTTATGGAGAACACTCCAGTATCACTGGGTGCTAAATCCATAAGATTTCCATTTATTGAAACTTGAGCCTGCGCAGGAATTTTCTTCCCCGAAAAACTCAAGAGAAGTTCTAAATCTTCACCTTCCTGAACATGATCTACCGAATTGACCCAAATAAAATCAAAAGGGGCCTTTTGCACGAATTGCTGATCAAAATTCAATAAGCGTTGAGATGCAGCTGAAATATTCCGAGAATCATACAACCCCCAAATAAACAAAATCAACAACACAGCCGATAATCGTAATACGTGGGTTTTAAATGCTTGTGGATTCAACGCTTGCACGAATGAAAATCCTTTCAATCGATCACTTTTTTGCTGAATGGCTAGCAGCATCAAATCGCGATTCATCGAATTCAATTGATGTTCCGTCTCGTTTGCAGTTTTATGATACAAATCCTCTAACTGCAAATAATTCAAGAGTTGATCTTGGATTTCAGGGAAATGGTCCCCAATAATTTTTGCAGCATTTTCATAAGAAAGCGTGCCTCTTTGTCCCCACAAACGCAATAAAGGTATTCCTAAATGCCAAATGGCACCCAAGATCACCCATCCCCAAAAAACAAAAAACAAGGTACCTCGAGCGGCCGACTTCAACCAAAAAAAGTACTCGATATAATTTAACACCAAGAATATAACCGCAAATTCTAACAAGTAAAATGCTGCACCCAAGATCAATTGTTGCGAATGGTATCGTCGAATAAAATCCGATAGTTTTTGCTTAATACTCGATGCGTTTGCCATGTAGACGAGAAGTCAATTTTACAAGATCACAAAATAATAAAAAACAACCACATTTACAGAGTATTTCGATGAATATTACCCATTAAACGATCGATCAAAATAGCGGTTGCAACCGATGCGTTTAAACTTTCGGCACCACCACGAGCAGGTATGGTTATGGGATGATTAATCAATGATTTCAACCCATCACGAATTCCATGTGCTTCTGAACCAATTACTAAAAAATATGGACTTTTAGGTGGCTCCACGTTATAAATGGATTCACCATTTAGGTAGGCCCCGTAAACAACAGCAGTAGCAGAATTAACTTGTTCCTTCAGCCATTCTTCTAAATTTACCCGGGGAGTTTGAACTCGTAAAAACGAACCCATACTAGCAGATAAACATTTGAAATTATATACATCTACACAATTTTCTGAAAGCAACACCTGATTCAATCCGTACCAATCTGCGATTCGTAAAATGGCTCCTAAATTACCCGGATCAGATATTCCATCCAAAATTAAATTCATGCCTAACTGTGGCTGAAACGGTGGAGTTTTCGGAATTTCAACGACCGCCAGCACTCCTGGAGGCGTATCAAATTGCGACATTTTTTGCATGTCTTTATTTGAAACTTGATCCCAATGATCACCCACTCCATGTTTCTGAGCATACTCAGAAGTGAACAGTATTCGCACCACTCGGAGGTCACTGTGGAATACTTCCTCTACTACTTTACGGCCTTCTACAAGGAATTGGCCATATTTTTGTCGATATTTCGGAAGCTTCAGTGAAGCAAACTGTTTTATTTCTTGTTGTGATGTCATCTTCCCGCTACAAATATGCAATTTTATTTCCCAAAGCCCTCGGTGTTGTTTTGGGGATTTCGCTTTTTTTAGGGGGATGTGGGGTGCGTAAAATCATTCCTCAGGATCAATATTTACTCCGTAAAAACAAGGTTAAAATCATTTCAGAAACGCGAATCGATGGCGATTACAAAGCTCAAATTCTTCACCGAACCAATAAACGGGTGCTTTTCAATCAACTACCCATATTTCTTTGGGTTCATGCATTGGGTACGAGTGTAAAGCATCCCGAACTCAACGACTCCATAGGTTGGAGAAAAAAAATGAGGTATAACCTGGGAGAAGCCCCAGTAATTTACAACCCTCAACTTGCTCAAATCTCTGCCGATAACATTAAGTACTACCTATTCAACAAAGGGTATTTCGACGCTACTTGCACTTATGAAGTAAAAACCCGCCGAAAAAAGGCTTATGTAACCTATACAGCAGTTGCTAACAAACCTTATACCATCCAAAAAATTGAATACGATGCGCCCGATTCATCTATGCTTCAAATTGTAAAAACGGCGACCCAAAATAGTGGATTGTTTCGCATGTATTGGCCGTGCAATTTGAATAAATTCAGCGAGGGACAAGATTACATTGCAACGCAATTGCGGGATTCAGGCTTTTTTACGGTAAGTTTGGAATCCATAAAATTCGAAATCGATACCAATCAATTCAATAAACATACTAAAGTCAAAATTCGATTACTTCCTCCCACAAATTCTAAAACCCACAAAAAATATAAAATTGGGAACGTTTCGGTGTATTTCAATACCAACAAAGACTACTTGCTTAACAACTACCCACAGCGAATTCAGTTTCCAGGTTTGGATGTACAGCTGAATCATTATCCCCTGAAATCTAAAAACTTCCCCAAAATCATTACCATCGATTCAGGTAATTACTTTTCCCAAAGTAGATGGACTGAAACGTACCGCAAATTATCGGAATCGGGATTGTACTCAGGAATTGATATACGTCAAACCATCGATAACGACAGCGGAATTATTCGTCCATTAATTTATTTGAAAACCTTCCCGAGATTGAGTTTTTCTACCGAACCCCAATTACTTTATTCGCCACAAGGTAGCTCGGGATTGAACTTCATTACCAGTCAACAACGAAGTTTTGGTTTGGCTGGAATTGTATCGTTTTCTAACCGGAATGTATTTGGGAACGCTGAATATTTCAAACTTTCATCCATCACTTCGTATGAAGCAATTTTTAAACGCGATAATCTTTCCGAAATTTTCACAGGATTACAACAGGGCTTGGTTGCGAGTTTAAAATTACCCGGTTTGAGTGCACTGGATCGAGTTAAAGTTCTGCGTCAGTTTGATCAAAAAAATACGTTATTGAGTCTGAGTTATCAATACGAGCAAAATATCAATTTTACCCGAAGTTCACTTCCCGCTTCATTATCATTCCAATTCATAAAACCTCGGTTAAGTTGGTTTATTACGCCACTTGAAATCAGTTACAACCGAAATATCGTTAGTCCCGAATTTCTTCCTCAATTACCCAAATTGGACCAAGAATTTGTTCGACGCGTTTTTACCGATCAAATTATTACCCCTGTAAAACTCGGTTTTATTTACTCCAACAGTTTGTCAAAACCCGGCCAGACATCCAAATTTGTTCGCTTGGGTTTTGAAACCAGCGGAAATTGGCATCATCTGTACCGCAAACTGTACGAAAAGCAATACCGAGATGATAGTGTTTACAATTTATTTGGTGTCAATTATTTTCAATACTCCAAGATCGAAGCAGAGTTTCGATTGAAGCGAAATATTGACGAACTGAACGGAATTGCGTTTCGATTTAACTCCGGCTTAGCTATTCCTTACGGAAATAGCAATTTGGTTCC
>JACCDU010923094.1_pt1 | contig 17440 bp, 20 predicted proteins | sample 7446081 | NCBI WGS metagenome assembly JACCDU01 (sample SAMN15323447, study PRJNA562643) | freshwater metagenome | isolation source: river surface water | place: USA:Blue River Watershed | collected 2017-08-17
GGCGTGCTTGCGGTGGACGAGGAACCCGGCGACGAAGCCGACGGCGAGGGCGAGGAGATGCGTGATCATTCGGAGGGGAGGAGTTCGACTTTGACGAGGGGGCCGAGGTCGGCGGGGGTCTGCGGGGTGGCGAAGGTGACGAGGATTTCGGTCATGCTTACGCTGGTCAGTTGCGTGCCGTCATAGCCTGGGAAGATTGTCCAAAGAATGGGAGGCGGGCAGTTGGCCGTGTCGATGGCGCCCAGCAGATAGGTGACGCGGTAGGTGTAGGTCATCACGAGATGAAGGTCTTGAGGGAACCGAAGGCAACGTTGCTACCAGTGGTCAGGGTCGTCGTGTTCTCGATGCCAAGCTGGAGGATGTTGAGATTGGCTCCGGCCGCCGTCGAAGGCCCGGCCGAGGTCGTCGCAACTTGGGCGTCGTTGATGTAGAGGGTGACGTTGCCAGTCCCGTCGGAGTAGACGACCACGTCGAAGCCTTGGGTAAGGGTCGGCGTGAACGACGAGGTGACGCTTGTAAGGCTTGTCCCGTTGTGAACATCAAGGACAACCGGGTTAAAAGTATTGGCAGCCGAAGCGCCGAAGCTGATGCCGATGCCACGGGCCGAAAGGACGTTCAGCGTGGCCGTCGAGGAGCCGAGCGTCATTCGGAAGATGCTCGCCGACTGGAAGGCGAAGTAAGGTGTCAGCCTGATCGCGAACATCTGGGGCTTCTGCCATTGGATGCCGGACGAGATGTTGACCGAACGTTGATAGGGAGAGCCGTGGCGAAGCACATAGCCTGCGTTGGCCGAAGAGGAGTTTATCCCTCCCCCGTATGCGTTCATGCTGGAAGAGCCGCCGCCAGAGGTGACGCTGGTCAGGCTGGACGGGACAGGGGCGTAAACGAAGGCAGAAATCTCGGCAAAGTTTACGTTGAACGGATTGAGCGCAGTCGTCGTCGAACTGCCAGCCAACGCCTGCGGGATGGTCGCATAAGCAGGCGAGCCAGCGTTAGCCAGGACGAAGGCAGTGGTCGCCAGCGTCGTGTTGTTTGTTCCGTTCGGCTGCGTGACCCCGTTGGTCGTTCCTTGCAAGGTCGTCGTGGACGTTCCCGCCGAGGAGCCGATTGTGATGCTGGTAGTAGATCCGGCCAAACTCCCCGTTCCGATGCTTACGGTCTTTGTCCCGCCGCTAGGAGTTGCCCCATAAGCGAGATTCGCGGAAGTGCTAGAAAGGGCTGAGCCGCCAAGATTAACCGCTGCTCCCCAGATGGTGACAGGAGAATTGAATGTAGTCGTCCCGTTGAAAGTCTGTGCGGCAGTAAGGTTTGCATATTGCTGCGTGGCTCCGTTTAGGCGCGTGAACAGTCCCGTGGTCGTTACCCACATATCTCCATCTACGGGCGAAGTCGGAGCGGCTCCTTGCAGGATACGGAATCCTGCGCCTGCTGTCGTCGAGGCAGGGGTGTTTACCTTTCCGTTCTGGTCGATGAACGTGAAGGTCGTGTCCGAGGTCACGTCACGGAACTGAACCACGTCGCCCGTGCCGTCCTGCGTGATGATCAAGGCAGGCGAGGACGAGTTGCTGGTGATCGTCACGTTGCCCGTCAGGGCGGGGCTGGCCAAGGGAGCAGCTCCAGAGACATCCGCTACGTCTAGCGTGACCGCCCCGGTCTTGCCCGCCACCGAGGTAACGGGGGCCGAGGTCAAGTAGCCTTGGGACGTGACCCATGCTTCGGTCGCGTATCCCGTAAGCGCCGAGGACGTGATGTAGCCTTGCGAGGTCACGAAGGACTCGGTGGCGTAGCCAGCAAACCCAGGGAAGGCCGTGGTCTGGACGGTGGCATCCGGGAACGTGATGTCAGTATTCGCGATCGAAATCTGGCCTTCGTTTGTTCCCTCGAAGATTCCGCCGAAAGAAAGCCTCCCGTCGTTACCATTGTAAGTCAGAGTCTTCCCAGTGTAGGGAACAGGGTTTTCTGCAAAAGTGTAGAATGGGTATGCGTAATAGCGAAATCCGTCCCTATCCACCTTGTAAGAAACGCTGGCTGAGACTCCTACGATCGGGTCTTCTTCCGTGCCTACGTTGATGTAATGATTGGTGACAAAGGAAAACTCTGGGTTGTTGTTATCAAATGCTCCAGCCGCTGCGTTTGTGAATGCGTTGCCGATTGTGGCTGAGCCTTCCGCCATCTGGACGCCTTTGTGAATAACCACGTCGGTTGCGCCGAGATAAAGATTGTTACGCGCCGTAGCCGTGTTTGTCAGACCGCTTAGGTTCCCGGCCTTGGTGAGATAGTTAGTAGCCGTCTCCGTCGCCATCGTTCCAAGGCCAAGGTTCGCCCTTGCCGTGACGAGGTTAGCCAGACCGCTCAGGTTCCCGGCCTTCGACAGATAGTCCGCAGCGGTGGCCTTCGCGTCGAGCGCCGTCTGGAGATCCGTTTGAGCCGAGAGCGTGCCGGTGATGCCACCCCATGCCACGCCGCCGACGTCCGTTCCGTTCTTCCAGAGGCTCGTCGCCGCGTCATACTTCAGCACCTGACCGTTGGTCGGGGAGGTGATAAGGACGTCGTGCAGCTCTCCGATTTCGTATCCGTTGGCTATGCGAACCTCGATTTCCCCTTGGTTCGCATGGATGCGGACGGCGTTACCTAGGAAGACAGCATGATTGGGAGAAGCGGGCGGCGTCTGCGTGATCTGGCCCGGGGTGACCGACAGCCAGAGGTTAGCCCCAGGGGTGAACGCCGAGGTGTCCACACCCTTGAGCAGGCCCATCGTGATGGCTGTCCCGTTCTGGTTCGTGGGGATGTCTTCCTCCAGGATGGCGAAGGTCTTGGACGACCCGGCTTCAGTGGACGCGCTGGCCTTCGAGACGACTGCCTTGTTGCCCGAGGCGCCGGAGATGTAGACGACCGTGCCCTTGGTCATGGTAGACCCGGACTCGTTGCGGACTGTGGCCTTGACCGCGTTGGCGTAGTTGTCGGCCCAGACGGTGTCGTAAGAGGTGTCGGTGGCCTTCAGCAGAATCTGGCCTTCGAGGCCGCCGGCGGGCACGCCCGGCCCCGGTTCGCCCTGAGGCCCTTGACTGCCTGCTGGCCCCTGAGGCCCAGGCACCCCGACAGACCCGTCCAGCGTGCCCGCCACGACGCCCGTGATGGTGCCCGTGATGGTGGACTGGTCGGAGGAGAAGACCCCCGAGATGGTCCCGAAGGTCGAGGCCGTCGAAGTGATCGTCGCGTCAGGCATGGTCGGCGGCGCTCAGACGGTGACGCTGTCGATTACTTGCAGGCGGAATACTTGGGTGCGGCTGATGGCCCCGCCCGGAAACCCGAACTTGATGTCCCATCTACCTAGGCCCAAGGCCCAGTCCGCGGTCGAGCCGGGGTAGGTGCAGGTAAACGACAGGCCGTCCAGCGCCTTGGTGATTACCAGCTCGTAGGCGTTGCCGCACTTATCCTCGACCGTAGAGGTCAGGGTCGTGGTCAGGAGGTTGGCAGGGCCCGTCGGTCCCGGGGTCCAGCTGAAGGTGCAGGCGAAAGTGTTGCCCTGGGAAATAGTTACGGTGTCGGCCATGGCTCTAAAACTGCGGGGGCGGGCATCCCGTCAAAAACTTACACTAATCGTTTGATTCGATGTCCGTGGCATAAGCTTGCGAAAAAAGACTATAGGTAATCGTCTGTTCCGGGTCGTCTACGTCTTCGGGAATGATGATCGTCATGATTGAGTTCGCCGGAGTATAGTAACTAAGGTCGGGCAAAACTTCAGCGAAGCTTCGGTCGTCCGGGATGTATGTGCTGCTGATCGTGCTGATCACCGTCACAGGCGGGCCGGGCGGATCCTTGGGCGTAGTCGTGGCGCTTCTTTTGTATTTGATGCTGAAAGACCTTCTGAAATAAAGCGGATGATTGAAGGTAAGGAAGACGAGGTACTTCCTTGGTTCACCAATGACCTCATTGGTATACATGGCCCAGCTGACGTCACCAATCGCAGGGAACTGCCTTGCCACTCCGCACTTAGATGCCGGGCAGACGGGGTTGTCTGGAAACGGCGAAGGATTGACGGTGAATTGATCATACTCCCTTGTTCCTGTACCAAACTCAGAAGGGGGGTCTATATCATAGGCAGACCCAGCAAGGTTTCCAACTCCAGCGTAACCAGGGAAGTCGGGGTCGTCCGGGAAATCTAATCTGAAATAACGGGATACAAAAGACACATTAGTAGACGGAGGGACATAGGACGGATTTAACGTCCATGTCCTGATTGGATCTCCTTTACTATCAGTCGACATCTCCTCATTGGGCGGCGTGCCGCTGGTGGCGATTGCCGGGTAGCCTGAGCGGATATAATCCAGCCCATTATAGGAGACGACGGCGAATGGAGGATAGGCCGTTGAACTGTTCCAAGGGTCAGCCATTTATGCCCACCACCAGGTGGCCGTGTTGGCGCCGGCCTTAAGTCGGTTGACGACCAGATTGCCGGATGAAAATTTGACCATGGAATAGACGCCTGCCGTCGAATTGACCTTGGCTAGTGGGTAATAAGATTCGGTATTCGTATCCGACGGGGGCGTGGTGCCGTACTCGTAGACGATGGTTGCGGTCCGCGGAAAGAACTTGCTGGCCTCGTAGGTGACCTTTACGCAGATGTGACCGGCGCCTTCGATGGTGATGGTCGGGGGCGTCGCGGCGTCCAGGTAGACTCCGCCCATCTGCGGGATGTATCGGTTCACCGTTCCAGGGCTTACGCTGACCTTGTCTCCTTCCAGCGAAGGGTTGAGAAATTGCGGCTTGGACTCCGCTGATTCGGGGAACGGGTTCCCGATGTCCAGGGACACTCCGTATCCGCTCGAGCTGAAGCCGTATCCGTTGCCAGGTTGTACGATCATGCGTTGGTATAGACCTCGGCCGGGTAGCCTTCGCGGTTGAACCTGATTTCGTAATTGATCTTGATGACCTTAGGCGTGCCGCCGGCCACTACGCAGTAGTCCTCGAATGATGCCTGGGACAGAAGAATGGTATCGCGCGCGACACCCTTTACGCTGGCTGTCCAGGTCGTGCCAAGGTGGTCGGGCAGCAGCTTGATGCCTCCGAAACTGTTCGTAGACGATGTCTTCCCGACTGCGTTTTTGATGGTCGTGATGTCGCCGAGGTTGCTCGTGTAGATTACACCCGAGAAGGATGTGATCGGCGAAAGGTAGTGAGTCTTGCCGTAGTAGTATTGCTTTGAGGCGGTGCTTGATTCCTTGAAGCCGACGAAGCCCCCTGCGTTGGTTGCGGTTCCCTTGAAGTGAGCGCCGAAAACGCCGCCAACCCGTTCCCCGTCAGTGATTGTCGAAGCCGTGAACGTCGTCCCGTTTCCTGCGATCGCCGTGGTGAACGGGGAGACAGGGCCGAAGAAGTTGGGGTGGGTCGTGATGTGTTCCGAGGTCAGGCCATGCGAGGCCGTCACGTTCGGGTTCGTGCGGGAACCGACCGCCGCGTCGATGCCGACATATTCCGCTTCGATTGTGTCAATCTCCAGGGCGCCCTTGCTGAGGGTGAACTTATGGACGAAGAAGTCCGAGTAATCGGGATGGACCTGTCCCGTGAAGACAGCCGTCCCGCCTGCTGCCTTGTCCACGATGTAGGTCGCCCGGGCGGTCATGAGACCGTAGCCGTCATTGGTATATGAGCCCCCTGGCTGGACCCACTTTGAGGAGAGGGCATTTCCTTTTTTAACGAGAGCCATGGTTATTTGTTCTTGGTGAGAATGGCGGCGCGAGAAAGTGAGGCGTTGGCTGGCGTGCTAGGCGTCGCGCCTGACGCGGTCACGTCACCGGTCGGGCCAGAGGGCCCCTTGCTGGCGATGACCTGAAGGCAGGCGAGTTGCTCGCGGGCGATGGCCTGTTGCTCTTGCAGCGCCGAGACGACCGGGTTCTGGCCTACGCCGATGACGTTGCCAGAGACACCCGATGCCGAGACCGATTTTGTGTCGGCGGCCTTGGCCTTCTCGTCTTTGCCCGCAGATCCGATGGCGGCCAGGATGGCCTTGGCGGCTTCGCTCTTATTGGCCTCTGAGGCGGCAGACCCGGTTCGCTTCGTGACCCCATCCGCTCCCATCGCGACGAGCGCAGCCGTCTGGGGGAAGGTGCTCAGGACACCTGAGGCGATATTGGCTCCGGCTCCTTTCATGCCAGAAGGTAAAACGGAGTCCTGCAATTTGAACCCGAAGGTAGCCGCCCCCTCCGCAATCTTGGAGATGAACTTCGAGTAAGCGTCGTAGGCCGAGAAGATGTAGGCGACGAAGACCTTCATCTTGGCGGTCAGAGAATCCATGCCGTCGTTGTAGTCCCCGATCATCTTGAGCGTCTTAGCGTCCACGATGGGGGCGTTGGCGATGTTCTTCGTGAGCTTCTCGTACTCGGCGAGCATGGGGAGGATGTCGTTGCCAATCTTGTCCCCGAAGAAAGCCGTCGTGATGAGCAGGCGTTCGGAGTCGTCGGCGCTTCCTGACATGGCCTTTGAGATAGCCAGGAAGACCGCGGTCGCATCGCCCGACTTCAGCTGCTCCATCGAGATGCCGAGCGCCTTGAACATCTCGATCTTCTTGCCCGTGCCGGCGGCGGCCTCGGCCATGTCCACGCGCAGCTGACGGGTCGCCTTAGCCAGGGCGGAGACGGACACGCCGGACTGCTGCGCCGCGAAGGCCAGCCCCTGGAACTGCTCGGCGGACAGGCCGCTTCGGTCCACCTGATCGGCGACGGCGCCTAGTTCCTTGAAGGTATTGGTTACGAATCCGAGGGCCTTGTCGAAGAGGACGGTCGCCGCGAACCAGCCCGCGATCCTGTTGCCGATATCCTTGCCGGCCTTCTTGAAGGAGTCGCCCAGAGAATCGACGGACTTCTTGGCCCGTCCCGTAACCTGATCGACGTCGGACTTTCCCTTCAATTCATATTCAAGTTTCTGCGACATTGGTCTCTGGGGTCTTTACCTCTGCGGAGGGGGCAACCTTCTCGAGCCGTTCCTGCTCATCCATGAAGGCCTCTTCATCAGTCGTCAGAATCTTTGACTCCGAACCGTTGGCCGCAGCCCAGGCGGCGTTGAGCCAGATAGCCTGACACTCCGGCATCTCCCAAGCCCGCTTCTCTTCGATCCCGTTCTTGATGAGCGCCGCGACCACTCCTAGCGGCCATGGGATGCCCACATCCTCGGCCGTCCCTCGCTTCCCCTCAGGGGCGTCCCAGAACTTAGGCCAGCAGTCTACCATGCAGTAATCCGCGAACCGTTCGCATTCGGTCATGAACTTGCCCGGGCGTGAATCGAGGCTTTTGACGAACTTGATTTCGTCCTTGTCCAGTTCGCCGATAGGCTCTTCGGCGCATATCTTGACGGCCGTGAACAGATCGAGCGGGGTCGGCACGGATGCCCCCGTGATCAGCGGGGAATCGATGGCCATGAGACGCACGCGGTACTTGAGGCAAAACGGATAAACAGGACGGCCAAGGATTTGTACCTTGGCCGCCGGGTCTGTAAAGGCGCGCAGGAATCTTCCGTCCACGCCCTTGAGTCTACCCCTATCGGGGCGGTGTCAATTAGTAGGTGATACCTTCGTAATCGACCGCTTCGATGCTGACCGAAGTGAAACCCTTATTGGCGGATTTCTCGTCAACCTTGACCACCACTCCAGAGAAGCTGGTCGAAGCCGTTCCCGCAGGATAGGCCGAAGAGGTGTTGGTCGTGAAGGAGATGGTCGCGCCGAGGACCGGGACGCTGCCCGTCTTGCAGATGCCCTCAAGGCTCAGGGTCGTCTTGCGATCGTCCAGCCGGTGGGTGACCGTGAGGCCGGCTTCGCTCTGGACGGTGTCTTCGTTGTTGAAGCCCGCCGAGACGGAGAAGGACTGAACGAACAAATTCGATACAGTTCCGTTGATGCCGTAAAGGCAGGAAGTGCCGTTGAGGATAGCAGCCATAGTCTTTGAAACTGCGGGAACGGGCAACCCTTACGGGGTAGGGTTGACCACCACCGGGACGGTGTAGCTCAGGACCGTGGCCCAGGAGCGCTCGTCGCGGCCTTCGTCTTCGGAGTCAGGGATGACGTCATAACACTTAGCGTCCCCGCCAGCCAGGAAGGCGGCCTTGATGCCGGACACGTTAGACATGGCCCCGGCGATCGCGGCACATCGGTCACGGTGCTGGGTCAGGGTCGTGTCGTCGGCGTTCGAGAACAGGGTAACCCGGACGGAGCAGAAGTAATTGCCGGCGCCTTCGGGGAGTTCGGGAGGCGTGCGGGCGGAGTCGCAAAGGACCACGCACTTGGGCAGCACGTTGATCTCGGCGCTGTCGCCCGTGTAGACAGACACGCCGGCCAGGCCAGACTCGGCGGTGAGGAATGTATCGAGGACGGCCTCGACGATATGGCGGGGAGAGATTGAGCCCATTGGGTTATTTGTTACGGTTAAATTTTTCGGCGCGCGCCTTGAGCATGGCTTCCAGCTGCGCGGGCATCTGCTTGACGCGGTTACCGTAGACCAGGTTCTTCACGTCCGCGTCGGTTGCAACGTAATCGGCGTCCCCGTTGCGGTTACCGAGGATAAGGTTGAGGACCATCGTCTCAGCCTGCTGATGGGTCATGGAAACGTAGCCATTGGACTGCTGATGGCGCTTGATCCAGACGGGAATCTTGGAGCGTCCCGCGTTGTTCCGGGTTCCGCCAAGGCTCTTAGGCTTGGGGAGTTTGGCCAGGGTATCGACCCAGCCGGCCTTGACGCGGCCGACGGACTTCTGACGCAGCTTGATGTAGTCCTTCAGGACTTGGTCCTTGGCCTCCATGCGCTCCCAGAATTGGATGCCAGGTCCTCCGTTCTTGCGGATGCGTCCGCCGAACTTCTTGAGGGCGGCCATGTGGACTTGCTTCACGCCTTCCACGCTGTCGATGACCGAGCGGTTCAGGGCGTTGCCTGCTTCCTGTTGGCCGATGCGCGTGAAGTAGTTCTTAAGTTTGTTGAATGACTTCTCCGTACCGAAGCCCTTGTTGAACATCCGGGCATACAGGGCATTGCTTGAGAAAAGGTCGGTATTCTCGCCGGCAAGTTTCCAGAACTTGGAGACGTTGTTCATGAACGCCGCCGAGCCTAGCTTGCGGAACAGGCGCCCGCGGCGACCACTGGTCGAACCAGACCGCTGCCCTACAACGACCGAATGCACGTCGCCCTTGATGGCTGCATTCCCGACCATTCGGGCATCGTCGCTCATGCCGTCGCCGCCGGCCTTCACGATCGGCGGGGTAAGGACCATGCTGTCGCGGCACATGAGGGCGGCCTGCTCCAGGTAGACGTCCACGAAGCCGTCGTTAGTTCCCTTCTGGAACTGGGTCAGGGCGGCCATGAACTCGTCACGACTGCGGGGAACCATGCGTCCCTCGGCGCTCATTGGTTGTCGTCAATCACCACCAGGGTGATCCAAGCCGAAAGGGTCTTGTAAGTCTGGCTGGTGATGCGGACCACCTTGCCCCCGACCGTCAGCTTCTTGCCGATGCCCAGGGCGGGGATGGGAACCCCTGCCGAGATGACCGCCGCCGAAGCCCCATTAGACCCGTCTGGCTTCGTCCAGGAGGCCGTTGCAGCGGGAAGGCGGACGGTATACTGGGTACGCTCCACATACCCCCCTGCTTCCAGGACGGTGGTGTAGGCGGGTTCGGAGATGAGGGCGGAGAAGGTCACCGTCGAGCCGGCCGTCGCGCAGGGGATACCTAGGTCGTAGGTGATTTCCTTCGCATCGTCCAAAAACTCGGCTCCGTACAGGCTCATACATCTGCGGACTAGGGCAAAAAAAAGACCCCCATTTCTGGGGGCCTTCATCGGGGGGCTTTAAGCCCCGGCGATTACGGGTTGTAGACCGAGGCGATCGTGCCGGAGGTCACAGCCTTCGACGCGCCGAACATCAGTTCCGCCGAAGCGACGAGGGAGCGGGTGCTCTTGTCGGCCCAGACGTTGTAGTAGATGTTCATGCCGAGACCTTCCAGGGCGACGACTTCCGAGACGAGCATGCCGTCGCGGACGTGGTCGAGGGAAGGAGCAGCGGCAGCCATCGCGAGGGCTTCAGGAGCGCAAGCGAAGCCGGCGAGCTTGGCCTCAGAGGGGAACTGCGAGGCGTAGTAGATACCGCCGTCGAAGCCGTAAGCGCCTTCGGAGAGGGGCAGGCTGGTGGTGCTCGTCGGGATGAGCTGGCTGTAGATGCCAGGGTTCACGATGAGCGCCTTGCGGCCAGCCTTGGAAACGCCGGCCCAGAGGGCGCGGAGGTTGGCGGAGCCAGGGGTGACGGTCGAGTCAGCGCCGGTGACCGTGGCGGCGCCGAAGTTGGCGACGGTGATCGGGGCGGTGGCGGCGGCCCAGATGGAGTCGGCCAGCTTGTCGAGGTTGATCTTCACCAGGCGCTCGAGGCGGACGGCGTTCTGGATGTCAGAATACGCGAGGCCGAAGGGCTGGTAGAGGTGGTTCAGCGTGACGGCGGTGGCGCCGAGGGTGCTGTCGCCGATGCTGTTGAAGGCGGTCGGGTTGGTCAGCGTGGCGGAGCCGGCGGAGGCGATGGCGACCTGGATGACGTCCTTCGGGCGCTTCACGTCCGAGGAGAAGTCGGAGGCGAAGTGCGAGAGGGCGGCGAGGCGGTTCGCGAGGACGGTCTGGGTCTGAGCGGCGAGGGTGTCGACGATCAGCTGGGCAGCAATAGTGTTGGGCATGTTAGTTTATCGGGTGAGAGTTGAGGGGGAGGGGAAAGATTAGGCGGACTTGAAGATGGCGGCGCGGTTCTTCTTGAGGAACGCAAGGCGCTCAGGGCCGGCAGGCATCGCGGCGTACTGCTCGGCGATCTCCTTGTCGGAGGCACGGACCGGGCTGTCGCCCTGGGGAAGGTCCACGGCGGCGACGCCGACCTTGGCCACGATGGCCGCGGCTTCGGCGGAGGCGCTGATCTGGACGGCCGAGAGTTCGGCGACCTTGGCGGTCAGTTCTTCGACCTGTTTGGCGGAAGCGGCGAGGAGGCCTTCGAGCTCGACGAGCTTGGAGTCCTTGCTGGCAGCTTCGAGTTTGAGGGCTTCGACTTCCGAGGAAGCGCCGACGGTCAGCTTCTCCACGGTGGCGCGGAGGTCATCACGTTCGGCAGAGGCGGAAGCGACGAGGGCTTCGGCGGCGACGAGTTTTTCTTCGATAGTCATGGTCTTAAAAATTGCGGGGGCGGGCAACTTGGCTGAGGCCGAGTCGTCGCTTGAGTCGTCGTCTTCGTCTTCGCGATCCAGACGGGCGGCTTCTTCTTCGGCCCACTTGGCCGTGCGCATGATGTCGCCCGAGGTAGGCCCGCCCCATAAGGCCCAGGCTACGGCGCCCGCACCGGGGAAGTCTTCGTTGTCTGGCTTGTTCTTAGGGGCGTCCATGTCGCCACGGTGGCGCTGGAACCATGGCCCCATGCGGCGAACCTTGTCTTCAGAGATGGAACCTTCGACCATGTCGCGGGCTTCGCGGATAGTCTGGTCGGTCACGCCGTCGCCCGACTTGCCTTCGGCGTGCCACTCAAGGCCGCGCCGTGCGGCTTCTGAAACGTAGTCAGGGACGGGAACGGTCTGAGGCATCAGAAGGACGCGAGGGCTTCGCGGAGATTCTGGACGATGCCAGTGGCCAGACCCTTGGCGGCGGCTTCCTTGCCCGTGAAGACCTGACCTTCCATGTCGGCGTCCTGCACGTAGCGGCGCTTGTTGCGGACCGCGGCACGGAACTCGTCACGGGTGGATTCGACCGAGGCCTGAAGGTAGGCACGCTGGTCGTCGGTAAGGGCGAGGCCTTCGGCGCCGGCCGCCTTGTGGATGCCAGCGGCGATGACCTCAAACTTGATGCCCTGGGCGGCGTAGTATTCTTCGAGATTCGGGACCACCATGTAGACGCCGATGCTTCCGATCTGGGAGGACGGCGTGACGACGAACTCGTCGGCCTGACTCGCGACCCAGTATCCAGCGGAGGCGGCCATATTATCCGCGAAGGCGCGAGTCGGCTTGGGGAAGTTGGCGACCTTGGCCGCAAGTTCCTCGATGCCCGTGACCGTGCCGCCCGGAGAATTTACAAAGAGGAGCACCTTCTCGACTGCCGGGTTTTCCGCGGCTTCGTCGAGCCAGCCGGAGACCACGTCCACGTCGGCCGCTCCCATCATGCGCTCGATAGGCGAGACGCCCTTGGAGATGGGGCCGGACAGCGGGATGACTGCCACGTTGCCGACGACGTAGGGCTTGGGCGATTCGCCGAAGAGCTGCGCGATCATGTCGCCGAGGCCTGCGGCCTTGGATGCTTCGACGTAGTCCTTCGCCCGGACGGGATTAATCAGAAGAGGTTCGAGGCCGCGGAGGCCCTGGGAAAGAAATCTCACGGGTGTTAGGGGGTAGAGGGAGGAGGGGTCGGAAGGTCGAGGTTCTCGGCCACGTCCGTCGGGACTTGGCTGTTGGCCTGTCCCTGCTGGAGCCAGTTGAAGCCGGGCTTGTAGAGCATCCAGACGGGAAGGCCCTTGTCCTTTGCTAGGCCGATTACGAAGTTCATGTCGTCGGCGCGCTTGGTTAGTTCTTCTTTGAAGTCGAGACCGCGCTGGGCGTAGAGCTCAGACATCGAGAGCAGACCGAGCTCGACGTCGGCGCGATCGTTCGCGGCGTCTCGGCCGCCGTCCACGGTCACGCTCTTGGGAGTGGTCCAGGACGTGACGTACCACTTCGGGTCGTCAGGCAGGGCTCCGGATGCGATGCCGTCGGCGATGATGTAATCCCAGGTCGGCTGGCAGAAGGTGTCGATGATGACGGTCTGGTACTTGCCGAAGACTCGCGCAGCCTTTGCCGTGACGAGTCTGATGGACGCTCCGCCCAAGGCTTGAGGATTCGCGACGAACTCGAACGGTAGGGAGCCAAAGGCGATGTCCCGCTGCAGTTCGGTCACGAATCCATTAAAGGTCTGGGAGGGTCGCTTGGACTCCTGGTGTTCCAGCTTCTCGTTCGGCTCTAGCACGATGAGCTTGCCGCCGGCCTGCTCGACCATGCCGGAATAGCATCGGTCGCCGCCGCCGAGTTCGGCTGCCATGTTGTCGTCGATGAAGCCGCCGGCACGGTTGAGGACGCGCGTGACCTCCGACTGGTCCTTGACGGCGCGCTTCTCGGCTTCGAGGATTTCGTCGAGATCCTGCAGAGTATTGACCGAATGTTGAAGGAGGGGGGTTCCGCGGGCGGCGCTGGACGACGTCAGGTCAACGATGTGCATCATCGTGTTGGCCGGCATGAATCGGCTGGTGCCGTCGGAACGGTAGACCCAGTAGCCGACGATCTCGGCGAAGTCGCCGAACTGAACGCCGTCCCAGGTACGCTCGGGAACGTCACGGTCTGCGGGGTCGCCGACGCGGTGCGTCTCGATGATTTGAATCTTAGCCTCGCCTCGGCCGTTGCGTACCTTGGCCGCGAAGCATTCGCCGTCGCGGATGAGCGCGCGGACCAGCATCCCCTGGCACTGGGCGAAGGAGAAGCGGTTGGTTACGTCGATGCGCTTGGAGTGTTCGGCGAAGTATGCCTCGTAGGCCTTGGCCGCTTCGGGCGTGCTGGCATGTGACTGCGGACGGATTCCATCGCCAGACGTATACAAGACCATGTCGTTCAGGATGGCGTTGTAGAGGCCGTAGTTGCGTTCGGCGTACCGGCACTTCTTGACCATCACGTTGCGGTCACGGGAACGAAGGTCGCGGCGGGCATCCACGTTGGCGCCCATGTAAAGGATCTGGCGGGCGTTGCTCTGCGTCACGCTCTCCCATCGGGGAGTCTGCGGGTAGGCCGAACCGTTCTCAGTGTAGGCCTGCTGCTTAGGCACGGCGCCGCCTGCGAGGGCCGGCTTCTTCGGCGCCTTGAGAGAAGGCTTGCCGGGTTTCTTCTTCGGAGACTTAGAGGCCATATTGAGAATCGTTATTACGGTTGTCGTAACGGGTGTTGATCACATTCCGACGGCGACCGTATTTGGCACTGTCCAGCAAACTGAGCGCCCCCATGGCCTCGGCGAGCATCTCCTTGGGGGGCAAGGCGAACTGCTTCGTCGAGGACGAGCCGGAGTCCGCGTATGACATGAGCACCTTGCCCTGCATGATCATCTCGACCGCCTTGGTCTTGATGGCCAGCAGCTCGTCTTCCGATAGTCCGATGAACAATCCTTGCATAAATCTGCGGGCCTAGGCAACGGGTGGGAGGGACGGCCCCGACCCTATGCCTCCGAAGGCGCACATCCTTCGACGCTTCAGAACCGTCCCTCTTGCCTTCATGTTGACTGGCCTTCCTTGGATTGCAAGTCGTCCGCGGTGGCTTCCCGGCCGACGACGCCCCAGCGCACGGCGACCAGGAGACAAAGGATTTCGCAGTCGAGGGCATGGTTGTCGCGCTTGCCCTGGGGGAGAATCCATGTGGCCTTCCCCGTCCGACGATCGCGGACGCGGACCTCGCTATTCAATTGGTCTACATACTCGGGTGAGGCATCCCGCGCGAACCCGAAAACTTTTCGTGCCCGCAAGCCGTGGAGCAAATCCTTGGCTTGTACGTTCGAGAACGAAATCAGCCATGCCCGGGCCTGCGTCCCAGGGACGAGGATGGCCTGCTTCTCCGAATAGAATCGGCGGACGGTGTTCCCGTCCCGGTCGCCCACCGCGAACGTCTCGGCGCCCGAACCCTTGGAGCACTTCCAGCCACGCATGGCAGTCTGCTGGTAGACGAGCTGAGACTGGTCTCCCGAATCGACCATGACCATCGCCTTGTGGGTTCCCGTCCGCTTCACGAAGTCGTCCAGGTCTTGCCACGTCTCAAGCTTCTCGAAGGCCATCAGGCGGCTATGCCCGGTCTTGGCGAAGCGGCGGCAGACCGCATAGAAGTGGCCACGCTGCACGTCGATTCCGACGACCCTGAAAGGGATGCTTCCGTTCGGCGCTCCCTCTCGTTCAACGACCTTGCCCGCCGGAGTGATCACGGCCTCGGCCTCCCAGTCGTCCGCCATCGCATAGTCCGAGGATTCGGTCGAGACAACCATGGCCCCGCCGTCATCACTCCACGGGATAGCGAGATACTTGGTCTTGAAAATCTTCCTGCCCTCCTCGTCACCGTAGGCTTCCGACGCCTCCTTGCTCTTGATCATGTCCACGGCCAGCGAGCCCCAGCTCGTCGAGGCCAGCGCATTGACATGCGTACCGACCCAGCCGGTCTTCTGCGGTTGCGCCATCTGGACGAACTGAGCCCCGTTCTCCACGGCGTTGCAGGCGATGCGCGTCTCGTTCGTATCGGGTAGATGCCGCTTGCAGCCTGAGCATTCGTAGGTCGTGTTCTTCTCGACCATGAGGTGATTCCAGCCGGCAGGGCTTTTCGCCTGCTCAGGGAACCTGACGAAACTCCAGTCCCAGGGCTGGAGCTTCCGGCAGTCCTCATGCGGACAGACGAAGTTCCATTCATGCTGGGTCGTCATCTGCCAGATGTTGTCCAGGTCGTCGCCCACCATTCCGGCCTGCGATAGATACAGCTTCTTTGCCGTCCATTCGTAGGCCTTCGTTCGGGCCATCGACTGCGCCACGGCCCCTTTCTTCCAGAGCCAGATTTCGTCGCCGATGACGTACCGCGTCGAGATGCGCTGCAAGTCCTTCTCGGTCGTGGCCGAATTGTTGTAGACGATCGTCCCGTCCGCGAAGTCGATGATGTCGCTCTTCGGGTTGTCCGCCGGCGAGATGTGGCGACGCACGTCCTCGACCATGTTGAACATCGGCCGCAAGTAACGGATGGTGAAGTCCGCCGCGTTGACCTGGTTGTCCATGTAGATGACCATGTTGCCTCGGTCATTCGCCATCAGGTAGGTAGCGGCCAATCGGGCCTTCAATGTCTTGCCCGTCTGAATCGACCAGAGGTCGACCATCGTCCGCGTCGAAGGTTCGAGGAACAGACGCAGGCTCTCCGCGATCCACGGCCAACGGCTCGGGTTGTATCCGCCGGCGAACGCACCGGCGGGGACGCGGGTGATGTTCCTCGCCAGCCACTTCACCGGGTCGGCGTTGTCGGGCGGCGTCAGGGATTCGCGGCCGATCGCCAGCAGTTCGGCCTTAGTCATAGAGGCCTGCTTCCTTCAGCAGTCGATAAAGTTGGTCTGACAACTCCGACCATTTCCTCGGCTTGCGCTTGAACGGACGCGAAGGCTTCGGCATCGGCTTACGTCTTGGCTTAGGCTTGCGCTTCGTCATGGCCGCTTAGTTTCTCCCTGACCTTGCGGACGTAGGCCTGCAAGACGGCGATGGCCTTGGGCGGGTCGTTCGGATTGCACGCCTCGCCTAGTTCGCTTGGCATACGCTCCATCGCCTCGATCCATTCGCCCGTCAGCTGAAGCATCGCTTCCTTCGCCTCGGACGCCTTGATGTATTCGCGGGCCATCAGCGCACGACGCTCGGCCTCGGCCTCCAGGTCAATCAGCTTGGCGGTCGCTTGGTTATACTGCGTATGATACTTTGCCTGATCGCGGTCGCCCGTCTCCATCGCCGCCTGCCAGACGTCGCGCGCCCGGCTGACCAGGACGTTCTGCCGATGGATGCGCTGCTGGATCGTGCCGTCGTCGAGCGAGGTCGAGATGGGAACAGGGGCGGCCTTTGTCCGGTTGTCCTCGCGGTCTTGCCTCCACGCCATAGCCGCCTCTACCGAGTCGATAGGCATACCGTCCTTGACCAGGACAGAGACGCGCTGACGGGTCAGGCCTAGGGCTTCGGCGATTTCAGTTTGGCTGGGCATTCGTTTGCACGGTGTTAATCCACCAAATTAGCTGGGACATCTTGATGACCGGGATGCCATGCGAAAGACATTCGCTGACGTAGAACGAACCGGGCTCGATGTCGTCAGGCAGAAGGATGCAGACGTAACGCTTGTTGAGATGCTTTCGGTAGACCAGGCATTGAGCCATGGCCGTTAGCAATGATTGAGACGTGCAGTCCTTTTTAGTTTCAATCGCCCAGTTGCTACCGACGAAGTCAGCCCGCATCTGGCATCCATCGATTTGATACTCGCGCTCAAAATGAATCGATGACCTGTTCAGCTCGTCTGCGATCTGATACTGCATACGCATCTCGGTCTTAAACAACTTAGACCTTTGATAGATGCTTGTCTTGCAAATCATCTTCCTGCTTTCCATGCGCTTAATCAGAACCTGGTCTCGCTTAGACTTGTCATATACGCCAGCCTTGCTGATGGCCTTTCGGATCACATCGCGGGAATAGACCAAGCCGAGTTCCTTACGGGTGTCATGGATAGTGCCGCAACGCAGATAGGCTTCGACGATTGCCGCGTCTCGCTTGGCTTTTTCTAGGCGAGCAAGTCCGGCTAGGTGCCGAGTATGCGAATCCATTTCCCTACAGGTGTTCATTGTCAATATGTGGGTTGTGTCAACGAGACCTGCATCAAAAGCAGGCTGTGGCA
>JACCDU010925816.1_pt1 | contig 17433 bp, 20 predicted proteins | sample 7446081 | NCBI WGS metagenome assembly JACCDU01 (sample SAMN15323447, study PRJNA562643) | freshwater metagenome | isolation source: river surface water | place: USA:Blue River Watershed | collected 2017-08-17
GCTCGTAACGTGCATTTTATCTCTGGCTTGCTTGAGTCTAACGTGCAGTTCGTAGCAGCTGATATGCCAGAGGCAGACCGCACATTCCTACAGATGGCTGCTGTGTTTGCTGAGTGGGAGGCAAAGAAGATATCTGAGCGTACCAAATCAGCTCTAGCAGCTGCCAAAGCTCGTGGAACTGTATTGGGTTCACCAACTCCACAGATCGGCTCACAGGCTGGTTTAAAAGCAATCAGCGACAGATGCGATGCCTATGTCAAGAAAGTTTCACCCACTCTGCAAGACATCGTTAGCCGGGTAGGCACTAATTTGCGTACAGTTGCTGCCGAGTTGCAACTGCGTGGTATCAAGACCGCTAAAGGTTTAGATGTATGGCATCCCGCCCAAGTAGGAAAACTATTAAGGAGAGTTCAGTATGCTTGATTTGATTAACACCATTCTGGCCTTGATGTACATCGTAGGCACGTTATTAATTATTGCTGGCTTGGTTTTGGGTGTTTGTGCAATTGTGCAAAACACCCAGTTCTATACCCGGTGGCAACGTAAGCGCAGAGAGCGCCTCGCTGAGAAATTTATGGAGAGTCTAAAAAAATGAAAGCATGGAACCAACACAACCAATCTTCCAAAGACTTGTACAAGTCTGAGGACACAGTATTTGATCGGATCATCGCCACAATCTCGGTCATTGCATTTGTTTTAATCGTGGCACTTTCTTAGGAGAATTAAATGAAATCATTATTAATCGTAGTGTTAACAGTATTGTCCATTGGCTCGGTATCAGCTCAGGTCAAATGCGAGCGCAGTCTAAGCGGTGGAATGTGTTGCTGGGATGTTAGAACCGATGGCCCATTCAGGCCATTAGGGTGCTAATGATGAGCATTTATGACATCAACAAGCACTATGTGCCATCGCAAAAGACAGATGTGATGGCCACATTTATCAAGCATGGATTCCAGCCCCCATCCGAGTGCAGCAAGACTCAAAAGAAATGGGAAATCTACCGCAACCTTTTATCAAGGAATGAAAAACGTGAGCAAAAATGATACTCAACTTCAAACAATACTGGCCCATCTCAAGAAAAAGAAAGGCTCTGGGATTACTTCTTGGGATGCTATTAGCACCTATGGTATTACTCGCCTGGCACACTACATACACTTACTTAGAGCAAGCGGTTATCGAATTGCTGACGAGTACGAGCATGAGCCAGACAACCGAACCCACAAATGGAAACGCTACTGGCTTACAAGTTCACCAAAAGCTGTAGCCAAAAAATAAGGAGAAATAATAATGGTAGGTAAGGTCACTCCCAACGATATGCTCTCTGCAAGCCGCCTCCCAGCGGTTTGTGGAATGAGCCAATATCGGTCACCCAACGATGAGTTGCTTTCAAGTATTGCAGCCATCGATGGTAAGGAATTAGAAAACATCAGTAACGAGTCAATGGATTGGGGCAACAAGCTAGAGCCAACCATACTGACCGAGGCAGCTCACAGGCTGGGTTGCCACCAGCTGGACATCAACCACGAGAAACCATACTTTCACGATAGGTGGCCCATCTCATGCAGTCTCGATGGCACAGCCACAGGATCCATGGAGGAGGTCTTCACCGATCCAGAGCGTGGCATCTATGTGGTGGGTCAGTCTTCTATAAGACTTGAGGGTACAGGCATCCTAGAGGCCAAGCTAACCAAGATGGAACCGGAGGATGTCTTGCCTTTGTATCGCGGCCCCATTCAGCTGCAAGCGCAGATGGCAATCATGAAAGCGACTTGGGGTGCGATTGCTGTCTTGTATCAAGGCACAGAGTTGCGGATCTTTTTGTTTGCACCACACACAGAGACCCTAGAACTCATTGAGACAACGTGCAAAGAGTTCCAGGACAAATTGGATCGCTATAAAAACACCGGTTACATTGACCACTATCCACCCATCAATCCAAAAGATGCGACAAGGACGTGGCCAACAAGCTCGGATAGTGAGCTAGTAAAGCTGGATGATTATGGTGTGGAGCTGACCAAATTAATCCTAGAAAACAAGCAAAAAATATCTAGGCTTGAAGAGGAAACGGCTAAAGCACAGACTGAGATTATGGGCATGATGCGAAACAGCACATACGCATTGGCTGGTGACTTTCAAATCACATGGCCGCAGCGTAACTACAAAGCCCAACCATCCAAGATTGTGCCAGCCAAAGAGGCTTACACAATTCGTCAATCAACATTAAACATTAAGGCACTCAAATGAAACTAATCGCAACCGCAATGGTCAAAGCTCAGAAAGAGTTTGGCCCAGCTCTGAAGACATCCACTAACCCGCACTTTCGCAGTCGCTATGCTGACCTCTCCGCTGGCGTGGAGGCGGTTATTGATGCACTCAATAACAATGGCATTGCTCTGATACAGAAATGTAGCGAGTCTGATACTGGAGTCAATGTAGAAACATTGCTACTCCACGAGTCTGGCGAGTCTCTGTCCTGTGGAGTTCTGCACGTTCCAGCCAGCAAGCAAGACCCACAAGGGTATGGATCAGCGCTTACCTATGCTCGCAGATATAGCCTGATGGCGGCCTGTGGGATAGCGCCAGAGGATGACGATGGCAATGCTGCCTCTAGAACCCCCAAAAACCCTCTATATTCACTTCCAAAGCTGGCTGGAGTACCTATCCCTACACCCACACCGAAAGTCGATTTAATGGCGATTAAAGAGGACTTGCCTGATAGTGGTAAAAAAACAACACTTCCAACTCCGGGTACGGTACGGCTCCAGATCCCCGGCAAGGATGCCATTGAGTGTAAAAATATTGAGGAGTTTATTACTCAATACAACACCGTTGCGGACAAGGTAGCTGGCTCTAAGTTGTCATTGGCCGACAAGCAGAAGAAACTGCTTGAGTTCAACTCGCTTAACAAGGCCACCATTGAGATGCTAAACCCAATGCAGATGGTCATTATGGCCTCAGCCAAGCAAGAGCGTAGGAAAGTATTAGATGGTATTGCTTAGGTAGAGCGCTCGCTCATCATTGCGCCTTGACACCAACCCTTTGAGAACCTTGCCGCCAGCCTTTGTCCAATCAAGAAAGGCCTCGGCGGCTCCCTCAAAGTCTCCACGATTATGTTTCATTCTTAGGCTAGAGCGCTGGAGATTGCCTAGCCCAACATTAAACGCAAAGCTGACGAGTGCGCCAAACCTCCCAGGAGTAAGGCCATCAGGACATAGTCTGCGTACCCCGCTTTCAAATCTCTGTAAATCTTGAGCAAGAATTTCATCTACCTCTCCCATTGATAGAGTGCGGTTCCAGCCATCAGGAATAGGCAAAGCCTTGCGCTCGGCTATTGGAACCTTGATATGGTTTGGATCAATTACATGGCCAACTCCAACTGTCCACAGTAATGCCGGGCATTGGTATGGCTTTTGTTTCACACCTTCGTGGTGTTTAATCATCTCGATGACTTTGTGGTCAATCATTTTTTAAATGCTTGTGTACCGAACCAGAAAGCGACTACAGAACTCCAGATGATTTGTGTCTCGTTATCCCATAGGACATCAAGAGCAATGCTGAAATCAACTCCTGTCTTCCAGGCATAGACGAAACCAAAGATTTCTACGAAAGCAAAGAGGACAAACATTCCATAAGTAATTGCTGGGCGCACCATTGCACGAGCATTGATGACCCATGTAGATGCACCCTGACCGATGGCTATGTCATGGGCATAGAGCGACTCACGCTCTTTCTCTGCGGACTGTATTGCAATCTGGTCTGTGCGGATCTCTTCTACTCTAGCTTGTGCAGCATAGCCACGCTCTAGCATCTGTAGCTCACGCTCAGTCTGCATACGAGCTAGTTCTAACTCATGTGATTTGTCTGATTTATCTTGGAAAAAATCTAGCAGCTTTGGTAAGCCACCAGCCAAGAACGAAACTAACGTTGTCAATAAAGTAAACATTATTTATATCCCCATACCATGTAATAAGCTATCCATGCAGCAACTGCAAAACACCAGAACTGCGCCCACTTGGCTTTGGCTAGATCAGAATCAAATGCTTTCTGCAACTCCTTCTCTTGTTTCTCTAGCTTTGCTTTCAGAGCCTCAACCTCTGCCCACCGCTTGCCATACTTCTTTAAGAACTCTGCTCGCAGTCTTGCCTCTTCTTTGCGTACTTGCTCTTCATGTTCCCATACAATTAGCACACGCTTTAAGAACAGCTCCTTGCGGACTTCGTTCTCACGCAGCTCTCTGCGCCTATCTAGGTTGCGCTGCTGGGCTACATCGGATGCCTCTTTCTGGGTATCCGCTATGCTTTTAGATAGCTCTTTGCTAACCTCTCGACTAGCGTTTAGAGAACTGCTGACACCCTTTGCACCCTCTAGGAATCCGAACTGATCTGACACATTAGGAGCCGATCTTAATGTGACCCATCCCAGCTAGGAATGTAACCAGGCCAACGGCTCCGACACCAATAATCCAGAAGAACTTGGTGACCACAGACTTACCGATATTGGTATAGACCTTCTCAATGACACGCTCGGTCACCTTCTCAACAATCTCTTCAATCTCTTTTTCGGTAAGCTGTGTCATAGTAATCACGCTTTCTTACGTACGTTTTTGCGTACTACTTTCTTGGCAGCCTTGCGAGCTGGCTTAACGGCAACTGGTTTCTCAATAGGGAACTCAAGGGTTGCTCTGGGAACAAAGCCAAAGCGGTCTAGGATCCATGTAAAGATAAAGTTCATGCCAAGCCTCCAACAAACTGATTAGCCTGTTCTTGTGTCATCACATTCCCATCGGCATCTTGCAGTTCTGCACCAGCTAAGACTTCTTTTTTGAAGGTTTGGTAGTCTGTGTTGGCTGTGTCGAATGGTACACAAGCACCATCGTTTGTGCGGATTACGCTCAATGTTTCGCCTTTATACTGTGGTGAAAGTTTATACATAATCATAACTCCGCAGAAGCATCAATAAATGCTGTAGTTGAATTCGCTTGTACTGTAGCTGGTCTGCCGCCTACTGCTCCAGTTGCAGTAAACGCTAGTCTTGCTGTTTGTGTTCCAGCACCGGTTGAAAGAACGCTCAACGTGTAAACAGAAGACTGTTCATCATCAGCGACTAATGTTGAAATTGAAAATGTTGGTGCAGACCGCATAATTGTAGGATAAGTAACTGTTGCTCTTACTTGGTTTGTTGCGCAAATCCCCATAAATAGATTTACACCAGATGCTCCAGGAAGATTTTTCCAATAATACCTCTGACACAAAGCCAATTCAGTTCCATAAGGTCTGTAATCAAAGCTAGTAGCTTTAGAGCCTACCTCAAGTTGAACTCCTGTGATGTAGAAAGTTGCTCCGTTAGTGCCGACTACGGATGTTGCTCCTGTGGCTGAAAGATTGTTATTAGAGTTCCATGCACCAGCCGTTCCGCTAAATGATGACCCAACACCAAGACCTAAAAATAATGTCAATCCAACACCATTAGTAGCGCCTACCCAAGTGCCTGATGTATCGCCAGCGATGGTTATAGTTTCAAATTCCCAAGTATTTGCGGAATTAATAGTGTAACTAAAAGGGTAGCTTCTATTACCAGCAGAATTTCTAATTGCACCGCCAAAAGTTCCTGTTAGCGAACTACGAACCCAAAAAGACAATGTAACAGTTTTAGCGTTTGCTGTTCCCCAATTTAAATCAGCAGTATTAAATCCCTCAATAACCTGAGAAATTGCAAAATAATCAGAACTTGTTACTGAATACGCAGAAGATGAAGTTACTCCTAAATAATTGGTAAATCCTGCTGGTGGAGTTACTGAACCAGCATTTTGCTGAACTGTAAATTTTCCGCTTGCTGATACTGGAGTAGTCCATCTATCAAGCGTATAAACATTATTACCGCTAACACTAGCACCAGCATTACGCTGGTCAATAGTCATCGCACCATTAATGATGCGGTTCTTCATATTAACGGATGGAGTTACCGCATTAGCAGTAATACTCCCGTTGTACATGGGAGTTGTTATTCCGTTTGAGCCGTCTAAGGTAATTGGCATATATTAGCCCTCGTAAAGAATATTGATTGTGCCAGCGTCAAAGGTATCTGTGCCGTTTACTGTAGTAATACGGATGCGGTCTAGTGTGCCACCAATATTTGTAACATTACCGCCACCATTACAAGTTATTGTTGTAGAGTTTTTAGCACTATGACTTGAAACCCATGCGTTAGTATCAAACAATGTAATTGTCATTATTCCTGACATAGTATTAGAAGCTGTTGCGTTTTGCATAGCAAATCCAGCAGTAGAAGCACTAGTTCCACCACCGCTACTAATAGATGTAGAAACATAACCTGAAGTAACTACGCCAGTACTAATTCCAACTTGAACTAAAACAGAACTAGTGCCGCTTCCTGAAACGCCAGCAAATATAACACTAATTCGTTTTACCCATGATGGTATTCCAGTAAAGTCAATGCTTGTTGGACTTCCTGTTGCGGCATTAACCGCAGTTCCACTTGTAATTACACCGCCACCAAATGTTCCTGTAGCGGTTAAATTATTAGCAGTAACACCGCCTGAAGCTACTGTTAGTCTAGTAGTGCCATTACTTTGTAGTTCGATTGTTCCACTTGTATCAGCAGTTTGTACTAAACCGCTTGATGTGGATGCGTTTAAGGTTACGGACATTATGCTACTCCCTTCGGATACTTGGCCTTGACCGCTAAGCAGTCAGCAATGTATTTATCAATCTGTGCTTGGTCTCCCTTTACTACACCATCAATGTAATCGGTGATGGGTGGGTATTCTGCGGCTCGTTTAGCAATATAAGCATGAGCATCTACATAAGCCTGAACTGCGGCTTTATCGTATGCGACTTCGTTGCCGTCTGCATCGTAAGCGACATCGCCACGAATGGTGACTACGGATGGGTTTAGTTTAAAAATAGCTTCGTGATTTGTCATGCCGCTATCTCCAATAAAATAATAGAACAAGTTGCATCTCCGTAAGCCATATAAGTAGTTACACTTGAGTTTTGCGATTTCATATACACCGCATATGTTGTAGAGCTTGTTGTTGCTGGAGAATCATAATAACTAATTGCCCCCGCAATCAAAGATGCAGAATCTGTTTCAACACGAAAAGCACCTTCGGAGTTAAACAAATTTGTGCTGTTTCTATACAAAGTGTAATAACTACTGAGATTGCCTGTGCTTGCCGAAACTGCGTTAAATGTTGTTAATACTAGTATTTTGCTAGACGAACTAGTTGGAGTAATTGAAGCAGTTAAATTAGAAGTTACATAAGACGATGATGTGGTTGAAGTTTGAGTTGCGTATGTAGCATTAACCACTTGCAACACAGAACCAGTAGGTAATGCGGCTTTAGGGATAACCTGACCATTAGAGCCTGTAGTAATTACCGTGCCAGTATTGGCTGGTAACGTAAGCGTATTGGTGCCAGCGACAGCTGGTGCGGCTAGTGTAATGCTACCCGATGTATCGCCGTTAATAATAACCGATGCCATATTGATTCCTTATAGTACGACCCAGCGCTGACCATTTGGTACAGTAACGCTGACACCGTTGTTGATAGTAATAGGGCCTACGCTAAATCCATTCTTGTTAGATGTCAGCGTATAGTTTGAGCTAATCGTTAGCGAGTTCTCAAAGATAACTCCACCAGCTTGAGCGCCGCCTACACCGCCCCAGGCTCCATTGACATAACCCTCAAACGAATTAACAGAAGTGTTATATCTAAAGTAGCCATTGGCTGGTGAGCCGTCTCTCTCAGCGGTTGTGCCAGACGGAATAATTGCAGATCCAGTAGTTGTTGTGTAGCCAACTGCTGATAGATTGGTTCTTGCACCACTAGCGGTTGATGAGCCAGTACCGCCATCGGCTACTGCTAGATCGGTAATGCCTGTAATTGATCCACCAGTTATTGATACATTGCTTGCTGCCTGTGTCGCAATTGTTCCCAACCCAAGGTTTGTCCTGGCTGTTGATGCGGAAGTTAGATCAGATAAGTTGTTTGCCTTAGCAAGATAGTCTGTGCCGGATACATAAGCTGCTACCCAAGCAGATCCTGTGTATACCTTCATTGCTCCTGATACTGAGTTGAAGTACAGAGAGCCAGCGACTAGAGCGTTGCCATCATTGTCTAATGTTGGATCGCTAGTCTTGCTGCCAAGATATCGGTCATCAAAGTTATCGTATGCGGTTAGCGTTGCATCACGAGCTGCCTCTGCTGCGGTCTGTGCATTGCTCGCTGCGGTAGCGGAGTTTGCCGCATTGGTTGCGTTAGTCGATGCATTTTGAATAGCAACAATGTTTGTAGCGTTTGTGTTAACCGCTGCAATGTTTGTGGCTACTGTTGATACGTTAGCATTGTTAGTGGCCACAGTAGATACAGCTGCATTGATTCCAGCGACTGTTGTTACGTTAGCCGATATCCCGGCAACCGTAGTCACATTGCCTGAGATGCCAGCAACTGTCGTAATGTTTGCGTTGTTACCAGCAACAGTATTAATATTGGATGAGTTGCCAGCCACCGATGTGACGTTAGCACTAATCCCAGCAACTGTCGTTACGTTGCTAGATATTCCAGCAACTGTATTAATGTTTGAATTATTACCAGCAACTGTATTAACACTTGCAATATTTGTCGCTACAGTATTAATGTTGGCTGACTGAGCTGCAACGGTAGTTACAGCACTAATGCTTGGGCCAGCCTCTGGGTTACCGCTTGTTGCATTAAATGCTAGGACTGTACCAGCACGAGTTGCCTTTGCTGGCAATGTCATGTTGATGTCAGTCGGATCTACTACTGGAGCCTTGAGGCCACGCTCTGCGGTCTCGGCTACTTGCTGTGCGTAGATGGTCTGTGAGTCTAGGTCAGTATTAAGGGTGCTGGCGAACAAGTCACCGCCTGTCGTATAGTCGCTAGTGCGTTGAATTGCTCTTGCGCCAACAATCGTAATATTGCCTGTGCCAGCAGTTACTAGAGTAACTGACCCTGTGCCGTTAGCATTAATGGTTACGCTGTAATCTGTGGTCAGAGTCAGTAATGTACTGCCGCGATATACAGCGATATCGGTATTAGCAAGAATTTCAAACGTAAACGAATATGGCCCTACACCGGTATTGGCATAGACCACTCTTCGTGCTACGTTAGATATCGCATAATCAGCCATAATATTTCCCTAATCTAGTTGATTTTTTCATAAAAGTCTATCGCTTGTATTTCCCATAATCACGCTTTGCTTGCTCTACATCTCTGAGCGCTTCGGCAAGATCTGGGTCTTCTGCAATTAATATTTTCTTAGCCATGCTATATCGATCCGATATCTCTTTGGTAATAATTGATTGGGCTTTGCCTAAATCAACAGATGCCAAATCTTGCAAGTTCTGGCCAAGACTCTCAACTGCTTTTGCTAATGAACCATCTTGTGTTGCTATCTCGATCCAACGGTTGTACTGACTGGCGGATAACTTAATTCCTTCAATACTTTGGTTTGGTATATACATTGGAATGTTGTACTCAACCAATACGGCATGAGCTGGACTGAACTTACCATCCGATAACTTTAGAGGATTAAACATCTCATAAAGGTTACCTTTCCCAACCTTTTGCACATCACCAGTAATTGGGTCAAATTGACGTGGCAAGCTGTCGGATGTCAAAGGATTGCGAGACTTGTAGTAATTGACTGCCTCATAGAATCCACGAACTGCTGGCTCAACTAGGTCTTGCTTAAAGCCCATCTCGCCCGGCATTGTGTTGGATCTGGTTGGATCAACAATACGCTCAATCGCTGCCACAAAAGAACTGTGGGTTCCTAGCGGTGATCCACCGATAGCAAACTCGGATACTTGCTTAGATGCTTTCTTAATTAAGTCATAGAAAATGGATGGGGCATCTTTAGAGCCAGAAGTAAATACCTTGCTGATATCGCTAAAACCTTGGAGCATTGGCTGCTCTGAGAGATATTGGTATATACCAATGGTAGCGCCCATGGCCATCTTCTCCATGTCTGTGCCACCATGAGTCATCTGCGCATACTCGCCAGCTGTAGCACCGATTCCGAGCAATGTTGCAATTGGCTCTAGACCGGCATAAGAAATATATACCTTGTCTGGGCCATACTTAACTGACGTAATCTTTTCAAACTCGGCAAGCAAGTCAGGATCTACATCGGCCTTATTAAATACCATTGAGTATTGTTGCCAGCCTGTACCCTCTAATGCTTTCTTATCTTCCATCCGCATTGGGCCATAGCCTGTCAGCTTGCCCTCAAACGTGCCAGCGCTGACCGAGTAAATCATTGCGCCGCCAAGGGTAACGCGAGCCATTGCTTGGTCTCTGCGAATACCGCCAGCATTAAAGTCACCCCAGAATCGTGGACTTGCAAAATTTAAGCCAGGAGTTCTAGCCATTGCCTCTAAGGCAATATTGGTAGGAGTCTTAACGAATGGTACAAATATCTTAATTAATGGATTCTGAGCTGCTGACTGTAAACCTTGTAATGATTGTTCTAGTTCGCGAGTAAATGTAACGGTACGCGACATAGCTTTAGCAGCTTCATCAATGTCTGGAGTCGGATTAGCAAGCAAGCTGGCTGTCAATTCGGATGCCTGTTTAGCAGACTCATCTGGAGTCAGACCAGACTGTATTAATTTCTTATACATTCTGTCACCCTCGCGGACTGCAAGAGCATTTAACTCCATACGATAGCCAACTGCTTTGTAGAACTCGTCCTCTGCCATAAGCGCTCTGCCCGGCAATGTAACAAATTTACCCCAATAACGTAACGCGTTACTAAGGGCTTTGCCTGTCTCTGAATCACCAAAGTCAATGTCAAATGCATCGCGCCCAACTCGGCCTGTTTCAATCTTGGTGAATGGATCTGTTGAGGTATTTTTAAGAAAGGCTGTGCCAGCTATTTCGCCACCCTCTCTAATGCCTTGTAAAAACCCAGCAGCTTGAGCATATATCTCGTTTGTTGAGATAGCCTCTTCGCCACCCTTAAATAATAGGTTTCTGCCTTTGCCGATAAATGATGCGACAGCTCTCTCTGGCATCTGTAATGCGCCAAAGAATAAGTTACCCGCAATATTCTTGGCATGGGTTACTGGGCTAGACAATAGACCATTAATCCAAGTTGAAAACCACACATCTTTAAGAGTTCCTGATATTGCTTTATCTGCAAGATTTGCCATTGCGGCTTTGCTTGATAGTGCTGTGTACTTATTGGCTAGGTCAAATGCAGACTCAATACCGCCAGCCTCTGTCATTAAACCAGCAAGCATCTCACCTCTTTTTGCTGATGATTGTCTAGCCTGGGAGAAAATACCAAGGGATCTAGCAATATCTACTTGTCTACCTTTAACTGCTTTAGCAACAACACCCTCATAGGTAATGGCTTGTAAAAACTCTGAAGACAGCTCGTCTGTTAGTGTGCCGTTAGCCTTAGCCTCTTTAACCTTTAATCCCAATTCATAGGTTCTATTGCTGGCATCAGACTGAACCAACAGCATCTTGTATGCTTTGCCATAGTCAGCCTCTGTGGCCACATTTGGATCTAGCAATCTGGCAACAAATGCCTCATCGTATCCTTCAGCTGATGCCTTAGTGGCAAAGTCGGTATAGCTAATTCTCTCAAACTTATCTGCGCCAACTGACTTAGCGACAGCCTCAATGTGCTGTTTAAAACTGTCTGGGCCATCAATCAAATCTAGGTTAAACACAGTCTCCGGCACACCAGCTGCAACCTCTGCTGATGTGGGTGAGGGTTTACCCGTAGTTGGCATAGTTGGAGTGGCTTTTTCAATAGCCTCTGCCTGTGCTGGCTTGGCCTCTTTAATGACTGTATAAGGGCCTACTTTTCCTGTTTCTGTACCTTCGGGTAGGATGGGTCTTTCTGTGCGCTTAGGAGCCTCTTTAACCGCCCTCCTAATCATTCCTGTAAATCCAGCTACTTGGGTTGGCTCAAACTCAGGATTTTGGTCTGTTAGCGCGGTAGGATCTAATGGCTCGGATTCTGGTGGCAGCGCAGCAACATCTTGCTCTACTGTGGAGAGTTCATCTAACCGCTCGTTTAATGGCTTTATAGACATTATCCAAGCCCCTTGTTCATCGCTGCTAAGTCGGCAACATTGATGGGCTTACCTTGCGAGGCTCTATCCTCGCCAGCATCCCACCAATCCACAAATGTTAAGCCATCTTGCATAAACTCAGCAGCTCGCGGGAATTGCTGTAGAAAGTCTTCTTCTTTTAGTTGAACATTGCTAATCATTTTGCTGCCCTTTCTGTAATCTGCTCACCAGTTTCCATAGTAGACGGAGCTTCTTGGCCTCCTGTTTTGAGCATGATAACCTCTTTCTTTTGGCGCGGGATAGTCACTTGTGTGCCGAGCTTAGGATCGTACTGTACAAAGAATCCGTTGGAATCCTGTGCCGCCATAGACTCTTTGCGGGTCATGGCTTTATTCTTTAGGCCAACAATTACCCCATCTGAGCCTGGTGGCTGTGCATCCATTGTGCTAAAGTCATAGGCATCGCCATCAATGACTCGATAGGTTTTGCCTGTGGCTTCATCAAGCACAGACTCTGGCAGACCTTTCTTGCTGCTAAATGCCATTGCTACGTTTTGACCATCGTCAAGCCATTGGCGCATCTGTGTCCAATTGGAATGTGGATTATCAACATCTACAGTCAATCCATTCTGGCCAGCTTTTTGTGACAATCCTGTTGAGCTGTATGTGTAATGATGATTAGGCGCAACTGGGCGGTACTTCATCTTTGTGTAGTCATAGAAGAGTACATCTGGATTTGCCTCAATAATCGACTTGTGTACTTTTGGATCGATATCTGAAAGTACGTTTAGACGAATAGCCAAAGCATTGCCATTCTTTTCTGCTGCTTTCTTCAATGAAAAGATTTCTTCATTGAGCTTAATTGCAAAAGCCTCTGGCTCTCTGAACATAGCCTGTGTCATTCTAAAGCTACGCAGACGTGTGCCTTTCATAGCATCTAGGTCTGCACCACCGCCATAGGCAAAGTAACCGCCAGAAGTCTTACCGAGACATTCTTGAGCGCAGCTTGCGGAGTTGGGGCAAGTGCTGAACTTGTTAGCCTTAAATGCTGGAGATATAGCTAAACCAGCACTCTCAATATTGCGGCCGTCTGGCAACTCAATTGGTGTACCACCTTCAATGCCTGTCTCTGTCTTTAGCAACTTGCCATTGGTTGTAAGCAAGCGCTTGGTCTTGCCGTCTTTTCCAACTCCAAGGATTGGCGCTAGACGTTGATTGGCAAGAAGTGCAGCGTTCTTGGTATCTTCTGCATCAAGAGTCTTGATCCAATTAATTGCATCATCAAACGCTTTTGCAAAACGCTGTGTTGATGGCTCAAATGGGAATGGCTGGGCAACTAAGTCCTTAAATGCCTGGTCAGAATATATCTGTCCTTTTGGTACATTTTCAGAAACATACTGCTTTAATTCTTTTTGCTGCTTACCGGTTAGCTTTGTTCCTGTCTGCTGCTCAACCGCTTGGATCATTTTGGTTGGAGACATATTTGCTGCAATGCCATCTGCAACAATCTTTTGAACTACTGGCAAACGCTGCTGGTCAATATCTGATAAAGCAATTGGCTTGGCTGCAACTGGTGCAGCTGCTGGAGTCTCTCCAATTATCTTCATGCTCAAACCAACTGGCATACCCTTAGTTGCCTTGATTGCTTTTACAGCTAACTTGGCCGCATCAACCGCTCCTGGGAATGGCAAGAACTCACCAGCCCCTTGGCCATACTCTGCACTTGCTTGGCGCTCTGCTTGTGCTGGTGCGCTAGGCGGTACAACAGGAGCCAATGGTGAAACATTGAGATTTGTACCAGGCAGCGTAAAGCCTTCTGTACTAACTTGCTGAGTTGTGGGCAATGTGGTTGGTTGAGACATTCCTTCTAAGAATGCATCTACTTTTGACTTGTTTTGTGGGTTGACAAAAGCATTTTTTAATCCAGTAAAAATACTCTCTACGTCACCACCGATACCAATGGTTTGAGATACTGCTCCTCTAGCAGCTCCAGCCAACATATCTGCCAAAGCCATTAATGGACGATCCAAGTTACCAGCTTGTGCAGACTGTTCAAGAGTTAAGCCACCGCGGCCAACTCGCACACCTGATGGTTTTGCAACCATGCCAGCGCCTTCTGGCATAACGTCAGTCACTACTTGTGGCTCTGTAAACCCACTAACAGTAACTGTGCCAACTCGGTCACGCGGTTGGTTCGATGCCAATAATGTAGCTGGCTGTTCTGTTGGCAAGACAAAGTCTTTAGCCAGGTCATCCATGAATCGTTGGTCAATCATTTTTGAATAGCCCTTACTTGTCTCATAATCTTTTTACGCACATCTTCATTCTTTACATTAGCACGTCTTAAATCTTCATCAGTCCAATTCTCTTTGTACTCAAGGCCATTCTCTTTGGAAATTTTTTCAAGTTCTTTTCTTGCTGTTTCTTTTGCATTAACAGAATCGGAAATTTCTTTTTCCTTAACAAGAGTCTGAGCTGCTTCCATAGCATTAAATGGTAATCCAGCATTTAAGGCATCTTGTTTCATTTGGGCTAATGTTGCTTTGGCTCTAGACGATTTTGCTTTGGAATCCTCTAAACCTGGCGATAGCGGATCATTAATGCCAAGAGTATTATCAATAAACTGTCTAGCTGCACCCATATCTTTTTCATTGCCGCGAGCAATCTTCTTGAGAGTGTTTGCTTGTTTCCAAGATATCTGACCATTCTTAGCAAGGCTGTCTATGTCATTTTCGCCCAACTTACCTCTGTCAGCCTGTGACTCAAATATGCCATAGTTCTGTGGATTAGCACCAGCCAAATCACCATTAAGCCAAGCCTTGCGCTTTTCGTCTGGCAAGGTAATGCCTAATGCTTTGGATTGTCTATAAGCCTCTGAACCGCTAATCTTGCCAGAATACAAGTTGTCTTCAATAGCATTTAATTCATCAACGTTTCTTGATGCGTTTAACTTACTAGCTCGATCCCACATGGTAGCCTCTTCGCCAGCTCTTTCAATATATGCTTTTTTTAGCTTATCCCTATCAACTGTTTTCATTAGTTCTGACAACTTACCAAAGTCACCAGACTCAATTAGCTTAATTGCCTGTGATGGTGTATCAGCAAATGTAGGACTTAGTGTGTAATCAACAATAGCGTTAAGAACTTTTTTATTAAAATCTTCTCTTGATGATTTAACAAATGCTGGATCGCCTGTTTGCATAGCAACTTCAAATACCCTACTACGCTCAACTTGAATACGATTTGCTAATATTTTTGGATCATTTTCTGACTTTAAAGTATCAGCAATAATGGTTGATGTTGCAGCTAATGCATCATCAGCCAAAGCAATTTTTCCTTGAGCCACAATTTTTGCATAGTTCTCTGTTGCTTTGACGTATACCGAATTACCAGCAGTAGCCATTGAACTTCTAAACTTTAAACCTTCTTCAGCATCTACAGAGCTAATTGCTCTAGCGTATCCAGCCGTTAACGATTTAATTGTGGTTTGCACTTCTTGCAAACTAAATGTTCCAGTATCTACAGTTGCACTTAATTTAGCCAACTCTTGACGGCCAAGAATTTCTAACTCGCTACGCAACTGACCAGCCTGTATTTTTCTAGCGGCATCACCAAAAACTGTACCCGGTTGTGCAAACAACTCAGATGGGTTTTTTCCTTCTTGCATTGCGGTCATTACTTGTTCTGCGCTTGGCATATTCTCAGCGCCATACTGCATACCTTCACGTTTTGCTTTTTCAGCAGCTTCTTTAAAAGCAAAATTAGATAAGCGATCTAAAGCTGCGCTAATGCCTTGAGTCATAGCAACAGACTCTTTAATATTAGCAAAGTCTAAACGTGGAACATCTGCTGGCAGATAGCCAGTTGGTTGGTAGCGTGGAAGTTCTGCCATAATTAAGCCAATGGTGTACTGTAATCGGTTACTGGAGCTGCTGTTTTAGGAGCGCCACCAATACTACTCATCATCATCATACCTTGCCCTAACTTACCAGCAGCATCAAAATAGCCAGCCTGTTCAGCAATTTGTCCAGCGCCTTCATACAGAGTTGCTTGGATAAGGCCACTACGTTTTGCCATGTCAGCGTTCTGTAAAGCAAATGTAAACTCTTTACCGCCACGAGTATTGTTGATAGATTGTATTAATCCAGCAGATCCTTCAAATCCTTGTGTACCACCAGCAAAACCACGAGCTACCACAGCTGCATTAGCCTCATTGGTGCGCCTAAGAATTTGATTGGCCTGCAATTCATATTGAACAGCTCTGCGGTCACTTTCAACCTCGGCTTGTTTGGCTTGCATTTGATACATTTTGTTTCGATCTTGTCCAGCCTTAATCGATCCATATGCGCTAATTGCAAGAAGTGCTACTGCGGCTACCATCATAATATTAAGTTCCTTGATGTGTTGCTACTTTGTACTCTAAACCGAGCAAGGTCATCTTTAATGGCACATCTTGCTCTACAGTAATCTTGCCCTCTGTCGTATAACCCAATATGCCATGCAATGTCTTTGTGCCTGTAAACTCAGCAATTGGCTCGTCTAATATATCGCCAAACGCTCTAAACGGTACTTGGATAGTATTAATCTTCAAATGCTGGGTGTCGGCAACCAATGCGTTAACCTCAACGATTCTCTTCTTAAATCCAATGCGTGTGCCTGTCTGTAACTTTAGATCAACTGGCATGGTTACAGCTCGTACTGTAATTGGCAAGCCAACCTCATAGCTTGTAACCGATGAGCGTGGAAATGTAACTGTGCCTCCAGCTGGTACTGCTTGGTCTGCTTGTACGGAGCCATCCAAAATAACATTAACTGTTTCTGTGGCCACATGGCTCATTGAGACCGATGCCGCAGCTCCACCAGTCTTGGAACAGTCTGTTAACAAATCATTGTCAAAAGCCTCAACAAAATACTGGAATGTGCCATTTACATTGCGCTTGACAACTGCATAGATGGTTGAGATATCTACACCAACATCAACAAACGATCCATCAACGGTTAAGAATTCTGATGGAGCAATAACATTCTGAGCGCGTAATAACGAGAATACGGCCATTGTGCCGTCATCGCTGTTTGTAATTAGCAATAAGTCGTTTTCGTCAGTAGCCACAGACCTACGCAAAGCAAGACGAGTTGGAGTACGCAAGAGATGGCCAGCAAGTAACGATATCTTCTGCGTGACGTATGTAAGTTGCGTATCCGTATAAGCAAACTCATTTAATGACTTCCCTTGTCTTTGTACAAACAATGTACCAGACTCTAATTGTTGAACCCGAATGCCTTCTTTAATGCCGTTACGACTTGCTGTTTTAACAAAGAAATTCGTTGGAGTAATTGGATCAAGACCGTTTTGAGGAAC
>JACCDU010095706.1_pt1 | contig 17432 bp, 19 predicted proteins | sample 7446081 | NCBI WGS metagenome assembly JACCDU01 (sample SAMN15323447, study PRJNA562643) | freshwater metagenome | isolation source: river surface water | place: USA:Blue River Watershed | collected 2017-08-17
ATCCTTTTCCAGTGCCGCCCCGCCGTAACTGCGTTATTTATCAGCGTACCGCCGTTATTGGTGATAGTGCCCGCTGTGTCCTGAAAATGCCCGCCGCCAAGACCGCCGCTAGTGTGCTGCTTTAAATAAACGATCATGCCAGCAGTAGGTGCGGCTGTGGTTGCTAGGGCTGAAAATGTTTCAACTGTCTGCACTCTATCAGAAAGCTCACCCTGAACAAACTCAGTTGTTGCTATCTGTGTTGTGTTTGTGTTTGCCGGAGCCGTTGGGGCCCTTGGATTATCAGTAAAAATTGGGTTAGATAAAGGAGCCTTAACCAAATCTAAATATTCATCATTAGCTTGGCATGTATCAAAAGCCACGCCAACCTTAAAAGTATCGCCAGTGTTGCCAGCTGTGCCGCGATCTATTGTTTGTATTGGCATATAATTCCTATACGAAGTAAGTTATTGAAAAGTGACAAGCTAAGCATGACGCAGGAAGCGGGCAGGCGGTCGGGACGGCGACACCAGAAGGGTCTATCCCGTAAAGTAATATAGAGCTTGTTGATGCCCCTATTGTTGCGACGCCGTATAGGCCAACCCCAAAAGCCATCGAGGCGCTCGAATAAACAACCCCTGTTGAAAAGTTACTTGCATTACTGGCAAACGGCAGGTTATTTATCCTAACATTCCCAACGCCCGTATGCGCTGACCACGCCAGCTGCACAAAAACATCTACCCGATTGCCAATTCTTGTCCACCGTCCTGCTTGTAAAGTGTATGTTGCCGCGCCAGCTGTACCAGTTCCAACCACATCAGGAGAGAAGGTAGATTCTTGATACCAGTCTAGCGTCGTTGACCCAGCTATAGCGGTATTACCAAAAATTAACCCACCGTTAGCGACGCTATTCAGCCCATTTTTATCCAATTTAAGATCTAGCGCTGTTTGCTGTGCTGTTGATACCGGCTTATTAGCATCACTTGTATTTGTCACATTATTTAATGATAGGTCTGTTTTAAGGCCTGAAGCAACTAAATCAAGAGACATCGCATCAACATCAATATCTAGCGATATAGTTCCTCCCGCGCCTGATGAGTAGGTAGCCCACGCGGCATCTGACACAAAATTAGATGGCACTGGTTTTACCAGCGCCTCCCATTGTGTTGGCGATGTAGATGGCTCATTGCCGACGTTAGAATCTACTTTTGATCTATACCAGTCGCCAGCGGAGTCGGTAACTACTTCATCGGTTTGATAAGTAATTGTGCGGCCGTATGGTCCAAACGGAACTATTGTGTCATCCTGCCCGACATTATCAATAGGCCATCCGGCCTGCGTAATCCCAGCGGCGCTTTTTAGTTCAGCCTTATATAAACCATCGAGGAATATAGGCGGGAAAGTCCCATACGTGTTAGCCTCTACTGGGTTTGCGTGAGCGATGGTACCAGATTTGTTTTGGTACACCGTTTTAGGTGTGCTAGACCCAGCCACAGTAAAATATAACTTAGCCCCCGGTAGGGACTGAATGCCATTTGTAAAATACCGTGGCGCAGGGTCAAAAAATCTTGGTAGTGAAGTCATTCTGTTCCGCCTTGCGTTCTGGTTGATGCGTAAGATATTTTATCAGATATTGCCTGCACTGTCTTTTCAAACTGAGTCGACCCTGGCGGTATTGATGATAGCTTTAGCATTAGATCTCTCACGGGCTTAGATTCGTATGCTCTAGCCGCCCCACCAAGACTAGCCGCCCCAGCAGTAAACATGCCGCCAGTTGTCTTTACATCTGCCGCAACACCTATAAGAGCGCTCGGAGCGATAATAGCTTGCCCCGTAGGGGTGACTACAGCAGATTTGCCAGCCTGCTGAGTAGCTTTTAAGTAATTAATTGCGCCATCAAGAACTTTCTTGTTCTCGCCTCGGAAAAATATTTCTGTTTGTGGTTTTAGTTTCTCCATAGCAGAAATGAATTTTTCTGGGCTTTCTCTTGCTGCGTCTGCTGCTCTTGCTATGATTGCCGCCCTTGCATTCTTGCGGCCATTCGCGTCAAGGGCGCCATATAGTATTTTTAATTGGCTAGGCTCTGCGCTTTTAAGCATATTTGTAGCCAGCTCAGGCTTAATATCGCCTTTTTGGAATATATTCTTTAGTTTGGTGTTCTTGATTTCACTCGCTTCTCTGGCCCAAATGGCATCAGCTTGACGCATTTTAGCAGCGGCATCAGGCCCTAGATTAGCCTCGACACTTCTGACCATATCATCTGTCATCGATTTATAAACAGAATTTATAGCATTTTGCTCGGTTGTGTTTACAATTGTCTTCTCACCCTTAATAGCCTCGCGGAAATATGTGCGGTTCTGCCTAATTGTTTCTAAAGTCTGCTGGCCGCTAGTTAACTCTTGCTTTACCTTTGTAAGCGCATTCACAAGGCCCTCATTTTTAATAACCCCTGGGGCCGTTTGCTTTGAGATAATGGCATCAATCTTGCTTATTGTGCCTCCTAATTGAACAGGGGTATTCCCCATAGCAGAAATTGTCTTCTGGTATCTATCACCAGCTGCCTTGGCTATTTTATTATCCTTTCTAATCAGTGATTTGTATATTTCATCGTCACTAGCTTCGCCAAACTCATCAGCTACTTTTTTTATCTGCCCAATTCTTGCTGCTTGCTGCTCGGCACGCTGCCCGCCAGTCCCAGCAAAAGGGATCTTTTCCGCTGTATCTCTTATGGCGCGCCCAGCAAATGTTTTTGGCGCGATAACATCAGTTGTCATTAGCGGGAGATTATTCTGCGCGGCATAATTGACGAGCTTTTGAGCCTCTGGCGCTGCAGTGCCTTTTAATGCCCTGTATGCTGCAGAAACGGGGATTGTTACGCCTTTTAAAGCAAGCGGCACGCTTCCCCCAAGGGCGGACCCAATACCAGCATTTGACACTGGTGACTCACCTTCTGTAGTGGCCTGAGCATACCCTATAGCTCCACCTTCAGCGGCGCCTTTTGCCATTTGCCCAGCCAGCCCGATGCCTTTAGCTACTGGAAATGGTGTTGCGGCCATTTGCCCCACTATATTCCCAGCCATTGTGGCGATAGGTCTAGCCTCTTGAATTGGGGCGATATTTTCACGCTGCTGCTGCTCAAAATCACTGCCAAGACCTAAGGCTACCGTTTCTGTCTCTACAGTATTTTTAAGATCAGCTAGTTTCTTTAGGTTTTCTGGCGTTGATTCAACTTCGCCAGTTTTAAGCTTTTCTTCCAGTTCCGCAAGCTGCTCACTATGACGCTGCTGGTTATACTCCATCACTCTTTGTGTTACACCAAGAGCTATTTGCTCTACGCCGCGCTTAGCGCCTTTGCCAATAGCCTCAAATAAGCCGACCTCTTTAGGCTTTTCTTGCGGTTGAGCTGCTACATTATCGTCAAACTGATTTGACTCAATCATATCCATAATTTTATTGGCAGTAGCCTCATCACCCTCGGCAACGGCCTGTTTAGCTATATCTAAAAGCTCTTGTTTACTTGCCACCTGTCAACCTCGCTAAACGTTGTGCTGCGGTTTCTTTTTGTGCTTCAGATTGCTGTGGAGACTGTTCTTTTTGTGTTGTTGTTTGCTCACCCTTCTGTGAATCTTTCCACGCAGCTAACAAACTTTGGCCGCCTTTAGTTCTGGTAGTTTTGTGCTCGGCAAGGAAGTTAGCTTTAAACTCTTCGTACTCTGCTTTTTTGTCTTGTAGTTTTGCTACAGCTTTAAGCCAATTAGCAATATATTCAGGCGATGCCTTATCGCTTGGGAATGGCTCTCTAGCTAAGGCAATATCTTTATCAGTCGCAGGCCCAGGCGGAAGCGCTTGAATCGCCTCAGAGTTTACGATCTCCATAGCCTGACGTTTCAGCGAAGTTATGTCGTCTTGGCCACCAGTCTGCTCTTTGATGTATTCGCTAACCTTACCCTTTAGGCCGCCAGAAGCTTTCGACTTTATAAGGTTATCGGATAGCGAGCGGTATCTAGTTGCTGCATTCACGGCAGAATTATGTAAGTCAGCAGATGTAGATATTTGTTTTTCAACAAAAGATGATAGTTTTTCATTATCTTTAGCTGAAATACCCGCAGATTGAGCAAATTTCTCTGCTTGAGCTGGGTCAACAGCTAAAAGGCGCTGGTATTCTTGCCAGTTCTTTTGCTGTGCGGTTGCATTATCGCTTCCTCCGCCTTGCCCCATCATGCCGATCTTTTTCTCTTCAAGATCAAGCTTGCGTTTATCCAGCTCAGCTTGCATCTGCTGATTTTCAGTCATTGGGGTTTCGTTAATCGACCGATGCATAACGAACAATGATGTTAATGCCGTCTGTGGATCTGTCTTTACGGACTCCAGCCACTTATCAAGCTGCGGGGTATCCATGCCAGACTTATTGCGCTCAGCTTTAAGCTGCGAGGCTCTCTCTATGGCGCCTTGTGGCCCATTACTTTGCGCCGACATGTAAAGTTCATTTACATCATTAGCCATCTGCTGCATTTGGTCGCCAGCGTTAAGCGGTATACCTAGCGCTTTGGAGAAAACCATATACTCACGAGGAGAATTAGTAGCCATTTGGTAGAGAGGAGAATCTTTACGCAGATTGGGGGTAGCCTCTGCGATTAACTGCCCCATGCGAATCTCTTTGCGCTTTTGTTCGTCGTCGTATGCTTTTTTTTGCCGAACATCTAATGCTGTTGCTATATCAGCCATTTGAGGGTTGGAGATTTGATCTAAAATACCCATTATGCGTACCCCGCGTAAGCGTTCCCATTGCCCAATTGTATGTTTTGTGTCGGAACTGTTGCTTTCGGCGAATAAATAGACGCGCCTTGCTGGATTCCAGACTGAATGGCATTTGCCACCCCCAATGTTCCGGCAGCATTAGCCTCGCCAATCGCGGCATTGCCTTGTTGCACAGTAGACGCCTGACCACCAGCAATATTTGCAAGTATCGCAGCCAAGGCTTTAGAGTCTAGCGCGTCTTGAACACCACTTTGGTAAATCATATCGGTAACCGTCGAAATATCCTTAGCCATCATATCACTAACAGCTATTCCTTGCTGCGAAAGAAGGCTAGAGATATTCGACGCTGCCTGTGAAGCATTCTGAGCAATGGCATAACCAGCGGCAGACCTACCTTGCGCTATTTGACCAGCAGTGCTACCCATAATCCCAGCGGTTTGGATTCCGGCGCTTTGAGCTGTAGATGCTAGATCTTTAGCTAATCCAGCTTTAACGACATTTTGGTTTAATGTTCTGTCTGCTACTTGGCCTAAGTTGGCGAATTGATTTTGGTAGTCTTGTGATGCTATCCCAGCGGCGTTACGTTGCAGCTCTAAAGCCACATTACCGCCAAGTAAGCCGCCTCTTGCAGCAGCACTACGTTCAGTAGCTCGTTGCATCTGGTCAAATTGGTATTTCGCAGCTGGCGACTGCTGTATTAACTGTTGCGCCGCCGCCTGCGCGGCTGGGCCATTTGAGCCAGTTAAGTCTGCTTGCATCTTTGCAGCATTGTTTTGGTCAAGACCAATCATCGCGTTATTAATGTCGGTGCGTGCTGTTTGCGTTCCTGTATTTATCGCTCCAATCGCACCAGCCTGCCCTTGGTTCAAAGCTAACTCAGAACCTATCAATCCAGTAGGTGGAGCTTGCACGCCCGCTTGCTGCTGATTTATTACCTGAGGCTGCATAGGATTATTGCCAAGCTGTACCTGAGGCAATGGCTGCGAGGCCGGAGGCGGAATAGATTGAGCTTGAGGCCCGATATTCTGCCCTTGCGGCAAGCCTTGCATAAAGACCTGCGGGGGACCAATCCCTACATTCTGAATCGCCATAAATTACACCATATAAATCATTTATCGGATAATAGATTTCCCGCCAATAGATATGCGAGGATTAACGCCAGCAAGACCCTGATTTACTTGTTTGTTTTGCGCCTCTCCGGATGGCATCTGAAGGCCTCCGCCCTGAGATTGCATACCTGAAGCGGGCAATTGAGCCGCGCCAATCCCACCATAATCAGCTTGGATCTGTTGCGGTTGGCTGACAAAGCCCATATCTACGGGCAGACCGAGAATAGCGTTATTTGCTTGGGTGGCGCCTTGGCCTATCACTTGTTGCGCGGCCATATTCCCAGACTGGTATGGAGTAATGCGTTTTGCCGCGTTTTGCTGGTAGAAATTTAATGCTTGATCTCTTGCTAAAGCTGATTGCTGTGAGCTTTGTTGAAATAACTTCATAACATCATCGCGGGCGCGATTGGTAATATCGATAGACTGGTTCATGCCTTGCTTTTGGCTTTCAGCAGCTTGCTTTGAAGCTTTATTTGCTGCATATCCGCCTACCAAGGTGGAGCCTACGACTAAAGCTGCTGCTACTGGCATAAAAACCTCTCTTTTGATACCCCAAAAATATATTGCCCGATCAACCCGCCATTTTTCAAAAAAGACTGCTCTAAATACCCGTACATAGTAAGCCCACTCCTTTCAGCTAGTGACCTAGCTCTAGCGTTCCCTTCTGGTATCAGTGTAATAATACTAAGTAGCCCAAGCTCATTAAATGCAAATGCGAGCACTTCGGCTGTGTACTTTATTGACATGCCCCACGCCTTTTTAGACATAACTGTGTGGATTTCATAGCATATTGAGTTTATTGGCTTAAGAGCAAAAAAGCCAACTTTCTCGCGGTCATCATTTTCAGCTATTAAAAAAATCATATGGCCGTCAATTGAGCTCTGTTTAACGGAGTTATCATCAGAAATATGATCCCATATTGATTCGTCGTGCATTAGGCTCAATATAAACTCATCATCGCTTTCATTGGCGAGCCTAATCATATTGCAACCCATCCTAATTTTCTGTTTCCGCCAATGTCAGATAGCTGCTTAATATACTTAACAGCACCGGCCCCGCCAGTGGTATCAAGGTACTCCCTAGCAACCTCAGCAGCTATAGCGCCTTCAGGTGAGCCAACCCCAACAATAGTGGACATTGCAGCCACTTCAACCGAAAACTGATGAAGCGCCCCAAGCGGCCTGCCTTGGGCGTCAACAACAGGAATGGATCTTGATAATTCATTAACTGGCAAGTTCAATCTCCGCTTTAACAAAAGCTCTTTGTATTGGCTCGCTTATATCCCACCTGAATTGAGCTGAGCGCGGGAATCTTCCTAAGCAGGGCCATGTTACTGTTTTCTCGTACTGGCCTATTTCGCCCATCCCTCTAGATATCTCTGTGGAGTAAGTTAGCCCACCATCTCTAGAAACTGACATTCTGACTACTGGCGATGAGCCTTGACCAGATATAGGCACTTTACCAGTTTGGCACACTAATTCTACCTGATTTACGCTAAAAGGTCGACCTCCGTTGTCTATAGCTGGGCTGGTGAAATAGCCTTTAATCTCTAGCCCGAACTCGTAGTAATAGCTCTTGTTGTACGTTCCGACTTGACCAGTGTAAATATCACCAACAATCAGTGTTGAAAATGCACTAACCATTGCAGGAACCCGCCACGGTGACTGATTCCCATCTCTATCCTCCGACTGCCTGCGGTGCCACAACCCTGTTGAGAAGTCATAAACGACAGTGCAAACGTCTGGCACGGTGAAAGCTACAAAGCTATGCCCACGTTCAGCCCATCTAACTGCGTAAGCTTTAGATATCTTGTCTGCTCCGCCGCTATAAATCAGTGTGTCTATTGATGCTGTGGATATCTTTTGTGGTGGTCCGCCTTCAGATGCCCAGATAGCTGGCTGCTCATTAACGCCTGAGCCTAGCCAGACAAGCATATTATTTACTTCTACGATTGTTTTAGCCGCTGAGCAGCCTTTGTTATATGTGCCTGAGTTTATTCGCTGGTAGGGAAATCCGGAGCCTACAGGATTGTTCTGCCATTGCTCAAAGGTGTGAGCGCCGAATATAAACACAACCCCCCTAAGCGGGAATGCAGCAACTATTGAGTCTGGGTCACTCTCCGCACTGGCGAAATCAGTTGCAACGTAAGTCAGCCCATCCCTTAAATCACTAATAAACCACTTATTTGAGTCTTTTTTGGTAAAAATGAAGTAACCATCAGAAAAACAAACAGAATTTACAGGCCCATCGAAGTCGGTGTCTGCAATTTGAGTAAAAGTATCCGTATCTATGTCGTAAATGTAAGCATTTTTTGTATTATTGTAGTCTGGAGCTACTATACACAATTGATACCCATTATCAGCAGTGAAAACCTTATCAGAACCTAACACCGTCTCGGTTGTATCGGTGAAAACGTATCCTAACGGCTTGGTTAGTTCATACAAAGAAGTTCCTTGCACGAAAAAAGCCCTATCACCAACAACATGAGCGCCACGACAGAAGTCATTCTCACCAGCTTCCCCGATAAGCTCAATGCCACTTATACCGAATAGCGCGGCATCAGTGACAGCGGTTGATTCTGGAATATGAGGGTATAGATTTACGCATTCCCTTGTGGAAATGGCTGAGGACTCGTCTACATAGTAACCCGCAGCAATAGGTATTTTTGTTCTTGCCATTTAACCACCATAAGGGACGAATGATATACCACTGAAATCACTGTCGGTGCCCATTGCATCCTCAATAAATGTGGCTGCTTTTTGCTCTAGCAATACTTGTTTGTTAGGGTCAATACCGTAAACTACCCCAAGCTCAGCAGCTAATTTATGCTTTAAAGGCAGGAACCACTCAGGCGGTACAAGTATGCTTTCAGCATCGTTTTCAGGAATGTACTGAGGTTTGATAAATGTGAATCTAAGTACCTCATTGCACGATGAGGCGACAGGCCATAACTTCAAAGTGCCCGTAGTTAACTGCCTATCGTAATACCAACTATTAGCGTCGCCAGTAGATGCCTTATCGGATTGCCCGTAGTACTTTTGGCGCGACAGCTGCTCAGTAGTGGACTCGGTAGACGAATAAGTCTTTGCAAATCGAGCATCTAATACCCGCACAGGCTGATCAATTTGAGTGGTGTATGCATATACAGTTGCGCCGCTGCTAGATGCACCAGATATCCCGCCAGTCAATAACACAGATGTAGATGAGGTTACAGATGATATCTCACCCCACCACCGAGTGTTGTCGCTTAGCTCAATTCCTATATTGTCGCCTGCTGTCATGCCAGCAGTAGAGGATAGAGCAATTGATGTTGCACCGCTTACATGGGCAGATGTAGAGGTCGTGTAGACGTGATCGGCGAAGCAGTGCGCCCCAGGCAGCAAATAAGATTGCTGAGCGGCATTTAATGGTAGCGTCGCCTCAGCCTCCGACCAAACATGTATTTGCTTGGTTTGGAGCCATGCAAGAATATCGTTTAGTGTTGATTGCCCGATGGTGAAATCGGTAATGTCAACATCAAGTTGGATGCCGGAAATTGACGCAGCCCTAAGCGCATCCCTAATCAAATCTCCTGCTGTTTTTGTATAGACCCCCGTACTCATATGATCATCGTCTCATCAAAAATGCTGGGAATTTCATAGGATAAGATGCTATCGTAACATAAATAGCGGTCGTAATACATATTGAGATCGTCGAACGCATCGCTTACGTTATCAAGACGCACTTCCTTTGGTCTTGATGAGTCTACTTTGCTTTTTATAAAGTCTTGAGGGTGCCTAGGCTCCCAGAAGTCTTTTCTTACGAGCATGCCATTCCACTGCATTCTAGTTTCGCTCTTTTTACAAACGAAACCAGAAGCGTCACATACTACAAGATAGTCATTGCTAGACATAGCCACCCCTTAGCAGCTAACTTGTGTGTAACTCAGTGTCAATGTTGCGCCAGTTGAGTAGGAGTTAACTTTTAACCTAATGCCCTTTGGATGAGCCGAGTAAAGCACGCTTGTAGTTGCAGTAACGCCAGCTTGCGCTGCCGCGTTATCCACAGACCAATTAAAGGCTGTAGTTTTTGTTTGAATATCGTCAAATGTTTGCTGTATGTCGTAATTTATGGTTCCGCTAACGAATACATTCAGAGCAGAGTTATCACCACGATGGTTAATAGCCAATGTAGGAGTGGTGAACTCATCTACCCAGCCAATATCAAAAGTATCAGCTCCGATGGTTGCCGACGGTGTAGCGCTAGTCAGTGTAAGCCAGTACTTTGAGCTTTCCACCGTTGCAGACGCTCCCGGTGCTGCAAGCGTTTCTGTTTGAGCTTTGCCGTTCTCATCAGTACCAACAAGCGCGATAGTCTTCCCACTGTGATCAGTCGCGGAATCATTGCGCACGCTTATTTGATGAGCAAGGCTATCACCGCTAGATGTTGCTGTCAGGGGCCAGCTTGCGCCAGTAACGTTAGATGCGAATCCTGTTAGGCTTTCTGCTTCTGGGGTATATATAATTTGCGTCTGCATATCTATCACCTATTTAAATTAAAAAGGGGCCGAAGCCCCAAGCCACTCTACTGTTAGCTATCAGTAGCAGGCAATAGATACCCTGACGCGCCAGCGACACCGGATTGACGGTTGTCAGCAAAGTAGAACCCAGAGCTTGCAGTCACCAAAACTTCACCAGCAGTGTCGGCTGTTTGAATATGGTTATGGCAAATGAACCCACTATTTGTAGAAACATCAGTTGTGATTAATATTCCACCAGTAGCCGTATCAGTGTTAAGGCGGTATATGTAGTTATCAGCAACTAACGCAGCCGTGACGATTTTGGTTGTTGCAATAGCCATAACCGAAGGAGTGTTATTCTTAACCCCTAGTACAAGCTTGTTATTGGTGAATGTAACACCTTTATTAGTGCCATCCATTTTAATAAACTGCAGAGTGGTTGTCTCTGCGTCAACCCATGAGCAACCATCAACATATAAGCCATCAGCATCATTTGATGTTGCATTTGTGTCCACAATATTGAGGAAGTTTTTAGCTGAAGCGGTTTGCACAAAGTTACACTTATCAAGGCCAAAATTCTTTGCGGCAGTAAGAGTAAAACAACTTACGATAGCGGCAAAGTTTGCTGAGAACGTGATATTTGAAATCGTGATGTTCGCGGCGCTAACGGGAATAGTAGTGGTGGTAGCCGTATCCAGTGTGATTACGGGAGCATTTGAGCCACACCCTAACCCAAGGATAGTAACCCCAGCAACATCAAGATTAAGCGCTGTAGCTGTGGAGATTGTTTCGGTGTGCCCAGGCAGAACCATGATTAAGTCACCACGGTTAGCAGTGCAGCGACCTATAGCGTAATCAATAGTTGCGAAAGGTTTTTGATATGTTCCAGGGTTGCCGTTAGATCCAGCGGTTCCGCCAACAGCTAAGGCGCTAGAGCCGTTAACGAAAAATACTGCACCAGGATTGGTTTGCTGTAATGGTACGCCGCGAATTGTGACGCCATTTGTAAAGCCATTTGGATAATGTGAAGCTGCCATGTTTATCTCCAACAGAACCGCAGTGCGGTCATAAGAATATTCTGCGTTTGAAAAAAAAGAGGGGAGTTACCCCCTCAAGAATTAAGCACCCTGCGTGCCGAAAATACCTTGTGGATCACTATAACCAGTACTAAAGCGCATGTACGCCTTGTAACGGGTGTTATAGGTTCCGAAGTCCATATCTTCACCAAACTCAAGAGGTACGCGGTCTTTAAACTTCATCCCCTCTTCGGCGTCAGTACGGATGAACCATGCCTTAGTGTTTGAATCCAAGTATGGCGACAGTACATAACCCTTAGAGATTGTGCCCTTAACTGCGTTCATGTCATTGTCAGAAGTACCTGAACGAAGGTTAGAGTTAAGCACGCGCTCAAACTCGAACATCTGATCAGTATGACCAATCAAAGACATTGGACGAAGTTTACGAGCTAAACCACGGTCATCTTTAGCGCGCATGATCAGTTTAAGCATATCCTCTAAAGATGCCTCAGAGAAGTTTGCATCAATTGCCAAGCGGTTAGAGTATGTGCCGCCGTTACCATTTAGATGCGCAGTGGAGACCATTGCGATACCATCACCGCCAGTCATAGCTGATGTAGTAGCGAAAGCCGTGTTATACAATGTATGAGCACGAACCTCGCGGGTAATGTTCATACAGCGAGCCAACGCCTGCGCACCCTTGCGGTAGTAGTTGTATTTGTTGTCATCTTTAGCTTCACGAGTAACAACAAAGCCTTTACCATATGCAACATGCACATACTTAGGGGCAAACAATTGGCGAGTACTATCCATTGCAATGTCATCGCCTTCAGCTTTAGCAGAGGCAAGACCCATGTTACTCATCTGAATATCTAATTCATAGGCGCCTTTATCTGCTGTCATTACTTCGAACAGCTTAGGATAAATTGGCTCCCATTGTTTATTAGCGTTGTTAAAAACCGCATTGACACCCAACTGCAAAAGGCGTGGGGCCGAACCCGTAGTAATTACTCCACTCATGATTATACCCCCGCTGCGCCAGCGATTTCAGTTGAATTGTTAAGACGAACTACACAACGACTACCTAGCACGCCGTCAGAACCAACAAGTAAGCGCTCTACGCGATACTCGGTAGCTGCCGTGGTTGCCTTGCCTGTTGCGTTAACTGTCATATTGGAAATGCTCAACCCACCAGATAAAGTGGCAGCAGTTGCAACAAGAGGAACGTTTAAGCCGACATCAGCAATACCTAGTGGGCCATTGCTTACATCAACCTCGTATTCAGCGCGAGGGTCAATGTTAACAATAACTTGACCAGCAGTTGTAGCCGCGAGACCAGTGTCATTGAAGTTTTCAGTCGCGAAAGAAGGGACAACGCCAACGATATGGCCTGTTACTGCTGCGCCTGCTGCTGCTGCATCTACTTCCTGCAATCCATCAGCATTTGCTGTTGAAGTGATTACTACTGCATCACCAATTGCTAAACGAGTAGCGTGAGTCGCTGCTACTCCGTATGTTTTTACTTTGCCACGAGGGTCAGATACTTGACTACCTGCCCATAAAAATCCGCCTGCCATAACAGACCTCCGAAATAATGATTGATGAATTTGGAATCTCAGCGCTCAATTCCGGCAGGTCTGCCGCTTGAAACGGGTCTAGCTTTTATTCAGATGCGAAGGGGTTAGTTGTAACCCTGATCTTGCCTGCATCTCCGTATGACTCAACACCATCAACACCGAGGCCAGCACGATCATTTTCCCCTATGCTATCATAATAGCGTTTTAGCTGCAAGTCGTCCATTTCTTGCTTATATTCGTCTTCGATTGCCATAAGGTACATAAACCGAGCGCCAGAAGGCCGCTTGATATTATTCCCCTGCGCGTCTGTTACATGGCCCCACCATTGGGCAAGCTTCTTTTCAACTCCCCCTTTATCATCGTCCAGCACCCATAGCCCAGTGTAGCCGGATGGGATAGTTCCAGCTGGAACGCTAAGGTTAAAATCATCCTCTGACGACATTAAGCGCTCTTTGTATTCGTCACGCTTGAACTTGATTCGTTCGTCAGTATTTGTGCGCAGGTTGTCTGCCGCTTTGATTGTCATGCCAGCCGTTGAGCGACCGCGATTACCGCCTAATTCTTGACTCATTTTGAACCCCTACGCTCGTCAGAGACGGCCTTTAAGTAATCTTTCTTTGTCATGCCTGTATGTATAAACAGTGTGTCGTAAATCTCTGCTTCTTCTCTGCTTAGATGGCTCCAAGCTATCGAAGGAGAGTCACTCTTAGATACAGCCCCTCTAGGAGAGTCCGCCATTGATACGGCTGGCTTCTTGCGTATCTCTCTTTCTTCTTGAGAGTTAATTGCCTTCTCGGCTGCGCGCAATGCATAAGCTATGCTTTTTCCTGATTCTAATGTCTGCTTAAACACCTTTTGAGCAACTGGTGTGCGAGGATCATCAGGGTCATTAACCCAAGGGTTATCCTCTTCCCACTCTACAACCTCGATAGGTTTAGCTGGCTGGGCAAGTTTTTCCTCTTCGATCAGCGACATTTCTTTATCTAATTCTTTTATCTTTTTATCCGCCATGCGCACGCCATCGCGGTCAGATAAGTCGATTGCCTCATCACGTACAGCTTGTAGTTTTTCTATCTCACGCTGTAACTGAGCCTTAGCCAGCAAGCTATGGTTCTTGATTCTATTCTCAAACTCACGTTCTTTTTCTGCCATCTCACGCTTTAAGCGGGACGTTTCTTTAATCCTCTGCGTGCGCTCCTTAAATACTTCGGGGGACACCCACTCATCAGGATCTTTGCCAGCTTCTACCCATGCATCTTTAGTCATATACCCACTAGGTAGATCACTTTTAGGCTCTGGCGCCGGCTCTTCTTTAGCCTCTTTTTTTACTTCTTCTTGTAGTACATCTGCGAATACCTCTTCGACAGAAGCGCTATCAACATCATGTAAATCAGTGTTGTCACTCATAGGCGTTGCCCTCAATTAGAAATCAGATTTGTCTATATCGAACTCACCTTGGATGATATGAGTCAACTGGACATCTGGGATAAGACGAAGATTTTTGACGCCAGCTATATTTACATCGGCGCCCTCGTAACGATTTAAGCCAACAGTATCACCAACACTAATGCCCCAGATTTCCGCTGGTGTTTTGGTGTAGTTATCGTGACATGGAGGGTATGACATGGGGTTACAGCCATCTACACCGATAAAAGCTGTAGGGCCTATTGCTTTGACTATCGCGCACTGTGTTGCCTTTTGCTCCCGTTTTACATCAGTTAGGAGAATCCCGCCCCTACTTACTTGCTTTACCTCTATCAACTCGATTAAAACGTAATGCCCATTTGGCTTAATAGTAAGTTCGTTGCTCGACATTTGTACCCTCGTCATTTGACAGTAGTTCACTTGGCATCCAGTTAAGGATAGTTTCTAGCACTTGCATTTTTGCATTTCGTTCATGTGCACTTTTGATGATTTCATCAGCAGTTAACCCAGCAACACGCGCTTTCGTCGCGTCACTAAGGTGCTGCATTATATCATCTATGTAGCGCTTTGTAATGTCGTTTGCCTTCCACGCTTCGAACTGGTCTTTACGAATCCTCATTCATTTCACCCTCTGGCATTTCTGGCTGTCCAGCTTTTAGAGATTGCTCTGCTTCTTTCTCTGACTCTTCTCGCGCTATATCTAATTCAGCGTTTTTGGAAGTAACCTCATGGAGCAAGGTGTAGGTGCTAATTTTATTCTTAACATCTTCACTCTCTGCTTTCTCTAGGGTTAGTTTAATATTAGCCTCTATTTGCTCCATTTCTTTAAACATCTTATCTATCTTAGCTAGAGTCTCTTTAGCGGCAACGGATGCTTCAAATGCTTTTCGCTCTTCCCCAGACTTAAGCAATTCCGTTTGTAACTCAATCATTTTAAGCTGTTGTTCGGCCATAGCGTTAGCCTGTTCTTGTTGCTGTCTCATAGCCTGCATCTGGGCCTTTTCTTCTGGCGACATTTCCGATTCATTAGGGAATATCTCATCAAGGTTTGCCGAGCCTATTTGCTTGTAGTAGTTTTTGACAATCGGTACAGCATTACCCCCAACCTGAATCACTAGCGGAACTTGCTCTAGCTCAGCCTGTGCCAGTGTCATACGCTGCATACGGGATGACATTTCAGGGTTAGCGCCACAGTAAACAGACATGCCATCAGTATCAAAGTCTTCGGCGAATGCTGCTTCATCATCACCAACGACAGATTTATAATCATCAGCATCTAAGTGAGATCGGTTAAGCTGATAAAGAGCGTCAAACTCTTGGCTCATCGAATCCACAATCATACTCATATGCGCTGTATGAGGTATCAATGCCTCCTGAATCATCGCAAGGGCAGTAGTAGGAGCTGTGTTAGCTTGGAGTTGATTAGCCATATCAGCGCCACCCGCAAAGCTACGTGCTTGAGCCTCCAGCTTCTCATTCAGCGCATAAAGTCCTTGGCTTGGTTCACCAAAACGCAATGGCATAATCGAGTTAGTGAGCTGCTCAGGCGGGGCTTCGGTTTGTATGTACTTGCCGGGTACGATTGATAGATCGCCAGGCTTAGACCTAAAGCCCTTAGCAAGCAACCCGCTTTGAGTATTAGCTAAAGTCCCAGCATTCAACAGGTCATTCGTGGTCTTGTTAGTTGCCATCGTCATGGAGCCTATAAAGTGATAGAACCCTACATCTAAATAGCTGCCGTCTGCGCTGGGTATCATGCCGTACTTAGTGATGATCTTAACGGGGTCAATCCTAACTAATGTGTAAGCGCTTAAATCTTCTGGGTCTGGGGTTGGGGTATTTGAGTTGTATTCTTTGTTCTCAGCCTTGATCATTGCTGCGCGCTTACGCTGTGCTTTGATTAGTGACTGAGGCTTAACGTCATTCGACTTAACAATGATTGTGTCTTCATCGTATCTTGCGACGATACGCAATACAGTGCCAGAGCTTACATGCACTGTAACAATGTAAGGCTCTTCGATACCGTCCCCATCCAAGTCCAGCCAGCAGTACTGCTCGTAGAACTTATCGGCGTTGTCTTCTGTGCTCTCTGCGCCTGCTGCTTCATCACTACCTGCATCTAGTTCTGCGGTATCTTCAAACAATGGCTTATCTAACCATAACCCAGCAGAAACACGCATATCAGTTTCGGCTTTACTAAATGCCAAGACGTCAGTGAATGACCTGCATGACTTAATATTGTTTGTGCGCTGATTAACGATGAAGTTAGGGTACGTGATTACCTTGGATATGCTTCTGCCAAGGGTTGCATCGTAATAGGTCTTTTTAAAGCATGATCCAATATTGGGCAGTGAGTACATTAGTCTCTTTTGGTCTGCCCTCCATTCATCCATTTGTACATTGATCTGCCAGTTCATAAGCTCTGAGATGCGGTCGGCACGTTCATTTTTGCGGCGCATGTCATCCTTTTTAGCTTTGATAGCATCAGTGTTAACTGTGATCTTATCGGTGATGGCCTGCACCACCTTTTGCATCTCAGCTACCTGAGGATCATTAGGGTCAAGCTGTTGAAGCTGTTGAGATATACCCTCAACCTCAGATTTCCACTTCTGCACCTCTGAGGCCTTTTTGTCAATTACGTTTTTGATCGTTGGCAGACCTATGATGCTTGCCTTAACAAGCTTAGGATCCCTCATTAGCTCAACAGCGGCGCGGTTACCAAAGTTATTGGCAGCCTCAGCAAGAATAGTTGCCTTGTAATTAGCTGCCCCTTCCCATGGTGTATCCTTAGGGGTGAACTCTGGCTTGCAAAGCTCTATACCCTTATCAACACACTCTTTCCACTCCTTCATAGAGTCGAGGTCTTGCTGCGCCCGAAGTATCACATCATCGGCTATCTTGCGGAGCTTGGCGCCATTTAGGTCGCCAGCAATATTGCCCCGCCCTACATAGCTAAGTACTTTATCAACGCTCATAATTAGGCCCAACTATCTCGATTTAGTGGAGTGATAGACTCTTCATAGTCGTCATCACTGTATATATCTACATCTCTTTGCAGCATCATAACCGC
>JACCDU010192914.1_pt1 | contig 17428 bp, 18 predicted proteins | sample 7446081 | NCBI WGS metagenome assembly JACCDU01 (sample SAMN15323447, study PRJNA562643) | freshwater metagenome | isolation source: river surface water | place: USA:Blue River Watershed | collected 2017-08-17
CTCTGATTTTTCGGCAAGCTTGGCTTCACGCTCCTGATATGTGCGTTCTTTTTCATCGGAAAATGCACGCAAATCAGCCAGTTCCTTGGCGATCGCATCACGCTCAACTCTCGCGTTTGCATGCTCTGAACGGGTCGCCTCGATTGTTGCTTGCAGTTCAGCAACTGTTGCTTTGCGTTCCTGCTCTTTGACAGAGTAATTTTGTTTCAGCGTTTCAATTTCTGCGCTGAGGCTGTCGCGACTGCGTTTTAGGTCGGTGACTTCTCTGGAGAGGGCGAGAAGTGATTCGTCTTTCTCTGAGATCGCTTTTAGCTGGCTTTGTACCTGGTCGCCTAGTCCCTTGCTTTCGCCGATGAGTTCCGAGATGCGGGTTTCAAGCTGTAGGATCGCATTGTTTTTCTCGATCAACTGACCCTTCAGTTGATTGATTTCGTTTCTTCCGAAGACGTCATCAAGCAGACCCATTCAGATCCCCAGGCTTTTGGCTTAAATCGTATGCATATCAGTCAGATGCTATCCGGAATCTAGCTCACATTCTGAGCTTGAGTTTTGGGGATATTCCGGGGATGGCTGGCTTAGACTCATGCGGTGTGCACCAACTTTACCCCGACCAAGCGCGCTCAGTGGGTCAAGGACAAGCTCGGCGTGGATTTGCCTGCCAGCTATCCCGAGGAGTCCTACCCGGGCTTTGCTGCGCCTGTGGTCGTTAAGAGCCAACAGACCGGGCGCGTCGCCTGCGGCCTGGCCCGCTTCGGACTAATTCCCTCCTGGGCCAAGGACGACAAGATCAGTCGGCACACCTACAACGCCCGCAGCGAAACCGCGGCCGAGAAACCCAGTTACCGCGCTGCCTGGCGACATCGGCAATACGGTCTGGTGCTGGTCGACAATTTCTACGAACCCAGCTACGAATCGGGCAGGGCAGTGCGCTGGAAGATCGAGATGTCTTCGGGCGAGCCGTTTGGGATCGCTTGTCTGTGGGACCGCTGGACCGATCCCGCATCGGGCGAGTTGGTTGTCAGTTTTTCCATGCTCACGGTCAATGCCGAAGAGCACCCGGTCATGAAACAGTTTCACAAACCCGGCGATGAAAAACGGACTCCGGTGATCATTGCCCCCGAGTTGCATGACAGCTGGCTCGGGGCCGAGCCACCGCAGGCGGCCGCTTTGATGAACTGGTCGCACATGCCCGATTTGCGCGCCATGCCTGCACCGAGAAACTAGATCGACAGTGCTCTTGAAGTGCTGGACATTTATACAGTATATTCGGCGGCATGAAAGCTGGAGCAGTTTCCCACCCGCAACCCGTCTACATTCCCGAGAACAAGGTCTGGCTGGAGGTTTGTGGCTGGAAGGTGCCCGCCGGTTTTGCCTCGCCGGCGGCAGACCACACGCGCAAGCGCATTGACCTCAACGAGCACCTGATCCGCAACGGCGATGCCACCCACGTCTTCAAGGTCAGAGGGGACTCCATGATCGACATCGGCATCTACGAGGGGGATGCCTTGTTGATCGATCGCTCCATTGAACCGCGTCACGGCAACATCGTGCTGGCGGTGCTTAACAGCGAGTTCACCGTCAAGCGCCTGCACCGCCGTGGGGGTGTGGTCAAGCTCGTGCCGGAAAACAAAAGGTACCCCACCATCACGGTCAAGGAAGAGGAGGATTTCTTCATCTGGGGCGTGGTGACCTACAACCTGCACAAGCTCTACTGAGGGCGAGACATGGGCAGCGCGGTCCGGCAATTGGCCCTGGTCGATTGCAACAACTTTTACGTTTCCTGCGAACGGGTGTTTCGCCCCGATTTGGCCCGGGTGCCAATGGTCGTTCTTTCCAACAATGACGGCTGTGTAGTCTCCCGCTCGAACGAAGCTAAGGCGCTGGGTATCAAGATGGGTCAGCCCTGGTTCGAATGCAAGGACCTGGCGGAGGAACACAGCATCCTTGCCTTCAGTAGCAACTACGCTCTCTACGCCGATCTGTCGAATCGGGTTATGAGCATCCTGAGCAACTTCGCTCCGCGGCACGAGGTGTATTCGATTGACGAGTGCTTTGTCGACCTGTCCGGCATTCCCAAGCTCCGCGAGGTGAGCTATGTCATGCGCGAGCGTGTTGGTCAGTGGACCGGCATTCCGGTGTGCGTCGGCATCGGCCCGACCAAGACCCTGGCGAAACTCGCTAACCATGTGGCCAAGAAGCACCCACGCTCCAGGGGTGTGTTCAATTACAACGCCCTGAGTGGGGAACAGAAAACCTACTTGCTGCAACGCATACCGGTGGAGGAGGTCTGGGGCGTCGGCCGCAAGCTGACCAAGCGGCTGCAGCCCCATGGGATCCATACTGTGCATGACCTCAAAGAGGCACATGTGCCGACCTTGCGTGCCGAATTTGGCGTGATCATGGAGAAGATCCAGCGCGAGTTGCAGGAAGTGCCGTGCATCGAACTGCAGGAAATCCAGCCCGATCGGCAGCAGATCATCTCCAGCCGTTCCTTCGGCAGCGCGGTCACGGAATTGCCGGTCCTGCAGGATGCGTTGTCCACCTTTGTTGCCAATGCCTGCGCCAAGCTGCGGGCGCAGGACAGCCACGCCTCGGTGATCCAGGTGTTTCTGCAGACCAACCGCTTCCGCAAGGACTTGCCCCAGTACATGCCCAGCCTGGCGGTACCGCTGCCATTCCCGACCAATGACAGTCTGGAGGTCAATCGCTGGGCGGCATACCTGTGCGAACGCATGTTCAAGCCGGGCTACCAGTACAAGAAGGCCGGCATCATGCTCAGCGAGATCAGTCCACTGACGCAGCAGCAGGGGGACCTGTTGGAAGAGGGCATGCCTGGAAACGGTAGGCTGATGCAGGCACTGGATGCACTGAACCAGCGTTTTGGCCGCGGCACAGTCAAAGTCTCCACGCAAGGGGCATACAAGGACTGGCAGATGCGGCAGGAGCGTAAGTCGCCCAACTACACCACCGACTGGGATGAGGTGCCAACGGTATAAATTCTGACCGTGCCACGTATCACTAGTCGTTGTCAGTTGATCCGGGCTCACTCCATGAGCCTGAGTTCCTTAAAAATCAACTGGACATGATCTTAGGAGCCCTCTGTGTCCTTGTTTAAACGCCTGCTTGGCATCTCAGACAGCAACCACGGTGAAATCCTGACCAAAGTCAGTGACCAGACCTGGGTTTCGACCAAGGGGGAAGTCATCAATCAGGTCAGTGATGGCGTCAGTGTCTCGACCAACGGTACCGTCTACACCCGAACCAGCGACACCACGGTCGTAGGCAGCGATGGCAGTCTGTTCACCGCGATAGGGGGCTGCATGAGTTCCGATGGCAGTCTGCGCAGCGGCGACATCGCCACTGGTCGCGGAGCGATATTTAACGACGATTGTTGAGCTAAGCTGGGGTTATGAATCAGTTGTCTGGTGGGGGGTGGCGCTCGTCTGGCATTGCTTGGCTGGCTCTGCTGCCGCAACTGCTGTGGGCGGCGGTCCTCACCGGCCAGGTTGTGGGCATCAGCGATGGCGACACCCTCAAGGTGCTCGATGCGAACCACCAGGTGCACACCATCCGCCTGATGGGCATCGATGCCCCGGAAAAAGCCCAGCCGTTTGGGCAGCGTGCCAAACAATCGCTGTCGGCATTGGTCTTTCAGCAGCAGGTGCAGGTGGAATGGCACAAACAGGACCGCTATGGCCGCATCGTTGGCCAGGTGCGTACCCGCGCCGGGGTGGATGTGTGTCTGGAGCAACTGCAAATGGGCATGGCATGGCACTACAAACAGTACATTCAGGAGCAATCGCCGCCTGATCGGATCACCTACGCGCAGGCAGAAGACGCCGCCCGCGCCCAGCGACTGGGACTGTGGCAAGAATCCTCGCCTACACCACCCTGGCTATGGCGCCAGCGGCACTGACTACGGCCTGCGATCGCTGAGAAGACCGGTACGGCTTTCCCTGCGGCAGTAGCGAGCCTATGATGGTGCATTGCTAGCCATGCTGGGACTATTCATGTCGACCTTTGCCCATCAACTCAAGGCGGAAATCAGTCGCCTTGCCAAGAAAGAAATTCGCGCCGAAACCCAGGCCCTGAAAAAAGCTACCGGCCAATACCGTTCGGAGATCGCGTCGCTCAAACGCCGACTTGCTGGCTTGGAAGCGCAAATCAAGAAGCTGGGCAAGAGCTCCGCCACAGCAGCGGTGGCAGTGGATGCGGCCGACGAAACCAAGCTGCGTTTTCGGGCCGGGGGCTTTGCCTCCCTGCGCAAGAAACTGGGCTTGAGCGCCGCCGACATGGGCCAACTGCTGGGGGTGTCGGCGCAATCGGTGTACCACTGGGAAAGCGGCAAGGCGCGGCCGCGGGCCAGTCAGTTGCAGGCGATTGCCGCCGTGCGCAAGCTCGGACGCCGTGCCGTTGCCGCGCAACTGGCGCAGGCAGAAGAGTCAGCCGAGGCAGCCTGAGTTGCGCTCAGCGCGCGAACGCCTGCCAGATCTTCACCATCGAGTAGGTGTCCAGCTGGCAGTACTGGCGTAACTGCCGCTCGATTTCCTGTTTGCGCGCCGCGGTGGTGTACGGCGCAATCGCTTCCTGGTAGGCCAGGATGGCCAGCGTGCCGTCCTGCACCCCGTCCAGGTCCGAGTACTTGAGTTCGGGCACCAATACCGGCAGCACGTTCTTGATGCTCCAACTGCCCTCTTGCCTGGGATGGTAGTAACGGTTCTTGACGATGGGCATGAGATCGACGATGCGGTCCTTCAGGGCTTGCAACGGTGCCGTCAGATCCGGGAAGCGCTCGGCCAATTCGCCGATGCGGGTTTTTTCAAAGCCGGCGTTGTAGACGAAGATGGTGCGCGGTTCGGCGCCGCAGGCGGCGATCAAGGCTTGTGCAAACGCAGCCGACGGGTCAGCACCGCTGAGGTCCAGGTATTCCTGATGGTCCAGGTGTCCGTCGGTGTGCAGGGTGTGCAGGCTGAACTGGAAGCAGATCTGCTGGAAGGGGCGGGTGCCAGCCCAGATTGGCACACCGAACTGCACCGCCTCGAAGTCCAGGAACTGGCAGGGCAGGGGGTAGCGCGCGAGGTCTTTGGCGGCGCCGTGTGCATCGAAATACGGCTGACCGGTCACGGAGGCCTGCTTGACCCGCTGTTGCGTTTCAGTGAGCTTGCTGTCGGGGGCGTGGCGCAGGTCGGTGATGCCGACCGCCTCCAGCTCCTCTCTAACCTTGGCGGAGATGCGCGGCAGCCACTGCAGCGGGTATTCCGCCGTCTGCACGCCCTCAGAGCAATGGGCGATGAAGCTGCAAGCGAACGGGCTGCTGCATTGCGCACCGATGGCGATGTCGGGCTCGCGGGTGCACTGCGCCACCGCTTGCGCCTGCTGCACCCACTGGGCCACTTCGTCCTGTCGGGCCAGTGCTTGCCGGGTCAGATCCTGGCGTTTGAGCAAGCCGCGGTAGTCTTGCTCCCCCGGGTAAGTCCAGCTGCTATCGATGTGTGCCAGGCTGACCGACTCCAGGTGGACCCCAGTTGCCCGCGCGGCAAAGGTCTGGATGGCGATGTCGTCCTGGTGGTAGTCCTTGACCGAGGTGGAAGACTTGACCTCGACCATGTGCCAGCTTCCCGGGCGTTCCGCCGGCAGCATGATGTCGGCAAAGGCGAGCACGCCACCGCCGCTCAGGCCGGCCTCAAAGATCGGACGATCGCCGCGCAGCAAGTGTTCGCTGGTGAGGAGCGCCTGCGCGAACCCGAGCTGGTTCAGGTCCACCAGTGCGCCCACCCCTTCGGGGTCAAACAGGCGTCGCGCGATGTCACCGACCAGGTGCCCGGTCTTGAAAATCTGCTGCGTCTGCGGGCTGTCGGTTTTGAGCTCTGGCCGGTACAACTCCAGCCAGAAGCGGCGCGGGCACTGCCGCAGGGACACCAGGCGGGATTTGGAGAAGTTTTTCATGCGCTGGGCACTACAAAGGTCAGCGCCATCTGGTCCGGGTGGGTACGGCCGATGGGCACCTCCAGCATGGCCCTCAACACATATTCCAGTGCACGCAGGTCCAGGTCGTTGTGCTTGACCACCGCCACCCAGCAGGCACGCGCTTTGGGCGTGAGTTCGGGGTAGCTGCGCCCTTCCTGCAGTTGTCCGCGCAACAGGCGCAGGCCCTGTCCGACCTTGCCCGGGCCATAACGGCGAGGCACCGGAAAGCCCAGCAACTGGCAAAAATACGCCAACTCGCGTTGCGGTGCCCGGCTCTGCAGGGTGCGCAGGTGCCAGGTTTTCGCCGCGGGAATGGCATTGCGGTAGCGCGCAAGCAGACGGGCGTGGTCTTTCTTGGGCAGCACCGCTTGCAGCAGGCGCAAGTCGTGCTCGCTCCAGCTCACCAGCACGCGATCTTCCTCGCAGGCCTGCTGCAGCAACCGGGAGGCCACCTGGTGGTGTGGTTGCCACTCGATGCCTTTGGCGCGGTAGCGGTCACTGCAGGTGCGAAATGCCTCTTCCACGATCGCGCCGTGGCTGAGACCATCCACCCGCCAGCCCAGCAGAGTGGGTGGACGGTCGATGTTGCCCTCGTAATCCAGGAAGATTGCGCGGGCCAGTTCGGCAGCGGTGATTTTGGGCTTGCTGCTCATGCCGGTGTCGTCTGCCAAGGGCTCAGCCCGTTACCCCGCGCGCAGCACGCCGGCGTTCTGATTGGCCCACGCAGGGCAGGAATTGTCGGCTTGTACTACCGGATAGTGCTCCAGTCGCATCGGCTTGCGCTCGCTGGGGGGCAGTTGGAAATACGTCTGCCCGCAACGCAGAGTGGTGGTATCCACCCGGAGGCAGTAGGCGCAGTTTTGACAGGTATTTCCCATGGCATGCAATTGTGTTTCTGTCGTTTGTATCAGAAATGGCATGCCAAACACCTTCATTCCAAGCTGGTGTGGGCCAGGTTTTGAAATTTGGTTTGTGCATGAACGAAACCCAATTTGCAGGAGCCTGTCGGGCCACTGCGTTGCTTGGCGATGATGATCTCGGCCACGCCCGGCTCCTTGCAGGTTTCCTTCGTGTAGTACTCGTCGCGGTAGATGAACATAATCAGATCGGCATCCTGTTCGATGGCGCCAGACTCGCGCAGGTCACTCATCATGGGGCGCTTGTCGGTGCGCTGCTCGACGCCGCGATTGAGCTGGGACAGGGCAATGACCGGGCACTGCAACTCTTTGGCCAGCATCTTCAGCCCGCGTGAAATCTCTCCAAGTGCAGTGGCCCGGTTCTCCTCGTTGGCGCCTGAGCTGGTCGTCATCAACTGCAGGTAGTCCACCACGATGAGCCCGAGCTTGCCATTGTTCAGCCGGGCCAAGCGGCGGGCATTGCCCCGCAATTCGCTGACCGTTAGGCCTGGTGTTTCATCGATGTGCAGTTGCACATTCCGAAGGCGTTCGATGGCTTCTGCCAGTCGCGGCCATTCGTCATCGGTCAGTCGTCCGGTGCGCAGATTGCCCTGGTTGATGCGACCGATGGAGCCAACGATGCGTACAGCCAGTTGCTCGGCCCCCATTTCCATGGAAAACACGGCCACTGGCAGACGTTCATGGAGGGCCACATGCTCAGCGATGTTGATGGCAAAACTGGTCTTGCCCATGCTGGGGCGTGCGGCCAGGATGATCAGGTCTCCGGGCTGTAGACCCGAGGTCATGCGGTCCAGGTCGTAGAAGCCGGTCTTCAAGCCCGTGACATCCACGGGGTTGTCGGCGCGTTCCTCCACCTTGGTGATCAGGTCCACCACGAGTTTTTCCAGAGAAAAGAAGCCCTGCTTGAGCCGTGAGCCTTCCTCGCCGATCTGGAACACCTTTTTCTCGGCCTCATCGAGCAGCACGCTCACCGATTTGCCCTCGGTGCGGAACCCGCTGGCCGAAATCTGGTCGCCTACGGCAATCAGTTTGCGCAAGATGGATTTGTCACGCACCAGTTCGGCATAGCGTTTGATGTTGCCCGCACTGGGCACGTACTGGGTGAGCTGGTTCAGGTAGGGCAGGCCGCCACTTTCCTGCTCCTTGCCCTGTGCCCGCAACTCCTCGTATACCGTCACCACATCTGCCGGTTTGTCCGAGGAGATCAACTGGGCCAGCGTCTTGAAGATCAGGCGATGTTCATGCCGGTAAAAGTCGCCTTCCGAGAGCAGTTCGGACACCTGGTCCCAGGTCTCGTTGTCCAGCATCAGGGCTCCCAGGATGCTGGTTTCTGCCTCGTGTGAGTGCGGCGGCACCCGCAGACGCGCCATGTCCATGTCTTCGTTGATGAATTCAGGGAAAGTCTCCTGCATGCGGGGCTCCTTTGTTCTTCTGTTTCGGGGGTATCAGCCCAGGAGATGGTGATCCCGACCAGGCTCAAGGGGTGAGCCTGGCAGTGCTCAGTTCAGCCGACCGGCCCTGCACTGGACTTCGAAATTTCCAGAAAGGCTAGCAAACTGGTAGCATAACGATCCATGAACCAAGTAACCCGTACCCCTTTGGAGCCCAGCCTGATCGAACGGGTGGTTCGTGGCGTGCGTTACATGGTCAGCGGCCGAAATCTGCAAGCGCCCGAGTGGTTTGGGCCGCAGCAACCGATGGCCCCGGTGGCCCAGGAGGCGGCCCTGGCCCGGCGCTTTGATTTCCCGGCCGGCTACAACACCCAGATCCAGCCGCGCGCCTATGAACCGGTCAGCTTTGCCCAGTTGCGCGCGCTGGCCGACAACCTCGACCTGTTGCGCCTGGTGATCGAGACGCGCAAGGACCTGGTGTGCAAACTGGCCTTCGAGTTCAAACCGCAGGATCCAGAAAAGGAGGCTGACCAGCGCTGCGCGCAACTGCAGGAGTTTTTTCGCTTCCCCGATCAGGAGCACAGTTGGGAGGAGTGGCTGCGCATGCTGCTGGAGGACCTGCTGGTGCTGGATGCGCCCACGGTCTACCCACGCCTGAACCTGGGCGGCGGTCTGTACGCGTTGGAGCCGCTCGATGGCGCCACCGTCAAGCGGGTGATCGATGGCAGTGGGCGCACGCCGCTGCCGCCCCAGGTGGCCTACCAGCAGGTGATCAAGGGCGTGCCGGCCGTGGACTATTCCCGTGACGAATTGATCTACAAGCCGCGCAACGTACGCACCCACCGCGTGTACGGCTACAGCCCGGTCGAGCAGATCCTGATGACCGTGAACATCGCGCTGCGCCGGCAACTGTCGCAGCTGCAGTACTACAGCGAAGGCAGCACGCCTGACCTGATCTTGCAGGTGCCGCCGGAATGGTCGCCGGACCAGTTGATGCAGTTCAAGACCTGGTGGGACAGTGTGCTCGCTGGTAACACAGGCGCACGCCGTGGCACCATGTTCGTGCCCAGCGGAGTGAGCCCCGTCAACACCAAGGATGGCCTGCTCAAGGACCAGTACGACGAGTGGCTGGCAAGGGTGATCTGCTACGCCTTCGGCATCAGCCCCAACGCCCTGATCGCCCAGCAAAACCGCGCCACCGCGCAGAGCCTGGGCGAGCAGGTCAAGGAAGAAGGCTTGGCGCCCATCATGGCCTGGGTCAAAGGCCTGGTGGACTATGTGGTCTGGAAGTATTTCGGCTGGAAGGACTTACAACTGGTCTGGGTCGACAGCAAGGACCCGGACCCGTTGCAACAGGCGAAAATCAACCAGATCTACGTCAACACCGGGGTCAAACAGGTCAACGAGGTGCGCGAGGAGTTGGGTCTGCAGGCGCTGGCCGAGCCGCAAGAGTCCGATGCACCTTTGGCTGGGGAGGGGCCCGCCCCCGCCCATGCCCGACCACCCGACAAAAACCCGGACGATGCGCAGGCCACGGACAAACTGTCCAAGGCGGCGCCGCGCGCCCTGAGCCCGGTCGGGCGCAACCGCCAGAAGGTGCGCCAGGTGCGCAACCAGTTGCAGCGGGTGTTGCAAAAGCGCTTTGCCGTGCTGGCCCCGCGTGCAGCCAGGCAGTTGGCCACCGCGTTCCAAGAGCGGGCCAAGATGGACTTGCCGCGCCACGACGTGGAATCGGTGCTGGCCAGCCTGGACCTGGACTGGGATGTGATGGTGCCGGAGGTGGCCGATCTGTTGGCGGCGTTGGCCATCGACGGTGCGCTGCAGGCCGCGGTTCAACTGCAGATCACGGACAGCCTGCCGCAGGCGCTGGACCTGGCCAACCAACGCGCCAGCGAGTACGCCCGCACCCGCGCCGCCGAGATGGTGGGCAAGCGCTGGGTGGACGGCCAACTGCAGGACGTGGCAAGTGCCGACTGGCAGATCGGGCGGTCCACTCAGGACATGCTGCGCACGCAGGTCACGCAAGCCATTGACGAGGGCTGGAGCGCCCAGCAACTGGCGCAGGCCATCCAAGAGTCCGGTGCCTTCAGTGCGGATCGCGCCCTCATGATCGCGCGCACCGAGACCGCCATGGCCGATGTGCAGGGCAACGTCGCGCTCTACCAGGCTGCCAACCAGAGCGGGGTGGAGGTCTACAAGCGCTGGATCACCGCCAACGACGACCGCGTCAGCGAAGACTGCCAGTTGAACGGTGAAAGCCCGCCGCTGCCGATGGACGAGGAGTTTCCCAGCGGCGCGCAGTTCCCGCCCGAACACCCCAATTGCCGCTGCGACATCGCACCGGTGTTGTTCACGGACTTGGTCGATGAAACCGCGTCCGGGTTTTAGTTGGTCCATTAAGGCTAGCAAAATGATAGAGATAAAGGACTCGCCGTGAGTGCTGGGATCTACAAGCTGCTGCTGGCGCAGGGCGCCTCCTTCAACCTGGCGCTCACCTACCGCGATGCGGCCGGTGTGCTGATCGATCTGACGGGCTACGCGGCGCAACTGCGTGCAGCCGTGAGCAAGGGCGAAGCGCCAGTGCTGCAGTCGAGCACCGCCAACGGCCAGATCGTGATCGAGGGCGCCTTGGGCGTGGTGATGATCGATTTGCCTGCCAGCCTCACGGCCAGCCTGGCGCCTGGCCAGTACGTCTACCAACTCGACCTCACCAGCCCGGGCGGCCAGGTGACGCGCTTGCTCGAAGGCGCGTTGCTGGTGGACGGGCAGGTCTGAACGGGCGCGGCCATGGACGTGGTGGTCAGCCCTTTGCAGCACACCGTGGAGATCGCGGACGGTGGGCCCACGCTCGCGCTGGCGCCGGCCGTCACCCATCTGGAGTTGGCGGCCTCTGGTCCACAGGGCGTGCAAGGCATCCCCGGCCCGGTGGGGCCGCCAGGCGGAACGGCCATCGGCGGCCTGCCGGTGGTGGTCAGCAACCCCCAACCGGGCGATGTGCTGCAACTGAGCGAGAGCAGCACCTGGACCAACAGCGCCCAACAAACCATCACCGATGGTGGCAATTTTTAAAAGGAGAGCGACATGGCCAACACCCTTCGCATCAAACGTCGCGCCTCAGGTGGCGCTGCGGGCGCGCCCGCGAGCCTGGCCAACGCCGAGTTGGCCTACAACGAGCAGGACAACACGCTCTACTACGGCTTCGGCACGGGTGGGGCAGGGGGCAGCGCCACCAGCGTGATCCCGATTGGGGGCCCAGGTGCCTTTGTCGGGATGGCACGCAGCCTGTCCACCGTGGCCAATTCGGGCCTGGCCGGAGGCGGCGACCTGTCGGCCAACCGCGCGCTCAGTGTGGACCTGAGCAACCTGGCCACGGCTACCGTGGCGGCGAGCACCGATTACGTGGCGCTGCACGACGGCACCAGCACCAAGCGCATCACGAAGGCCAATTTCCTGAGCGGCCTGGGGGTAGGGACGGTCACTTCGGTCGCGTTGTCCCTGCCCAGCCTGTTCACGGTGTCGGGTTCCCCCATAACTTCCAGCGGCACCTTGAGCGCCGCCCTGGCGAGTCAGAGCGCCAACACCGTGTTCGCCGCGCCCAATGGCAGTGCGGGGACGCCCACCTTTCGCTCGCTGGTGGCCGGCGACATCCCCACGCTCACGGCCGCCAAGCTCAGTGACTTTGACACCCAGGTGCGCACCTCGCGCCTGGATCAGATGGCGGCGCCCACCGCGGCGGTCTCGTTCAACAGCCAAAAGCTCACCAACCTGGCCACGCCGACGGCCGACAGCGACGCGGCCACCAAGGCCTATGTGGATGCTGCGCGCTCGGGCCTGGATGTGAAGCAGTCGGTTCGAGTGGCCAGCGCCGCCAACGTGAGTGCGACCTATGCCGCCACCGGCGGCGCCAGCGCGCGTGGCCAATTGACGGCCGCCCCCAACGTCCTGGACGGCGTGAACCTGGCCGCCGGGGACCGCCTGCTGCTCAAGGACCAGAGCAATGCCGCGCAAAACGGTGTCTGGAGCGTGAGCACCCTGGGCGCGGGCAGCAACGGGGTCTGGGACCGGGCCACTGACTTTGATGCCGACGCGCTGGTCACGTCGGGCGCCTTCATGTTCGTGGAGGAGGGCGCGAGCAACGCCGATTCGGGTTGGGTGCTCACCACCAACAACCCCATCGTGATCGGTGGCGCCAGTGGCACAGCGCTGGCCTTTGCACAGTTCTCTGGAGCGGGGCAAATCACGGCGGGCGCCGGTCTCACCAAGACCGGCAACACGCTGGACGTGGTGGGCACGGCCAACCGCATCACGGTCAACGCCGACAGCCTGGACATCGCCAGCACCTATGCCGGACAAACCTCCATCACCACGCTGGGCACGGTGGGCACCGGCACCTGGCAGGCCAGCGTGATCTCGCCATCCTATGGGGGCTCCGGCGTCAACAACGGCAGTTTCACCACCACGCTGGGGGGCAACGTGAACCTGGCCGGCGCGCTGACCACCTCCGGGGCGTTTGGCATCACGCTGGTGAGCACCGCCACGACGAACCTCACCTTGCCGACGTCGGGTACCTTGCTCTCCGACGCTTCCACCATCGACGGTGGCACCTTTTGAGACGCTGACGCATGAGCAACACCCTCTTGCCCAAGCGCTCCGCGGTTGCTTCCAAGGTGCCGACCACATCGCAACTTGTGGCCAACGAGATCGCGGTCAACACGGCCGACCGCAAGATCTATGTGCACAACGGCACGGCGGTTGTGCAGATCGGGGCAGGTCAACTGGCGGGCTTGGCCGATGTCTCGCTGTCTTCGCCGCAGTTGGGGCAAACGCTCAGCTGGAACGGCTACGCCTGGGTCAATTCCAGTGCAGGGGGCGGGGGCGGGCCAAGCACTGCGCTGGTCCTGTCCATCACCAATGCCAGCGGTGGCGTCCTCACCAAAGGCACGCCCGTCTACCAGTCCGGGGTGGTTGCGCCGTACACCTACCTGGTGGGGGCTGCGGATGCCAACGACCTCACGCGCATGCCCGTGCTGGGCGTCCTTGCTGCGGACGTGGCCGCCGATGCCAGCGGCACAGTGGTCGTCCAAGGGGAGGTGCAGGGCCTGGACACCAGCGCCTGGTCGTTGCGCGACCGCCTCTGGGTCAGCCCCACCGGGGCGCTGGTCAACAGCATCCCCACCGATTCTTTTGCCGCGGTGCAGGTGGTCGCCATCGTCACCCGGGTCCATGCCAGCCAGGGAGCCCTGCTGGTGGTGGCCAGCGGGGAATACGCCAGCTTCCGTTTCATGCCCGCGACGGGTCGCTGGCAAGGCTTCAACGGCAGCTATTGGGTGGACATCTCCACCCCCAGGGTGGGTTCGGTCGCCAGTCCATCGCCAAGCTTCACGCCCACCTCCAACGTTGATGACCAGTTTCACATCACGGCGCTGGCCAATTCTCTGGCGGTGCTGGCCGATCCCAACACGCCGCAAAACGGGCAGAGCTACCTGCTGCGCATCAAAGACAACGGGACCTCCCGTGCGCTGAGTTGGGCCAGCAGCGGGGCGGGGTGCTTTCGGGGGGTGGGCGTCAGCCTGCCTTCGGTGACGCAGGCCGGAGGCACGCTGTATGTGCGCTGCGTGTTCAACGGTTCCGACAACTGCTGGGATGTCCTCGATGTCGCACAGCAAGGTGCCGCTACGCCGCCTTCCTATGGACATCTTATTGCCACTTCACTGGGATACAACCTGCCATGAGCGCCAATGCCAACCCCATGTTCACCCGCGTTGGCTCTGTCCAGGGCGGTGTAACCCTGACCACCGCCGCAGCCGACTACACCGGCCAGGGCGTCCTCAACTACCTGGTGTTTCAGGCGGATCCCGGCAACGGCAGCTTTTTGCAAAAACTGCGCTTCAAGGCGTTGGGCACCAACATCGCCAGCGTGGCGCGCATCTACCTCAACCAGGGCACGCTCAATCTGGCCAGCCCCCTGTCTGCAGTCAGCGGCACGCCCACGGGCACCGTCAATGCCGGCTCGGGCAGCCTGGCCGTGGGCAACTACTTTGCCAAGGTGCAAGCGGTGGACCAATGGGGTGGGGGCAGCGCGTTGTCCAGTGAAACCACCACGGTTTATGTGACCAGCGCCGGCAGCGCCATCACCTGGGACTGGAACGCCGTGGCCGGTGCGGTCAAGTACCGGATCTTCGTGGGGCCAGTCACGGGTGGCCAGGTGCTGGTGTTTGAGAGCACCAGCAACAGCTACCAGATGACCAGCGTTCTGATTTCCGCAACCAGTGCCACACCGGTGCAAGGCAACCCGGCCGACTACCTCACGCAGAACATGTTCTTTGGAGAAGCGAACCTGCCTGCAACCACCGTCAGTGCCAGCACCTCCACGCCCGAGGTGGAGTACCCCATGAACCTCGCCCTGCCACCAGGCTACCACGTGGTGGTGGGGCTGGGCACCACGGTGGCCGCGGGCTGGGTCGTCACGGCAGTGGGAGGACATTACTGATGGGCTACGACTTTTTTCATCTGCCCCCATCGCAGAAGTCCGATGTCCAGGTGTTCTCGCCCACCGCGTATGCCACCAACGTGCAGTGGCAAACCTGGGAAAAGCCACGCGGCGTCTCCTTCGTCCACATCGTGGCGGTCTCGGGAGGCTGTGGTGGAGGAGCCGGAGCCGTGGGCGCAGTCAGCACCGCGGCGGGCGGCGGAGGCGGGGCCTCAGGCCAGTCCGTCGTGATGTGGGTGCCGGCGTGGATGTTGCCGGATCGCCTGTACATCTCGGTCGGTCACGGGGGCGCCGGTGGGGTCGCCGGCGCTGGCGGACTGGGTGGGTACACCTACATCGCCGTGCACCCGGACAGCAGCGTGGTCCAGCATCTCCTGGTGATGTGTGGTGTGGGCACAGGCGGAGGGGCTGGCAGTGGCGCCACCGCCGGCACAGCGGGGGCGGTGGCCAGCAGCATTGCCGTGGGCAGTGCCTTGTTGTCCGGCTTGGGCGCGCCTGCGCTGGCCAGCACCAACCTCTCGCCAGCCGGCCAGCCGGGTGTGGCTGGGGGAGCCACCGGTGCGGGCAGTGCCCTGACGCTGCCGACTACCGGTATCTTTTTGACCGGCGGCACCGGTGGCGGCGGCTTGGGCAACAACGCCTCCACCGGGAACGCTGGCGGAGCCTTCAACACTGTCGGCAGTGGCGCCGTCTACCCGGTCCACAGTGGCGGCCTGGCCGGCGGTACGACCACGGCCAATGGGGGGCATGGCTCCAACGGCATCAAAGTCCCGGGCCTGTTTTATTTCTATGGCGGCACCGGCGGTGCCTCAGGGGGTGGACAAGGTGGCTCAGGCGGAAACGGAGGGGCGGGGGCCACCGGGTGCGGCGGTGGTGGTGGCGGAGGCACGTTCACCGGGGGCACCCAGTCCAGGGGTGGCCGCGGCGGCGATGGCATCGTGATTCTCACAGCCTTTTGAACTCGCATCTTGCTAGCCCAATGTGTGCTCGCCAACAGCGAGCATTAAAAATTCTCCTCACAGACTCTCAAGACTGCTATCATCCGCCCATCTAAACAGCTATCAAAAAGATAGCGTAAAGGATCAGACCGATGAAACACTTCTACGCCGAAATTTGCAAAGTCGATGATGAAAAGCGCATGGTCTACGGCTACGCCAGTACCGAAGCGCTGGACGTGCAGGGCGAGATCGTGACCAAGCAGGCGATGGCCGCGGCCCTGGAAGACTACATGCGCTTTGCCAACATCCGCGAGATGCATCAGCCCAGCGCGGTGGGCGTGGCCAAGTCGGTGGAGATGGACGACAAGGGCACCTTCATCAGCGCCCACGTGGTCGATGACAGTGCCTGGAGCAAGGTCAAGGCAGGGGTCTACAAGGGTTTCTCCATCGGTGGCAAAGCCATCGAGAAGGTGGACAACGTCATCAATGCCCTGCGCCTGACCGAGATCAGCTTGGTGGACCGACCGGCCAACCCGGAAGCCCTGATCACGTTGTGGAAGGCCGATGTGCCCACGACCAGTGACGAGGAAACGGCCGTCACGGAGTTGGCTCAACTGCTCGATCAGGGCGCCATCACGCCCCAACGCCTGGTGGCACTAGCCAAAGCCGATGTGGCTCCAGTCGCGACGACCAACGGCCAGGAGGCTGAGGACACCAACGAACCGCAAGAGGCGCTGGAGAAGGCTGCAGGCGAGGAGATCTGGGACGCCGGCCAGGCTCTGCAAGCCCTGGGCAGCATCCAGTATGTGCTGCAAAAGGAGCGCGAGGAGTTGACCGAAGGCGAGGAGGGCAGTGAGGCGGCCAAGCAGGTCAATGCATTGCAGGCGGCCGTCAATGCACTCAAGGAATTCATCGCCAGCGAGATCCAGGAGGACAACGCCGAACGCACGCAGGCATTGGCGCTGTCCGATGCCCCTGGCGCCTTGCGCAAGATCGGCCGCCGGTTTTCCGGGGTGAGCATGCAAAAGATGCAGGCGATGCACGACAGCCTGGTCGAGTTGGGCGTGGAGTGCAGCGCCGCCAAAGCCGAGCAGGGTGGCGAGTTGGCCAAGCTCGCTTCCCAGACCGCGCTGGCGCTGGAGAAGGTGGCGCTGGTCCAGGGCCATGTGCAACGCCTGGCGCAGCAAAACACCCAACTCCAGGGCGAACTCACCCGCATCAAAGCCATGCCTGCACCCGGCAAGGCCCTCTTGAATGCCATGGCCATCAGCAAGAGCCAGGACCTGCAGGACGCAAGCGAGGCTGAAGGGGATCTGGCGGAGGGGGCTGGTGCTCGAGGTGTACCTCCCGTGCTCGATGCGCACGGCCAGGTCAATGACGCGGCCTCGCTGATCAAGATGCTTCATGCCAAGGGCGGTGTCGCGGCCCGCTGAGGGCGTCCGTGGATGCCATTTCATCAACCGTTAACAACCTGACCCACTTATTTCTGAGGAGATCCACATGGGTGCCAACCTGACCGCCGAAACCCTGGAGTTGATGAAAGTCGCTCAGTCCAGCCCGGACCCGCTCATCAAGTCTTTTGTCCAACCTGGTTCTGCCACCACCGGTGTGCAGGCCTACAACCTGGAGGCGCCTTCCAAGAAGCTCTACCCGGTGGACACCCCGCTGCGCAACTCCATTGCCCGCGTGCCCGGGGGCTATGCGATCCAGGCCAACTGGAAGGCC
>JACCDU010015089.1_pt1 | contig 17415 bp, 15 predicted proteins | sample 7446081 | NCBI WGS metagenome assembly JACCDU01 (sample SAMN15323447, study PRJNA562643) | freshwater metagenome | isolation source: river surface water | place: USA:Blue River Watershed | collected 2017-08-17
ATGTGATGGGGCCACCATCTGCAATCTGCTTACGAAACAACGGAACCACCGAACCCGATGAACCCAGCACATTGCCAAAACGCACCATGCTGAACTTGGTGCCCGGGTTGGTCGCGGCCAATGCCTGCAGGGCCATTTCTGCCAAGCGCTTGCTGGCTCCCATGATGTTAGTCGGGCGCACGGCCTTGTCGGTGCTGATGAGCACAAAGTCGGCCACACCGTTTTCTGCAGCGGCCTGCGCGGTGCGCAAAGTGCCCATCACGTTGTTCTTGATGCCTTCTGCCGGGTTGTGCTCCACCAGCGGCACGTGCTTGTATGCGGCGGCGTGGTAGACCGTGTCCGGGTGCCAAGTGGACATGATCTCGCGCATGCGGTCTTCGTCTTGGGCGGATGCCAGCAAAGGGACCAGGATCGTCTTTTTATCGGCGAGTCGCTGTTCCACTTCCTGTTGAATGGCGTACAACGCAAATTCACTCAGATCAACGAGCAGCAACTTTTCGGGGCCTACAGCAAGAATCTGGCGGCACAGTTCGCTGCCGATGGAACCACCTGCACCAGTAACCAAGACCACCTTGTTGAGGTTGTTCTTGGACAACAGGAGGTGATTGGGCATCACCGGTTCACGGCCCAGCAGGTCGTCGATGTCCAAGTCCCGCACATCGCTCAGGCTCACTTTGCCGGTGGCGATATCGCTCAAGCCAGGCAAGGTGCGCACGGCAATCTTGTGGGATTTGAGTGCATCCAGAATCTCGTTGCGTCGCTTGGGCGAAACGGAAGGTAAGGCCAACAGCACATCGGTGATCGGAGCTTCGGCCAAGATTTCCGCCAAGTCGGCGGGGTTGTGGATGGGCAAGCCATTGAGCACATGGCCATGCAGGCGGTCGTCATCGTCCAAATAGCCCACCACGCGCATTTCGGGGCTGTTGGCCATGGCCGATGCCAATTGCCGCCCGGCACTGCCAGCGCCATAAATCAAGGCCTGGGGCATGGCGGCTTTGCGCAAATGTTGGTGGTACAGCCCGCCCATCCAAACACGGGCGGCGGCACGTGATGCGCCCACGAACACCAGCAACAGCAAGGGCTGAATCAACCCGATGGTGCGCGGTACATCTTGCACACTATAGAACGTGAAAATGCCCGCAAACACCAACCCGTACAGCAGCATGGCACGCGCCACGGCCACCATGGCGGGAAGTCCGCTGTACCGGAAAATGGCCCGGTAGAGCCCAGAGGAGATGAAGATCGGTAACGCCAACACCACCGACGCCAGAGCAGGCCAAATGGGTGCGCCAGACATTGGCACAAACGTCCCAAGACGCAGGTAAAACGCCAGCCACACGGTCAAAACACACAGACTCGCGTCAAGTGCCAACACAAACCCACGCTTGACTGGACGAGGAATGGCCAACACTGACACAGCAAGGAGACGAAGAGCACGCATCATGATTTCACCCATGATGTGAAAACCTCTGAGTCCTGAGTCCTGAGTCCTGAGTCCTGAGTCCTGAGTCCTGAGTCCTGAGTCCTGAGTCCTGAGTCCTCAAGATGATCCGTTTTTTCTTCAATGTGACACTCCATCCCTTGCCAGAACCTTCAACGCCGTCATCCAAAGTATCTTCATATCAAAAAGCAGCGACCGACGCTGCAAATAATCCGCGTCAAGTTGCACCTTCTGGGGAATCGGCAATTCATCCCTGCCGTTGACTTGCGCCCATCCAGTCAAGCCAGGCACTAGTTCGTGAACACCTTTTTCTGTGCGCAAAGCAATCAGGTCATCTTGATTGAACAGCGCCGGTCGGGGACCTACAAAGCTCATGTCACCGTTCAGGATGCTCCACAACTGGGGCAACTCATCTAGACTGGATTTGCGCAAAAAAGGGCCGATGGGTGTGAGGTAAGCCCCTGGGTTACCCAACAGATGCGTGGCCACCGCTGGCGTGCTCACCTTCATACTGCGGAACTTCGGCATGCGAAAAATCTCGTTGTTTCGGCCCACCCGATCCGACCAATACAAGGCTGGCCCCGGCGAGGTCAGACGGACCAGAAGGGCGATGATCATGATGGGCAGGGCTAAAGCAAGAGCTAGCACAGTAGCAAGCAGAAGGTCGAAAACTCGCTTCATAAAACGCAACTCACAAACGCGGCAAAGGCGATCATGACGCCTTTTGATTTAGCGCCACTTTTGACTCCGGAGCTAGCATTTCCCTGAGTCCATCCGTTAAGTCAATGCGAGCCTTCCAACCTAACTCGGCGTCGATCTTTGCTGACGAATAGCATTCCGCCCCGAGAAGCCTAGCGACCACCTCTGAATTAAGTGGAGACGCACGCCCCGTCAAACGAGTAACTCCATCCCCGACCAAGCCACCGCCACGCAGAACCCAAGCGGCAACAGACCATCGTGTAGACGACATGCTAAGCACTGTCCGAATCGCGTCATAGAGCTGCCGTCCAGAATAGACATCTGGCCCAGCAACAATATATGTCCGACCGTTCGCCTCGGGCCGCAAGGCCACCGTACGCATAGCATTGACCACATCAACGACATGCACGAGCGACCGCTTGTTGCCCGTTTCCGGCAACGGCGGAAACCAGCCCGCCTGAATCCCTCGCGCCATGCGCTCTAGGTTGCCACGTCCGCCTTTACCATAGACCATGGCCAACCGAAGATTGACGACATGCATGCCATGCCGCTTGCCGATATCTAGAACAACATTCTCCGCCTCGCGCTTTGCGCGCCCGTAGGGTGTTGTCGGCTCCCCTGGCCAATCCTCATCAACACACTGTTCGCCCGGTTCCGCCATGGCCTTGACGCTGGAGAGAAAGACAAACCGCCTCACACCCGCCCGAACCGCGGCCTCGATCAAGTTTCGGGTGCCCTCGAAGTTGATGCGCTGATGTGCATCAGGGTCTGTCGATGAAAAGGCATGGGCATAGCCTGCACAGTGAAAGACAGTATCAATACCTTGGCAGGCCGTATGAAGTGAAACAGGATCGAGCAGGTCGCCATACACCGCATTGGCCCCAGTGACTTGATGGCGCAACAGGGCGCGGTCATCCGGTTTCAGCAACCGTCTGCCGATAAAGCCCGCAGCGCCAGTGACAAGTACCGAGCCGAGGTCATCATCAACGGTCATCGAGATGGCCTGCGTAAAAAGGGTACCGAGTAAACACGGTCATGCGCCGTGTATCTCCCTATAAAGGGCGGAATAGGCTTTACCCAACGCCTCACCAGAGAACATTGACTTATATCGCTTACGCGCAGCCAAACCAAGACGATTAGCGAGGTTGAAATCTAACAACTGATTCATTGCGTCAGCTAGGGCGACTGGATTTACCGGGGAAACCACGAAGCCTGTTTCACCTTCGACGTTGACGAATGAAGTGCCCGTTCCAATTTCGCATGTCACCATCGGTTTGCCGTACATCGATGCCTCAACCAAGACCATGCCATAGGCTTCCGATCGCAAGTGAGAGGGCAGAACAAGCCCGCGACAAGCTCTCAATAGCGTGACTTTCTCAGCATCCGTGATCCTGCCTGCGAAAATGATGTTATCGGCACCAATACGCTCAGCCTGATCCTTAAGCGTAGCCCCCTCTGGACCGGATCCAGCGATGACCACCTGCGCGTTAACGTCTTTGGCCGCCTCAACCAAGATGTGCAAACCCTTGTAGTAGCGGAGCACACCGATAAACAAAAAGAAGGGACGCGCACCCGTGAGGCCAAGGCGATGGAGAATTGTGTTGTCCCCTTGGTCGAGTGAGGAGGCTTCATCAATAGCCAGAGGAATTACCCTTACCTGATCAGCAATAAGTGGATCAGCCAATACAGGGCTCGTACGGGCGTAGGCTGGAGATGTGGCCACCACTACCTGCATGGATTTCAACATGCGTCGCATCAAGGGGGCATAAGCCATACCTAGCCAGCGCTGACGCACGATATCTGAGTGGTATGTCATGACTGCAGGCGCCTTCGGCTGCACTGCCAAGTGCAACAGGTCTGCAAAAGGCCATGGAAAATGGTAGTGGATCACATCGGCCCACTTTGCCGAGCTGGCAAAACGCTTAAATGATTCAAGCCCGCCCAAATCACAGGAAGCGGGTGCAGCCCATGAACGGCAACGGATTACCTGCGCCTCAGGTTGTTCGAGCTCGGGTGGGAGTGGCTTTGGTGATAGGGCAAAGATACGCGATTCGATGTCGAATCTTGCCGTTGAGACTGCAATCTGCCTGATGGCTTCCTGTAGACCGCCAGGTGGATCCGGATAATAGGTCCGATAGACATGCAGAACTCGCAACTGTTTCATGTTTTCCCTGTGGTTGTTGCGGTATCTGCAAGACCGATGACAATTGCTGCAAAAAGTGCCAGCAGTAAATAAACCGGGAAAATCATGATGACTGGGAGATTCAACGACGCCACCGCCGCAGAAAAATTCAGTCCATCAACTGCACCAACAAAAGGATTCAACCCAGCCGAGGCCTGTCTGACTAGCTGGCGGCGACAGGCAAAAAAAGTTATTCCATGAAAAATCAAAATTATTACCAGAGCTATCAATCCGAAATTGTTATAAACAAGCACATAACCACTCTCGGCAAATCCCCCTCCCTTAGCGCTGGCCACAGAAGAGCTCAGACCATTGAAACCATCCAAATGCGCGGAGATAGAGTCACTTTTTTGTTGCCAAAGTTCATGAAATTGAAATCGGAAAGTCAGAATAATAAGCGCGATCAGTCCCAACCACGAGGCAGCCAGCAAACGGTTCTGACGAAGCAGCCAGACTGAGAAAAGAGCTGTTGTAGCCATTGCCGTGAATGAACCTGTCAGTACAGCAATCATACAAGTAACCAACAAAACGATTATCTTGCCTGCTTCATTCGCTATGACATTGAAGCACAGACCAGCAAACATTGGCAGGAGAATACCAAAGGCAAGCGAATCATCCAGGAAAGAACCAAAGCGAATAATCAAAGAGTTGGGGTGCGAATGGCTCGGCAAGATGCCCATGGTGAAGTAAAGCCCAATTTGCATTAATAGAAAAACAACTCCAGCCACAGTCAGCACCCATAGGGCCTTAGTCATGTTTTTTACTTGCTCAATCCTCGCCAGGAACCCGCTCGACCTAGCTAACACAAACAGCAATCCGTAAATAATGACGTACAGAGCCGCAATCTGAATGAGTCGACTATCAGATTGATAGGCCCCCAGCGCAGCAGAGATCGCTAAAACAGCGAAGCCACCCCATTCCCATAATCTGAACTTATTTAAGCCTATTAATATAGTACCAAAGACACCAGCAACCAAAACATATTTGATCATCCAAAAAATAATTGGAGTCTCCTGATATCCCGGACTTGAAGATGGCGCGCCAAATTTGAAGATGTAACGCATTGCAGTCATCAAAATGACCGCCAGAAGAAAAAGAATCAGCGCTAGGTCGCGCAGCCGCTCTCTTGTTGATATCACCAAAACAACTCCCTAAATTTGTGCCTTATTTTTACAAGTTGGGGCATGAATGAGGTGGTGACACGATGTATAAAGGGGCTTCTTGGAAAGAATTTGAATAAGAAATATGCAATAACAGAGCCAATGGTCGGGGAGTTTATGTAAAAATGCTGCCTAGCCAAAAAGTTAAGTCGGCGACACTCCTCACCCTTGGTTGCGACCAATTTTGCATACAGCAGCAGAGGAAGAGATATATCATGCCTGAGTTTGGCATGCAGAATTCTCCTGCTCTCTGGAGCGGAAAAGAATTCGTTAATTAACCTCGTCCATCCATCAATCGCTATTCCGATACGATGAACTATTCCATTTTCCATGAACGAGTCGTTTTCCCCTCTCTTTTGGATGAGCGAAGAAGTAATGTATTTCAACTTTGCTCTGCCAAGCAATACGGGTATTAGACGCGCACAGTGCGCCCAGCATGATCCGAAATAATCGCTGCGCGATCCCGACTTCTTCCATACATCTGATCTTATTATTATGGCACTCATGAAACTAAATAGCGCTTCTAAGCTATTGGCACGCCGAAGATAATCGATTTCAGAGAATGCTTCGTCACCTATCGAGAAGCCAATTATCTTTCCATCTTTCGGAAAGTTGAAAATTGGATGTTCGCGAATTGGCTCCATATTAAGTGTGCACAATGTTGCGGGCACAAGGATTATTTCCGACTGAAATTCAAGAGCCTCTTTGATTTTAAAATCCCATCCCGGCACAAGTATATCGTCAGCACTAAATAGCCATATGTATTGGCCCGACGCCATGCCCACCACCGTATCAAGATCCTTGTCAACCCCCCCTCGCCTCGGTTGTTTTACGTAGTGAATGTTTGGATGGTTCAAGGCCAGTTTAGTGATGACGTCTTCGGTATTATCGGTGGATCCACCATCAAGAATAACAATTTCAATATCTTCCTGAGTTAGCGCTGTTAATCCATTAAGAATTGATAATATTGTTTCGCCAATGAACTGACCAAAATTGTAGGTTGGTATGGCAAAAGATAGCAAGGGGTTAGCGCAGGCCATACTCATTTCTTTGGTTTTCACGAATTCTCAAATCACATCAAGAGTCGGCAATGGAAATACCAAGTGCCCCTTACTTAACTGGTATTTTTTCACGAAGAAATCACGGAAGTGCCAAGGCAGCACGATCAGATAGTCCGGCTCGTTCGCCAACAACTCGTGTTCATCAACGATGGGCAAAAGGGTACCCGGAGTGAAGACCCCGAACTTGTCGGGATTAACCTCGCCCACTGCCTCTACGTCCTTGTCCGTGAATCCGCAGTACTGCAGCAGCACATTGCCTTTTGTCGAGGCCCCAAGGAAAGCCACTCGACGTCCTTCGGCACGTGCTCGCGCAACGAAGGTGCGCAACTCATCTCGACTCGCTTCTGTCCGTTTTGCGAATGCAAGGTAAGGCTCCAGTCCATCAAGCCCTTCGGCCATCTCACGAGCAAGAATTTCCTGAGCTTTAGGACTTTCGGCATAGGCCGAATCCGTCTTTGCGGCTGTAACGGAAAAACTGCCGCCGTTCACATCGTTGAACTCGACGTCCACGATCTTGAGTCCACAACGACTGAGCATCCAGTCAATCTGCCGCAGGCCGTAATACTCCAGGTGTTCATGGCAAGCCGTATCGTACGAATTGCGTTCGAGCATCAGCGGCATGTAGCTCTGCTCGAATACCCAAATGCCGCGTTCGTCCAAGATGCTCGCCACCTCACGCACGAAATCCATGGGGCGTTCGAGGTCGTAAAACATCGAGAACGAGGTCACCACACGCGCCTTTCGGCTTGGGAACGCCTCATCGAAACGGCGGCCTGAAAAAAAGTCAGCGATTACCGCCACATCCTCCGGGTAGTACTGACGGAACTTTGCCGCCGTCGGGTCTATCCCCACTCGGATGCATTTATCGGCGGGATAGGCTGATAGTGTTGTACCGTCATTGCTGCCAATGTCCAGCACGATCGGCTTGTCGGACAAATCGACCATATCAAGAATACGGGCAACCTTGGCATGCAGGTGCTTTACCATGCTCGGGTTCAGACCCGAGCGATAGCCGTAGTTGTCACCATACATCTCACCCAGGTCGTACGAATGAGCCATCTGCAACAGACCGCAGCAATCATCGTCCCCAGTGCATTTGACAAGTTGCACGGGGCCACGCGTGATCTTCTGATCCTTATGTTTCGGGAAGACGCCGGTCAGAGTCTGTTCGCCAAGGTCCAACACCTTGACGAGGTTCTTGTTGCCGCAGATTCGACATTGATGGATAGCGCTGTACATGCATACTCCTAATTTAGGGTTGATTCGAATGGGATTTGAGTTGGGCGAGGTCAGCATCGACCATCATGCGCACGAGATCGTCGAAACCGACGCTTGGCCGCCAGCCTAGGTGTTGTTTGATCTTTGCCGGATTGCCGCATAGTTCGACCGTCTCCACGCGACGGGCCCATTGAGGGTCGATCCGGACGAAATCAAGGTAGTCGAGTCCGACATGAGAGAAAGCAACCTCACAAAATTCCCTCACACTGTGTGCTTCACCAGTGGCGATCACGAAATCTTCAGCGGATTGCTGCTGGAGCATCAGCCACATGGCCCGTGCATAATCTCCGGCGAAACCCCAGTCGCGCCGACTGTCCAGAGTACCCAGCATAAGCTCAGTTGCTTTCCCGAGAGCAATCTTAGCCACCGTATGCGTGATCTTCCGGGTCACGTAATCCATACCCCTGCGCGGGCTCTCGTGATTGAACAGAATCGCCGTAGTGGCAAACAGTCCATGACGCGCTCGGTAAGCTGCGACCATGTTGGCTGCAAAGGCCTTGGCCGCCCCGTAGGCATTCATGGGACGATAGGGTGTATTTTCGTCCTGCGGAGAAATGTCTGCACCCACAAACAACTCACTGCTGGCCGCCTGGCAGAAACGCGTGTGAGGCGAGACCTCGCGGATGGCCTCCAAGAAACGCACTGCGGCCAGCCCGTTAATTTCTGCCGTAGCGACGGGCTCATCGAAGAGCTGTGCACTGGAGGATCTGGCAGCGAGGTTGTAAACCTCATCAGGGCGTACTTTATCGATAACGTGCTTCACACCTGCGGTGCTACTGAGGTCGAGTTGCTCCACCTCGACCTCGATACCAAGTTCAGGCAAGCGAAAAGTGCATGCTGCCACATGGGATGTACCAATGACACGGTACCCCTTTGTGAGCAGATACTCAGCCAAATAGGATCCATCCTGCCCTCGTAGGCCGGTAATCAGCGCGGTCTTTGGAGCCGAGGCGTTCATTCTTGCGTACTCACATCTAAGCACAAACATCGATGATAAAAATCCAGATGTGCAGTCGCGATCTCTTGCCACTGGGCTTCTGTGGGGGTCGGCGCTCTGCGACGCCCCGCCAACCGATCAAGTGCAACTCGCATTTCGCAAATATCTGACGGCGCCGCTGTGAATAGATTTCGCTGCGGCTCATCACCGCGTGGCGGAACAGCAGTGGTGATCACCAGCGTCCCTTGCGCTAATGCACTATGAATAGATGTATTCCATTCACCACCCCCATCGAGAAATGGCAACACAACGGCATCTGCAATCGCCAGCAAATCCGCGGCATCTTGGGGCGAGAGAAAGCCTGTGAAATGCAGTTGATTCTCTCTCCACCCCTTGGCTAGGGCAACTTCAGATAACTGGTGCATGTAGACAGTGTCCTTGACAGCGCCCGCGATGATCAATGAATCATTAACTGAATTTGCTATATCAAAAATTAACTCAATACCTTTACTGGGATAAATAAACCCAAAGAAAATCACCAAGCGCTTAGAGGGGCCAATATATCGAGTTCTCATCTTCAGCCGCTGAGTCTCATCAAGCGAACTTGTCGGTAACGAACTGGCATTGAGTATTGTCACCTTGTGCTTACTTTTTATCAGCCTTCGGAATAAGTCCGGCAACATATCAAGATAGTTTGGACGAACAAAAATGAGACCACTTGCTCCTAATGCCTGAGGTAGAAAGTGGAGGATACCTCTCATGTGATGGGGCTCATGCCAAGTTTGAATCACCTTCACTCCGATCAAACGACACACTAGCGGTAAAAATGATGGCAGTCGGCTGAAAAAAAACCCTTGTGACGGATACTGGATGTGTACAAGATCAGGCTTCCAAGTCTGAATTGCACGAATGATTTTAGGCAATTCAGAGAAACTCCAACATTGAATTACATCAATTAATTCGTATAATCCACCTTTGGTTAAGCTACGCTCATTCAGCGAAGTAGTAAGCACACCTACGCGCACCCCCTCTTTGGCACTCAGGGCAGATGATAACTTTTCAGTATAGTCTCCAACCCCGCAAGGTTCAGGGGGAAAACTTCCAGTGATCATTAGAACTTTCATGAGCAATGCACAAATTTATAAGTGACCCTAAGATTTTAAAAGAGAGTGATCATTTCTCTTCAAATTAATCGAAACGGCAAACGGATGCCTTCTTAAAACTCAAACATGGCATTGTCAGAGGAATATGAATTATTAAGCATCAAGTCGATAGTTTTTTTCATATGGACTTCATTTTATTCGTTTAAATCTATAGCTTTCAAATTCGCGACCCAATACTAACTTCAAAAATTCTCGCCCCTCTCTCAACCAGAAAACTGCACCCCTAGAAATTAAAACAAATCTCCCTTGACTTAAGGGAGGTTGCTTGCCACCGCAATATTGTTTGTATAATTTACTCCAGTCGTAGAAGCTATATGATAAATATAATCTAGCAAGCGAAATGCGTCTAAATTTGAGTGACGTAATTCCAATTTGCCTTAATGAGCAAACCATAAATTTCTCCGCAAGTAGACGCTCACTTGTTTCCAAATTTTTATTCGAAAAATCATAGCTGTGATCAAAAACCAAGTTGAAATACCGCTTATACCATGTAGATATAATATACGACTCAGCCGCATATCGCGAGTTGAAATTAAGCGCATAATTATCCGGTCGTTTTTTATGTACGAACCAGCTTGCATAAGCCGCCTCTGGGCAGTCATCTATATCGAACAAATTTCTTAGCGTCTCGGTGCTTCCTGCATATAGCCAATCACAAAAATGAAAGGGCATTTGCAGGTATTTTCGAGGATTAACTGTAGTCAACTCCGTAACAATAATTCTACCGCCACCAATGAGTCCTGCTCCTACCAGATTCAATTTCTTAGAAATCGACAACAAATCCAATAGCTTATTTGAAGTAAATTTGAGATCAGATCTTACTTTTACGCAATAGGGCCTACTCGCGATTTCAAGACCATTTCTAGTTGAGGTTATTTGCCTATTAATATTTAGAAGGACCCCGTCATCTCCCATGCAGTAACTTCCAGGATCTTTGGAAAGCACTAAAATATCATAATCCAAACCAAGTAGAGGCGCCCCTTCCCATGTGGATAGTATTATTTCAGAATCAGGAAAATTTCTTCTAATTGAGGCCAATGTTTCTCCAGTTGCATTGACATACACAGGCCCCTGAACAACAAAAGTTAATTTCGAACTATCCATTAAATCGAATATTCTTTCTGCAGTATATTTCAAAAGTCGTCGCACTAACCAGCTGGGATGCAATTCCCGCAAGAAGTACTGCATACACACTTAAATTGAAGTCCAATAATCCAGACGTCAACCTGCTTAGCCAATAATAGTTTAGTACAAAAACAATATTTGCAAAATAGAATATCAACTCCTTTCGCAATGCAGTCAATGCCACAACCACGAACGATTCATAGATTACAATGCCCCGCCACACCAATGCAACAAACAGCATTATCATGAAAGACATATAATCGGTTGCGATTTTCATGTATTGACCATAGATACCTATTGCCACTGGAGTAATAAATAGCAAAACCAAAGATCCCGTAAGATAAAAACCAAAGCTTCTCCCCCTATAACTTTGCACAGCATCCCAAGGTGTACTGCAATTTTCAACCTTTTGATACATGCCAGCAACCTCGCTGGTTAGTTTTGTTAAATACAAGCCTTGCGATACAGATACCAAGCTATTCACTATTTTTTCTACATAAGAATAAATGGTGTAGGAGCCAGGGCTACTTCCCGACAAAATATTCGACGTGATAATTCCCACCCCAATGTAATGAATCATTCCTGCCAATTTGATTTTTATACTATTCGAAATCATATTGAAGACATCGCCATCTAGATTTGGCTTAATTATGCCTCTCTCTATTCCGCGCAAACAAACATAGTTAACAAAAAAAACAAATGCCGCAGCACTTGTTTGGGCGGTAATTAAGTGATTAATAGTAAGTCCGCTAGTGAACCCGCTGCCGACCAATAATATAAAAATAAAAACCTGCGGAATTATTGATATTGCATATGGCGCAATGATTTTCCCTTCCAAATTCAACCTTTGCTTCATCACGCCATTAATTGGAAAGAGTAATACAATCGGCCAAAAAATCAACAAGTTTGATATCACCAAATTAGACAAAGCAGCGTTTGCAGATCGCACAAATATATTTGCTACAACACCAGATGCTCCAACTAATATAAGTGAGAATAAAAGTCCAAATGCAAAGGAGAAGAATAATGCAGAATGATAAAATCGCCTTGCTAAAATCTCCCCCTTGCTTGATCGTACTTCTCCGTAGAAATTTATAAACTGGTCAGTCCCCATTATTGATAATGCCGAAACGGATGCAACAATAAGACATGAAATATTGTATGCATCTGTTTCAATGGTGACGCCGAATTTATGAAAAACAATATAGGAATTTAATAACCCCAGCACAACAGATGCCATTGGAAATATTCTGTGCAGCATCGCCTATATCGTTGATTACTCTAAAATTGAATATTTTATTCGATGCGAATCGGTGCATCGTATCCATGCCGCTTCACCAACTCATCACGCTCGGCGATTTTCAGGTCTTCTCGCACCATTTCTGCAACCAATTCATCAAATGCAATTCGTGGAGTCCAACCTAGTTTTTCTTGTGCTTTACTAGCATTACCTAACAACGTCTCTACTTCGGTCGGTCGGAAGTAGCGTGGATCAACACTGACAACAAGGTTTCGCCCTTGTGATGCAATACAGCCTTGTTTCGAATGTCCATTGACCCAATAGCCTTTTTCCTCAACTCCTTGCCCTTCCCAGTAGATTTCCATGCCTAGTTCTTTAGCTGCAGCATTGACGAACTCTCGCACGCTGTATTGTTTACCAGTAGCGATTACAAAATCTTCCGGTTGTTCTTGCTGCAACATTAGCCATTGCATTTCCACATAGTCCTTGGCGTGCCCCCAATCTCGTTTTGCATCGAGATTCCCTAGATAAAGGCAACTCTGTAGTCCAAGCTTGATACGGGCGAGTGCACGAGTTATTTTACGAGTTACAAAATTCTCACCGCGTACAGGTGATTCATGGTTGAACAATATGCCATTACAAGCATAAATACCATAGGCCTCACGGTAATTAACAGTGATCCAATATGCATATAATTTGGCGACTGCATATGGGCTGCGAGGATAGAATGGCGTGCTCTCCTTTTGAGGTATTTCTTGAACCAAACCGTATAACTCCGATGTAGATGCCTGATAAAAACGTGTTTTCTTTTCCATCCCGAGGATTCTGATAGCTTCCAAAATCCTCAGCGCTCCTAGCGCATCTGAATTTGCCGTGTATTCAGGTTCCTCAAAGGAAACCGCCACATGACTCTGAGCAGCCAAGTTGTATATCTCATCTGGCTGAACTTTTTGAATAATATGCATCAGGCTTGATGAATCCGTCATGTCCCCATAGTGCAGAATTAAAGGCTTTCCTTTTTCATGCACATCGTGAAAGAGGTGATCAATACGAGCGGTATTAAATAGGGAGGTGCGACGGCGAATGCCGTGCACTTCGTAACCCTTCTCTAGTAAAAACTCCGCCAAGTAAGATCCATCTTGACCAGTAACACCAGTAATTAATGCTTTTTTCATTTGTTTCTTCCGTAGTTGTCTTCTAAACGAACAATATCGTCTTCACCCAAATAGCCACCGGATTGCACCTCAATGATTTCGAGGGGAACAGCTCCGGGGTTAGCGAGGCGGTGCACCTCGCCCAAGGGGATGTAGGTGGACTGGTTTTCAGTCAAGGTCAGGACCTTATCCCCATTAGTAATCTCGGCAGTGCCAGTCACTACGATCCAGTGCTCTGCTCTGTGGTGGTGTTTTTGTAGGCTTAAGCTGGCCTTGGGTTTAACCTGGATGCGTTTGACCTTGAAGCGCCCGCCTTCGTCAATGCTGTCGTACCAGCCCCAGGGGCGGTGGACCTTGCGGTGCAGTGTGTGCTCTTCCCGTTTTTGCTGACTCAACTGGTTGACGATGTGTTTGACGTCCTGACTGTGGTTTTTGTCAGCCACTAACACGGCGTCTGGTGTTTCCACCACAATGAGGTCTTGAACACCAACCAAACTGACCAAACGACTGGTTGCTTGCACCAAGGTGTTTCGACTGTCGGTGGTTAAGACATCACCCATGTGTGCATTGCCCTGATCATCTTTGGGTAGCACATTCCAGACGGCATCCCAGGCCCCCAGATCGTTCCAACCTGCATCGAGTGGCACCATCTTGATGGAGAAGCTGCTGCCTGGGCAACGCTCCATGGCCGCGTAGTCGACCGACTCTGATGGAATGGCGACAAACTCGGCTTTGCCTGGGCGTACGAATTGCGCATCGGCACTGCGGTTTGACCAAGAGGCTTTCGTGGCTTCCAGAATGTCTGGGCGGAACTTTGCAAGGGCTTTGAGCCAGACCGATGCTCTGAGCACAAACATGCCCGCATTCCAGAAATACCCGCCCTCCGACAAATAGGCTTGTGCGGTTATCGCATCCGGTTTTTCAACAAACCGCTGAACCGTGAGTGTTTTTACCGCAGAACTGTCCCGATTGCACTGAATGTAGCCGTAGCCTGTTTCGGGCCTGTCGGGGGTAACGCCCAGGATGACAATGCTGCCATTACCTGCTTCTTGAATGGCCAACTGAGTGGCTACGGTGAAGGCAGCTTGATCCGTCACCGTTTGATCGGCGGGGGTCACGACCAAAATTGGATCCTTGCCACCCTCGACTGCGGCCAGCGCAGCAAGCGTGAGGGCCGGTGCGGTGTTTCTCCCTACGGGCTCCAACAAAGCGCTGCCCAACCCAATGCCGATTTCGCGCAACTGCTCACTGGCCAGGAACCGATGATCCTCCCCAGTAACAATGAGCGGTGCGGTCACTTGAATGCTTGTGTTACCCAAACCGGCCAAGCGTTGAGCGGCCTGTTGAAACAGGCTCTCGTTCCCCGTTAAACACAAGAACTGCTTCGGAAAGCCTGTCCTGGATAAGGGCCAAAGCCTAGTACCTGAACCACCACACAGGATGACAGGCGTTACCTCATAAGGTTTTTGAGATTCAGTCATTGTCGATATCGGCTTTCAACTGCTCTATTTCTCTCTGCAGCGCCTCGTATTCAACTGTTTTTCTTTTCAGGAATTCAGCGGTCAGTTTTGACTTTTCTGCAATACCTGCCGGTGTCAGCAGATAGGCATAGCGAAATTTGTGCTGGCTCTGACTGAAGTTCTGCATCTTGATCCACCCCTTTTCCACCAAAGCCTGGAAACAGAAATTGATGCTGCCGAGGCTGATGCCCAGCTCCTTGGCCAAGATACGTTGGCTGAGATCAGGGCTTTGATGCAAACGACGCAGGACCTCGAACTGGATTTCCTCTTGGAAACCAGCGAGTCGTTGTACAGGGGATATGAAGCTCAAGTCGACACCAAGTCTGTTCAGACACGCTACCGCCGTGCCGTTTCACGATCAGCAAGCGCGGTCAGGGGTGAAGCAATCAGGAACTCCGAGTGAGACAGCGGGATGACTGTTGCGCCAACTCCCGTTCATCGGACGAACGATTGTCTCATATCCAGATAACTTTAAGAAGATATTTTGATAAATCGATGAATTTGCCCGGTGATGCCAGTAATTTGTCGCCTACGATGGGGCTATATGACTTTTTGCAAGCTGGCTGCATCCACTTGCATGACCACCGGCGTGCCCATCAGCTCAATCAGCACCATGACCCGACGGTCCCCGTCCACCATGTGGTAGACCCCTTCGATACCCACAAAAGCCCCGTCAGTCAACCGAACCTGTTCGCCCGGGGTGAACAACGGCTCGGGATTTGCTTGCACAGCGGCCTCTGTTGCTCGCAGGCAATCGATCAGACCATCGTGTACTTTGGCGGGGTTCACACCAAAGCGAACCAACTGGCTGACGCCCTTAGTGGAGCGAATCGGAGTCCAGCTTTGGTCCGCATGACCTTGCCCCAAACGGATGAACAGATAACGGGGAAACAAAGGTTCCTGCGCGACGGTCACCCCATTTTTGAGCAACTTTTCTTTGGGGAAGGTCGGGAGGTAGCACTCGTACCCCTGCCGCACAAGGTTTTCTTGAGCGCATTTTTCCTGTCTTGGCTTGGTATGGACAAGGTACCAATGCATCGCCACCCCCGAAGGCTATCTTTATTAGAAGGATTTTACTCTCCTTCGTGGGGGTATCAATAATGGTTGGTGCATATGACTTTGGTCGTATCAGTGTGTTTCACCATCCTTTTCGGCCAGATCAGCACCAATTGGGTTGTCATCTTGCGCATCATTGGCCAGCAAGACATCGCCCTCCAGGTCGTCCTCGATCTCACCCGTCAACTCCTGTTGCTGTTGCACCGCCTCTTCCATGCTGACGGTGTTCACGACCAGTTCAAACTGCTCAAGGATCTCTGGTTCGTGCCGGAAAATAAAACTCTTGACCGCCTCGTTGCCGACCAGCTTGGTCAAGTAGCCCTTGGCCACGACCAGGTTCAGTAAGTCTGAGCCATAATTTTGTTCGGCGTCCTTGTACTGGGTCTGAACCTGACTCATTTCCTTCTCGAGCATGACGATTTGCTCGATGGGGGCCTTTTTGTTGTCCTTTTCGGCGGGTTTGAAGTCGGTGCGCTGTTCTGGTGGCGTGGCTTTGAGCAAGGCATCGGCATGTGCCACGGTGATGGTGTTGCTGGCGATCATCAACTCCACCGCCTCCACTTGCCGTGCGGCCTTCATGTTGCGCAGCACCCGCGTCACATCCGGCGTGAACTGTTTGTCTTGCAGCCGGGCAATGGCATCCGGGCAAATACCTTCGAGCAAGTTGATGCGCCGGTTGATCGAGCTCAGGTTCACGCCAAAGGCGCGGGCCAGGCGCTCTTTGCTGACGCCCCGGTCTATGGCGCGGCGGATCATGTAGTGCTCTTGAATGGTAGAGAGCCGGTTAATCCGGTGGTTGTAGGTGTAGGTTTCATCGTCCTTGGCGATGAGGCAGGGGGCCTCATGGATGCCCAGGTCCTTCAAGGCCAGCACCCGCAAATGGCCGTCGAGCAAGACAAATTCCGATTTGGCCGGGTCGTGCTGGATCACCGACAGAGGCTCGATCAGGCCGATTTCATGGATGGACGAGACAATTTGCTTGTACTTTCGGGTGCTCATCACCCCGTCGGGGATGCGCTTGCTGGGCATGAGCGTGTCCAGCGGGATCTGGTAGGTCTCCAGATCGAAGCCGAGCAAGGTGTTGAGCGGGGCCTTGGGCAAATTTGGCCCATCGTCGGCGTCACTGGGCTGGTCGATGCCCGGGTACATGGGCATGATGTTGGCTTGGGTGTTGGTTGCGGGATTCATGCGGGGACTCCTTTCAGGTTGTCGATGCGTTCAGCCAGGTACTTGGGTAGCGAGTCGAGCCCCTCGGCGCGCAGCAGGGTCACAAAGTGCTCGTCGGCAAACAGCTTCTTCAAGCCCTGCACAACCAGGAGCAGCCGCTGGTGGGCATGCTCGGCTTTCAAGACCATCTTGCGTTGCCGCTCGACCTCCCGCTGGTAGGTGCGCACCAGGC
>JACCDU010236262.1_pt1 | contig 17415 bp, 17 predicted proteins | sample 7446081 | NCBI WGS metagenome assembly JACCDU01 (sample SAMN15323447, study PRJNA562643) | freshwater metagenome | isolation source: river surface water | place: USA:Blue River Watershed | collected 2017-08-17
ATGCTGGAGATGGCCTCGCTGGGCTCCAAGGTCCTGCAGATCCGCTCGGTCGAATTCGCCGGCAAGTACAAGGTGCCCATGCGCGTGCTCTCGAGCTTCACGCCCTGGGACATTGACATCAACGAAGAAGCCGCTTCCGGCACCCTGATCACTTTTGAGGAAGACGAACAAATGGAACAAGCCATCGTTTCCGGCATCGCTTTCAACCGCGACGAAGCCAAAATCTCCGTGCTGGGTGTGCCCGACAAGCCGGGCATCGCCTACCAGATCCTGGGCGCCGTGGCCGATGCCAACATTGAAGTCGACGTGATCATCCAGAACCTGAGCAAAGACGGCAAGACCGACTTCAGCTTCACCGTGCACCGCAACGACTACGCTCGCACTGTGGACCTGCTCAAAGACAAAGTACTTCCAGTTCTGGGCGCCTCTGAAATCGTGGGCGACACCAAGATCTGCAAGGTCTCGATCGTCGGCATCGGCATGCGCAGCCATGTGGGTGTGGCGAGCAAGATGTTCCGCTCGCTCAGTGAAGAGGGCATCAACATCCAGATGATTTCCACCTCAGAGATCAAGACCTCGGTCGTGATCGACGAAAAATACATGGAACTCGCCGTGCGCGCACTGCACAAGGCCTTCGACCTCGATCAGGCCTGAGCTATAATCGATCCACTTTGGAAACGTGACCGAGTGGCCGAAGGTGCTCCCCTGCTAAGGGAGTATGGGGTGTAGAGCCTCATCGAGGGTTCGAATCCCTCCGTTTCCGCCAGAACAAAGCCCGTGAGATTTGTCTCACGGGCTTTTGTTTTTGGCCTTTCCCCGAGCTTGAACGCTCATGCCGACTCACCCAGTCGCCCGTCGCGAAAGTCGGCCAGGGCCTGGTAGATCTCTTCCTTGGTGTTCATGACGAACGGGCCGTATTGCACGATGGGCTCCCTGAGCGGCTGGCCCGCCACCAAGATCAGTTTGGCGTCGGCACTGGCTTCGATCACCACGCCATCGGCTTGTGGCGTGTTGGCCAAAATCGCCATGCGCTGCACCGGTACGGCCTGGCCGGAGATGGCGACTTCTCCCCGGTACACATACACGAATGCGTTGTGCCCGGCGGGCAGCGTTTGCTCAAAGCGTGTGTCCTGGGGCAGATGCACGTCCAGGTAAATCGGCTGGGTGATGTCGCGGGTCACGGCACCTTGCACGCCGTGGCTGGCCCCGGCAATCACCGTGACTGCCACGCCCAGCGGCGTCTTGAACTGCGGCAGCTGGTCGTTTTGAAAATCGCGGTACCAGGGGGCCTGCATCTTCTGGGAGCTGTGCAGGTTCAGCCAGAGCTGAAAGCCCTCCATCACACCTTCTTCCTGTTGCGGAATTTCGGAATGGATCACGCCCTTGCCTGCGGTCATCCATTGCACACCGCCGTTTTGCAGCAGGCCTTCGTGGCCGGCGCTGTCGCGGTGCAGCATGCGCCCGGCGATCATGTAGGTCACGGTTTCAAAGCCCCGGTGCGGGTGGTCCGGAAAACCGGCGATGTAGTCGTCGGCCTTGTCGCTGCCAAAGGCGTCGAGCATCAAGAATGGATCGAGCCGATGCTGCAGGTTTTGCGTGAGCACGCGCTTTAGCTTGACGCCTGCACCATCCGAAGTGTCCTGGCCTGCGACCAGGCGCTCGATGGTGCGCGAGAGCGCGACCGGCTGGTGGGTGGGGTTCATGCTGGACTCCTTTGGGGCATGGGGTGTTCTGGGGCAACAGGTTGATTGTGAGCGTTGTTCGGTGCACCGGCTCGCCGTTCAGCGCAGGTGGGGCATCGCACGGATTTTCGGACCAATGAAATCGAGAAAGCTCTGAGCGGCGGGAGAAAGTGATCGGCCTCTGCGGGTGAACACCTCGAAACTGCGGCGCACCTCGGGGCTGCCCAAGGGGCGCATCTTCAGGCCATAAAGCTCAACCAGTGCCGCTGCGTAGGGGATGCACAGGGCCACGCCCAGCCCGGCCTTGACCATGGACAGGGCTGTGGCCATGTAGGCCACTTCGGTGCTGGGGGCAAAGGCCAGTTCGGGGTCGGCCTTGCGCAAATCCTGGATCAGCAGTTCGGTGAACTGCCCCTGCAGCGTGATGACCGGGTAGGGGGCCAGCTGTGACCAGCGCAGGCGTGCGTGTCTGGCCAGCGGGTGGTCCTGCGGAAACACCGCCATGAACGGGCCGTCAAACAGATGGGTGGAGGCGATGTCCGAATTGGGCTCGCGCTCGGGGCCGATGCCCAGCTCCACCTCGCCCGAGAAGACGCGCGCCATGACGTCCTGCACCGGTGTGTCCACCAGTTTGACGCGGCTGGCCGGGTGTTGCGTCTGGTAATCGGCGATGAGTTCGGGCAGCAGGGTCGACGCCAGCAGCTGGGATGCGGCCAGCCGAACCACGCCGGACTGCATGGCTTGCGGATCGATGGCGCGTTGCAGCACATCGTCCAGGTCATGCACGGCGGCTTCCAGCATGGGGTAGAGCCGTTCACCCGTGGCCGTCAGGTGCACGCGCCGGGTGCTGCGGTCCACCAGCCGGGTGCCCAGCGTCTGCTCGAGCTCCTTGATCAGGCCGCTGAGCGCCGACTGGGTGATGTAGAGGCTCTCGGCGGCCAGCGTGAAGCTGCCGGTGCGCGCCAGCGCCAGAAAGGCCCGCAACTGCCGCAAGGTGAAATTCATTTGAATATCCGATAAATCTATAAGAAAAAACTGTTTGAATAATATATTGAAGCAGGCTCCAATGGCGGTGTTTGACCCATTCCAACCGGAGAAAAGACATGCTCGTTCAAAAAGTTCACCACGTCGCTTACCGCTGCAAGGACGCCAAGGAAACCGTCCTGTGGTACGAAAAGCACCTGGGCATGAAGTTCGTGCTGGCGATTGCCGAAAACGAGGTGCCGTCCACCAAGGCGCCGGACCCCTACATGCACATCTTCATGGACGCGGGCGATGGCAACATCCTGGCGTTTTTTGAGCTGCCCAACCAGAAACCCATGGGCCGCGACGAGAACACCCCGAGTTGGGTGCAGCACCTGGCGCTCAAGGTGGCCTCTTACGACGATCTGGTCAACACCAAGGCCAAGCTCGAAGCCGCTGGTATCGAAGTGGTGGGCCCGACCGATCACACCATCTTCAAGTCGATCTATTTCTTCGACCCTAACGGTCACCGCCTGGAACTGGCCTGGGACTGCGGCACGCCCAAGATGATGCAAAAGCTCGACGAGGTGAAGTGGGACATGCTCGAAGAGTGGAGCCAGACCCGCCGCGCGCCGCGCCATGCGGCCTGGATGCACGACGGGAGCCTGTCGGCATGAGCAGGGCTGAACTCAACCACACCCACAACCCGGCTGCTCGCAGCTGGCTTGCATCTGCCAACCACAGCGGTGGCGACTTTCCGATCCACAACCTGCCGTTTTGCGCCTTCCGCGTGCAGGGCTCAGCCGAGCCGTTTCGTGGTGGCGTGGCCATTGGCGACCAGATCGTCGATCTGGCGCGCCTGAGTGGAGTCAAGTGCCTGCAAGGTCTGGCGCACGATGCGGCGCAGGCCGGCGCCCAGGCAACGCTGAACGCGCTGATGGCCATGGGGCCGGCGGCCTGGACAGCGCTGCGCCACGGCCTGTTTGATCTGCTCAAAGACGGCGCCGCCACCGCGGTACAGGACTCTGTGCGTGCCTGTCTGGTGCCGCAATCCAGGGTGGAATACGCCGTGCCGGCGCAGATCGGCGACTACACCGACTTCTACACCTCGGTGCACCACGCCACCAACATCGGCAAACAGTTCCGTCCCGACAACCCTTTGCTGCCCAACTACAAATGGGTGCCGATCGGCTACCACGGCCGTGCGTCCAGCATCGGCATTTCCGGTCAGGCCTTCGCGCGCCCGAAAGGCCAGATCAAGGCCCCGGATGCCGAGGCGCCGGTGCTGGCGCCCAGCAAAAGTCTGGACATTGAACTGGAGCTGGGCGTGTTCATCGGGCACGGCAATGCGCAGGGCGAACCGATCGGGATCAACGATGCGGAAAACCATGTGTTTGGCATCTGCCTGCTCAACGACTGGTCCGCGCGTGACATTCAGGGCTGGGAATACCAGCCCCTGGGCCCTTTTTTGTCGAAGAACTTTGCGTCCACCATTTCCCCATGGATCGTGACGATGGAGGCGCTGGCGCCGTACCGCGTGCCCTTTGTCCGGGCCGAAGGCGATCCCCAGCCCCTGCCATATCTGGACAGCGAAGCCAACCGCGCCGGCGGCTCGCTGGACATCCAGCTGCAGGTGGGTCTGCTGACGGACAAGATGCGCGCAGCCGGTCAGCCTGACGCCCAGATCTGCCGCACCAGCTACCGCCACGCCTACTGGACCGTGGCGCAGATGGTGACGCACCACACCATCAACGGCTGCAACCTGCAGCCCGGTGACATGTTTGGCAGCGGCACCCTGTCCGGCCCCACACTCGATCAGGCCGGGGCGCTGATCGAGCTCACGCAGGGCGGCAAGAACCCGATCGCGTTGCCCGGCGGTGAGAGCCGCACCTTCCTGGAAGACGGCGACGCCGTGGTGCTGCGTGGCTGGTGCGAAAAAGCCGGCGCCGCGCGCATCGGCTTTGGCGAATGCTGGGGCACCGTGCTGCCGGCACGGCCCTGAGGGCTGGAGTTCCGCGGCGCCTGGCGTTCAGGCAAGCGTCAGCAGCGGGATGTCCCTGGCCTCGGCCAGGGCGTCCAGTTCCTTGCGGGTTTTGCCCGCCACAAAGGCCGCAATGGCTTTGTGCACCGCTGGCCTGAACAGGTCCTTGACCGGGTCCGCAATCTTCACGCCCGCGGCTTCACACAGGCGTTGGGCAAAGTGAGCCTCCAGCGCGGCCAGGGCCACGCGGCCATTCTTGCAGGGGTAGATGCGGTAGCCCGCGTGTGCGCCGCCCACAGCGCCTTTGGGCGTGGTCATCTGCCACTGGCGCGGCAGGGCCAGCCAGGCGGCCGCCGTGCTCAGCGCCACTTCGTGCAGCGTTCCTTTGCCGGTGGTCTTTTGCACCAGGGTGGCCTGCAGCGCGGCTTCACTGGCCATGAGGGCGCCACCCATGTCGGCAAACAGGCTGACGGGCAGATCGATGCCGGGCACGAGTCCCACTTCGGCCTGGTACGTCAGGTCGTGGCCCGGGATCTCGGCCAGCGGACCGGGTGCACCCACCACCTGGATCAGGCTCAGTGCGGGGTACTGTTTGTGCAGCGCCCTCCAGCCCAGTCCCAGCTTGATCAGCGCCGAGGGACGGAATGAGGTCAGCAGGATGTCTGTCTGGGCCAGCAGTTTGTACAGGCCCGCCTGGCCCCTGGCATCTTTGAGGTCCAGCGCGATTTCCTTCACGCCCGCATGCAGCTGCGCATAACCATCAGGCGTGTAGTGCCGCATCGGATCGCCGGCAGGCGGATTGACCTTGGTGCAGCGCGCGCCCATGTCGGCCAGACGGCGCAGGGCGGCGGGGCCGGGCAGGTTGAGGGCAAGGCTGACGATGCGCGTGCCGCGCAGGGGTTGGAAGCTGGCCATGGTTAGGGATGCTTTGGTTTTCAATGCCCAAATTATGAAGGGCCGCAGGGTTTGCACCTTGCGGCCCTTGTCAAGGGAGATTCAGACGGCTTCAGCGGTCACCGAAATCCAGCGGCAGGCCGACGTAGTTCTCGGCAATCGTGCGGGAGCCCGATTCGCTGTTGATCAGGTAGTCGAGTTCGGCTTCCTGGAACTTCTGCGCGATTTCGCCCTCGCCCGGGAAACGATGCATGAGTTGGGTGAACCACCACGAGAAGCGCTCGGCGCGCCAGATGCGGCGCAGGCAGCGCTCGGAGTAGCTATCGATGCCGGCTTCGGAATTTTCCTTGTAGTACTCGATGAAGGCGGTCGAGAGGTACTTCACGTCGGTGGCGGCGAGGTTCAGGCCCTTGGCGCCGGTGGGTGGCACGATGTGGCCAGCGTCACCGGCCAGGAACATGCGGCCAAAGCGCATGGGCTCGGTCACAAAGCTGCGCAGCGGGGCAATGCTTTTTTCGATACTGGGGCCAGTCACCAGGTTGGCTCGGGCTTCGGGGTCGAGGCGGTTGCGCAGCTCGTCCCAGAAGGCTTCGTCGCTCCAGTCTTCGATCTTGTCGGTCAGCGGCACCTGCAGGTAGTAACGGCTGCGGGTCATGCTGCGCTGCGAGCACAGGGCAAAGCCGCGCGGGCTGTTTGCGTAAATCAGTTCGTGGTGCACCGGCGGCGTGTCCGAGAGCAGGCCCAGCCAGCCAAAGGGGTAGACCTTCTCGTATTCGCGGATCTTGTCCTTGGGGGCGCTGGCGCGGCACACGCCATGGAAGCCGTCACAACCCGCGATGAAGTCGCATTCTATGGTGTGCGTCACACCGTCCTTTTCGTAGGTCACGCGCGGCTTGGCGGTCTCGAAGTCGTGCACCTGCACATTGTTGGCTTCGTACACGGTGGGCAGACCGAGCGACTGGCGGGCGTCCATCAGGTCGCGCGTCACTTCGGTCTGGCCGTAGACCATCACGTTCTTGCCGCCGGTGAGTTTGTTCATGTCGATGCGGTGGCGCTCGCCCTTGAACAGCAAGTCAAAGCCGCCATGGATCAGGCCTTCTGCGTGCATGCGCTGGCCGACACCGGCTTCATCCAGCAGGTCGATGCAGACCTGTTCGAGCACACCGGCGCGGATGCGCGAGAGCACATACTCGCCGGTCTGGCGTTCGAGGATGATGGCGTCAACGCCGGCCTTGTAAAGCAGCTGGCCGAGCAGCAGGCCAGACGGCCCGGCGCCGATGATGGCCACCTGGGTGCGGGTCGCTTTGGTCATGGAATGTCTCCTGGCAAGGTATGAAAACGATGGGGGTGAGCTTAGGCAAAGCTCGCCAGCAGCGCAGCGGCCTCTTGCACCTAATGTGCGATGAATGGCTTGTTTGTGCGATGATCGCGCAAATTGATGGAGATCAACCGGTTCATGACGATTGCCAAAGCGGACTACATCGAAGGCCTGGCCAAGGGGCTGGCCGTGCTCGAAGCCTTTGACACCGAGCGCCAGCGCCTGAACGCCACGCTGGCCGCGCAGCGCACCGGCATCACTCGGGCGGCGGCGCGCCGGCACCTGCTGACGCTGGCAGAACTGGGCTATCTGGAAACCGACGGCAGCCATTACTGGCTGTCGGCGCGGGTGCTGCGCTTTGCGGGCAGCTACATGGCCACCTCGCGCCTGCCGCGCACGCTGCAGCCCACGCTCAACCGGCTGGCGCAGCAGACGCAGGCCTCTTTTTCAGCGGTGGTGCTGGACGGCGGGGAGGGCGTGATCGTGGCGCGCAGCGCTGGCACTGCCGAGCCGGTGCGGCATCTGGCTTACGGCCTGCACCTGGGGGCACGCTTGCCGGCCCATGCCACCTCCACGGGCCGGGTGCTGCTGGCCAGCCTGTCCACGGCCGATTTCAAGGCCTGGCTTCAGGGCCGCGAGTTGCCGCGCATCACGCCACAAACCGAGGTCAGCCCCAAGGCTTTCAAGGCGCTCATCGAGCAGGTGCGTCAGGATGACTGGTGCCTGGCGCGGGATGCGCACGAACTCGGCATCCACGCGCTGGCGGTGCCGCTGCGCAACATGGAAGGCCGCACGCTCGCGGCCCTCAATGTGGTGGGCACGGCGGAGCAGTTCAGCGATGCGGCGGTGCAGCGCAAGTGGCTGCCATTGCTGCTGGAGGCCGCCCGGGAGCTGCGGCCGCTGCTTTAAACCCCGAGGTGCTGCTCCAGCACGCCCGGGTCGGCGTGCAGGGCTTCTGAAGTGCCTTCGAACACCACCTCGCCCTTGACCAGGATGACGTTGCGGTCGGTGATCTGGGTCACATGCTTCCAGTTCTTGTCCACGATGATCGAGCTGATGCCGCTGTCCTTGATGACGCTGCAGATGCGCCAGATCTCCCGCGCGATCAGGGGCGCCAGGCCTTCGGTGGCTTCGTCGAGGATCAGCACATCGGGGTTGGTCATGAGTGCACGGCCGATGGTGAGCATCTGTTGCTCGCCGCCCGAGAGCTGCTGGCCACCGTGGTTCAGGCGTTCCTGCAGGCGCGGGAAGGTCTCGAGCACGCGCTCATAGGTCCAGTCGCGTTGGCCGCGGGTGCCGGCTCGGGCAGCCATCTTCAGGTTCTCGACCACGCTCAGGTTGCCGAAGATGCCCCGGCCTTCGGGCACGTAGGCGATGCCCATCTGCGCCACTTCGAAGGTAGGGCGGCCGTTCATCGCTTGGCCCTTGATGTTCACGGTGCCCTTGCGCGGTGGCACGATGCCCATGATGGATTTGAGCAGTGTGCTCTTGCCCATGCCGTTGCGGCCCATCAGGCCAATCGTTTCGCTGTAACCGACGGTGAAGTCGATGCCGCGCAGGATGTGGCTCGCGCCGTAGTAGGTGTGGATGCCGTGGGCGTGGATCAGGGTGTCGCTCACTTCAATGCTCTCCCAGGTAGGCGGCCTGCACATTGCGATCGGCACGCACGGTGGCGGGCGTGTCGCTGGCGATCACCTGGCCGTTGACCATCACCGTCAGGTGGTCGGCCAGCGCAAAAATGGCGTCGATGTCGTGTTCGACCAGCATCATGGCGTGGTCTTTTTTCAGGCGCAGCAGCAGCTCGACCATGCGCTCTGCTTCGGCCACACCCATGCCGGCCAGGGGCTCGTCGAGCAGCAACACCACCGGTTCGGTGGCCAGCGTCATGGCAATTTCAAGCTGGCGCTGCTCGCCGTGGCTGGCCGCGCCCGCCACCGTGTGGCGGCGGCTTTGCAGGCCGGCCAGTTCGATGGCGCGCTCGGCGCGGGCATTCACTGCCACCATGCCATCGGCTTTGCCCAGCCAGCCCAGCGGATTGAACGGGTTGGGCTGCACACGCGACTGGGCTGCCAGGCGCACGTTGTCCCACACGGTGAAGGTGCGGAAGATGTTGGTCTTCTGGTAACTGCGGCCCAGACGGTGGCGCGAGATTTTCTCGGGCGTCCAGCCCGTGATGTCGTGACCATCCAGGGTGATGGTGCCGCTGGTGGGTGGCAGATCGCCCGAGAGCAGGTTGGTCAGGGTGGACTTGCCTGCGCCGTTGGGGCCGATCACCGCGTGCAGCTTGCCGTGCCAGAGGTCAAGTGACACGTCGTTGACGGCAGCCAGACCACCAAAGCGCTTGGTCAGGCCGCGCGCGGACATCAGGACGTTGGCATCACGCATCGCCGCTCTCCTTTTTGGCGAAGGCGCGGGCCAGCAGACCCAGAATGCCTTTGGGCGCGAAGATGACCAGACCCACGATGAACAGGCCCATCCACATCTGCCAGTGCTTGCCGGTGTTGAAGTTACCAATCGGCGGCAGGTCCTTGAACAGGTGCAGCAGATACTCGAAGGAGAAGGCGCCGATGATGGCTCCGGCAAAGTTGCCCATGCCGCCCAGGATCACCATCATGATGGCGTGCGCGCTCAGGTGAAAGCCCATCAGTTCGGGGTTCACAAAACCAGTTTGTGCGGCCCACAAAAAGCCCGCCAGACCCGCCAGCGCGCCGGCCAGCGTGAAAGCTGCCAGCTTGTGGCTGAAAGTGCCAAAGCCCAGGGCGCGCATGCGGTGTTCGTTCACGCGGATGCCTGCCAGCGAACGGCCAAACGGGCTCCACAGCACACGGCGCAGGAACAGGTAGACAGCGACCAGGCAGCCCAGCGTGAAGAAATAGAACACGCGCTTGTTTTCCAGATCGAAGAGCACGGCGTCAGGGCGGAAGTTCAGGAACAGGCCATCCGAGCCGCCCAGCGCCTTGTTGTCGAAGAAGAGGTAGAACACCATCTGCGCAAAGGCCATGGTGACCATGATGAAGTAAATGCCGTGCGTGCGCACCACCAGAAAGCCGATGACGAGTGCGGCCAGGGCCGAGCCGCCCACGGCGATGGGCAGGCTGGTGTAGAGGCTGATGGGTTCGTTGGCGGGCGTGACGAACGCCAGCACGTAACCGGCAATGCCGAAGTAGGCCGCATGGCCCAGCGAGACGAGGCCGGTCACGCCCTGCAGCAGGTCCAGGCTCATGGCAAAGATGGCCAGGATCATCATGCGGTTGACCATGGAGAGGTAGAAGTCCGAGCCAACAAAGGGAAAGGCCGCCAAAGCCAGCAGGCCCAGCACCAGCAGCAGCTGGACGCTGCGGGGCAAGGTTTCAATGTGAATCTGTGGAGCGCTCATTTTGTTCTCACTGCTTGAAAAGGCCTTCGGGCTTGTAGAGCAGCACCGCAGCCATGAGCACGTACACGAGCATGCCGGACACCTGGGGCAGCAGCACCTTGCCGAAGGTGTCCACCAGACCCACCAGCAAGGCCGAAATGAGGGCGCCGCGCACCGAGCCGATGCCGCCGATCACCACCACCACAAAGCACATGATCAGCACCTGGCCACCCATGTTGGGGTAGACGCTGGAAATGGGGGCCGCGATCATGCCTGCGATCGAAGCCAGACCCACGCCGAGTGCAAAGACCACCGCGTGGATCAGCTTGATGTTCACGCCCAGCGCTTCGGTCATCTCGTGGTTGAAAGCACCGGCGCGGATCTTCATGCCCAGACGGGTTTTGGAAATCAGCAGGTACAGACCGAGTGCCAGCAGCAGGCAGATGCCCGACATGAACAGGCGGTACACCGGGTACGACAGCGTGTCGGTCAGCGGGATGGAGGCCGACAGCACTTCGGGCACGGGCAGGCCATGCACATCGTCGCCCCAGAGCATGGAGCGCAGTTCCTCAAACACATAGATCAGGCCGAAGGTCAGCAGCACCTGGTCGAGGTGGTCGCGGTGGTAGAAGTGCCGGAACAGCACTTTCTCCAGCAGCAGGCCGAAGCCCACCGACAGCGCGGTGCCCACGATGATGGCCAGCGTGAAGCTGCCCAGCATGCCTGCCAGCGACCAGGCCAGATAGGCCCCCAGCATGTAGAAACTGCCGTGTGCCAGATTGACCACGCCCATGATGCCGAAGATCAGCGTGAGGCCCGCGGCCAGCATGAACAGCAGCAATCCGTACTGGACGCTGTTGAGCAGCTGGATGAGGAAGTTGATGAAGTCCATCAGGTGCAGCGAGAGAAGTGGGGATCGGTTGTGAAAACGGCGGAACTGGTCCGCCGTTTGGAAGGGGGCAAGGCCTGCAACCCGCAAGTTGCAGGCAAAGGGCTCACAAGCGGCAGCCGGCGCCCGAATCGGCCAAGGCTTTGGCGGCAACGCCAATGACCTTGTTTTCCTTGCCGACCACCTGACGCAGGTAGATGTCCTGCACCGGGTTGTGGGCCTTGCTCATGGACCACTTGCCGCGCGGGCTGTCGATGGTGGCGCCTTCCATGGCCTTGTACAGCGCGGCCTTGTTGGACAGGTCACCCTTGACCGCGTTGGCGCCCTGCACCAGCAGCAGACCGGTGTCGTAGCCCTGCACGGCGTACACGTCGGGTTGCATCTTGAATGTCTTGGCGTAGTTCAGTCGGAATTCCTGGTTGCGCTTGGTCTCGATGCCGTCACCATAGTGCAGGGTGGACAGCACGCCTTCGGCGGCAGGGCCAGCTGCGTCGATCGTGCCTTCGGTCAGGAAGCCCGAGCCGTACAGCGGGATCTTGTCTTTGAGGCCCGCAGCCGCGTAGTCCTTCATGAACTTGGCGGCGCCACCGCCCGCAAAGAAGCAGGCCACGGCATCGGGCTTGAGCGCTGCGATTTCGGTCAGCAGCGCCTGGAACTCCACGTTGGGAAAGGGCAGGCCCAGCTCTTTGACAATGGTGCCGCCGGCCTTGGTGTAGCTTTCCTTGAAGCCTTCATAGGCTTCGTCACCCGCCGCGTATTTCCAGGTGATCCAGACGGCTTTCTTGTGGCCGCGCTTGACCATGGCTTCGCCCAGTGCCGTGGTGGGCTGGCTGTTGGTGAAGCTGGTGCGGAAGACGTTGGGGGCGCACTGGGCGCGGGTGGCGATGTGCACGCCCGCATTGGGAATCAGGTTGAGCACGCCCGACTCGCGGGCCACGCGGTGGATGCCCATCTGGACACCCGAGTGCACCGTGCCGATCAGCACATCGACCTTGTCGCGTTGCACCAGCTTGTTGGCGTTTTCAATCGCCTTGGACGGCTCGGACTCGTCGTCTACCTTGAACCACTCGATCTCGCGGCCGCCGAGCTTGCCGCCCTGTTCGTTGATGGCCATGCGCACACCGTTTTCAATGGCCACGCCCAGCTGGGCAAAAGTGCCTGTGTAGGGCAGCATGAAACCCACGCGGATCTTGCCGCTTTGGGCCAGCACATGCTGGGGCACAAGCAGGCCGGAGGCGGCGGTGCCCATCAGGGCAGCGCTCTGGGCCAGGATCTGGCGGCGATTCATCGAGGTGTGCAAGGCAGTCTCCTTCAGTTGTCTGTGTGTATATCCGGGCTTCGGATGGCTCAGCATACCGAAGCAGGAACAACGATTGATGCATTATGTTGCACGTCTGACTGGTGATGAACTCAGGTTATTCCCTGATATTGGGTCTTTTCATGCAAAAAAACGCATGTCCAAGGGGTGCTGGAACACAGATTCTCGGAGGCCTATCGCCAGGTATATGGCGTGGCCAAGGGCGGATTTTGACAATGGCAGGTTGTGCTGTGCGGTCCAAGATGGCTTGCAACGGCGCTGACGCTCAGATCCTCCATTTCCAACCCGACAGGAGTACCCCCATGATCCACACCGATCTACTCAATGCATCGCAAAAAGCCCAGGTGAGCCAATGGTTCGAACTGGTCGACAAAAGCATGGACGAAGCTGAAAAGCTGTTTCAGCTCAATTTCAGCACCTGCCGTGACACGCTGCAGGAGATGGCCCAATGCTGTCAAAGTGCCTGCGATGTGCGTGACATCCACAGCGCATTGAGTTGGCAGACGGCCGCGCTCAAGCCTTTGGCGGAGCACTCCGCGCAATACGGCGCACGCCTGATGGGCCTGGCCTCGGGCTCCGGACGCGAAATCAGCCGCTCGTTTGAACACCAGTGGCTGGCATTGTCGCGTCAGATGACCGGCTGGATGGGCGAATTGTCCAAGTCGGGCGAGCCGGTGCCGGAAAGTGCCTTTGGTTACCTGCGCAGCAGCATGAAGGCGTTTGACAACGTCTGGGAGTCTGCTCGCCAGAACCTGGAGCAGTCGCAACAGTCTGTGCTGCAGCCAGCGCAGCACAAAGCTGCTGGCAAGGGGGGGGCACGCAAGGCCATGTGAGTTGCCCGAAAGCTGGCCTGTCCGGAGGGAATCGAACCCCCGACCCACAGCTTAGAAGGCTGTTGCTCTATCCAACTGAGCTACGGACAGATCAAAGACACGAAAGGCCCTGAACGGGCCTTTGATGCTGGAAATGGTCGGAGCGGCGGGATTCGAACTCGCGACCCTCTGCTCCCAAAGCAGATGCGCTACCAGGCTGCGCTACGCTCCGACTGACCGTGATTCTACCCGCGAAAGCGGACCGTCCCGTCCGGACTTAGCGTTTTTCGTACTGGCTCGCACCAAACAGGTTCTGGCGGGCTTTGTCATCCACCAGCGGTTTGCGCGCATCGGCCAGCACCTGCACTGCCTTTTGTACGGCCCGACGTGCCGCGATCTTGTCGAACCAGGCCTTGAGATGCGGGTAGTCGGCCCAGTCGATGCCCTGGTTTTGCCAGCTGCGCAGCCAGGGGAAGATGGCCATGTCGGCAATCGAATAACTTTTGCCGCCTATCCATGGGCTGCTCTGCAGGCGTTTGTCCATCACGCCATACAGGCGTTTGGCCTCATTGGTGTAGCGGTTGATGCCGTATTCGATTTTCTCGGGAGCGTAGATCCGAAAGTGGTGGGCCTGACCGAGCATCGGGCCGACCCCGCCCATCTGGAACATCAGCCATTGCAGCACCTCGTATTTGGCACGGTCACTTTTGGGCATGAATTTACCGGTCTTGGCGGCCAGGTAGATCAACATGGCGCCCGACTCAAAAATCGAGATGGGTTTCCCGTCCGGTCCGTCGCTGTCGACCAGAGCCGGGATCTTGTTGTTGGGGCTGATTTTCAGGAACTCGGGCTTGAACTGGTCGCCTGTGCCGATGTTGACCGGGTGCACGCGGTAGGGCAGTTTGCACTCCTCGAGCATGATGTGGATCTTGTGGCCGTTCGGTGTAGGCCATGTATAGAGGTTGATCATGGGGGCTCCTGTGCTTGAGGGGGCGATCATCGCAAAAACGGCCTGCCCACATTTTCTGCAGGCAGGCCGCTGGCTGAAGACCGGAAGGCAGATCAGCTGCCGCGGGTCACGGGCATGTCCACTTCGCCAGGAATGGCCATGTGGCGCGCGTATTCCAGCTTGGCCAGCGAGTTGCGGTGCACTTCGTCCGGACCATCGGCCAGGCGCAGGGTGCGCTGGTGGGCGTAGGCATAGGCCAGCGGAAAGTCCTGCGACACGCCGCCGCCGCCGTGGGCCTGGATGGCCCAGTCGATGATCTGGCAGGCCATGTTGGGCGCCACGATCTTGATCATGGCGATCTCGGCCTTGGCGACCTTGTTGCCCACCGTGTCCATCATGTAGGCGGCTTTGAGCGTGAGCAGACGGGCCTGTTCGATCATGCAGCGGGCCTCGGCCACGCGCTCCTGCCACACCGACTGGCGGGCCACCTCACGACCAAATGCCACACGCTCGCTCAGGCGTTTGCACATCAGTTCCAGTGCGCGCTCGGCGGCGCCGATCGAGCGCATGCAGTGGTGGATGCGGCCCGGGCCAAGTCGGCCCTGGGCGATCTCGAAGCCACGGCCTTCGCCCAGCAGGATGTTGCCTGCCGGCACGCGCACGTTCTCGAGCAACACTTCCATGTGGCCGTGCGGTGCGTCGTCGTAGCCGAACACGCTCAGGGCGCGCAGCACCTTGATGCCCGGGGTGTTGGCTGGCACCACGATCATCGATTGCTGCGAATGGCGGGGCGCATCGGGGTTGGTCTTGCCCATCACGATGTACACGGCGCAGCGCGGATCGCCCGCACCGGAGGACCACCACTTGCGGCCGTTGAGCACGTATTCATCACCCTCGCGCCGGATCTCGCACTCGATGTTGGTCGCATCCGACGAAGCCACGGCAGGCTCGGTCATCAGGAAGGCCGAGCGGATTTCGCCACGCAGCAAGGGTTCGAGCCACTGGTCCTTGAGGGCTTCGCTGGCGTAGCGCTCCAGGGTTTCCATGTTGCCGGTGTCCGGTGCCGAGCAGTTGAAGATTTCGGCGGCGAAGGGCACGCGGCCCATGATTTCGCACAGCGGCGCGTATTCGAGGTTGGACAGGCCTTCTGGCGCGCGATGGGACTTGGGCAGGAACAGGTTCCACAGGCCGGCTTTACGGGCCAGGGGCTTGAGTTCCTCGACGATTTTGGTCGGCACCCAGGCGTTGCCCTTGGCCCGGTTCTCGGCGATTTCGTCGAAAAAGCGCTGCTCGTTGGGGTAGATGTGCTCTTGCATGAAGGCCAGCAGGCGGGCCTGCATGTCCTTGACCTTTGGGGTGTATTCAAAATCCATGGGCGTCTCTCCTGGTTGGTGGGAATTTCAGTGTTTCTGGGCAAATTGCCAGGCCAGTTCGGCCATCGGTCGGGCACCGGCACCCGAGGTGCGTGCCTGCTCGCTGGATGCCGTACCGTCTTCCACCCGCTTGGCAATGCCTTGCAGGATGGCGGCGATGCGGAACATGTTGTAGGCCAGGTAAAAGTTCCAGTCCTTGGCCAGCGCTTCGGGCGTGGTGAAACCCGTGCGCTCGCAATAGCGGCGGATGTATTCCTGCTCCGACGGGATGCCCAGAGCGGCCAGGTCCAGTCCACCGATGCCGCGGAAGGTGCCGGGTGTGATGTGCCAGGCCATGCAGTGGTAGCTGAAGTCGGCCAGCGGGTGGCCCAGGGTGGACAGTTCCCAGTCCAGCACGGCCAGCACGCGCGGCTCGGTGGGGTGGAACATCAGGTTGTCGAGCCGGTAGTCGCCGTGCACGATGCTCACGAGCGAATCGTCCTTGGCGCTGTCGGGGATGTTCTTGGGCAGCCACTCCATCAGCTTGTCCATCTCGGGAATGGGCTGGGTGATGGAGGCCACGTACTGCTTGCTCCAGCGGCTGACCTGGCGTTCGATGTAATTGCCGGGCTTGCCGTAACTGGCGAGGCCACGCTCGGCAAATTGGACCTTGTGCAGCGCCGCCATGACGCGGTTCATCTCGTTATAGATGTCGCCGCGTTGCGCCGGTGTCATGCCAGGCAGGGATTGATCCCAGAGCACGCGGCCCTGCACGAATTCCATGACGTAGAAAGCGCGGCCGATGACCGATTCGTCATCGCACAGCACATGCATTTTGGCCACCGGCACATCGGTGCCCGCCAGCCCGCTCATCACGGCAAATTCACGCTCGATGGCATGGGCCGAGGGCAGCAGTTTGGCGACCGGGCCGGGTTTGGCCCGCATCACGTACTGCTGCGTGGGCGTGATGAGTTTGTACGTGGGGTTCGATTGCCCGCCCTTGAACATTTCCACACTCAGGTGACCGGCAAAGCCGCTCAGGTGGCGGGTGAGCCAGGCTTCGAGTGCCGGCACGTCGAAAGCGTGGGTGCCCGAAACCGGGCGGGTCCCCACGAAATGATCAAATCCACTCATGGGAACCTCGGGTGGCAGGGCTGGGCCTGCCTGAAAGAAGGATCAGTGATCCGAGTTGACGATGGCCATCAGCCCTTCGCGGTCGAGCACCACCAGACCGCCCGGTTCGATGCGGATGATCTGTTCGCGCTCCATCTGCTTGAGTTCCTGATTGACCCGCTGGCGCGATGCGCCCAGCAACTGGGCCAGCTCTTCCTGGGCCAGTTGCAGGCTGATGCGAACCGCTCTGGCGTCCGACAGGCTGGGTGTGCCGTAGCTGCGCACCAGGTGGTTGAGCTGTTTGGCCAGTCGGGCGCGCAGGGGCAGGGTGTTGAGGTCTTCCACCAGACCGTAGAGCTGACGGATGCGGCGCGATTGCAGGCGCAGCAAGGCTTCGTAGAACTCCGAATGCTGCGACAGGATTTTCTTGAAGTCGGCCTTGGCCACGTTCAGGATGGTGGCATCGCCGTGCGCGTAGCAATCGTGCGTGCGCCGATCCCCGTCGAAGATCGCCACATCGCCAAACCAGATGCCCGGCTCCACATACGTCAGCGTGATCTGCTTGCCCGACACCGAGGTTGAGCTCACCCGCACCGCGCCCTTGGCGCAGGCGATCCACACCTCGGGTGGATCCCCGCGTGCAGCGATCATGTCGCCGTCTCTGTAGCGTTTGACGTAAGCGCATCGAAGAATGTCGTGCCGAAGCGATGGTGAAAGTGAAGAAAACCAGCGACCGTTGTTGATCGCCTCTCGTTCTTCCATTGTCAGAATGGGTTCGTCCATGGTCTG
>JACCDU010739561.1_pt1 | contig 17411 bp, 20 predicted proteins | sample 7446081 | NCBI WGS metagenome assembly JACCDU01 (sample SAMN15323447, study PRJNA562643) | freshwater metagenome | isolation source: river surface water | place: USA:Blue River Watershed | collected 2017-08-17
CAAGCTTCACAAGATTGAACGTTAAGTTTTAGGAATGCTTTATCGTACTTACATTCAAGTAAGCATGTTCTATACCAAGATTTCTCAAACCAGAACTTATCTTCAGGACATATACTGATTTTAGCAGTATATAATCCGTCAGGAAGTGTAGTTAACAAATCTAAATCATTAACATTAGTAATTTTTAGGGAATTGCTGTTAAGAACAGTTACAGCATTTTTGTAGTAATCTAATTGTACAGGATCTTCATCAAAAGGTGTAATTACCTGTAAAGTAGCATTTGCAATAGTTTGATTAGAGCTATAAAATGAAGTATCGTAAAGACCTAAAGTTTTACAATCGTTAGTTTCTAATATATCAAAGCTTAATCTTGTTGACTTCATTTCTTAATTGTGAATCTTTTTAATCCTTTCGATTTGCAACTATCGCACACTCCGTTTTGACAACCACAGCTAAGCGGTCTTCCACAGTGTTTACATTTCATAATTTGTTTGGTTTGTTTTATTTTTTAATTAAGGACAACTAGGAAACTCTACAGTACTTGCAGTAATTGCAAATGTAAATACACCTGGTGTTAAAGTCTCAAAACTTATTGCTGGCGAACTAGGTAATAAAAAGAATATTAGAATATCATAATCTCCAGGAATATTATTAATGTCTACATTCAATAAAACGATTTTATTAGAATCATTGTAAGGAATAGGAGCACCACCATTTCCATCTACTTCAATTAGAACCCCATCTACTTGTATTAAAAGTAATCCATTACCAAGCATATTAATACTCTTATCAAGAGTTATTGTAATATCGTAATTTGTCCCATTACAAACAACTTCAACGTTTGTAATTGTTATATCGCAACAGGGTTTAAATAAAATTTCAATAGATCTGTAAAGTGTTTTACTTACAAGTCGACTGATATAATTAAGAATGTTCTTCTTAATTTGAGAATTTGTTGATACGAATGCCATTTTATTTTTTATTTTAATGTTTTTTAATTTGTTAAAGTTATTCTTTTTATTATAATATCTTTAGTATTATATTCAGCTATTAAAGTTTTAGCATCTGATAGGTATATAAAAATTTTTGTTTCTTTATTTTTATATTTATAGTTTGTATTTTCTTTAGCTGTGCACCACTCTAAATTTTCTTTATTATTATCATTCCTTATTGCATTTTTATGATTGATTTGACATTTATTTTCTGGATTTGGAATAAAAGCATTAGCAACAATCCTATGAATTAAAAAAGATTTTTGTTTCTTATTTTTTGTTAATGTTATACTAAGATACCCATCTCTGTTAATTTTTGCTTTTTTAATTTTATTGGTGCGAATAATAAGAATATCTCCTGAACTACTTACTTTATAAATATTCTCGTAACCAATAATATCTTTCCAAATTTTATCTTTTTCCATAAATAAAAAAGGGGATCGAGGTTAATACCTCAACCCCCCTTTTTTTGGTATTTTTAAAGTTAAGAATTTACTCCTCCCTTTAAGGTTGTTAATTTTAATTTAAACTTAGATTACTTCAAGAGCCAAAGGAGAGTTTGAAGCTACGAAAGCTGATACTACAGTTTCGAAAGCTGCTCCGGTTCCTGCTGCGAAGAATACTGAAAGTTCAAATGTTTGTACTTGAGAAGTTCCGAATCCACTTACAGCAGCTGCTTCAGTTGGGAATGTTTGGAATTCAAGAACATACTGATCGTATACACCTTGAAGGTCAATTCCTAATTCGTATTCAAATGCATCACGCTCAGCAGCATTCTTTCTCCAAGGTTGGTTATATTGGAAGTTAGAAGCGATAACTTGATCTGCAACCACACGTCCAATACCTTTAGGATATTCAACATTTTTAACTAGGGTTACAGGAACATCAGTTTCGCAAAGAACACTGTAATCGTTAGGATCAGGGTTTCTTGTAGAGATAGTGATGAACAAAGGTTCAAATTCGTAAGCTACTTGTTTCAAGAAACATTCTTTAGCTTTACGTTGTTCGTAGATACTTTCAAATTTCAAACCTACGTTGCAATTTTCGCCATATACAGCACCTTGAACTTCAGTCCAAACTAATCCTTTGAAAGGAGCTGGAGTTGTAAATAACCAGTCAACTAAAGTACCTTCTGTACCTTCTGCATTTATACATTTCTCAAAATTTTTATTTGTAGATTCTACAGGGAGAGTGAATTGAGTAGTACAAGTATCAGCATTGTATGCAGAGATTGTAACACTGTCACCGTAGATAGCTTGAATTTCAGCAAGCAATCCTGAAGGAGTGTTGATGCAATCGTTAGCTACAGTTAAAACAAAGTTTTTAATTGCAGCAGTACCCTCTTTGCAAGAAACCCAGTCAGTAGTTACAGTTAAAGAACCACTTGGAGTACAGATAGCTTGATTAGAAGCAAATTGTACAATACTATCGCTATCAGCAGCAGTTACAGTAGAACCAGCAGCAACATAAATTTTAACTGAACCAGTTGTTGCAGTGTAAGAAAGGAATTCTATAGCTGTTTCAGAATAATCTGCTGCAATTGCTGCAAGGAATGCAGTTCTTCCAGAAGGAGAAGCAACACTTAAATTGAAACCTGCATTGTTTCTTGTTACAATCCAAGTATCTTGAGCTTCAGTCAAAGTGTAATCAGCAGGACAACCTGAAGGACAAGTGTCACAAGCTTGAAGAACTGGAGCTGGAGTAAATTCATAAGGATCTGGGGTATCTCCAGCTGCTACAACTACTTCATAAGTAGAAAGCAAACCATCACGTTTTACACGTTTGATTGTCAAACCAGGATAAGCAGCTTGTACAGCACCCAAAGCAGCTTGATCACCAGCATCAGCAATTGTAAGATTAAGTACACAGTAATTAACTGTATCAAGACCTGAAGGTGTTTCGCAATCAACCAATTTGGTTACTTTTACATAATCAGTAATGTACTGACCACCGATAAGTTTGCGATTGTTGAATTGTGCAATTGCTGCATCAGCTACAACATTAGGATCAACTAAGTCACCGCAAGTATCAACACAATCAGATACACAAGGAAGTTGAACAGTAAATTGTTCAGTCCATACAGCGTAGTGAGTTTTAGGAGAATCACCTAATAGGTTAGCAATTGGAGCACCAGAAAGTGTTACCCAATATGTGAAAGATTTACCTTGTTTTACAGTTAGGTTTTTTGTGGTGTCTACACCATCAAAACCCATTGTAATTTGCAAGCCAGAACCTTTTTTACCATTTACTTTTTTCCAAGATTTAACAGCTGTACCTTTGATAACATCAGTCTTATAAGTATGGTTGCTTTTAGCTACACCATGAGGGAATACAGTGTCAGGTGTTCCCTGAGCAATCAAGATTGATTTTGCTGTAACTCCATTAGTAGCTTGGAAAGTTTTACCATCAAATACACCGATTTCTCCAATTCCCAAATCTACAGTAGTTCCTGATACTGGGATAGTAGGGGTAGATGCTGCAAATACGTAGCGATAACTATTTACCATTTTTTATTTATTTTTTATTTTTTGTTTAATTATTCTTGAGATCTTGTTCTATCTTTTGCGAGTTGAAGATCGTTTGGATTTTGGAAATTTCTTTCAAACTCTTCTGCTGCTAGGTTAATTATTTGATCAACGTACTGTTCAGAAAGTGGAACACTTACATTTGTTGAAGGTAATCCTTCGAGGTTTATATATCCTTCTATATCTAAATTTGGTATAACTTGGTAGTACTCTATTGTTACATCTTCTATTTCAAAATCTGTAACATACACTCTAATTGAATTATTTTGTAAGGATACAAAGCTCCATTCAAAATCAAAATCAGGTTTGTAGTTTGAGTTAGACCTTAATACGTTTTTATCTTGGTTTTTTACGTGTCCTAGATAAAGGAGTTTTTTACAGTTCTTTCTTTTTGCGTGGCAATAAGACAAAATTAACTCGTAAAAATCGTCTGCTATAGGAAACTCGTAAAAGTCTTGTTTTTTAATTCCGTTTGTTAAAGTTTCAGTTTTAACAATTTCGTATAAGGAATCTATTAATATAGAGTCTTTTACTTTAAGGTGTTTTTCAACCCACCTGTTTTTTACCTCATTAAATATAAGAACGAACCTCTCTTTGTCAACAGCGATATCTCCTTGAGTGTTTCCTTTATTTACTTTGTTTAAGAACTTTATGTAAATTAATTCTGGAGATACCATTTATATTAACCTATTGCGTTGTGTTTCTTTTTTCTACCTTCTACTTCACTTCTTAATTCTGCCATCTCCACTTCCATTCCTGCACTCATCAAATATGCAATACTATCTTGTTTTGTTTTTCGGTAGTTATTATGTCCTCTGTGATAGTATCCATCAGGACTTACTCTAATCACTCCTATATTAATTCCTTGTTGGAACATATTGTGAATTGTCAAAGTTGCATTATCAAATTCACATGCTTCGAGGAATGCTTCAAGAGTTTTTCCAGTTTTATCATTGAAAACTGCATCTTGCATTTTCATTTCAAGAACCTCTCCATCTACTTTTTGTTTATTTACTAAACCAAGTTTGAATGCAATCTCCCAAGCTCTTTGTTTATTTTTAGCTTCGTCAAACAATTTAGCCATTTCAATATTAGCTTTTCTTGTTTTCTGAATCTTACCTTTATTAAAGTTACTGGTTTCTTCTGAAGTAGTCAAGTAGAATTTAGCGTTCTTGTATTCAGGATCACTAATGTCTGCTTTACTTTTTGGAAAAGTGGGATTGCTAAAAATAACTGCTAAACTAATAGCATCTTTATAATTCTCAGCAGGTCTCAATTCATTTGTATGACCATTAACTCTAATCTTTAAATCTTGACCAACTTCAATTTCAGTAATGCACAGTTCAGATATCCATGCTTCTGATGTTGGTTTAAGATATCCTGGCATACCCATAAGAGTTTCCAGTTCTTCTCGTTTTGCAATTATTCTTTCTTGAACTTCTTTCCTTTTATCAGCAGGAAGTCTTAGAACTACAGTATCGTTTTCATCGAATCCTGTATTTGAAAACTTTTTTAATTTATCATTCCAAGTAGCAGTGACAGTTTGAGTTATTCCAGGGAATGTACCCAATCCCTTCTTTGCTAACTCTTCACTGTCTCTGCTTGGAATTGCTTCAATGCGATATACTTTTGAAAAATCAATAAAATCTGTAATCATTTGGTTTGGTTTGTTTTTGGTTTGTAATTATTTGTTAGATTATTGCAATTGCAACAATACTGAACGTCCTGGATCTCTTAACCAGATGCTTGATTGTTCTTCAAGGAAGGCAGTGTATCCATCGTACAAAGAACTTGCTACAGAACCTTTTCCAGCAGCGATAGGATAAGGAGAAGTTCTACCGTTGATATAAGTGTATTTAACACCTGGCATACCTTGATTTTTAACCAAGTAAACGTTTGCTTTATTATCAAAACCAGTTGCAAATTCTACACCTTTTGAAGGAGTGTAAGCATTTGTAGCAGTAGTTTCAGTTACATCCATAATCATGGAAGTGTAAGAGAATTTAGGTAAACCACCAACACGATCTTCATCCATTGTTCTGTTGAATTCAGAATCAAGAGCAGGGTTGTGTTCGAATGATAAGTGACCAAAACCTGACAAGAACACTTTGTTGAAACGGTATCCAGCTTCCAAGTTGTAAGCATCTTTACCTTTAACAATTCCTAAAGAGCTGTTATCAAGAACTGTTCCAATAGCGTTGGTAATTTGAACACCAGCTTCAGTACAGATACGAGTTAATTCAATCATAGCACCACGACCACATTGGAAGTGTAAGTGACGATCAACATCAGCAATATCAGGACGATTTTTGAAGATTTGTGAGAACACACCTTTGATAAGATCCAAAGAGTATTTAGGGATAGTGATCCAGTTACCATTTTTCATTTGTTGGTAAAGACCTTGAGCAACAATTTTATAGTTGTTACGTTGATCTTGAAGGATACCACCTTGACCATACATCAATTGTCTTTCAGATTGCAACATCAATTCTTTGTAAAGAAGAACTTCAATCATAGGTACGAAAGATACAGGCTTAGATTTATCTACTTTACCTTGACCATTGTTGTAACCAATTGCTACCATGAACTCAGGATTTTTAGGATCCAAGTAAGGAGCAACAGTTGCAGCAAAAGCGTTAGGATTACCCATACCAGATACGTTATCCAATTTCAAACGCTGAGCAGAACCATGAACTGTCATTTTAACAGCACGTTTGCTACCAATTTTGTGTAACAATTTAATGAAACCTGCACTTTGGTTAACACCAGGTGCTTCTTCATCGAATTTTCCAATGGAGCTACCTACAGAGAACAATTGAGTTCCAGGTTTCAACCATTTTTTAGAAACATATTCGTTACGATCGTTAGTGATAAGTTTCAATTTGTAAACAAAACCATCAGCGATACGATTACCAACTTCTACAACGATGAAGTTTTGTCCATCACGAAGGTCAGCAGTAACAATTTGATTAATATTAAAGATAGGATCAAGGTTACCATCACCAATCAAAAGTTCAAATGTTTGACCATCAATACCAGGTTTTGCATTATCTCCGGTAAGATCTTCACGAATTGTTGGCATTTCAAGGGTGTAAGGTACATCGAACGTAAATTCGCCATCATCACCGTTTACAAATAAAGTATTTTTAGCCAACTCTGTCATTTTCAACAAAGGTGTGTTAACCAATTGGAATTGGTTAAACAATGTAAGAATACCAAGGTGTTGACGATTAACGCCTTCTCCACCAGCAAGTAAGTTTAATAGCTTATTTTCATCAGCAAAGTTACCTGCCATGCGATAGTCCATTTTCTCAAGGACTATATTATTACCAAAATTTTTAAATGTTCCTAATGCCATTTTATTGTTTATTTATTTTTATTTAAATTTAAATGCTGGAGGACTACCTGTAGCTCTTTGTTTAACTGGTTCTTTAGACGTTGCTCCTTCTAAAGGATTTGAACCTTTCTTGAGGAAGTTAAAGGTTGATTTTGCGGTTTGTTTTTCAGCTACTTTTTTACTTTCAAAAGCATCAATGTTCTTTACAAATTTTAAGAACTTTTGATATTTTCTAGGATCTTGGTTGATTTCATTCATTCTTACCATGAATTCAGAGTATTTATTTCCCTGATTGTCTTGGAATTTGTATTCGTAAATGAACTTATCAAGTTCCTTTTTTTCTCTATCAGCAAGATCTGCATCTTTGTAGATTTCGTTTCTTACTGCTTTATTGAATGCTTCAGCTCTTAGTTTTCTATCTTGGTTGATAGCTTCTTGTTCGCTGAGCATTTCTTCTCTTTCAGCTTCGATTGCTTCAACAAGTTTGTTTTTGCAATCTTCGGCTTCTTCTTTGAAATCAGATTCTCCTGAATCCTTGAGGCGCTCAATATGTTTTTTTATTTTTGTGTCAGACCAATCTAACGATCTGTAATATTCTTTGATTGCTTTTTCTTGACCTGACTCGTCAGAAATATCAAGGGAAGATACTTCAAGCTGTTGGGTATAATTAGCAACAAAATCATCAACTGTTCCACCTGTTTTTAAGTAATCAATTAATTGGTTGGCTGCATCTCCAAACTGAGATCTTTCTTCTGTCAAGTATTCTCTTACAGTGTTATCTGCTTGAGCTTTCCAAAGAGCTTGGAAAGTTTCTTCACTATACTCTATATCTTCTCTTCCTTCAAAATCTTTCCAGATTCCTGTTTCAACAAAGTAGTCTGCAAAAGCTTTATAATCTACTTTTTCTGAAGAAAGGTTTTCTTTTTCTTCTTCATCTTCTCCTTCAGAAGACTTATCATTTTTACCAAAGAGATTAAAAGGATCGTTGCTATTATCATTTTCTTCTTCTTCCGATTCTTCTTCATTTGTATCAATAGCTACACTTTCAGATCTTTTCGGATCTTGCTTTGTAACTACTGGTTTCTCTTCTTTATTATCTTCTGAACTTATTTCAATTGCTCCAGGGAGCTGTTCAGGTTTAAGTTGCACTCCATTTTCTTCTGTTTCAAAAGAAAATGGCTCAATTTTCACTGTAGACATTTATTTGGTTTGTTTGGTTTGGTAATACAATTATACAAAAAAGTAATCAGTTTATCAAATGTACTGTACACTAAAGTATACACCCTATATGATTGGTACTAATAGGAAATTTATTAACCTATTGAACCAGTATCATTTAATAATCTTATAGAAGTTATTTCTGCAAAATCAGATAGGGTCACTGTTTCTACTTCTATTCCCCATCGTTTAGCTTCTGCTCTTACTTTTCTTGATATAAGTGGTTTTAAATCTGATACTTGAAGTTCGTCTAGAGTTCTTTCTTTTACTATATCAAATATAATTCCCTGAGTCATATCAGATAGAGCATCTATAGCATCCCATACTTCAAGAAGAAATACTTCTACGTCTGCAATTCTATATTTGATTATTCCTTTTACTACTACACATTTCTTATCTTTTGTTGTAAGGGATTGTGAAGATAATGACATTGTAGACCAAAGAATACTGTGAGACATAATCTCGTCTACAAAAGGAATTTTATAATGTAAGCCCTTGTTTAAGATACCTACAAACTTTCCTAGTCTTAATCTTACAGCTCCATCAGTTTGTGTAATTACCTTAAATGGTAATATTTGATCTAGGAATTGTAGTAAAAAGTCTATTAACCTATCAATCATTTGGTAGTTTTCTCTTTTATGATTTTAAAGTCCTTGCTTTTATCAAGCTGTAAAGGTTCCTCGTTGTCAAATACAGCAAAATAAACTGTATCATTTTTTATACTTATATATCTATACACTCCTGGAAGTAAGTACATTTCATACATAAACTTCTTTTTATTCTTACCTACTATGTACACTTCTTTTTCAGGAGATTCTATAACTCCAGCTATACAAGCAAAATAAATCAGAATATAATCCATCACTGATATCAGACGTTTTACTTTTGTTTAATTATTTCAAAACAATCACACCAGTTTGGTAGAATTCTATAAGTAGAATCAACAATCATAAATCTGACTTGCTCTCCTTCTTTTGAACGATAATTATAAACCCCTGTTTGTAAATCAATTGATTTATACTTATAATAATATTCTGATTCTCCTGTAAGTACACATCTGTAATTTCCTGATTCTATAATTCCTGGTTTACAAAGTAAAGTAAATAAGAAAGATACTAAGAGGTTCATTTTTTAAGTTTCGGTTTTATTTTGATTTTAGTTTTTTCTAATTGTATTTTTTTATCTGCCATTTCCCTATCAAGCTTAGCTTTGTCATTAGCTAATTTTTCTTGATTCTTGTTCTGGATTTCTATTTGTTTGATCTTTTTGTCCTCAATAGCAAGCTTATTCTGCATTTCTTTCTCTTTTATAGAAAGCTCTTTTTGTCTGAATGACTTTTCATCCTGTTGTTTCTTTTCATCAGACTTCTGTTTTCTGTAAGCTTCTATTTGAGCTGATATCATTTGCTGATTCTTAATAGCTTGATCAGCAGACATTTGTGATTTCTTAAGATCAAGTTCTGTTTGTTTTATTAATAGAGGTGTGGTATCAACTGTAGGACTGTAAGATCCTTCAGCTGCAATACCTCTAAGTTTCTCAATCATAATCTTGTTCTGTCTATCAAGTTCATTTTGTTCAGCTTCAAATGCTCTTGCTTTATCAGCTTGTTCAGATTGAGCTTGGATTTGCTGTTGTTGCATTTCCATAGCTTGTTGCTGTTTAGCTTGTTCTTGTTTTTGCATTTCAACTTCTTGCTCTTCAAGTTTCTTCTGGATATCAGCTAAACTATCTAACCTTACAGTTTGAATAAGTTTAGAAAGTGGCATCATAGATTGATTATTCTTAAGAAGGATTTGTTCAACTAAGTCTTTCTTTCTTTGCTGTTCAGCAGAGTTCATCAAGTAAACTCCAAAATCTTTTAGTAAAAGATCTGTAGAATTTACTTTAATAAATGCTCTACCTAAATCTGAAGTCGTATATTGTTTAACAACATCACCTTCACCTTGACCTTCAACGTATTGTGATAGTTCAAGTAACATTTGTAGCTTTCTTCTTCTATAATTAGAGAATTGCTCAAAGTATATTTCTGTAATAGCGTAAGAATTATTTACAGCAGTTTGTGTTCCTGTAGCTGTTTCTGAAGCTGTTATAGTACCTTGTCTTTGAGGAGTTATACCTAATTGCATAAACCCTTGTTGCTCAATTAACATAGCTAAATTGATAAGACGTTGGATTCTATCAGATTCATCCATATCCATAACCTTCAAACCATATTGCATTGATTGAGCTTGAGCAGAAGTTGAATCATCTACTATAGCTAAACCAAGATTTTGAGCAATAGTCATGAACTTTTCTTGTGCTTCTTCTCCACCCCAATCTTTAATATTTGGTAAGAGTGAAGCTCCCATAATAAAGAATTTACCGTTATTCTTTTGAGCGACATGATAAGCTTGGTTATAAAACGCATTTACTAGGATTTGATATGGTTTAAGTAAATCTACAACAGATTGACTTCTACCATTTCTATTATTAAATACTTGTCCACAAACAGGTAGCTTACAATTATATATGAAACGAGGATCATTACCTCTAAATTGAAATTCACAAGGTCTTATGTCAATATATATAGCATTTCTATCTTCAGAAGTTTGCATCTTCTGGTAGTTAACATTAATTTTTACACCTTGCCAAGCTTCAGTAATCCATGTCCAACAGATTGTATTTGGTTCATCTGAATCTTTGTAGGATTCTTTTATTTCTGATACTCCAAATATTTTAGGATCAAAGTATTCATCTACAATTTTAGTAATAATCTCTCCTGTTTCTGGATTTTGTATATTTAACTTACCTATTTTTCTTTGTGATTTCCAGTAAGATTGTGTAACTTGAACAATGTCAGCTTGTGTAAATATATAGTTTGTTCCATCGGTTCCTGGGTAGAAACCAAATTGAGGAATACCATAAGGTGAACCTGAAATATTTGTTTCTGCTACAGCTTGACCTACTGCTGTTACTAATGTATCGTATTCACGATAATCGCCAAAAGGATACATTGTTGCATTAAATGCTTCTTTATATACAGATCCTTGAGAGATACCTTTTTGATATTCGGGATATAAAGCTTCGATTTGATCTTTTGACATCCTCCATCCAAAATAATCTATGATCTCTGTTTTGGACATATACATAATCCTACCTACATAAGCTAAATCTTCTACGTTTTTGTTTTGTGTATTGTATTGGTAGAATACTGTAAGGGGATTCCAAGTTTCTATTGAATATCCAGAAGGTGTAAGATATAAATGTGAGAAGCTTCTATCAGAAACACACATATCGTAGAACTCATTAATATCCTGTTCTCTTATCCTAAATCGTTCAATATCATCAGCTAATGTAGCTTGACCCCAATGTTCAGCTGCACTTCTGAAATCATAAAGTAGGTATTTTTCTATCGAATCAGGTGTTAGTTCCTGATACTTTTGTTGGATTGCTTCTTTATATTGTGCTGCTTCTTCTTCGTCTTTGAAGTCATTTTTGTTTGGATCAATACCTTGTTGGTATAACTTGTTAGTTATTTCCTTGTTTATTTCTTGTTTTAAATAGCTCCAAACTAAGTCAGATTTTATCCTAAGTCTTTCATTTGAAGAATCTACATCTTTTGCAACTACTTTAGTTATGTCAGGTCTTTTAATAAATTCCCCTAAAAGTAATTTAACAGCTTTAGTAGTAACATCATAATGCTTCATGAAAGAAGGTAACTTCATTTCCTGATAAATCATGGTAGAAAGATCGTATGCTTCAAAAGCATCAATGTAGTCTTCTACATTAAATCTTCCTTGCATGATTTCGTAATTCTTTCTAAGTTCTATATTATTATAAAAGGCGTAACGACCAACGGATTCAAGAGCATCCATAGTGTCTTTCATCCATTTGGTATTCCCATTTACGTCTTTTTCTTTCTCAAATTTAACCTTCCAACTTACCTGTTGTGCTGGTAAACTTGAGTTTACTGGTTTATTATATAACATTTTTAAACATAGTTTATCAGGGTAATTTTAATCAAAAGAAGTTAATAATTGAAAAACATAACTGATTTCAGTTAAAATTATTAACTCATCCATCTTGGAAGTTTTAATTTTGGTTTTGCACCAAAGTTAAAAGTGTCTCTATTATGCTCAATAACCCCAAATGGTGTTCTTATTGAGGTTCTTTTTATTGGTTGGTTTTCAACAGGTCTTGATGGAATTTGGGAAGCAATAGGATACTTTACATCATAATAAGAAGCTAATGTTAGCGCACAACCAAAGGATACTATAGAGTCAAAGTTACCATCGTGGACACCTTTTGAACCCATACCTTTACTTCGATACATTTTCATTTCTTCTAAAAACATAGGATCTTTTATTTTTGTAACCCCATAAACCATGGTTTCTTCGCCATCATCGTCCAAAGATATTATTTCTTCTTTGGCATATTCTACCATTAAGTTCATATAATGTCTTTGATTGGTAGTTGTAGCTGGTAATCCTTTTTTTCCTTTAAAAGAAGATTTACCTTTTGAGATTTCTGTAACCAAATCAAAAGAATTAGCTAAATAATGACCTTTTCTTTTCATGAAAAAGTATTGGAAGATAGAGTTTTCTGATGCTTCCGGTAAAACTCCTTCTAGCGCATTGTAATATTCTGCAAGTAAAAGAGCTAGTTCATGAGCTTCTGCAAGTTCTTTAGGTCTTCCTCTATAGGATGCTACTATTTGGTTTTTGTATTCATCTAAAGGAGAAATCATTCGTTTAAATACCTTTATTGTAAATAAAGATACTATTTTATCTGTAGAATCGTTGTTATTAATCGGGTCAATACCAATACAATAAGTAAATCTTGGTGCATTAGCTACAGGATGTTCGTAAATACATACAGGTGTGTACTTTAATTCAGATGGTTTTACTGGAAATTTGTTAATTGGTCTATATTCTGAATATTTCCACTGTACTTTACCATTCATATCTCTATAAAAATCAGCATAAATAGGTTCAAAGTGGTTAGTTAACCAAGCTTGTTGTTGTTCTATAGCTTCCCTATTGAACTTATTATTGGATTCTTGTAGGAATAACTCAAACCTATTCTTGGGATGGTACATTGTTATCTTCAGTACAGCATTACTGTCATCAGATTTCTTAGCCATTTCCCTTTCTGTATCAATTAAAGTTTCAGCTCTTTCAAAGTTTGTTACTTTAATCCCTATTTTAGATAAGTTTGGTGCATCTTCTTTAGGAATATCTAAATATCGTGATAAAGGAATATCGTCTTTAGGGAAATCGTGAGCATAATGTCCTGAAATAAATACAGAGGTTTTCTTTTCTGGTTCATCAGGTACTTCTACAGCTAGAAAGTTATATGCTTCTGGTGCTTCAAATACTAATCTTGCATCGTTTGCTTTGGTCATATCACCAGAAGTACCAAAAGCTAATGGTGAACATCTCCATCCAAAAGGTGTAGCAAAACCTGGGATAGCAGCAGAAAATGCATTTAACCAATCTCCTTTACCTATCTCATCTATAACCATAGAAAATGGTGAAAGACCTGCTAGTGCTTCTGTGTTTCTACCTCCATCTAAGTTTCTAATAGGTACAGAACTCCAAGGAATCCTTTCTCCTGAAGCTGTTTTCTTACCAAAAGTAACTTGTTTTTTCCAGTTATCCTCAATCCTTCCATGTTTAAAAGCATCTGGTAAATTACCTAAAGCTTCTTCACAAAGATCTGTAATAACTTTAATATCGGGTTCATTTAATCCAGAAATTACGTTTTGTGTACCTTTATATAATGTAGCTCTGTGTGTAATATATGATGCTTCGAATACTGATTTAGCCAAACGTCTTGAACCAAGAATACATAAACCTTTCTTTGCGTCCTCTGCTTGTCTAATGTAACTATCTATAATCCATTCGTTATCACGAAGATAAGGGTTAGCTAATTTTCTTATAACTTTACCATTTTCAAGTATATCAAGCTGACATTTAAAGAAGTTTAAGTGGTAATAAAGAAACCCAGAAATAAACGTATTATCTATAATAACACCATTTTTACATTTATCTCTCTCGGTTTTCCAGAAAGCAGAAAACTCCTGAGATGTTTTATCAGGAGTTTTTTTCATGTTCATAATAAGGTCTGTAGAGGTAATTATATTACTCATCGTCTAATATATTTTCGTTCTCAAAGCCCTTTCTCATTTCTTCTCTTTTGGCTTCTTGTTCTCTTAATTGTGCTATTGCAGCTATTACTTCTGTGTAATCTTTTAGTGCTTTAGCAAGATCAGCTCTTTGTTGCTCTATTGTAGATGCAATCATGTGAACTACCCCACCTTTAGCTGTCTGCTTAAAGAAATCTCTGTCTTTAAGTTTATCAAAAGGTCTGTCATCTATATATTGTTTAAGCTCAAGTGATTTCTTTTCTAACCACTCAAGCTCAAAGTCTACATATGTATTCTTCTTTTTAGTTCCCATCAACTATACCTTTATATTCATAATAGATTTTCTTAAACTCTTCAAAGCTTACAAGTAAAACAAAATCTAAATCGCCCTCAAACTCTACATGTGTTGCATCCTCAAAAGTTCCCTCTTCATAAATTTCTGCTTTGTTAGGTGTAAAGAAAGATATACCTCCATTGCTATTAAAATCAAGAACCATTTGTATAGGTTCACCGTAGATTTTTTCATCTTCAACATCAAAAGCAATACCAAGTTTTTCTTGTTCTTCCTTTTGTTTAAGTTGTTTTTCTATTTCTGAATTCTTTACAGAATATGCGTAACACTGTAATATACCTTGTTGTGCGTAAAATTTATGCTCCATTTTTGTTATAGTTGTTTATAAAATCCTTAATTTTTTTAACTTCTTCTGTATCTGTATCAGATGCAGGTTTCTTTAATTCTTCTATAAGAAGGTAATATTCTCTTGGTCCATCTGGTAGTTCTTCAATAGTACCTCCAATTTCTAAAAATAATTCAATTGTCGTAAAAAGCTTAACATTAAGCTCTTGCAACAATACTACTTTTGAACCTATTTCAATCTTATTAGTTCTATCCACGTTATCAGAAATAGGAAAACTTCCATTTAATTCTTTTTCGAGAGTTTCAATCTGAGTGTGGACAGAACTAATTTTGTCTATTAATTTATTCTTCATCTATGTTATTTTCAATTTTAAAAATTTCTTTTTCAATTGCTCCTAAGAACTCATTATCTGTCCACTTGAAAGGATGTTTATCTTGTCCTATAGGTGAAAGTATGTAAGTTAATATTTGTGCGACTGGTTCTCTGTTATTTAATTCCAGCAAGAATGCAATCTTCTGAATGAGGATTCCTCGTTTTTGGTATTCTTGTTTAGTTAGTTGTTTCATTATACTTATTCCATTTTAAAGTTTGAGGATTGTTAGGGTTGTTTTCATTATAAGTTTCTAGACCACAGTTACTTGAAAGTGCAGCAGTTTTTGTAGAAATAGGACAAGCGCAAATACTACAATGTAAATCATCCCTATCTGTAAAGTAGTTCAAATCAAAAAGATCCTTATACTCTTTAGAAGTCTTAGCATTAATAGAATTTAAAGGACAGCTTTCACAAATAGCTCTCCTGTTTAATATCTCTTTAACCTCATTAGGTTTAAGATTATCAAAATTGTAGTCATTCATCCAACCTTCTAAAACTTGTTTAGGGTTAGATAATCCTTTAGGGATTAGTTTTAGGTATTCAGTTAGTTTGCTCATAATATTGCTTTATCTCCGTATTTAGCTATTTTTTTATTGTCCCAAATCTGGTATTTTTTAATTACTTCTTTCTTTAAATTATCCACTTGTTTCCAAGTTTCTCTAAATCTGCTTATTGTATTATTGTATAAACCATATGCTCTTGTTCCTTCTACTTGGTATGTATCGGGATATTTTCTTTTTATATTCCTTAATCTAGCTAGTAGTTTTCTTAGATAACTCTTTGACTTTCCATATATTAAGCTAAATTCTCCTAGTCCTGGAGTATGAATATGTGGTTGATCTGAATGGGTAAGTTGTCTTCTCCATTCTTTCCAGTATTCATGGGTAATCATGTAGATAATATCCATAGCTTCCTTATCTCCAATAGGTTCTTTTATTGGATTATCCTCATGTTCAAGGATCTGCTGGTTTATCATTGCTTGGTTACCTATCATTTCTTTATAATCATTTCAAGTTTAACAGCATCTACATCTGAAATTGGTAAATTAAAATCAGTATGGATTTCTTCCCCAAAGTTATTCTTTACTACGATCCCATATTTCCTAAAAGAATAAATCAAGTTAGCTACAGAGTTTTTATTCTTTAGGATCTTGGTAGTAATCAATTCTTCCCTTGTAATTTTAGAATATCCATGTATAACAAAGTAAGTTAAAGCATGTAATTCTGTTTCTGACAAAGTTAAATTCTTGGTAATAGCAACAATCTTAACCACCAATTTTGTTAAATCAAAACTGTTGTTTGTTTTTATATCGTCTATTTTTACTTTTATCCCTTTCATAACTACTGTCTATTTTATTAGACGCACAAATGTACTAATTTATTTTAAATCTACAAGTTTTTTATTTCTTTTAATATATCTTCCCAAGGTTTATAATCACTAAAAGGTACATCATCACCAATAATTGCATCAGCTCTACCTACAAAATAAGCTCTTTTTTCTACTTCGTTTTTAAACCAATCAATAGGTTTCTTCGAATCCAACTCATCATTAAAACCCTGCATGTAAAGCTCTTTTAGTTTATTTTCCGTATTCATAATCAAGAATTTTTCCAACTAAATCTGATCTGTGATTCTCTTTTAATTTAATCCACTGGATTTCAGGTATCTTTTTGCTTAGTTCTATAGCATACGATAATCCTGTCATACCTTCTTTGGTGTCCTGTTGTTCATTATCACCATTAATAATAATCTTACCAGTTTTACCAAGTCTTGTAACAATAGCTAACATTTCTTGTTTGGTTAAGTTTTGTGCTTCTTCTACAATAAGAATATCGTCAACTGTTTTTCCTCTAATAAACTGTACAGGTAAAGCATCAATCTTCTTGTTAGTAACCAAATCATCCACTTTTGCTTTATCCCAACATTTATATAGGTTCTCTATTAGAGCCTCCATATAGGGGTTAAACTTTTCATCCAAACTTCCGGGTAGGAATCCAAGTGATTTTCCCACTTCTATAGCACTTCTTGTAACAAGGATCTTATCAATCATCTTCTTGTTTAGGAAATCTAAAGCTGTAATTGCTCCCACTAAAGATTTCCCAGATCCTGCTCTACCTGTAATAATAACTATTTGGTTTTCAAGGATTAATCTTTTAGCTTCTTTCTGTTCTTCATTTAAAGTAACTAAATACTTTATATCAG
>JACCDU010689422.1_pt1 | contig 17402 bp, 17 predicted proteins | sample 7446081 | NCBI WGS metagenome assembly JACCDU01 (sample SAMN15323447, study PRJNA562643) | freshwater metagenome | isolation source: river surface water | place: USA:Blue River Watershed | collected 2017-08-17
ACTCCGTCGGCGACTTACCTATGATGTTAGCAAGGATGCGGGTTGCTCCGCCTGAAGGCTGCACGAAAGGCCACATGACTTTGCACAACGCCAATCGGCCAGCCATGGATATTCTGGCGGCAACCGTTGCGGCGACTGCTGCTAGCTGGGTGCATGTCGGCGGCGGCGACAAGCTCGAGGTTGATCGGGCAGCGGTTGATGCAATGCGAACCTCACTGATGGGTGCGGATTTTGGCGGCATTGTTGTGATCGGCGAGGGCGAAAAAGACGAAGCGCCGATGCTCTTCAACGGTGAAATGATTGGGCAGGGCCAAGCAATCGAGTGGGACATCGCGGTTGATCCCGTGGATGGCACGGCTTTGGCGGCCGCTGGAACCCCAGGCGCCGTTGCCGTGATGGCTGCCGCCGAGCGAGGCACGATGCTCGAGTCATCTGAGGTGTACTACATGAAGAAGATCATCTCGGGGGCGCAGGCCAGGGGAGTTCTTGACATCGATGCGAGTGTTGCCGAAAACATCAACGCGCTGGCCATTGCTCTAGACAAGCCGGTAACCGACATACGCGTGGCGGTAATCAACAAGGCGAGAAATTTCGAGGTCATAGCGCAGGTCGAAGAGGCTGGCGCTAACTGGGTCAGGTTCGATGAAGGAGACATCGCGATGGCCGTTGCCGCGGCAACTCCTGACAGCGGCGTTGACATGCTGCTGGGTGTTGGCGGTTCGCCTGAAGGCGTTGTTACCGCCGTTGCCGTTCAAGTTCTCGGCGGGTTTATGCAGGCTCGCTTTGCACCGCAAACGCCAGACCAAATCGAAAAAGCACTTCAGGCTGAATACGACTTGGAGCGAAAGTTCGAACTCAATGACCTTGTGTCGGGCGATAGCTTCGTATTCGTGTTGACCGGAATCACCGATGGGGTTCTGGTCAGGGGTGTGCGCGAATTTGAAGAGCACCTCGAGATTCAAAGTTTTATTCTCGACAGCAAACTTGGCGAAGCGTTTGTTGCAGAAATGAAAGTGCCTCGCTACTAGAGCGAGGCACGATTCAAATCCAAAATTGCCTTTTAGGCGACAGCAGGCTCCTCAAGAAGCGCGTTGCGGTCTGGGCTGTCAGTCAAGATCGCCTCTGGCATGTGGTCAAGATTCTCTAAGCCAGATGTAGCCTGAGTGACTGCAACAGCACCCCACTGAACTGCAGCCGAAACGCCGTGAGGCACGTCGAAGCCAACGCCAAAGTGGTTGTCTCCCTCTGCAACCGGATTGCTGACAACCGCAGACAAGAAGCCTGCAAGAGTTGCATCGCCGGCGCCAACGGTGTTGATTACCTTGACCGGTGGAGTGCGGGCTGCCCAGGCGTGATCTGCGGTGACCGCAATCATGCCGTCTGCGCCCAGGCTGGCTAGAACACATTCAACGCCGTGTGAGCAAAGCTCGCGAGCAGCGTCGATAACGTCACCGATGGTGGTCAAGGTGCGGCCGACAGCCGATGCAAGCTCTTCGGCGTTTGGCTTCATGATGCTAGCGGCACCCTTGCGTGCCCAGAACTGAAGTGGCTCACCCGATGTGTCGAGTGCTACACGAACACCCATTTCTTTCATGGCGTCAAAAATTGGCTGCAGGTCAACGTATTCGCCTGAGCTCTTGTAAACCGGAAGTGCTCCAGCGATTACGAGCCACTGGGCGCCGTTGTCGCGAACGGTCTTGATGGTTAGCTCGACTACCGCTGCCCAGTCTTCTTCGCTTAGCGGGCGAGGCGCCTCGTTGACCTTGGTGGTTGCACCGTTGTGAATGACCATGGTGGTCGAAACGCGTAGGGTGCCGTCGATCCAAAGTGGAATAAGAGTCTTTGCGTGACCGGTGCGCTCAAGAACACCTGGGTCTGCGTTGCCGATCGGAATAACGCCAGGGGCGTCGATGCCGGCAAGAATTAGGCCCTTGGTGACGTTGATTCCCTTGCCCGCAAGCTCTTCAGCAACACCGTCAGCACGGTTGACGCCACCTTCGATGAGGTTGCTCACGTAGTAGGTGCGGTCAAGTGTTGGGGCTGGGGTCAGGGTGACGATGGGTGCACCGTTTGTAACAACAGACATGCAGAACTCCTCGAATGCTTTTGATGATTGCCGAACCTAGAAGATTTCGGATTACTTCGGCTGCAAACACCTTTGTCGAGCGCTTCAAAAAGTATACCGATTCGGCAGTCTAGAAAATGTTTCCAAGGTTGCCAAACGAGTTAATTCTTTGTTTCGCCACTTTCGCTTTCGACGGTCAATTCGCTGGCGGTTAGCGACTGGGGACCAGCCTCGATTTCGCGTGGACTGATGATTTCTTCGGTTCCGAGTGCGTTTTCATCTAGATCGTTGAGTTTGCGCGCGGTTACCAGTACACGGCTCTCGAGGCTAGAGGCAAAGGTGTTGTAATCCTTGACGGTTGACATGATCGAGCGGCCAAGTTTGTCGGCGTGATTTGCCACCGTGCTAATGCGTTCGTAAAGCTCTTTGCCTAGTTTGATCATGCTGCGCACCGAGGTCTCATCGGCGTTTTGGCGCCAGATGTAGTTGATGGTCTTAAGCACTGAGAAGAGGCTGACCGGTGATGCCAGTGCAACATTCTTTTTGAAGGCGTATTCGAGAAGGCCCGGGTCGGCATCCAAGGCCGCCGAAAGCAGCGACTCGCTTGGCACGAAGGCAATCACAAAGTCGGGGCTGGCGTTCAGGCCTGTCCAGTAGCCCTTGCTGCCGAGGGCATCAATGTGGCCCTTGACCGCTTTTACGTGTTCTTCAAGAAGGCGCTTGCGACGAGCTAGTTCTTCGCCGCTGGCAAGCTCTGAGATGGTTGATGCCTCTTGATAAGAGTTGAACGGAACCTTTGAGTCGATTGCCAATGACTTGCCGCCCGGCAGGTTGATGACCATGTCGGCGCGACCTGAACCGCCATCGGTTGAAATGGTTGCTTGCTCGTCAAAGTCGGCGTGTTTGATAAGGCCGGCTAGCTCGACTAGTTTGCGAAGCTGAGTTTCGCCCCAAACACCGCGAAGTGAGTTTGACGAGAGGGCTTGTGAAAGCGACTGGGCCTGCTTGCGCACGTTTTCGTTTGACTCGACGACGTTTTGAACCTGCTGCTGAATGCTTGAGAACTGCTTGGTGCGCTCTTCTTCGAGTTTTGCAACAGTGCTTTGCATCTGTTCAAGGTGAAGCTTCACCGGAGCAAGCGCCTGAAGTAGCTTGTTTTCTTCGCGGTCGCGCTCATCGCGCTCATTGCGCTCGCGGTTCAACTCGGCAAGTTGGGTGGCTAGACCGCTGATGGTTGCCTCAGCGGCGGCGTTTTTGATGGCCAACTCTTGGCTCAAATCGCCAGCCACGGCGTTTGGCTGTTTAGCCCTAGAAGCCAACCAACCCAAAGCTGCGCCAACGAGCAAACCAACGGCAAGAAAAATGTAAGACTCCATGTCCCGAGTATTTCATCTGGGTGTGACATTTATTGGAGGGTAAACTCACTGGTCGTGAGCGAAACTCGAAAAAACCGCCCAGACATTCAGGTCTTGCGAGCGCTCGCCGTGATGATGGTGGTTGTTTTTCACCTCTTTCCTAGCAGGCTGACCGGCGGTTTCGCCGGCGTCGATGTCTTCTTCGTTATCTCGGGCTTTCTGATCAGCTCTTCTCTGTTTGGTGAACTCCAGTCATCGGGTCGAATTGGTTTAGTCAAGTTTTGGGCAAAGCGCATGCGGCGCCTGCTGCCTGCCGCCTTTGTGGTGATTGCGGTGACAGGAATCCTCTCAGTGATTTTCGTGCCGCCGTTTACAAGAGCAGAATTTTTGGCCGAGGGCTTTGCCAGCATTTTCTACTACGAAAACTGGAGCCTCGCTCTAAGCTCGGCCGATTACTTTGCCGATTCGAACGCCTCGCCGTTTCAGCATTTTTGGTCGTTGGCCGTCGAAGAACAGTTCTACCTGATCTGGCCGCTAGCTCTGCTGGGTGTGACGTGGATAGCAAGAACCAAATCAAAGGCAGCCATCTCATCCCTTATTGCTGTCTCGGCTCTCGTTTCTTTCGGCTTCGCAGTCGCCCTTACCGCGCTCGACCCAGGTGCTTCCTACTTCAATTCGTTTTTGCGAGTGTGGCAGTTTGCGGTTGGTGCCGCCATTGCGCATCTGCTTGCGAAAAAGTCGCTTTCGATGAAGGTTTCACCCGCATTAAGCATCGTTGGCATGGCCTTAATCGTTGTGTCCGCGTTTCATTTCGACGCCGGTTCAGGTTTTCCCGGTGTTGCGGCTCTGTTGCCAGTGATCGGTGCCGCGCTCGTAATCATCGGTGGTTTGCAGGGCTTGCCTGGGTGGCTCGAACGCATCTATGAATTCAAGCCCATCCAATTTCTCGGTGACATCAGCTACAGCGTCTATCTCTGGCACTGGCCCGTTATCGTGCTCTCGCCATTCATTCTTAACCGAGCCACCACGGCAAATGAGAAGCTCTTCTTATTGATCATCTCGATTGCTCTGGCTTGGGCCACCAAGCGATTTATCGAAGACCCTGCCAGAACTTCACGGATGTTTGTTAGCGCCAAGCCTCGCCTGACGATCATCACCGCCTTGGTTTCATCGGTTGCGTTGGCACTCTCAATAACCGCAGTTTCGGCAGCGACCCCCAAGGTCTCTGTGAACAATATGATTTCGCTCGATCAGGCCAAACACGATGCGGCCGACATCGGTTCACAATGTATGACCAAGGCCGAGGTCAGCGAAGTGATTTGGTGCAACTTTGGCAACCAGAAGTCGGCTTACCGAGTATTGCTCATCGGTGATTCACATGCCGCTACTCATCTTTCGGGCTTCAAAGAACTCGCAATCAAACACGACTGGGCGCTCACTCTCGCCTACAAGGCTGGTTGCTCATTCAGCCTGGTCGAACGCAATTCAACTGCTCGCGGAACCTCTTGTGTTGCCTGGAACAAAAATCTGCAAACCGACCTAGCCGACGGGGCGCCGTTCGACCTTTTGGTCACAGCAAACTATTCGAATAATTTCTTGGCCGACATCAGAGCCGATAACTGGTCTGAGCTTGCGATTGCCGGATATCGAGCCGCGTGGCAACCGCTGATTGATCGCGGGGCTAAAGTCGTAGCGCTGCGCGACAATCCGCAGATGACCGAAGCCATGAAGGCTTGCTGGAACGAAGCTGTTTCTGACGCTTCCTTGTGTGCAGGGCCTCGCATAGACATGCTTTATCCCGATTATTCGCAGCAAGCGGCGAGTGAATTACCCGGAGCGTTCGCGCTGGACCTCACCGACCTGTATTGCGATGCCACAACGTGTACTAGTCAGCGAGACGGCGTTTACATCTATCGAAATGCCGATCACCTCTCGGCAACCTATGCCCGGGTTATCTCAAGTGAGCTTTATAACCGGCTTCAAAACCTGCTTAGTCGCGGCTAACAACTCATCAAGGCTCTCGGCACCATGGCGGGTAGCCGCATGAAGGATGATTCGAGCGCAGGCGTCGCTGTCGGCAAGAGCATCGTGGTGATCAAATTCTTCGTGGCCTACCGCATAGGCTACTGCGTTTAGCCGGTAGCTCTCTAGGTTGTAGGTTTTGCGCGAGATAGCCAACGAACAGGCATAGTTCAGGTCTGGCAGCGGTGCTTCGATCGCCGCGGCCGATGCTCGCAGAACCCCCATGTCAAAGGGCGCGTTATGTGCGATCAGCACATCCGAGTCAATAAAACGCAATATAAAGTCGAGTGCTTCGGGCATGGTTGGCGCGCCATCAACATCGCTCGGGCGAATGCCGTGAACGCGGATGTTGCCCTCGTGAAACCAGTTGTGCGGGTAAGGCGGTTGAATCAAGAAGGCGAGTGAGTCGACGATTTTGCCAGCACGAACGCGAACCATGCCAACCGCGCAAGGGCTAGCCGGCGAACCGTTGGCGGTCTCAAAGTCTATGGCGGTGAAATCTAGGGGCACCGGCTAAGTCTGCCAGTTGCCAGCGACACCATCGAAACGCCTCGCCACCAAAGTAGACTTGACCCTCGTGGCTCTAACTATCGGAATCGTGGGACTGCCAAATGTTGGCAAGTCGACCCTCTTTAATGCACTCACCAAGAACAACGTTCTAGCTGCGAACTACCCGTTCGCAACCATCGAACCAAACGTTGGTGTGGTGAACCTTCCAGACCCTCGCCTCGGCAAGCTTGCCGAGATGTATGGCTCTGAGCGCTTGCTGCCTGCACCGGTGTCGTTTGTAGACATCGCGGGCATCGTTCGCGGCGCATCTGAGGGCGAAGGTTTGGGCAACAAGTTCCTGGCCAACATCCGTGAAGCCGACGCAATCGCACAGGTAGTTCGCGGCTTTGTTGATGGCGATGTTATTCACGTCGATGGCAAGGTAGATGCCGCAAGCGACATCGAGACCATCAACACCGAGCTGATTCTTGCCGACATGGAGACCCTAGACAAGGCTCGCCCGCGCATCGAAAAAGAAGTCAAGGGCAAGAAGATGGAGCCAGCGGCTCTTGAGGCCATCGACGCAGCTAAAGCTGTTCTTGACTCGGGCAAACCGCTTTCGGCAAGCGACGTAGACCTAACCCCAATCAAAGAGTTGGGCATGCTCACCGCTAAGCCGATCATCTATGTTTTCAACGTAGACGAGAGCATTTTGACCGACTCTGGCAAGAAGAAGGCGCTCGCCGACTTGGTTGCGCCAGCCGAGGCTGTTTTCTTGGATGCCAAGGTTGAGTCTGAGCTGATCGACCTCGAGGCTGATGAGGCCGCAGAGCTTTTGGCTTCACTTGGCCAGGAGGAGTCTGGTCTCGACCAGCTAGCGCGCATCGGTTTCGACACCCTTGGGTTGCAGACCTACCTGACCGTTGGTCCTAAAGAGGCTCGTGCCTGGACAATCCACAAGGGTTGGACTGCACCTCAGGCTGCGGGCGTGATTCACACCGACTTCCAGCGTGGCTTCATCAAGGCCGAAATCGTGTCTTTCGACGACCTTATGAACGCTGGCTCCATGGCCGACGCCAAGGCTGCCGGCAAGGTTCGCATGGAAGGCAAGGACTACGTCATGAAGGATGGCGACGTAGTCGAGTTCCGCTTCAACGTTTAACTTTTAGCGGAGTGAAGTTCTAATTCGATAGTCGCAGATGAGCCGGTTCCACCGGCAACGCGTGAAACGCAGCAAAGCATTTTGTCGCCGGCCAATCTTTGTTCAGCAGATAGAAAAACATCGCGGTGGTCTATCTCGCCGGCGAACTTGTTTACTTTTAGTTCGCAGAGCCCACATTCACCCTTGCGACAATCCGACATCACTTCCAGACCAGCGTTTTCCATAGCCTCGAGCATCGACTCGTTCCTGCCCACCAACACCCTCTTGCTGCTGTTGGCAAAGGTAATCTCAAACGCCTGCGGCTCAAACCAGCCGCTGGCGCCGAAGGTTTCGAAGCGCAAGTTGGTGATGTCAAAGTCGGTTGCCGACCATTCACGTCGAACCTCATCCATGAGTCGAATTGGGCCACACATGTATAACTCGGTCTCGGCGTCGAGCGATTCGATCAGTTTCTTCACATTAAGTGATGTGCCCTCGTCGTCGATGTGTTCTTCAAAATTAGCGCCGTGCACTTCTTTTAGTTCTTGCCCAAATGCCATTGACTTGCGACTGCGCGCGGCGAAAACAACCCTGTAGTCGAGATTCGCCATTTTGAGAGCATTGGCCATGCCGAGCAGGGCGGTAACCCCAATTCCGCCTGCGAGCAGAACATACTTTTTGGCACCAAATCGCATAGGGAAGTTCTGAATCGGCTGAGTGATATCGAGTTGAGCGCCAACGACTAGCTCATGCATGGCAATCGAGCCCCCGCGGGAGTTTCTAACCTTGAACACTGCGATGGTCAGATCGCGAAGGTCTGCCGACTGCGAAACGATTGAATAAGAACGCCTCGTTGCTTCGCCAGAAATTTCGATCATCAAATCAAGGTGAGAACCCGGGGCTGCCTTCGCTGGATTCGATTGGCGCAGCACAATTTCACGAATGCCATCAGCGATTTCCCTCGACGAGACCACAACCGCTTTTTGCCAAACCTCAACATTTGTGGCTGCCACTAGTTGGCTCCCGTTTCGCCTTCAGCTCGAGTTCCAAGCCTTCCCTCTGCCAGCAGCATCTTTTCGAGCAGCCTGCGCACCCACATTCCACCGGCATCGATGTTGAGGTTATAGAACTCGTAGTCTGGGTTTGCCTCGATTGCTTGTTGCTGAGCCCGCAGCATGTCTTCGTCTTCGCCAAACACCCGAGTGACGCCCTCGCGCAGCTGCGTAGTAATCAACTGACTTTCGAGTCGGTAGTTTCTCTGGAAAGACCAAAAGTAGTGGCTCGTTGACGAACTCTCCGGAGTGATCGTGTTCATCACGTAACCATTCACGCCTTGGCTGCGGTCTCCCTCAGGCGCTCCGGTTCCTGCCTTGGCAACGCCCACGTCAATGTTGATTGTCGATGGTGCTTCAAAGTGAATGATCTGCCAGCGGTCCACCTTGCCGTCGTAGTCGGGGTAAACGTCGCGCAGGTTCTTCCTCCAGAACGGCGGGGGATTGATGCCCTTCATCCAACGGGTTACGGTAACCGTGTTTCCACTGTGCGTGGTTTCGAAGTCCGACTCGCTGAGTTCTTCTTGGCCGATGCTCGAACCATGCACGAATTCCTCGTGGGTTAGGTCCATCAAGTTATCGACGATCAGTTGATAGTTGCAGTCGGCGTGAATGGTCTTACCCTCACCGACCCAATCCGGGTGGTCCATTTGGTGCATGTCAGGGATGGTGTCGGGATTGGCAAGAGCCGGGTCTCCAAGCCAAACCCAAACGAAACGGTAGCGCTCGACAACCGGGAAAGAAGGCACGGTTGCACTTGGGTTGATGGTTTCTTGGGCGGGCATCGAGGTGCAGCGCCCCGCCGAGTTGTAGATGATGCCATGGTAGGGGCATTGAATGCCGTCCTTGCCGACAACCTTGCCCATCGAAAGCGGTGCGAGCCGGTGCCAGCAGGCATCGGCCAGAGCAACCGGTTTGCCATCTTCGGTTCGGTAGAGAGCTAGTGGGCGGTCACAGATTGTTCGGGCCAGGGGAGTGCGCGTCACCTCGTGGTCCCAGGCTGCCACATACCAGGCGTTCAAAGGGTAATTTGTGATCTTGGTTGTGGTGCTGCTGCCAAGGTTTACGGCCGCCATGGAAACCCCTGTTTCATCGTCGAAAGTAGTTGCAGGTTACCAGCAGGTGGGGTGGATGAAGGTTCGAGTTTTTCTTATGATTACTAGCCTCTAGGCTTATAGCAACAAATTGAAGGGCAGCCATGAAGCACGAATTTCTATACTCGGTCGAACGTGAATATCAGACCGGCCTTGACACCTTGTGGGCTGCCTGGACCACACCCTCTCAGCTCGAGCAGTGGTACAGCCCAACCATGTTGAGCGTGGTGCCTAACTCGGCAATTTCTGAGACCGAAGTCGGCGGCATTTGGGCTATCGGCGTCGATGTTTCGGCCAACGGCTTCAATGCCTACTTCTGGGGCCGCTACTTGGCGATTGAACCTCTGGCGAAGCTCGAACACACCCTCCACTACAGCCATGATGAAGCCGAGTTCGTGGCCAAGGACATGAACACTCCTTTTCACAAGATTGTCATCGACTTTGAGCCTCGCGGCGAGAAGACTTGGGTGCGCTTTGCGCAGTTTGGTGAGATGCCTGCCGAACAGGCCGAGGCCAGCCGTCAGGGCATGGAAAGCTACCTTGACAACCTCGAGCTTTTCTTGGCCAAATAGCCAACTTTCGAGGGGTTTCTGCCAAACATCTGGGAGTCTGCGGGCACAGCCCGATAAAGGGCATACAGTTGCCTAATGACGCTTATTCAAACCAGCAAGCAGGTATCAAATTTCAACGTAGTGCTTGCCCAGGTTAAAGCAGCTGGGTTGCTCAAAAAGCGCCCTAGTTTTTACATGATCCGCCTAGGCGTTATTTCGCTGCTGGCCGGTGGCCTTTGGACTGGCGCAGCATTCGTGGGTATTGCCGCCCAAGCACACGGAGCCTGGATTCTGATGGGTTTCTTGGCAGCTGGTTTGCTCGGTGTCATGAGCGCCCAATATGGCTTCATTGCGCACGAAGCGGCTCACCGTCAGGTGTTCAAGAACAACAAGGCCAACGACTGGCTTGGCCTGGTCTTGGCTAACCTTTTTGCCGGCCTGAGCTATGGCTTTTGGATGCGCAAGCACAACCAGCACCACAAGCAGCCAAACCAGATCGATGCCGACCCAGACATCGCCATCCGCATTTTGAGTTTCACGCCCGAATCGCGCGACGCCAAGAAGGGTATCGAGCGTTGGCTGAGCGAGCGACAAGGCTGGTTGTTCCCGTTCCTTTTGTTCTTAACCGGTTTCGACCTCTTGCTTGACAGTTTTTCAGGCCTGGCTCGCAAGGATCGACCGCTAAAGATTCGACTCCTTGAGTTCGGCCTAATGGGTGTTCGCCAGGCGGCACCATACGTGGCTATGGGCCTGATTTTCGGTTGGCTTTGGGCAATTGCTCTCTGGGTCTTCCAGATGATGATTTTTGGCTTCTTCATGGGAGCTGCGTTTGCGCCCAATCACAAGGGCATGCCGCTTGTTCCCAAGGATGCCAAGCTCGACTTTTTCTCTCGTCAGGTTCTAACTAGTCGCAACATTCGCGGCAGCTGGTTGAAAGACAACCTGATGGGGGGTCTCAATTACCAGGTGGAACACCACCTGTTCCCATCGATGGCTCGCCCTTACCTAAAAAAGGCGCACGCAATCGTTGGCGAGTATTGCCGTGCAAATGACATCACGTTGGTTGAGATGAACTTGATTTCGAGCTACGCGGTGATTATTCGCTACTTGAGCAAAGTGGGTTTGAGTAACAACACCGACCCATTTGTTTGCCCAATGGTTGCAACGCTTCGCCCGCGTAGCTAGGCGAAAGAACCGGCTGTTTATGCCAAACTGATGCCATGAACATTTCAGACATCAACTGGCTCGCAGTCTTGGTATCCACAATCGTTTACTTCATGATTTCGGGCATCTGGTTCGGCCCAAAGACTTTCTACCCGGCCTGGCAAAAGGCTATGGGGCGCGATCCACAGGACACCTCCGGCTCAGACTTGCCGATGGGTGTTCTTTTCGGAAGCACTTTTGTGGCAACGGCGGCTCAGGTGTTCACTTTGGCAGTTGTTATCGAATTGGCTCTCAAAGCGGACCCAAGTTTTGGTCTGGCAAACGGCCTAGTGGTCGGATTCTTGGTGTCGTTGGGGCTCGTTGCAGCCTCGTCAATTTCACACCGCCTGTTCTCGCAGAAGAAGGCATTTACCGTGTGGTTGATTGAAGTTGCTCCCGACGTGCTCTGCCTAACTATCGCGGGTGCAATTCTCACCGTTTGGCAGTAGCCGTGACGGTCATCGACGAATATCTGGAGAACACTCCAGACCCCGATAGGTCTGCTTTGCTGAATCTTCGCAAGCAGATTTTGGCTCTGGTTCCAGATGCCGTCGAATGCATTTCATACCAGGTGCCTTGTTTTAAAGTTGATGGAAAAGGTGTGGCAGGTTTTGCCCCTTACAAAAAACATCTTTCGTATTTTCCGTTCAGCGGTCAAACACTCAAGTCGCTATCGGAATTTGATGATTTTTCACAAACCCAAGGAGCGTTGCACTTCACCGCTGACCATCCCTTGAGCGATGAGCAGGTGCGGCTTTTGATTGACACCCGACTTCGCGAAATTTCCGAGGGATACGGACGCAAAAAGTGAAGCAACTTCTTCGGGGCATAAACCCCTGGTTGCCGGTATTTGCGTTCGTGACCATGTTCCACATCATGCGCGGATCGACCGGCGATGCCATCATTTTTGGGCTTGGCACAGCACTTCTAATCGCCGACTGGAAGAAACTTCTCAAGTGGCACATGCCCGAGCGGCCAAAATTTGGCAAGGTGTCGGTTGTGATCGCAATCTTGCTCAGTTCATCGGTGTTGTTCTTTTCAGCGCGCGGTGGTTGGCAAGACATCGTGCTTTTGCTCGCACTTGCGCCGATTGCTTTGACAATGGTTTACTACCGCGACCATGGCCCCAAGCCGTCTTCGACCAGGCTAATGGCGCGCACCAAGTGGATTTGGCTCACGCTGGCGTTAGTGATGGCCGTGAGCGAACTCTTCGCTTACATTTGGGCCAGCGTCTTCAAAGATGATCAGAGTTACCCCACCATTTCGATCATCGTTAACCCGATTCTGGAATCGCCTTACGGTCGCGGCATCTTCCTAATTCTTTGGATGTTGATCGGTGTGGGAATTCTTCAGCTCTGGAGGAAGAAATAATGCCTCCAATTCCGGTAATCGAATACCTAGCGGTCATCTTGGCTGGCTTTGCTGCTTGGCTTTTGGGCAGGCTGAGACCAGATTTGATTTCACCATTCGGAGATCTCATCGCCCGCATCATGCACAACCGCAACACCCGTATCGCAGTAATTGTGGTCTGGTGGTGGCTGGGTTGGCACTTCTTTACGGTCTAGCCTTGGTTTAGAAAAGGAACTCAATGATGAATCTTCCAACAATTGGCCACTGGTACTCAGGTGCGGCGCAACTGAGCCACTCAGGTCGAACTGCCGAGGTTTTTGACCCGGCCCGTGGAGTTGTAACCAAGCAAGTTGCGCTTGCAAACCAGGCTGAGATCGATTTGGCCATTAAGTCCGCTAAAGATGCCTTTCCAGGTTGGCGCGACACCTCGCTGGCCAAGCGGCAACAGGTCATGTTTGCTTTTCGCGAATTGTTAAACGCGCGCAAAGGCGAGTTGGCGCAAATCATTACCGCCGAACACGGCAAAGTGCTAAGTGACGCGCTCGGTGAAATCACCCGCGGCCAAGAAGTCGTCGAGTTCGCCACCGGCATCCCTCAGCTGATGAAGGGTTCTTACAGCGAGAATGCCTCAACTGGCGTCGACGTTTATTCGACTCGACAGCCTCTGGGGGTAGTGGGCATCATCAGCCCATTCAACTTTCCGGCCATGGTGCCGATGTGGTTTTTTCCGTTGGCTATCGCCGCCGGCAACACCGTTGTGTTGAAACCATCTGAAAAAGACCCGAGTGCTGCAATGTGGCTCGCTCAGCTTTTCAAAGAGGCCGGCTTGCCAGACGGTGTATTCAATGTTTTGAACGGCGACAAAGAGGCCGTCGATGGGCTGCTAACTCACCCAGATGTGGCAGCGATTTCGTTCGTGGGTTCAACCCCGATCGCCAAATACGTTTACGAAACCGGAACCAAGCATGGAAAGCGCGTTCAGGCTCTCGGCGGCGCAAAGAACCACATGCTGGTGCTGCCTGACGCCGATTTGGAGCTAGTTGCCGATTCCGCCATCAATGCGGGATTTGGCTCGGCTGGTGAGCGCTGTATGGCTATTTCGGTAGTGGTTGCCGTTGAGCCAGTTGCCGACGCGCTGATTGAAAAGGTTGTCGCCCGAATGAAGGCGCTCAAAACCGGCGACGGCCGGCGCGCGTGCGACATGGGTCCGCTGATTACCAAGGTTCACCGCGACAAGGTTGCTTCATACATCGATGTTGCCCAGAATGATGGTGCAACCGTGGTGGTCGATGGCCGCCAGGGTGATTTTGACGGCGAAGCAGCAGGGTTTTGGCTTGGCCCAACCCTCATCGATCGTGTTTCAACCGAATCGGCGGTTTATCGCGACGAGATTTTCGGGCCGGTGCTTTCGGTGGTTCGCGTTCAAAGCTACGAAGAGGGCCTAGCCCTGATCAACCAATCCGAGTTTGGCAATGGAACCGCGATTTTCACCAACGATGGTGGCGCCGCAAGGCGATTCCAGAACGAGGTTGAGGTTGGCATGATCGGCATCAACGTGCCGATTCCGGTTCCAGTGGCCTACTACTCTTTTGGTGGCTGGAAGAACTCGCTATTTGGCGACACCAAAGCGCACGGCGAAGAGGGCGTTCACTTCTTCACTCGAGGTAAGGCAGTCACGAGCCGATGGCTTGACCCAAGCCATGGGGGCATCAATTTGGGTTTTCCGCAGAACTAGTTACTTGTCGTCGACGTCGCGCATTGGCGAGCCGACCACGCGAGAGCCTGGGGCTAGATCGCGCGTGACTGTGGTGTTGGCGCCGATGACCGCATTGTCGCCAATGGTAATGTCGCCGATCAATGTTGCGCCGGCGCCGATTGCAACGTTGTTGCCAACGGTTGGGTGACGCTTAACCGACTCAAGGGTTCGGCCGCCCAGGGTTACGCCGTGATACATCAAGACATCATCGCCAATTACGGCAGTCTCACCAATCACAACGCCCATGCCGTGGTCGATGAACACTCGGCGACCGATGGTGGCGCCAGGGTGAATTTCGATGCCGCTCCAGAAACGGGTGAGGTTAGAAAGCACACGCGCAAGGGTGCGAAGTTTGCGCTTCCAGATCCAGTGTGAAACTCGATGCTGCCAGACAGCGTGAAGACCCGGCGAGGTCATAAACATCTCGAACCGAGTGTTTGTCGCTGGGTCACGCACTAGAGCTGCGTCAATGTCCTCGATTACTCGAGAAAGCAGGTTTTGGGGCATTTAATCCATCAAGTCAGTGTACAAAGTTGTTGAGAGATATCTCTCACCGAACGAAGCCAAGATTACAACAATAATCTTGCCAGCGTACTCTGGGCGGTTTGCAATCTGGTTTACGCCCCAAAGAGCTGCTCCACCAGAAATACCAGCCAGGATGCCCTCCTGGGTGGCTGCGGCACGTGCCCAAGCGAAAGCCTCATCGCTTGGAGCGTCTAGAACCTCGTCGTAGATGCCGGTGTTTAGAACAGGCGGCACGAAGTTAGCGCCGATTCCCTGAATTGGGTGACCTGATGGCGAGCCACCGTTAAGAATTGGCGAGGCAGCAGGCTCGACAGCAATGATCTTGATGTCGGGGTTGCGCTTCTTCAGTTCTTCGCCAACGCCGGTGATGGTTCCGCCGGTTCCAATTCCGGCCACAACCGCGGCAACCTTGCCGTCGGTGTCGCGCCAGATTTCATCTGCGGTGGTGGTTGCGTGAATAAACGGTCCGGCTGGGTTCTCGAACTGCTTAACCAGAATGGCGCCGGTCTCGGCGGCGATTGCCTCAGAGCGCGACACCGCACCCTTCATGCCTTCGGGTGCCGGGGTTAGAACTAGCTCTGCGCCGTAGGCGCGAAGAAGAGCACGACGCTCTTTTGACATCGACTCAGGCATGGTCAAGATGACCTTGTAGCCGCGAGCAGCACCAACGGCAGCAAGTGCGATACCGGTGTTGCCAGACGTTGCCTCAACGATTGAGCCGCCAGGCTTTAGTTGACCAGACTGCTCGGCCGCATCAACCATGGCGATTGCCAAACGGTCTTTGACCGAAGATGTCGGGTTGTAGAACTCAAGCTTTGCCGCAACGGTCGCCGCTGACTCTGGGTAAAGACGGTTGATGCGCACGAGGGGAGTGTTTCCAAACGCTGCGGTGATGTCATTGAGAATCGGCATGATGATCCAATCGGTTTAGGCAAAAGCCTGGGTTGTGATTTTGTGAAGTTTTCCGTTGGTGGCCAGAACGCTCGAAGAGTTGGCGGTCAGAGGTCCTTCGAGTGCGCTAAATTCACCACCTGCTTGTTCAACGATAGGCACAAGCGCGGCGATGTCGTAAATCTTCAAGTCATGTTCTGTAACAATTTCGAGGGCCCCCTCGGCTAGCAACATGTAGCTCCAGAAGTCGCCGTAGGCGCGTGTTCGCCAAATCTTTCGGCTGAAAGCGATCAACTGCTGGGCTTTGCCCGCTTGATCCCAAAGTTGAAGGTTGTTGTAGCTGAGTGAGGCGTCTTCGAGTTCGTTGATTCCCGAGACAGAGAGCTTGCGTACCGAGCCATCGATCTCGCGGGTGAAAGCACCAATTTCTGGCGCCGCCCACCAACGACGGCCCATTGCCGGGGCAGAAACCACCGATACGACCGGCTTGCCGTCGATAGCCAAGGCAATCAGGCTTGCCCAAACCGGCACACCACGAAGGTAGTTGGCCGTGCCGTCGATTGGGTCAATAATCCAGGTGCGGTTCGAGCCCTGCTTGGCCTCGCTGTTGCCATACTCTTCGCCGATTAGGGCATCGTTTGGTGCCTTTGCCGCCAAAATTGCCTTGAGTGCCTGCTCAACAGAGCGGTCGGCGTCGGTAACCGGGCTACGATCTGGCTTGCTCTCGACCTTTAGGTCAAGCGCGCGAAAACGCTCTAGTGCAATGGCGTCAGCCACATCAGCGAGTTCTTGGGCCAGCTCAAGATCGGCTTGGTAGGTCATGGGGTAATTCTATTCGTCTGCGCCAGCGCGCTTATCGGCGTCGCTTCGCTTCTCGAATGGGTCTGAGTGGGTCGCCAACGAGCTCATGAGCCGCCGCAGCGAGTCAACTCTGCCGGCGCCGGTATCGCCCAAGCGGCCGTCGGTTAGCGCCAGGTCGAGCTCGCAGTCTGGGGCATCGACAAGGTGGCTGCAGTCTCGCGGGCAGGTTTCGATTACCGCATACAGGTCTTCAAAAGAACGCAGGATGTTTTCGGGTTTCACGTGGCCAAGGCCAAACGAGCGAACACCCGGGGTGTCGATAATCCAAGCGTCGCTGAGCTGAATTGCTCGCACCGAACTCGAGGTGTGGCGACCGCGACCGGTTACGGCATTCACGCCACCGGTTGCCCTGAACTGGTCGGGCGCAAGCGCATTTACCAAAGTCGACTTGCCGACGCCCGAGTGCCCCACCATCACGGTGGTTTGCCCCTTCAAGAGTTCACGAAGCACATCGATGCTTGGGGCATCCGAGCGGTTCAAAATCACCGGGATGCTAAGGCCAGCGAAGTTCTTTAGGAATGGTTCTGGGTCGGCCAGGTCTACCTTGGTGATCACGAGAATCGGCTTCAGGCCTGCATCGTATGCGGCGGCAAGGTAGCGGTCGATAAGGCGGGTGCGAGGCTCGGGGTTGGCGATGGCAACCACGATGGCCATCTGAGTTGCGTTCGCCACAATCACTCGCTCAACCAAGTCGCTGTCGTCGGCGCTGCGTCGAAGCAGCGAAGTGCGAGGTTCGACACGAACGATTCGAGCTAATGCGCCTTCGGTCTCAGAGGTGTCGCCAGCCAGGGCAACGCGATCGCCAACTGCGGCGCCAGCCTTACGCAATTCCTTGCCCATTGTTGCCGTGATTACTCGCTCGTCGTCTTCGAGCAAAATGCGATATCTGCCCATATCTACGCCGGTAACTAAACCAATGGGGGCCGATTTGTGCTCAGGACGCTTTTTGGTGCGTGGTTTGTTGCCCTTCGGATTTGGGCGCACCCGCACATCGGTTTCATCCAGGTCGTGTTGCCCCGGATCTGGCTCATAGAGCCAACTCAAGCG
>JACCDU010945690.1_pt1 | contig 17386 bp, 16 predicted proteins | sample 7446081 | NCBI WGS metagenome assembly JACCDU01 (sample SAMN15323447, study PRJNA562643) | freshwater metagenome | isolation source: river surface water | place: USA:Blue River Watershed | collected 2017-08-17
CGAGGTCGGCGGTGAAGGTGACGATCTCGCAGTGGTAATGGTCTTGCAGCCACTTCAGGATGACGGAGGTGTCGAGGCCGCCCGAATAGGCGAGGACGACTTTCTTGATGTCGCTCATGGGTTTTTCTTCCTTGATTCCAGAAACAATATTCTTGCGGATGCTTGGGGGGCGCGTTCAGACCTTGCCCAGCACCAGATACTCGAGCAGTGCCTTCTGCACGTGCAGACGGTTTTCGGCTTCATCCCACACCACCGACTGCGGGCCATCGATCACGTCGGCCGACACTTCCTCTCCGCGATGCGCGGGCAGGCAATGCATGAACAGCGCATCCTTGTTCGCGCGCGCCATCTTGGCAGCATCGACGATCCAGCCGTCAAATGCTTTCACACGCTCTGCGTTTTCCTGCTCGTAGCCCATGCTGGTCCACACATCGGTGGTCACCAGATCGGCGCCCTCGCAGGCGTCCGCCGGGTTCCTGAACACCGTGTAGCGCTGGTTGCCCGGCGACACGAGGGAGGGATCAATGTCGTAGCCGGCCGGCGTCGACACATTCACATGGAAGCCGAACACTTCGGCCGCCTGCAGCCACGAGTACAGCATGTTGTTCGCGTCGCCGACCCAGGCCACAGTACGGCCCGCGATCGAGCCGCGATGCTCGATGTAGGTGAATACATCGGCAAACACCTGGCACGGGTGGTGTTCGTTGGTCAGGCCATTGATCACCGGTACGCGCGAATTCGCTGCAAAGCGCTCGATGATCTCCTGACCGAAGGTGCGGATCATGATGATGTCGCACATGCGGGACATCACTTGCGCCGCATCTTCGACCGGCTCGCCACGGCCAAGCTGGCTGTCGCGGGTGTTCAGGTAGATCGCTGCGCCACCGAGCTGGTGCATGCCGGCCTCGAACGACAGGCGGGTGCGCGTCGAATTCTTTTCGAACACCATCACCAGCGTGCGGTCCAGCAGCGGATGGTAGGGCTCGTAGTTCTTGAATTTGCGTTTGATGACGCTGGTGCGCTCGATCAGGTACGCATATTCGTCGAGCGACAGGTCGGCAAACTGCAGATAGTGTTTGATTGCCATAAATGAAATCGGCGGCTAGCCTGCGGCAGCCGCCGAAATTTTTAACTCCTTGGATTATAAGGGGTTTCGTAGTCGGGGGACAGATTTCCGTGGGCGTGCGCGCCCGGCTCAGAGCAAGGATGGGATGTCGCGCGACATGTGGACCATGCGGGACAGGACCAGATGGTCGGGCGCTTCCCGGTAGAAAAGCTGATAAGGGAAGTTCGGCGTGGCCAGACAACGCAAGCCACGAATGCCCATCATTTGCGCGTACCTTGGGGAGCCTGCCCCCGGGTATTCTCGCAACAATCTGAAGGCGCTCCCGTATGCGGCGAGAAACTTCAACGCCAGCGTCGCGGATTCGCGTTCGTAATGCTCAACGGCATTGGCCACGTCTGCCCTCAGTCGCGGACCGCGGTAGATCCGCTTCATTTGCGCGCGGCTGCTCTGCTCCGGATACCATCGGCCAGCGAGGCAATCCACAGGTCATCATCGTCTGCTTCTTCCAAGGGGCCTTCCAGCCCCTCGGCGATCAGGTTACGCAGTGCAGCCAAAGCTTCTGGATTGGCGGCAATACGCTCCACCAGCGAGTCCGCGCGAGACAGCGCGGCAGTCCATTCTGCATCGAGCTCGGACGGCGAGGGACTCGCTTGCTGGGGTTGCTTGGTCATGGTCAGAGTCATGGAAATCCTCCGTCAGCGTAACAGCGATGGAAAGCGACGTGCAGGCTGACATCAAGAAAACGCATTGCCAATGCCAATGTGGTAATTACGAATCAGCGGAACCCAATCTTTTGCATTGATTCATGGCGCAGCTGCAGATACAGACCATGCCTGGCCGCACTGATTCGACGGCCGTCCACTGCCTCCAGAATCGCGCAGCCCGGCTCGGCCACATGATGGCAGTTGGTGAAGCGGCACTGACCGAGCGCTTCCGAGAATTCGGGAAACGCACGTTCCAGCATGCCCTCGGTCAGGTGGTACAGCCCGAATTCCTGGAAGCCCGGTGAATCGATGATGGTCGTCTGCTCATCCAGCGCATACAGACGCGTGAAGGTGGTGGTGTGCTTGCCGCTGTCGAGCCGCTTCGAGATTTCCTGCACCGCGAGCTCGGCCTCAGGCACCAGCAGGTTCACCAGGGATGATTTGCCCATGCCCGATTGCCCGATCAGGATCGTCGATTGTCCGGCCAGCAGCGGCTTGAGCGTGGCCAGCGTCTGTGCCGGCTGGCCCTTCGCGCTGACCTCATGCACCGGGTAGCCGATGTCGCCATAGAGCTGCATGCGGCGGCGCGCGGTCTCGAGCCCTGCGCTGAGGTCGACCTTGTTCAGCAGCAGGTGCGCGCTGATGCCCGCTGCATTGGCCGCGACCAGCGCGCGCGACACGAGGTCATCGGTAAAGCCGGGCTCGGTCGCGACCACGATGAACAGTTGCGTGACATTCGCGGCCAGCAGCTTGGACTTGTACTGGTCGGAACGGTAGAGCAGCGATGCGCGCGGCAGGATTTCTTCGATCACGCCCTGGTCATCGGAGGTGATCTTGAAGCGTACGCGGTCACCGGTGGCGACATCGCTCTTCTTGCCGCGGGTGACGCACTGGTAGAGCTTGCCTTCGGCTTGCGCCAGATAATGGCGGCCGTGGGCGGCGATGATCAAACCCTGGAGTTCAGCCATGTATCCGGTCAATGAAGCGGCAGCAAGCGCGTGATCGCAACCGCGTGATCAGCTGAATTGCTGCGCAAAGACCGCATCGATCTTCGCGGCGCAGATGAAGTCATTGGCCGACAGGCCGCCCTGACCCGCATTGACGGAATGCGTGTCGTATTTCACCGTGCAGCGGTTGTAGCCGACCATCAGCTCGGGGTGGTGGTCTTCACGGTGGATGACCTCGGCGATCGCATTCACGAAGGCCAGCGTCTGGTGATAGTCGCGCAAGCGGAATTCGCGTACCAGCTTGCCCTCCAAGACAGACCAGTCCGGCAGTGCGGCCAGTGCATCCGCAATCTCGGGCGCCGTCGCTGCTTCGCTCAGGTGGCGGCAGGTTTGCGCCAGAAGGTCCGCGCGGGTCGCCATATCAGGCGTTCAGCAGTTTCTGTACGCGCACCGAGGCCGGCGGGTGCGAGTCATAGAACGCCGAATGCAAGGGGTCGGGCGTCAGTGTCGATGCATTGTCTTCATACAGCTTCACCAGTGCCGAGATCAGGTCTTGCGCATCGCTGTGTTTCGCCGCGAATGCATCGGCCTCGAATTCCTTGCTGCGTGACATGATCGACAGCAGCGGCGAGAACAGGAAAGTGAATACCGGCAGCGCAAACATGAACAGGATCAGCGCCATCGCATCATTGGCACCATCCATCAGCGGCGTCACGCCGAGGCCGGTATAGAACCAGACCTGGTTCTTCAGCCAGCCGAGCAATGCGAGGAAGCCCAGTGACAGCACGAACATCAGCACGATGCGCTTGACCACATGGTTCAGCTTGAAGTGACCGAGCTCATGCGCGAGCACCGCTTCGATCTCGTTCGGCTGCAGGCGTGACAGCAGGGTGTCGAAAAACACGATGCGCTTGGCCGAACCAAAGCCGGAGAAATACGCGTTGCCGTGTGCACTGCGGCGCGAGCCATCCATCACGAACAAGCCCTTGCTCGCAAAGCCGACGCGCTGCATCAGCCCTTCGATGCGCGCGCGCAGCGATTCATCTTCGAGCGGCGAAAACTTGTTGAACAGTGGTGCGATCAGGTTCTGATAGAAGGCCAGCATGAAAAACTGGAAGCCGTACCATAGCAGCCATGCATACAGCCACCACAGGGAACCTGCCTGTTCCATCAGCGCCAGCGTCACCCACAGCAGCGGCAGGCCAATCGCAGCGCCGACCAGCGTGTGCTTGACCAGATCCGAAAAGAACAGTGCCGGTGTCATCTTGTTGAAGCCGAACTGTTCTTCGAGCCTGAACTGCTTGTAGTAGTCGATCGGCAGGTCGATCAGGCTCGAGATCACGGTTACCGCCGCCACCAGTGCGAGCTGGTAGGCCATGCCCTGACCGGCCACCGCGACCAGCTGCTCCGACAGCCATTGCAGGCCACCGAGCAGCGTGAACCCGAGCACGGCCGCAGTATTCACCGTCAGCAGCACGATCTTCAGTCGGGTCTTCGCGATCGTGTAATCCGCCGCCTTCTGGTGCGCAGCGAGCGGGATCTTGTGCGCGAATTGCGCGGGCACCGTATCGCGGTGACGTGCGACATGCCGGATATGGCGCGAAGACAGCCACAGTTTGACCGCCAGCGTGGCGAGCAGGAAAGCCACAAACAGCAGGGAAAAGCTTTGAGAGTCCATCGTGTGCGTATGAGAAAATGCCGGATCTGTGCGGGATCAGTGAGGGTCTGGCGTGCGCATCTGCGCGCCGACGATGCCCGCGCCCTAGTGGAAAAGGATTATGTCACAAGCTAACGAAGCCCATTTGGCGCCCGTCGCGCGCCCCAACGAGTTCAATCTGGTCTGGATCGACATGGAAATGACCGGCCTTGACCCCGATAATGACAGGGTCATCGAGGTCGCGGCCATCGTCACGGATGCCGAGCTCAATGTGCTGGCCGAGGGGCCGGTGTTCGCGATCCATCAGCCAGACGACGTGCTGGATGCGATGGATGCGTGGAACAAGGGCACCCACGGCCGCTCCGGCCTGATCGACCGCGTGAAGGCATCGACCGTCAGCGAGGAACAGGCGGCTCAGGCCATGATCGACTTCCTGAAGCAGTACGTCCCGGCCGGCAAATCACCGATGTGCGGCAACTCGATTTGCCAGGACCGCCGCTTCATGGCGCGCCACATGCCGCAGCTGGAAGCCTTCTTCCACTACCGTAACCTCGACGTATCGACGCTGAAGGAACTGTGCCGCCGCTGGAAACCGGAGCTGATTGCCGGCTTCAAGAAGCATCAGCTGCATACCGCGCTGGCCGACATCCGTGAATCGGTCGAAGAACTGAAGTACTACCGCGAGCACTTCATCAAGGCCTGACGACGACGGCGGCGCGCCTGCTCAGTGCGCGGCCGCCTGCCAGAAACGCTGTATCTGCGACACCGACGCCTCGACCTCGATGGCCAGCTTGTGGCACTTGGCCGGGTCGTCGACCAGCGCCACATCATCGTCATCGATTTCTTCCGCGCCCAGCAGCTGTATCGCGCGCAGCAGGCTCGCCTGCGGTGACGCGAACAAGGGTGCCCATGCTTGCGGCCGCAGGTTCACGCCCTCGAGGAAGCCCCAGCACCAGGCTTCGGCATCGAGCACGTTCTTGCCCTTGTACGGATATTCGCTGAACAGCGGCTCGAAATCCTTGGGCGCGACCTCGAAGGTGACGATGATTTCTTCCAGCATGCGCGTCATCAGCGAGCGTATGTGCGCTGCCTGCTGCGCATTGCGGAAATGCGGCGCATCGTCATCGTCCGGGCCCCATACGCGCGGCAGCCATTCATCGACGGCGACCGGTTCGGGGCCGATGGCAATCGCGGTCAGGTAGCCATGCAGCGCATCCATGGCCATCGTCTCGTCGCCGCAATGCTCGGACATCAGGAAGCGGTCGAGCTCGTCGAATTCCTTCTCGCTCAGCAAAGGTTCATGGGACATGGTGCGGGTCGTCCGTGCAGAAAAGTCAGTGATGACGAAGTGTACCCCGCCAGCGTCTACAATCGCAGCGATGAATGCTTCTCCCGTGCACTCCTTTTCGGGCCTCGAGCCCGGCACCGTGCTCGATGCGCTGGATGCGCTCGGGCTCCATGGCGACGGCCGCCTGCTGGCGCTCAACAGTTACGAGAACCGGGTGTATCAGGTCGGCATGGAAGCGGGCCCGCCGGTGGTCGTCAAGTTTTACCGGCCGCAGCGCTGGAGCGATGCGGCGATCCTGGAAGAGCACGCGTTCGTGCGCGAACTGGCGGACGCCGAGGTGCCTACGGTACCTGCGCTGCAGATCGCGGGCCAGACGCTGCACCAGCACGAAGGCTACCGGTTTGCCGTGTTCCCGCGTCAGGGCGGCCGTACGCCCGAGCTGGATGCGCCGGGCACGCGCGAGTGGATAGGGCGGCTGATGGGACGCATCCATGCGATCGGATCCGCGCGCCCCTTCGTCGCGCGGCCGGCCATCGATGTGGAGAGCTTCGGCGAGCTGCCGCGGCTGTGGCTGATCTCGCATGCATTCGTGCCGGATGACTTGCGGGCCAGCTGGGAGAGCGTCAGCGCGCTGGCGCTGGATGGCGTGCGCCGTTGCTATGAGCGTGCCGGCGATGTGCGCCTGCTGCGCCTGCATGGCGACTGCCATCCCGGCAACCTGCTGTGGACCGATGAAGGCCCGCACTTCGTGGATTTCGATGACAGCCGCAGCGGGCCGGCACTGCAGGATCTGTGGATGCTGCTGTCCGGCGAACGTGCGGACATGCAGAAACAGCTGGCGGACCTGCTGGCCGGCTACGAAGATTTCTGCGACTTCGACCCGCGTGAGCTGTACTTGCTGGAGGCGCTGCGCACCCTGCGGCTGCTGCATTACTCGGCGTGGCTGGCGATGCGCTGGGGTGATCCGGCGTTCCCGCAAGCGTTCCCATGGTTCGGCACCGTGCGCTACTGGCAGGACCGCATCCTCGAGCTGCGTGAACAGGTGGCATTGATGGATGAACCGCCGCTGTGGCCTGTTTGACCTGGGTCAATTTTTTTCCAGGGTCCGTTTGCTAGAGTCGGCCGCATCATCCTTCAACCGGGGGCGGCGATGTTCAAGAAAATCCTCGTACCAACCGATGGCTCGGCGCTGTCGGACAAGTCGGTGCAGGCGGCACTGGACTTTGCCGCAGCGACCGGCGCGGCCGTGGTCGGCCTGTCAGTCGCGCAACTGTATCCGTTCATGCTGATGCCCGAGGCCGGCGCGATGGTGGATCTGTCCACCTATGAAGAAATCCAGGACAAGAGCGCGCAGCAGGCGATGGACAAGTTCCGGCAGATGGCTGCCAGCACCGGCGTCAGCAGCGAGGTACTGGCCACGCGCGGCATCCATCCGTATGAGGAAATCATCAAGGTCGCGACCGAACGTGGTTGCGACCTGATCTGGATGGCATCGCATGGCCGCAAGGGCCTCGACAAGCTGCTGCTCGGCAGCGAGACCCAGCGTGTGCTGTCGCACGCGTCGATCCCGGTGCTGGTCTATCGTGGATGAGGCTGTCGCTGATGAGACTCTTGCTGTCGGTCGTGCCTGACAGCGCTCAGTGAGCCATCAGTACCGGCACCGTCATCGATGCCAGCACCGTGCGGGTGACGCCACCCATCACCAGTTCGCGCAAGCGCGCATGGCCGTAGGCGCCCATCACCAGCAGGTCTGCGCCCAGATCGGCCGTGGCCGACAGCATCGCATTGCCGGTATCGATATCGCTGCGATGCGCATGCACATTCGCGTTGACGCCGTGGCGTGCAAGGAACAGCGCGAGATCGGCGCCCGGTTGCTCGCCATGCGCATCACGGTCCGCTTCCGGGTTGAACACCAGGATATCCACCGCATCAGCCGCCGTCAGCAGCGGCAGCGCGCCCGAGATCGCGCGGCTGGCGGCCATGCCGCCATCCCATGCAATCACGGCCTTGCGGAAGCTGCCGCCGAAGCTGCCCGCATGCGGCACCACCAGCACCGGACGCCCGCTGTGCAGGATCACATACTCCGGAAAGTCGGACATCAGGCCCGGCACCGACTCCGACGGATCGAACTGCCCGATCACGGTCAGGTCGGCATAGCGCGCCTGCAGCGCGATGCCGCCGGCCGCGTCGTCATCCACCACCCGCGCCTCGATCTGGTCGACACCGGCGCCTTTGGCGAGCGCGTCGAACCGGGCCAGACCTTCGTGCGCATGACGCCGCAGGTGGTCGAGGTGATGCGAAAACGTCGGGTCCTTCGGGTTGAATGCGCCGCTGTCGAACACATAGCGCGAGATGCCTGTCATCGCCGCGCCCACCAGATGAGCGGCATGCGTGCGCGCAATGTCGGCGGCGATGGCGATGCGCACCGGCGCGCGGCGTGACGAATCGACATGCACCAGTACAGTCCTGTAACTCATGATGCTCCTTTCAGCGGGAATCTTTTCAGGCGACCGGCTCCAAGCGTAAAGCCTGCGGAACCGATCCGTCCATGCCCGGCCGCGCTGGCTGCCAAAGATGTTTCGGTAGAATTTGACTCAGGTCAAGTTCGGCTGCCTGACGACGCTAATCCATGAGCATACGCAATCTCGAGGTTCTGTTCTCGCCAAAGTCGGTGGTACTGATCGGCGCCAGTGACCGTCCGCACAGTGTCGGTGCGACCGTGCTCGCGAACCTGATCGCCAGCCGTCGCGGCGACACGCGACCGCACAGTGTGATGGCGATCAACCCGCGCCATACCGAGCTGCTGGGTGTGCCGGTGTATCCGGATGTCGCGAGCCTGCCGGTGGTGCCGGACCTCGCGGTGATTGCGACGCCACCTGCGACCGTGCCCGACCTGATCCGGCAGCTGGCGCAGAAGGGCACGCGCGCCGGCATCGTGCTGACAGCTGGCATGGATGGTGATCATGGCGATGGCCGTTCGCACCGCGCAGCGATGCTGGAAGCATCGCGCGATGCGGTGTTCCGTATCCTCGGCCCGAACTGTGTCGGCCTGATCGCACCGCATGCGAACCTGAATGCGAGCTTTGCGCATACGTCGGCGTTACCGGGCAAGATCGCGTTCGTGTCCCAGTCCGGCGCGCTGGTGACGGCGGTGCTCGACTGGGCGCGCTCGCGCGGCATTGGCTTCTCGCATTTCATTTCGCTCGGCGACGCCACCGATGTGGATTTCGGCGACACCCTCGATTATCTGGCGACCGATGCGAACACCAGCGCGATCCTGCTGTACATCGAAGACGTGCGTGGCGCGCGCAAGTTCATGTCGGCCGCGCGTGCGGCCGGTCGCAACAAGCCAGTGCTGGTGCTGAAGGCCGGCCGTGTGCCCGAGGGCGCGAAGGCCGCCGCGTCCCATACCGGCGCGCTGGCCGGACTGGATGCGGTCTATGACGCGGCGATCCGGCGCGCGGGCATGCTGCGCGTGCTGACCACTGATGCCTTGTTCGATGCAGTCGAGACACTGTCACGTGTGCAGCCGATGGTCAGCGAAGAACTGATCATCCTCACCAATGGCGGCGGCCCGGGCGTGATGGCGACCGATGCGCTGATGCTGTCCGGTGGACGACTGGCGACGCTGGAACCCGATACGATCACGGCGCTGAACCGCGTGCTGCCGACCAGCTGGTCGCACGGCAATCCGATCGACATCATCGGCGATGCGCCGGTCGAGCGTTACCGGCAGGCGCTGCAAATCCTGCTCGACAAGCAGCCGGACAATCCCATCCTGTTCATTCATTCGCCGACCGCGATCGTGCCCAGCGCTGATATCGCGCGCGCGATCGCGCCGATGATGCAGCAGTCGCATCATCATATCGTCAGCTGCTGGCTCGGCAGTTCGGCGGTCGCGAATGCGCGGCAGATCTTTTCCGATGCCGGCCTCGCGCATTTCGGTACGCCGGAAGAAGCAGTGCAAGCCTTCATGCAGGCGGTGGAGTATCGGCGCAACCAGCAATTGCTGGTGCAGGTGCCCGCTGCCGGTACCCAGCACGATCCGATCGACCTGCAGGCGGCGCGCGCCGTGATCGACAAGGCGCTGGCCGAAGGGCGCTATACATTGACCGAGCCCGAGGCAAAGGCCTTGCTCGATGCCTGCCATATTCCTATCGTCGACACCCGCACCGCCGCCACGCCGCAGCAGGCGCGCGAACTTGCCGGGCAGATCGGTTATCCAGTCGCGGTCAAGATCCTGTCGCCGGACGTCACGCACAAGACCGAAGTCGGTGGCGTCGCGCTCGACCTTGCCGACGGTGCTGCGGTCGAAGCCGCAGCCGAGGCGATGCAACAGCGGCTGCGCGCGTTGCGCCCGGGTGCGCGCCTGCAGGGCTTCACGGTGCAGGCGATGGCGCGCCGCCCGGATGCGCACGAGCTGATCGTCGGCATCACCAGCGACCATATCTTCGGGCCGGTGATCCTGTTCGGGCAGGGCGGCATTGCGGTCGAGGTCTTGCACGATCATGCGATCGCGCTGCCGCCGCTGAACCAGGTGCTCGCGCGTGACACCATCAACCGCACGCGCGTGTCCGCCTTGTTGAAGGGCTATCGCAACCGACCGGCGGCCGACATCAATGAAGTCTGCCGCGTGATGATCCAGGTCGCGCATCTCGCGGCCGAGTTGCCCGAAGTCGCCGAGCTCGACATCAACCCGCTGCTGGCCGATGCGCATGGCGTGATCGCGCTCGATGCGCGCGTGATGCTCAGGCCGCAGGCACTGCGCCACCGTCATGACCGGCTTGCGATCCGCCCTTATCCGCAAGAGCTGGAAGAGCGCATGGCCTGGATGCAGGAGCACTTGCTGTTGCGCCCGATTCGTCCCGAAGACAGCGAAGAGCATGTGCGCTTCGTGCAGGCGCTGGATCCGGTGGATGTGCGCATGCGTTTCTTCATTCACATGCGCGAGCTGCAGCCGTCGCAACTGGCACGACTGACGCAGATCGACTATGACCGCGAGATGGCTTTCATCGCAGTGCGCCAGCGCGACGATGGCAGCGATGAAACGCTGGGCGTGGTGCGCGGCGTCGCCGATCCGGACAATCATCAGGCCGAATTTGCCATCTGCATACGCTCGGATCTGAAGGGCATGGGCCTGGGCCATATCCTGATGTCGAAGCTGATTGCCTACTTCCGGCAGCGCGGCACACGCTGGATCGTCGGCGAAGCATTGGCCGAGAATCATGCGATCCAGGACCTGACACGTGAACTGGGTTTCGAGGTGCGCAGCAATATGGGCGATGGCACGGTCGAGATGAAGCTCGATCTGGCGCTCACCCCCACCTGATGCGCGCGCTGCGGCATCCCATGCCGCTGAGCAGCTCGCGGTTGTTGTCGCTTCATTCACATTGCCGGTGCCGCACACCGATACCGGCCGGTCATTTTTGACTTGAGTCAAGGAATTGGCGCAGTCACCTACGTAGACTCCGAATCGCCTGAAAAGCCTGCTCCCGCCCGGCATTCACGGCGAGGAGCGAGTCTCGACATGGTTTCAACAGTGGCAATCCACCCGGTGCAGCACGTCGAATTCGACGGCAGCCTGATCCGTCGGCTTACGCAGTCCGGCCCGCGTTACACGTCCTATCCGACGGCAGACCGTTTCACCGATACCTTCGGCTACAAGGAGTATCTGCAGGCAGTCAGCCATGCGCAGTCGCGCGGCGGCCGCCATCCGCTGTCGCTGTACGTGCACATCCCGTTCTGCGACACCGTTTGCTACTACTGCGGCTGCAACAAGATCGTCACGAAGAACCGCGACAAGGCCGCCACCTATCTCGGCTATCTGAAGCGCGAGATCGCGATGCAGGGCAAGTTGTTCGCCGGTTTCAATCACGTCGAACAGCTGCACTTTGGCGGTGGCACGCCGACCTATCTGTCGGATGCGCAGATGGATGACCTGATGCAGACCATACGCCGCTGGTTTCTGCTGGCCGACGATGAACAAGGCGAGTATTCGATCGAAGTCGATCCGCGCAGTGTCAGCGTCGAGCGCATTTATCATTTGCGTCAGCAAGGTTTCAATCGCATCAGCCTCGGCGTGCAGGATTTCGATGACGACGTACAGAAAGCCGTCAATCGTATCCAGCCTGAAGCAGCGACCCTGGGGGTGATCCAGGCCGCGCGCGACGCCGGCTTCCGCTCGGTCAGCATCGACCTGATCTATGGTTTGCCAAAGCAGACCGTGATGACGATCAACCAGACGCTCGACAAGGTGATTGCGGCCAATCCGGACCGCATCGCCGTCTATCATTACGCGCACCTGCCGCACCTGTTCAAGCCACAGCGCCGCATCAATGAACACGAGCTGCCGGGCTCGGACGCGAAGCTCGACATGCTGGCGCTGTGCATACGTCGGCTGAATGATGCCGGCTATGTGTACATCGGCATGGACCATTTCGCGAAGCCGGATGACGAACTCGCGATCGCGCAGCGCCAGGGACGCCTGCACCGCAATTTCCAGGGCTATTCAACCCATGCGGAAGCGGACCTGGTTGCGGTCGGCGTATCGGCCATCGGCTCGGTCGGCATGTGCTATGCGCAGAATACGAAGACCCTGGATGACTACTACGACCGCCTCGACAGCGGCGAGCTGCCGGTGGTGCGTGGCTATACGCTGTCGCTCGATGATGTGCTGCGGCGCTTCATCATCCAGATGTTGATGTGTAATTTCGAATTGTCGATCAAGTCGCTCGAACAAGCGTATCCGATTACCTTCAACGCCTATTTCACGCGCGAGCTGGAAGCACTGAAAGAGCTGGCCGAGCTCGGGCTGGTCACGATCGATGATGACTGGATCACGGTAAGCCTGAAAGGGCGGCTGCTGATCCGTAATGTCTGCATGGTCTTCGACCGCCACCTGCATGACGCGCGGCAGTTACAATCGCGCACGGGCATACCGCAGCAACGCTACTCCCGTACCGTCTGAAACCGAACTGCCACGACCGCAATCCTTGGAACCCATCGCGCTCCTGCCGATCTTCCTGATCGGCCTGTTGGGCGGCGTGCATTGCGTGGGCATGTGCGGCGGCATCGTCAGCGCGTTTTCGATCGCGACCCCGGGCCGTCGACCTTTCCCCGTTGCCGTCACCACTGAACCGACAGCTGCTGCCGGCCATCCGGCATCGCCAAGCCGGCCGTCGGCGCTGGTCGCTGCCGCGGCGGACAGCGGTACGCGCGTGCTCGCGTTCAATGCGGGACGCATCGCCAGCTATGCGCTGGCCGGTGCCATCGCCGGGCTGCTGGGCAGCGTGCCGGCACTGATCAATCTGGCCATGGTGCAGACCGTCGCGTACTGGCTGGCGAATGCGATGCTGGTCGCGCTGGGACTGACGCTGATGAATGCCTGGCATGGCCTGACGCGCATCGAGCAAGCCGGGCAGTTTCTGTGGCGCCGGCTGCAGCCGGGCATGCGCCGCCTGCTGCCGGTCGAGTATGCGTGGCAGGCGCTGGCACTGGGCGGCCTGTGGGGTTGGGTACCGTGCGGCATGGTGTACAGCGTGCTGATGACGGCGCTGCTCACAGGATCTGCCGTGCAGGGCGCGCTGGTGATGCTGGCCTTTGGTCTTGGCACCTTGCCGCTGCTGTTCTCGATCGGACTCGCCGGCACCTCGATGCAGGCACTGCTGCAACGCCCACGCGTGCGTTTCGCCGCCGGCGCGCTGGTGCTGGCCTTCGGCGTGCTGGGGCTGGTGCGGGTCGGCACCGGCTTGTCGTATGGCTGGCTCGACGCGGTGTGCATCACGCCGGGGCATGTGCGATGAAGGCCGACGTGAAAGCGGACATGAACGCTGACATGAATGCTGACATGAATGCTGACGCACCGCACGCGACCAGCGGCGGCACTAACCCGTCGGTGCCAGCCCGTGACGAAGCCTGCTTCCATTGTGGCCTGCCGGTGCCCGCCGGCAGTGCCTGGTCGGTAAAGCTGGATGGTTTGCCGCGCGCGATGTGCTGCCCCGGTTGCGAGGCGGTTGCGCAATCGATCGTCGACAACGGTCTGGCCGACTACTACCGCAACCGCCAGCAATTGCCCGACGGCGCCGCCGACGGCGCGCAACTGGTGCCGGACGCACTGAAGCTGTATGACGTGCCGGAACTGGCATCGCAATTCACCAATGAACAAGGCGACGCCGAGGCGCTGCTGTCGATCGAGGGCATACGCTGCGCTGCCTGCGTGTGGCTGATCGAGAAGCGGTTGTCGCAAGTGCCGGGCTTGCAGTCGGTCAGCCTGAATGTCGCCACTGAAAAATTGCAGGTCCGTTGGGATGCCGACCGCTGCAAGCCGAGCGACATCCTGCAAGCGGTGCGCGAAGTCGGCTATGCCGCGTATCCGTATGATCCGATCCAGCATGGCGAGCTGCTGCGCAAGAATGCGCGCACGCTGTTCAAGCGCCTGTTCGTCGCTGGTCTGTCGATGATGCAGGTGATGATGTATGCGGTGCCGGTGTACATGGCCGAAGCCGGCAGCATCGAGCCGGACATGGAGAGCCTGATGCGCTGGGCCAGCCTGGTGCTGACGCTGCCGGCGATGTTCTACTCCGCAGTGCCGTTTTTCCAGGGCGCCTGGTCGGACCTGAAGGCGCGCGCGCCGGGCATGGATGTGCCGGTCGCGCTCGGCATGGGCGCCGCATTCATCGGCAGCGTGTGGGCCACCGTGACCGGTCAAGGCGATGTGTATTTCGATTCGGTCACGATGTTCATCTTCCTGCTGCTGGCCAGCCGCTACCTGGAGCTGGTCGCGCGCCGTCGCGCCGCCGGTTCGCTGGAGACGCTGCAGCATGCATTGCCGGATGCCGCCTGGCGCGTGCCCGGCTGGCCGGCCGATCGCACGCTGCAGCAGGTGGCTGCGGCGCAGCTGCGCGCTGACGATGTGATCCTCGTGAAGCCCGGCGAAACCATACCCGCTGACAGCGTCGTGATCGACGGCGAGACTGCGGTCGACCTGTCGCTGCTGACCGGTGAGAGCAAGCCGCAGCCACGCCGCATTGGCGAAACGGTGGCCGGTGGCGCGGTCAACATCAGCCAGCCGGTGTTCCTGCAGGTGCAGAAGGTCTCGCGCGACAGCACGCTGGCCGCATTGGTGCGGCTGGTGGAGCGTGCCGGGCAGGGCAAGCCAAAGATTGCGCAATGGGCCGACCGCGTCGCCGCCTGGTTCGTCGCAGCCTTGCTGTTGCTGGCTGTGGCCGTGTTTGCATTCTGGAGCTGGCATGACGCTGCGCGCGCGTGGCCGGTCGCAATCGCGGTGCTGGTGGTGTCCTGCCCGTGTGCGCTGTCCCTGGCGACGCCGTCGGCACTGGCGGCCGCCACCGAGCGCTTGCTGCGCCAGCGCGTGCTGGTGATACAGCCGCATGTGCTGGAGACCCTGCACCGTGCCAGCCATGTGGTGTTCGACAAGACTGGCACGCTGACCGAGGGCCGGCCTTCATTGCAGCGCACCGTGTGCGTCGGTGACATCGATGCGGCGACGGCCTTGCGTATCGCTGCCGCGCTCGAGAGCGGCAGCGCGCACCCGATCGCGCAGGCTTTCACGGCCGCACAGGCCGCGGCTGCATCAGCCTCAGCCTCAGCATCAGCCTCAGCATCAGCTTCAGCATCAGCATCAACATCGACCACAGCAAGTGCACCGACAGCATCGACAGCATCGGCAGCATCGGCAGCATTGCCACAGGTGACGGCGATGGAAGCCGTGGCCGGGCGTGGCATTGCGGCCGACGTGGATGGACAGCGCTGGTGGCTCGGCAGTGCGGCCTGGGTGGCGCAGGGCGCGGGCTGCGAGCTTGCGTCCGCACCGGTGTCGGAAGCCGCCGGCATCACCGAGATCTTTCTCGGTAGTGCCGGCGCATGGGTGGCACGCTTTGAACTGGCGGATGCGATCAAGCCGGATGCTGCCGCCGCGATTGCATGGTTTCGCGCGCGTGGCTGCCAGACGCTGTTGTTGTCCGGTGATGCGCCGGCGATTGCCAATGATGTCGCGCACACGCTGGGCATCGATGTCGCGCACGGTGGCATGCTGCCGGCGCAGAAGATGGCCTTTGTGCAGCAACTGCAGCAGCAAGGCGCGGTGGTGGCGATGGTGGGCGATGGCATCAATGACGCCGCAGTGCTGAAGGTGGCCGATGTGTCGTTCGCGATGGGTTCGGGCGCCGCGCTGGCGCAATCGCATGCCGATGCGGTGCTGCTCAATGCGAGCCTGTCATCCCTGCTCGATGCGGAACGGGCGGCAGCGGATTGCATGCGCGTGATCCGGCAGAACCTGAGCTGGGCCACGGTCTACAATCTGGTCGCGATACCGGCGGCGGCATTCGGGTGGCTGACGCCATGGATGGCCGGCGTCGGCATGTCGGCCAGCTCGGCCATCGTCGTGCTGAATGCGCTGCGGCTGCAGCGCGTGAAGGGCATGCACCGTGACCATCGGCATGCCGGTTCTGCCGGTCGCGCCGCTGCGCGCGCCTGATGGCGCAGCCTGACTGACCGAGACCGAAAGACGATGGAATCCCTGTACCTGCTGATACCGCTGTCCGTGATCGTGGTGTTCATCGCGTTGTGGATCTTCTTCCGCGCGATGGACAGCGGCCAGTTCGATGACCTCGAAGGGCCGGCGCTGCGCATCCTGCAGGATGACGACAGCGTTCAGCCAGAGACTGACCCGTCCAAGAACGATACCAAGATATAAGCTTTCGTACAGGTCATTCGCCTTCCGGCCATTTTTGACTCATATCAAGGAAATTTGCCCACCCGAAACGTACCCTGCGGCATCTTCGTCGTAAACCTTGGGGAGTTTCTGTGGACACAGCACTGAACTACAACTACCGGGTGGTCAAGCAGTTCGCGATCATGACCGTGGTGTGGGGCGTGGTGGGCATGCTGGTCGGCGTTTTCATCGCCGCACAGCTGGCCTGGCCGGCGCTGAATTTTGACATTGCCTGGCTGAGCTACGGCCGCCTGCGTCCGCTGCACACGAATGCAGTGATTTTTGCATTCGGTGGTTCCGCGCTGTTTGCGACCTCGTACTACGTGGTGCAGCGTACCTGTCAGGTACGACTGTTCTCCGACGCGCTGGCATCCTTTACCTTCTGGGGCTGGCAAGCAGTGATCGTGGCAGCCGCGATCACGCTGCCGCTGGGCTTCACGTCCGGCAAGGAATACGCGGAACTCGAATGGCCGATCGATATCCTGATCGCGCTGGTGTGGGTCGCGTATGCAGTGGTGTTCTTCGGCACGCTGATCAAGCGCAAGACTTCGCACATCTATGTCGCTAACTGGTTCTACGGCGCCTTCATCCTCACGGTCGCGATCCTGCACATCGTGAACTCGGCGGCGATGCCTGCATCAATCGGCAAGTCCTACTCGGCTTACACCGGCGTGCAGGATGCAATGATCCAGTGGTGGTATGGCCATAACGCGGTCGGCTTCTTCCTGACCGCCGGCTTCCTCGGCATGATGTACTACTTCATCCCGAAGCAGGCCGAACGTCCGGTGTACTCGTACCGCCTGTCCATCGTCCACTTCTGGGCGCTGATCTTCACCTACATGTGGGCCGGCCCGCACCATCTGCACTACACCGCGCTGCCGGACTGGGCGCAGTCGCTGGGCATGGTGTTCTCGCTGGTGCTGCTGGCGCCTTCCTGGGGCGGTGCGATCAACGGCATCCTCACGCTGTCCGGCGTGTGGCACAAGCTGCGC
>JACCDU010061364.1_pt1 | contig 17384 bp, 22 predicted proteins | sample 7446081 | NCBI WGS metagenome assembly JACCDU01 (sample SAMN15323447, study PRJNA562643) | freshwater metagenome | isolation source: river surface water | place: USA:Blue River Watershed | collected 2017-08-17
ACGCGCCGTCAGCGAGAAATTCCTGCCGCCGGAGCCAGTAATAATCTTTCTTTTTTGAGCTGTTTATTTTTGTATGGTAGTAGACGCCCGAACCAATTTGACATTTTAGATAACATGGGTTATACTTTTTTTGCTTTCAATTTAGAAGGAGGATTTCTATGGGAGCACCTGTACACTCCATCGGAATCGGGACTTTACCCGATAACGAAGGAACTTTGACAGCGCTCGTCCAAGATTGGCACGAGCCGAAAGAAGAAGCTGTTCTCGCGACAGCGATTGAAGCCGAGACCCTCACGCACGGCAACTGCTCAAAGCTGGATTTTGTTCGCATCTCGGATGCGAAGAATGTCCTCTGCTGCAAGCACTGCATGCTGCGCATCACCATTCCGAGCAACCTCAAGACGCTCGGCGACCTGAAAGGTTTCTTCGCCACAAGCCCGTAACGCCCCGCATGCAAAGTCGGGGCGTTCATTTTTTAAGCTTTGGAATATAAATGTAAATGCCAGTATTCATAAAATAGATTCTCAGGACGCCCAAGGCATGAGGCAGAAAACTACAAAAACGAAACGTAGGTTTGGTTCTGTGTTGCTTTCCTTCGGCGGCCGGACTCGCGCGCATAGTCTTCCATAATATGTGCTCATATCTCATAGCCCCCCACACTCTGTTATACTGAGCACATGACACGAAAGACCTTTATCCTATGGTTTATCCTCTTTGGGTTTATATTTATGGGTGCAAGCACGACCCTTTTGGGGAGCACAGGACCACGAGGGTTTCCAAAACCTCCTGACACCCTGCTCATGACCGCATCTCAAGAAGCATGGAAGCGCACAGGCTCCACCATCATCATGCCCATCAAAGTCGTCCTCATTGGCCCAATACTTCTCTCTAAAAATTTTCTGCAAGACGACCCTCCCCCACCCTTTGTCGGGCTGTACCTCATCATCTACTGGACACTCCTTGGCACCATCATTCACGAGGTATACGGCAGATACTCTTCTCGTGCATAGGGTGCCAGAGGGCACTCACCGCATATCCCGTTCCAAACACCGCATGGAGTATCCATGAGGTCTCATCGCCTAACCTCATCCAGACGAAGTACGCCAGAAGACCATACAGCACAACACTCGCCATTGCATAGAGCATGCGTATCTGAGTAGGGTATTGCGCCACGCGAGTCAGTGCACCGAGGAGTATGCCTGCCACACCCACATATACCATCCCCGTGCGACTTCCCGGCTCCCCTGTCACACCGAGTGCCAATTCACCCCAGAGCAACATCATGCTCGTGATCATCGCAAGGAGGTGCGGTGGTGCATAGAGTCCACGACGACGAAGTCCCAGATACATGCGACGCATGACAACCACCACCCAAAGAAATATACCGAAGAAAACCGCATCCATCACTCCCCAACCCTCCCCTGCACCATCATACAAGACGACCCACATGAGCACGCTCACCCACACACTCACCGCAATCATCTCATTGCTCAGTTTCATATATAGTCACAACCCCAAAGCAATTCACAAAGTGGCAAGGAGACTTTTGGTGGTAAACAAATACACCCCTGAGGGGTGTATGGCTTACACAGGAAGGTGCAGTGCTCCGCGATGCTTGGGTATCTCTAGTGCGCGACGCACAAATCCCCCATCGTAGAAATCTAGGACCTCAGACGAAATTCGGCCAGCGCGAGATTCACGAATGACCTGCTCGAGTACTCCATATTCCCTGGGAGCGACATAGGGGGATGTGTCCTCCCACTTGGTCTCTTCGTCATCCATCACGGTATGCCCTGTGTGGTATACCACCGACACTCTTGGCAAAAGGAGTCCGGGCATCGCCCCCAGAGGAGCGTGGATTGCGCGCCAAAACACATGCAACTGAAGAAGAGGTGCCACGAGTCGCCCCTGCTTGATGTTGTAGGTAAGTCCGGTGGGATGTGGATTGCGGGCACGAGAAAGCAGGAGATCTGCGAGATAGAGCGCGCGATAACACTCATCTGCTTCCATTGGCCCAATACGGGACAGCAGAGCCGAAATGACATGTGCGATGCGCATGCGATGCATACGCGTCAAGCGAGAAGAGCGCATGGAATTCAAGAGTTACTCCAGTGATTCTGGACACATAATACATACTTCTCCCTCTCTCGCAACCTCTTTCTACTTCTTCTTTTCTCTCAGCGCAGTGCACTTCACACACCGGCACCCGTGGGGTGCGATATACTCTTTCCAATATTCCTTGCCGTAGTCATAGGTGAGTTCCTCTCCGAGCATGATATTGCGCTTTGCGACAATCCAGACATGCCCTTTGACCACATCGCTTTCGGCATTGGGTCGACAGGAATGATTGATGTACCGTGCCGTATTCCATCTTGGAGCACCGTCAATATCAATATGCTTACTCAGATTAAAAATATATTTACTCGTTTTGTCGTCATCTGGCTCATCCACCATCACCTTGCCCACATACTCAATGATTTTTTTACCCTTAGGGATAGGCTCGAGGGCGTACAATCCCAGACCTGTCTTAGAACGCCCGACTTTGAGTTGATATTTAGCGTTGGTGTCTTTGCGCAGTTCAATCATACAGTATAGATAAAAATATGTGTCATCGTACCGAGTGTCACAGTTCCCCGCAAGGGTGTTGTACACAGGCCTATCCCTCATCATGCCAAGGGTTGCATAGCTAAGTAATACATGCTATACTCCCCTGAGATGTGTTTCCTTGTTCTTGCTTGGAGTTTGAATTGATTCTTGATCTCATTCGCGCCCTCGTCCTCCTTGGAGGTATCCTTAGTCCTCTCCTTAGTGTTGCACTCGAAGAGAGCACCAAGTACACCTCTTTGCCGACCCAAGACACGCGCTGTCGACACACTGGGACCTCACTTGGCACAGGTATCGCATCCTGGTACGGCCCCAACTTTCATGGCAAAACCATGGCAAATGGGGAAACCTACGACATGTATGCCTATACAGTGGCACACAAAACCCTTCCCTTGGGTACCGTGCTGTGTGTGACCAACCCTGAAAATGGGAAAAGCGTCCGCGCCGTAGTGACTGACCGCGGTCCATACAAGGGCGAGCGGATTATTGATCTCTCCAAACGTATCGCCCAAGAAATTGGAGTCTCTTTGGGTCTCGTCGAGGTCCGACTCATCTCGCATCCCAGACGCACACCGCGTCGCCAAAAATAACAAGACGCCACACATGTGTGGCGTCTTTTTGTATCGAGCACTATGAGTCCTTGGGCGGTACGGGAATGAGTCCGAAAGTGATTTTATTCCATGCGCGCTCATGGGCATAGTACAAGAAGGTGCTATAGGCATTGACCACAAGCACGATACCGAGCGACAAGGCAATCTTTCTGGTGAAGAGATATGCCACCACGGTGTCTACCATAATACTCAGGAGTCGATAGCTGACGGCTTTCACAATAGAGCGAGCACGCGACTCTTTGGGTTGGCACGTTTCTGGCATACTAGGCAGGCACCACATTGGGCGGAGTCTGCCCATCGAAGAATGCAATCAAGTTTTCGGCCGCCAACCGAGCCATACCGTCACGCGTGGGTACTGAAGCCGATGCGATGTGGGGCGTAATCACGGCGTTCTCGCACTGAGCGAGTCCTGGCGCCAATGCGGGTTCGTTTTCAAATACATCAAGGCCGGCACCTGCTATCGTACCGGAACGAAGCGCATCCACGAGGGCAGCCTCATCGACCACAGGACCACGCGAGGTATTAATGAGGTACGCGGTCTTTTTCATAAGCTTGAGGCGGTCGGCATTAATCAGATGCTTCGTGGAGTCGAGGAGCGGAACGTGCACAGAGACAACGTCTGCAACAGCAAGCACTTCTTCCACCGTTCTACAGAAACGCGCTCCAGTTTCGCGCTCAAAGTCAGGATTCTGCTTCACATCGTAGTACACCACATCCATATCAAACCCATGCTTGGCGTGATGCGCCAGTCGACTACCGATACGACCGGCACCGAGGACTCCAAGGGTCTTCCCTGCTAAATCCATACCCAGCATCATCATGGGACCCCATCCCTCATATTTGCCCGCGCGAGTAAAACGATCTCCTTCAACGGTGCGTGTGGTGCATGCCAAGATAAGTGCCATCGCATGCTCTGCTACAGTATTTGTCAGCGCACCAGGAGTATTGGTAATCGTCACACCACGCTCTTTTGCAGCGGGGAGATTGATATTATTAAATCCCACCGCGTAATTGGCAAAAATCTTGGCAGTCGGCACTGCATCAAAGACTTCGCCGTCGATCGTGTCAGTCAGAAGAGAGAGCACGCCGTCATACGGCTTCGCCCCAAGAGCAGCGAGAAGCTCCTCACGGGTGAGCACGCCGTCTTTTTCACTCACATCGAGCGTAAAGCCCTTGTCGCGCAACATGCTCAGTCCCAACTCTGGAATCCGACGAGTGACATAAATGGTAGGCATAAAGATAAGATGAAGAAATAAATTACTGATTACTAAACTTTGCACGAGTCATCGGTCCAAAGAATCCAGTATGAGGGAGTCCCAAACTGGCTTGCATCTTGACCAATGCGGCCTTTGTCATACCTCCAAAGTATCCTGTTGCCAGTCCTGTGCCAAGATACCCTCGCGAAATAAGCACCTTCTGGAGCTCCACCACATCATTGCCGCGCTGTCCGAGGGACAGATTACGCGTAAATACAAATTGAGAAAGAGTAGTCGATGCTGGTGCTCCAATCACCACTTCGGTAACGGGCACCGCAGTGACGGAGGAAGCACCCACCATCACTTGTACCTTCTGCTCCACCGTTCCATTCACTCCCGTACAAGTGAGGCGATACTCCGCATTACTCCCTACTTGTTCTGTGCGAGTACCACTGGGAGGTAGCACTCCTTGCCATGCGCCACTTGCTGTACATGCGGTCACCTCTTTACCCACCCACGTGAGGGTGAGAGATTCTCCTGGAGTGACCGACTGTGCCGAGGCGGTGAAATCAAGACGTGGGCGCATCAGAAGCGGTAATGTCGGAACACCCACATTTCCTGCTTCGTACAGTGCGGTCACTTCATCTGACGTGAGGGTGCGTCCGTAAATGCGCAATTCATCAATCATTCCAGAAAAGGATCCGCGCAAGGGATTGGCCTCGGATATCCCAATGCGATACGAAAGTGCCTGATTGGTAACATCGGGAAACCAGCGTCCAATATTCTCCCCAGATACGGTCCGCTCTTCGCCGTTCACATAGACGCGATACGACTGACCAGAAGCGACCAAGACAAGATGGTACCACTCATTCTTGTTGAGTATGCCACCCACCTGCGCCTTGCGATTGACTCCGTTTGCATCTGTGCGAAAGACTAACTGGGCGCGACCCTCATAATCCACTCCGAGCAACATAAAAATATTCGCATCGCTAGTGGAGCGACCAGAAAAAATAATATTGCGGTCGGTCAGGTCGGTCATCTTGAACCAGACGGAAATAGTCCCAGCGCTCCCGGAGAGTATGGCATTCTGTATGGCGACCCCCGTGCCATCGGTACCATCGAGCCCAAGCGCAGTCCCGGACTTTCCACCCGCCCACCCCATGCCAGTGGACGTACCAATGAGCACTCCATTAGCTCCTCCAGTGTCTCCCACACTAGAGCCTGCGGCATCATCGAATGCATAATAATGCGTCGTGTCGGCAATCTCTGCCAACACCATTGTCGGCACAGACAAGCCACACAAAAGTAGTACAGCGCTCAGATATTTCATAGATGATTCATGATGAATAAATGCGCATGGCGCGCATGGGGTAAATATACCATAGATAGGAGAAGACCGCCCACAGGCGGTCTTGGAAGCACAGCGAGGCATTATGGACGCACATCCTCCAACAAATCAGGACGCGGAGTATTGAGTGTCGCACATTTCATCAGGTTTATCTGATACTTTGTGGTCTTGTACACATACCCAGTACCGTTGGTGATGTCACTCGCCTTGTATCCCACATCGATCCATGGCTGAATGATTTGCTCATGATACTTCACCTGAAATCGTTGCACGGCCTTGTGGGTTAAATCACCAAAGTATCCTGTGACGGGCAACCCCGCGCCAATCGTCTCATTCAAAAAAGTTTGCAATCGTTTGACATCAGCAACATCATTGGGCTGTCCGCGCTTCATATATGTCGTGAGGTATGCAGTGCACCCGCTAGGCAGTTCGAGCTTGGGTGCTGTCGGGGTGCTCCCTGGCACCACGATGGTCACCACCGTTGGAGCAGATGGCGGGGGTGGAGGTGGTGGTTCCGGAGTAGGCACAAATGGAGTCTCTTCTATGACCGGCAAACGCAGATACTCTTGGAGCGGAGCAATGTCTTCTTTGATGGGGGGTATCCCCTCACCAAACTTTCCTACTGCAACTGACGCCACCCTGCGCTCAGTCGACCCCGTCGCATTCCAGCACGACAAGGTGTAGACCGTATCTGCTGTGACTGAATATTTTCTGGTCGCACTTGCAGGATAGAGAGGGTCGACGACACCCAAAATGAGGCATCCCAATGCGCCAGTTGCCTCCCATTTCACCTCTACCGTCGAATTATACGCGACACGCTCAGGCGTGACAGAAAATGTGATGGGAGAAATAGGACGTGGGATTGAAAGCTCTGCAATATAGGTCGCATTACCTTGATGTACCGCTTTCGCTTCGGTCTCGGTAAACCCATGATCGTAAAAACAAAAATCATCAATCGTCCCTCGGAGCACTCCTCCGTGACCCGCCGCGACAGAAGCACCCAGTCGATACTCCAGCCCCTCATAAGATATCTCTGAAAACCATAGCCCTGCATGAGTAGGGGTGTCGAGTGTCCATTTCACACCATCCACATAAAACGCATATGTATCATTGGTCACGGTAAATATCAATTGATACCACCGATTGGCACTGACGCTATTGAGTGTCTTCACGACCAGTGGCGTCGTAGAACCCTTTTGTCGCATCGACACATAGAGCTGACCTGTGCGCTCCACACCGAGTATCATGTGCACATCACGATCATCAGGGGAACGCGCGGAAATCAGCACATTCCCCTCCTTCAACTCATCGAGAGAAAACCACAATGCCGCCGTGCCTTCTTGGGTGGGCAAAAAAAGGTTCGGGAGTAATGCCGACTCCCCCACGGTGCCGGTGAAGTGGATCCCTGTACCAATTTTCCCCGCTCTTCGTGAGGCACCCTTGCCGAGTAATTCACCATGCGAATACCCTACTGAGTCTGCAAGCTGACGCCCGCCACTTTCATCAAAGTCCCACATATTGATATGCCCCACCGTCGCCATGGCGAAGTGCGTTGGAGCACAAAAGGCGATGAGTGTCAGAAGAAGTGGGATGAAGGTGCGCATACGGCTGAATTAATCTTGACTGGAAGAGACAAAGTCTCCTCCGAGCTCTTCGGTGCCAAGCTTTCCATCACGGGCACGCACTGCTACGCTCAGCTGATGTGCAAATACGGACATACTTCCACTGGTATCTTCGGGATGTGCCGCCCAATGCTTGAGTACGGGGTCCTGTAGCGCACGAGAATACGAGAAGGTGACTCCCCAGGGAAATGGCGCCTGCTTTGCGATTGCATTGAGGTTCAGAAATGCTTGGGTCGGCGTCTGCCCCCCAGAGAGAAATACCACACCACCCAGTTCACTCGGGATATGTGTTTTCATCACGCGTACTGTGCGCTCTGCGACTTCGTCTGGAATAAGCGGGAGTCCGGATTCCTTACCTGGAATCACCATGCTTGTTTTCAAAATTGCTCCTGGCATATATACACGAAATTCTTTCATGAACGCAAAGAGCATCTTGTACACTCGCACCATCACTGCTTCGCATTCTTCGATAGTATGATGGCCATCAAAGAGGACCTCGGGTTCGACCATTGGAATAATGTCATGGTCCTGGCATATGCGTGCATAGCGCGCGAGGGTGTAGGCGTTTGCGCCAATCAATGAATCGGTGGGTATCCCAGTGGTGCTGTCAATCGCGATCACGGCACGCCACTTTGCAAACTTCGCGCCTGCCTCTTGATACTTTGCCATACGCTCCGGAAGTGTATCGAGTCCACGGGTCACCTTTTCACCTGGAAATCCAGGCAAATCGGTCAGCCCCTCATCTACCTTGATGCCAGGCAAAATACCGCTCTTCTCACAATACGCACGTAAAGACTCCCCTGCCTTCGTGGACTGCCAAAATGTTTCATCGTAAAAAATAACTCCAGAGAGCACGCCCACCGCTTCCGGGGTCGTGACTAAAATTTCACGATAATCTCTGCGCGTGTCGGGTGTGCACGCTACGCCCACTGCTTCAAAACGTTTTTGACAACTCGCACTAGACTCGTCGGCGGCCAGTACGCCACGCCCCTGTGCTACAAGATACTTTGCATTTGTCGAAAGAAGTTGTTCGTTCATATACAGAAAGTATATCACGCGTGGTGATATCAGTACGCCTGTCCTGTGGAGAAAGTTGACAGAGAGTTGTCCTATTGTAGGGTGAGCCTACCTGATAGGTGTCAGGTGTGTTCTTCTCCATCTAAGGCCATAGGCCAGGAGGTCTGTATGAATGTTCAGCAAACACTCGGCGCGCTCGTGCCACCCACACCCTACCGTGACTGGCTTGTCGTGGGAGACATGATCCCCCATACCACGTTCAGAATTACCGGATTTGGGTTGAAATACCTCCCGCTAGAGGGTTGGACATTCAAACACGCGGGTGTCTATATCGACTTTTGCCTCGCCCAAGTCCACAACATTGCCAATGGATGCACCCAGAGCGTGCAACTCAGCAAAGACATGCTCAGGGGGACCAGATATGAACCACTCCATGAAACCATCGACGCCTACTTGTGTCGGGTGAGTGATTTGCCGTCCACGTTTGTGCTTCCTGGAGATCTTGTCCAAGAAGAAGGTGGCCCGAGGCTCCTTGTCCGCAAGGTCGCATATGCAGAACAGGACATCCTGTCCCAATATCCGCCCATTTGGTGTGACGAGGAGTGCCCATCTGGCATATGGGTGCCCTGTACCAAGTCTCACACGCAGTCCATGCATAAACTCCGGGTGATTGAACGAGGCAATCTTTTTCGATTTACCTATGGGCAACCCATCAATGTATCGAGCTTAGAAGAAGAAGCGCACTTCTACCAAGAACTGGGCTTCTCTCACAAAGTGACGCACGCAAACGGCTCGGATACGTGCACCATTGCGGAGGCCATCGCCTTACTCGAAAACGGTAGTGCGTCGGATATCAAAATTACCGACAAGAAACGTGTCCTGTGTACGGTCATAGTCTATGACGTGCCCGGCGACTTCTCGAAGCGTCTGCGCGACGATACCCTCCGTCGATTCGGTATCAGAATCTAAATACACACCCCACCTAATGGGGTGTTTTTGTCCTTGAAAAACAAGGGGCTGTGCTATACTAGTGGCATACTAATGCACAATATTATGGAACAAGAATACGATTTTATTGCGGTGGGCGACACAGTGACCGACGCCTTTATCCGTATCCAAAAAGCATCGGTCACCCACACCGAAGAAGCAGATGGTGCTATTGAGGAGAAGCTCTGCTTCGAGAACGGCGCCAAGATTCCCTACGAGTTTGCCAAGGTGATTGCCGGCGTCGGCAACTCCGCCAATGCGGCAGTTTCCGCGGCACGCCTCGGACTGCGTTCTGCGTTTGTCTCGGACGTCGGTAACGATGCTCAAGGGCGCGAAATTATCGCCGCACTCGAAAAGAATGGCGTTGCGACGGGATACATCCGCCCACACAACGACAAAGTCTCGAACTATCACTATGTGCTGTGGCACAATGCAGAACGCACCATTCTGATTAAGCATGAGGAGTATCCATACAAACTCCCCGACATGGGAAATCCCAAGTGGCTCTACTTCAGCTCTGTGGGCGAAAACTCTCTCCCCTACCACGCAGAGATTGCGGACTATCTCAAAACGCACCCAGATGTAAAGCTCGCATTTCAGCCTGGAACTTTCCAGATTAAACTCGGAGCAGAAACACTCAAGGATTTGTATGCCGATACCGAAATCTTCTTCTGCAACGTCGAAGAAGCACGCCTGATTCTCAAATCCACCGAACAAAACCCGGCAAAGCTACCCAAGATGATGTCTGCACTTGGCCCCAAGATTTCTGTCATCACTGACGGCCCGAAGGGAGCATATGCGTACGATAGCTATACGGGAAAGACCTACTTCATGCCTCCCTACCCCGACCCAAAGCCTCCATACGAGCGCACTGGCGCAGGAGACTCGTGTGCGTCGACCATTACTGTGGCACTTGCTCTCGGGCTTCCCCTCGAGACTGCACTTCAGTGGGGACCGATCAACTCCATGTCGGTCGTGCAGTACGTGGGCGCGCAAGAAGGACTCCTCACTCGCGAGGCGCTCGAAACATATTTGGCAAACCGCCCACAGGATTATGTGGCACAAGAAGTCGCAATCTAGGACTTTTCTGTATAGCATCCACAAAAAACACCCCGCTCTATGCGGGGTGTGTGCTATGCTACAGCGCAAATGCGGGTCGCATTGCGTAGTTAATGAATCGCTGACTGAAAGACACGGGACTCACACACAAGCCCCCTGTCACTCCATACCCAACTGCAGGAATGCACCGAGAACGTGAATCATCCCATGTACCGGTACAGAGTACACCCAATCCAGGATGTTCCTTGTGCGTCGTGGATTCCATCACCAATGAGTAATGCTGGATGAGCAATTCTTCAAGCAGAGTCACCCCGCGGGTATGATCTCCATCCACCTCCTGAGCGCTATGACCGAAGTTTGCTTCAGGCGCAAATGGGGAGCGCCCCACCCACACTGCGTAAGCCTCACGAGGAATGCGCATACTCATCGGGAATCGCATCGACAATTGCGCACTAGTGTAGACGCCCTCGCCCATGTTTTGTCGACGCAACTGTGCACCGAGGCACTCTCGCACTCCGTCCTGCGTGGCGTGAGGAGGCACAAACACCAACATAAACTCTCCAGATGGACGAGGCGGGACGATGACCGATGAAAGATCCACCGACCAGTGATAGGCGTGGTCATAAAAGTCCTGCCAGGTTTGACGCTCACCGAGGTACTCTCGCTGTAGCGGGTGCACCCAAGGTGGCGCACGCAACACAGAAGTCACACTCCTGCGCGCCAGATCACGAAGCTGGCGCCCACTGGTAAGGAGAGACTGAGCCTCAGCAAAGGTGGCAATCTCGAAATATTCCTGGAGTGCTTGTGCGGTCGCTGCGTGGAGATGTCCGCTCAACTCAACCATCTGGGGTGAAGTCATCGGGCGGTCTGTTTCATTTGACATGATTCATTCCTCACAAAGAACTGCTCTCCTTCGATGCCGGAGAGAATGGCGGGTTCAGTATTTCACGCGAAGGAGAAAAGTCAATGCTATACAAACGGCTGGACCCATCTCGCTGGCTCACTCGGACCGAGTCTCTCCCACAGCAAAAGGAGCACTACAGCCATGGCAAATCCAAATGCCAAAAGTACTGCTCCAGCTGAAATATCTTTACTTCGCCCTATGGTGGCATGTTGTTCAGGGTGAAGCTTGTCGAGCATCGTCTCAAATGCAGTGTTCACTAATTCCACAATGAGGATCAAGAAGTATGACAGCACAAAGAAGGCCAATTCCCACGGAGCGAAAGGAAAAAGAAACCACCCCAACAAGAGATACATAGGTAATCCCGCATGGACCTCTAATCGAAAGCTGTGGTCTGCGCGGTATGCATGAAGTAATCCATGAAGCCCATATCGCGTACTCTGATATATTTTTTTAATAGCATGCATCATAAAGGTTTTTTGGCGTCACACAGATGAAGGCGGTTACGAATTGAGCGGGTCAATCATAGTAGACTGGATATGCTCAGACTTGGTCATCACCTGAGAACCGTAGGTGGCAGCCCAGCTCGACTGACTACACTTGCGCCCCGAGAAATAGCGACATGCGGCATCACGCTCAGCACTATAAGAACCGGGTTTTGCTCCGAGATCAGTGAGATACATCCCTGCTGCCATAAATGCGTCTCGCGCATTCCATGGATCAGCAGCATCGGTACCTAATGCTGCGGTAATGCGATCCTCAAAAAGCACCCACGTCGAGGGGATAAATTGCGCCGCACCCATCGCACCTCCCCACCCCACTTCTTGTGGACACGACACACGCGTCTCAAATGGATCTTTTCCTAACGCAGCCGTTATCTTGAGAAAATGCGGGACATCACGAGTAGGATTCATCACCTTCTGAAAAACGGTACCGCTCTTTGCCCCCACGCCTGCACCAGTGGTGGTGTTCTTTAAAATACAAGAACCCTGATTCTTCCCAAAACTCGATTCCTGCATAAACACCGCCAAGAGAAATGCAGGGCGAATCCCCGTCTTGGCAGATACTGCTACCGCATAATCATAGGCTTTTCCAAATGGAATCTCTCCGGAGTCGCGAAGAGCAAAAAGTGCAGCACGAATTTCCGCGGCTCGCTTTTTTCGATCAGCAAGTACCTTGGAGTATTCTTTCTCCTTATTTTTCGTAATCGAAAGCAATTGCTTCTTTTCTGCCTCATTCTTTTCTACTAATTTCTTATTCCGCTCGAGTTCAGCCTTTGCATCAGCCTCTGCTTGCTGTCGCGCTTCAAGTGCCTCCTGGGCCGCTTCGTTTTCTTCTTTTGCACTCTTAAGTGCTTCTGCGGAATTTTTGAGCCCCGCACGAATCGCATCAAACGAATCAAGGTCTTGAAAGAACGCAGACAAATCTTCTCCAGACAAGAGCATTTCAGCAAAGGTGGCTTGATCGAGTTCGTTGGTCTTGCGCACCAGCTGTGCCAAGGACTGTTTTTCTCGTTCGATACGTTGCGCAATACTTCGGACCGTGCGCGCTTTATCCGCAATACCGTCTCCCAGTCTCGCAATCTGAAGATTCTTCGCTTTAATATTCAGATTCGCTTTATTGATATTGGCATTGAGAAGCTTGATGTCTCGATCCAAGCTCTGTCCTTCACCCTTCAGTGTGGTGATGGTATTTCCCAGCCCTGCGATTTCCTGGTTGATGGTGTCGAGCTCAGACTGGAGTTGAGCTTCCTTGGTGGGTGTCGTTTGCGCATATACAGCATAAGGAAGAGCGAGCATACCCCAAACTACACCCACGAGAGTGAGGGCAGGCACAAACACTGCTCCATATCGCTGATGGGACAACATATATACGTACAACCAGTATAATCAATTTTTGTGACACAAGAAAGACCACCACACAGTGTGTGGTGGTCTCGGACTACAGATGAGTCGCTTATGCGGGCTCCTCTGCGTCTTCCTTCTTGCCCTTCTTTTCCACTTCGATTGCGGACATATCGATGGTGGTGGGAGCGGCATCAGATTCTTCCTGCTGACCACTAACATTCGCAATCACCTCACTGGCAGCAACCATGGCGCGCACGCCTTCGGGGAGCTTCATATCACCAACGGTGATGTGACTTCCAATCGCGGTCAACTGTGACAGATCGACAGTGAGATGAGATGGGAGCTTTCCGGGGAGAGACTCCACGCGAAGCTCGTGCATGACCTTGAGCACGACACCACCTACCTTCTCGGCAGGAGCAGTTCCAACAAACTCCAAAGGCACATCAACTTCAATCTTGTGATCCTTGGCAACCACATAGAAGTCTACGTGAATAGGCTCACCGACCACTGGGTCGAGGTCCACATCATGAATGAGTGCATCAAGTGGCTTACCATCCACAGAAAGACTGATAATAGTCGACTCTCCTGCCGCCTTGTATGCCTTCATAAAGGCAATGGCGTTGACGGAAATAGAGGTGGACGGGTGAGCAGCTCCGTAAAAGACCGCCGGGATGTTGCCTCCCCGTCGGATCATCTTCGGATTTACTTTCACGTCGCGAACAGTTGCAGATAACGTTATCATAATCGCAAAAACTACCGGATAATGGTGACACACTACCACGCACACGAGCAAAACACAACCCTCACGCTTCCACCTAAAGAGTGCATGCTTCGTGCTATACTTTTTCTATGAAATACGCCTCGATGGGTGGTCTCACCTTACTCATACTTATTGGAGGGTTTGTCGCATGGCGCATATACGGCGACCCCAAACATACCCCGGTGTCCCCGCCTCCTTTGGCTACGCCAAGTGCCCTCACGCACGGCTGGCATGAAGTTCCTGTCATCACCTACGAAGAAACACGAGAAACAGTCGCGGCGCTTCGCTATACATGGAACCTCTCGTACCCTGTAGTGCACCTCACCAGTCACCCCAAGGAGGCCCGGGCGACCAATGATATGATTCGCACGTTTACACTCGACCAAGTTGATGCATTCAGAAAGAGCGCCGAGCCCGAAGCCGATCTTCCAGCATCACAAGATGGGGCAAGTGATTTTGCCCTCCGTGCTCAGACACTGCTTGCATCGCCCACCCATGTCGTATTTCGCTTCGATGGTGCAGAATTTTATTCTGGCGCGGCGCATCCCAACCACTACACCCGCATCCTCACGATTGATATGGAGCAGGGTATGATATTGGACTCCATGAACATCTTTTCGTCATCATCTGTCGCACTCCCGTGGCTTTCTGATACCGCTCGAAGCGTGCTCAAGGATCGCTTCCTCGATGATGGGGACACCTACACCCACATGACACTACCGGGCACCATGCCTGTAGAGCAAAATTTTCGCACGATTGGATTGCGCGCAGATGGTATCGTGCTTATTTTTGACCCCTATCACGTCGCCCCATATGCACGCGGTCCTCAGGAAGTCTTTATTCCAACTGCCGAAGTCGAAGCATTGCTTCACCCCCGCATCCTCAAAGCCATGCGCGACGCGGAAACGCAAATTGTCCATGCGACGATGGACATATCGGATACTCCGTAGCGCTGATTGACAGGGCAAAGTGTGAGTGTCAATATGAACGCAGAGTTCCTGAGACATCACCCATGCGACGTCTACTTATCGTACACCCTCATACCACATACGACACCGCACACCTGACCCAAGGCCCCATACAGAGTATCGCAAGTGACTACGAAGAAAGAGACACGCTCATCATACTCGCACCGGAAGAATCTGATGCGCTCACGTATCTGGGCAAGCCCGATTTTCGTGGTCAATTTGGACAACATCGTCTGGGGAATGTTCCACTCCGCATGCGTGGGGCGCTCACTGACGGTGTCACACATCTCACCATTATTGGTCATACGGGGTGCTACTGCCACCACACTGCCTTTGAGGACGTCCTAGAGCAAGTGGCGCGAGTCGGGAGTCATTCCTATCACATCCACTTACCCGCCTCCGCGATCTCTCGTCCGGTGTGTGATGACGGCACCTCGATGAAGACCGCCATCGACGAACGTGTGGCTGGGCGTGCATTCGCCCCTCCACCAGGATATCCGGAGTATCGCGTCGCACCATGTCACCCACGGCGAGCTCATGACACGCATTGGCAATTTCTGGACTATCTCAGGGTCGCCAAGTTTCGAGCACAAGAAGGACGATTTACCCTCACGGTATGCATTGATGACGGAACCATGCACCCCATAGGAGAAGGCACCACCCAGCTCACGATTTCGATTGCATCGACATAGTACATCCACCTCGCCCATCGGGCGAGGTGTTCAATTACCCTAGCGGTACTCATGCAGATATCTGGCAAGATCCGACACGCGACCACGGGCATCGAGCACAATACCTTCTGCTTTATACAACGCGAGCCGTGTGTCCCGCACAGTATCATCCGCCCATATCGTCCCGTCCGCATACACAATACGATGAAATGGAATCTTGGCACGCACCTGCTTTGGTGCGCGCGCAAGCATGGAAGTCACACTCTGCGCTGCCATAGCGCCACCACCAGCAGCCCGCGCAATACGCCCGTATGTGGTGACTTTTCCTCGAGGAATTGCACACGCAAGCGCAATCACCCGTTCACGAAATGCGCTCATGCTAGTCGAGTGCAAAGGTGGCACGTACGGTCACCATCACCTCCTTTTCCATACTGGAAGTATCGTATGTGCCATAATCAGAGACGTCCACGCCACCCTTAGGTAACACCTGAACAACACCAGACGCAGACGAGCGCAATGCACCTACCTCGCGCCCGCTTTCTGATGCAATGGCTGTGGCGCGAGCTTTGGCGTCGGCAATCGCCTGAGAAAGGAGCAGAACGCGGGTTTCATCGAGTTTGCGATAAGTCAGCTCAAGACCATTCATCGCCACGGTATATCCCGCTCCAGAAAATGTGCCAATAGCATTAGCAAGTTCCTGCATCTGTGCCACATCCTCACTGCGCACAATCACCTGACGCGTGACGGAGTAGCCAGTCATCACTGGTCCCGACTGGGGAGGATAGTAATAATTGGGATTAGACATTCCTGCTGGAATTTCGACATCGGTGTACCCGCGATCCTTTAGGACTCCCACGATGCGCGCAGTTGCAGTGTCGAGCAAGCGAAAACCTGTTGCTTGGTCATCAAGCCCTGTTTTTGTTTCGAGTGTCACCACCAGACGCCCAAAATCTGCCGTCACCATAGTGCGGGCACTTCCTGTCACTGCGACCGTATCTGAGGCTGTCTTGATATGATATGCCGTGAGACCTCCGATGCCCCCAAGCGCCATCAAAGAGAAACCAAGAATGGTGGCTCCTGCAACGACTGGCTGTGCGTAATCAAAAAGTTTTGTCCATGACATACCCTCAGTACTATGAATATGTCTGTATGATAACAAAGGCTGTGCATCACCGCTACTTCGGGCGCATATGTTTCCCGAACCGCACAATTCCATCATAAATAGGGATAAGCTCCCGCCCCACCGCAGTGAGTTCGTAGGTCACAGAGAGCCCGTCAATGGTATCCTCCCGACGCACCAATACCCCGACTGCTTCGAGCGTCTTGAGGCGCGCGGTCAGCGTAGCAGAATTGATGCCGAGTTCCTGTGCCAACACACCAAAACGACGCTCTTGGTGTCTAAGCGCATTAACAATCCGCAAGCTCCAGCGGTCACCAAAAAGCTTAAAGAGGCTGGCGCACACAGTATTGTCTTCTGATGTACGAGTCCCCCGTGTGATAGGCCGTGTTGTCCCCATTGCTTTAAAAACTAAAGTAGTTTATGATATAAAGTATTAATACTCTAGCATGCACCATATGGAAACACAATCATGGAACACCCCCGCAAACGCCGAGCGTCTCGAGCGTACCACCGCCGCCCTTACTGCAAACGGATTTCTTCCCACCGTCGTCCACACTAAAGCAGAAGCTCTCGCATATATCACTCAGCTTATTCCTCCAGGAGCAAGCGTGATGGAAGGCTCCTCACGCACCCTCGATGAGATAGGGTTTATTGACTACCTCAAAAAAGGTGA
>JACCDU011415545.1_pt1 | contig 17371 bp, 21 predicted proteins | sample 7446081 | NCBI WGS metagenome assembly JACCDU01 (sample SAMN15323447, study PRJNA562643) | freshwater metagenome | isolation source: river surface water | place: USA:Blue River Watershed | collected 2017-08-17
AGAGTGGAAAATCATCTTTGTTGTAATGTGGTGTTCCTTCGCTTGGGACAGCCATTACATGACCATCTACAACACTTTCCCAGTAGAACCTACCAGCAACTTCTCCACCTTTCTCCAACTCCGCTATACGGTCTGCTTGTTTGCGTAGCATATCTGCCGATGCCATTAATTTTGTTTTGTCATTAAAAGAACGATGTATTACTTGGTTGTAAGTTTCAATTTTTTCTAATGCATCAGCTAACTGGTATACATTCATTTTTCACTCGCTTTCTTTAGTATTGCTCTAGCAAAACCGATAGGTAATATTCTTGTGCCAACATACCATTTAACGGCAATCTGTTCTATTTCCTCATCACTTAATTCTTTTATTTGTGGTTTGGTTAAGTCCAATTTATCGATAATTTCATTTCTATTGGCAACTAGCATTTCTAAATGCGCTATGCGGTCTGCTTGTTGCCGTAGCATATTAACTACATCGTTGCACCATTGAACAATCTTTTCTTCAGTCATCCAATCAAATTCATCTGCTAATTCGTATGCGTTCATCTTATCGCCTCCGAATATCAAAATTCTCAGCTGGATAGCGCTTAGTATCTCCAGTATCAATCCAAATAACAGTTACAGTTTCGCTGCCATCCTCAATAGCCCAACACCCGTCACCGGTTACACCAGTAGTTGTATAAAAATACGATTTATACAGTTTGGGGTAGTTTTTACCCTTGTGAATACAGGCCTCATCGGTTAAAACAATCTTACCGCCAGCTTGATTAGGCATACTGGCAATTACCGCGCCAAATGCCACCGTGGGAATAAACAGTAAACAACCTAATAATTTACGCATCACCCTCCCCTTTTTTTGCATATTTCCGTTTACTTACTCGATTACTACAGTTGTAACATTGCCACCGATTAACCTTTTTGCCCTCTGTCATTTTCCCTAATGCTGCGGATTGCATCGACTGACAGCTAGAACAGAACCGTTTACCCGTAATGCTAATTTCTGCTGATCTAACTAACTTCACTAATTCCATCTCATCCATAATAATCCTAATCAATAAACAGTTTACCAAATAACTTATACACAAACAAGAGTAAACCATTTATCATAATCATTACTGGAACTTATGGATTGAGTCAATTCACATGGCCGCACCGATTGGAAATAGCAATGCCGTTAAAGGCAAAATGTTTTATGACAAGCTGAGAAAACAGCTGACGCAAGAGCCGCATCGTCTTGAAAAGATTGTCGGCCAACTCATTACTCAAGCTGAATTGGGCGAGGCCTGGGCCGTTAAAGAGATTATTGATCGTTTAGATGGTAAAGCTGTTCAAACTACTCAAGTGGAAAATTCTGATGGAACCCCGCTTTTAGCTGGAATCCAAGTAATGTTTGTGAGGCCTAATGATGAATAAAAACCAAACTTTGTGGCGCTGCACCAATTGTGAAAAAGTAAGCCCAGGCGATAAGATGCTTGTTGATGATAAGGTCCAAAACTCGTTTGTCATTCAATACGGCTGCCCTTACTGCCGTCACATGAATTGCATGGTTTACGCCGATCCGCGCGATAATGATTGAGGCGCAAGACCAGACTGTTGCCGAGCAGCTGCAGCAAGCTGTTGCAAAAGCAGAATTTCCCATAAAGCTGGCTTTTCTGTTTGAGCCCAAAAGATACAAGATTTTGTACGGTGGGCGCGGCGGCGCTAAATCCTGGGGAGTTGCCAGAGCGCTCTTGATTAAGGCGGCCAAAGAACCCATGCGCATCCTCTGTGCGCGTGAGTTTCAAGTCTCTATCAAAGATTCTGTACATAAATTACTGACAGACCAAATTGACAGTCTTGGCTTGCAATCCTTTTACGAAGTAACCCAGACCAGCATTAAAGGTCGTAATGGGTCAGAATTTTTCTTTATTGGCTTAAAAAACAACATCACTAATGTCAAATCCTTTGAGGGTGTAGACATTTGTTGGGTTGAGGAGGCTCAGACTGTTTCCAAAACAAGCTGGAATGTCCTTATCCCTACTATCCGTAAAGATAATTCAGAGATATGGATTACCTTTAACCCAGAACTTGAGACCGATGACACCTATCAGCGGTTTGTGATTTCGCCGCCCAGTAACGCAATAGTTCAAAAAATTACCTGGCGCGATAATCCATGGTTTCCCCAGACCTTACGGGAAGAAAAAGACAATCTCCAAGTACGAGACATTGAGGCTTATAACACCGTCTGGGAAGGGATTTGCCGCAAGACTGTAGACGGCGCCGTATTTGCTAACGAAATTACCATGGCAGACCTAGAGCAGCGCATTACTCGCGTTCCATACGACCCAATCAAGCCGGTTCATGCGGTTTTTGACCTTGGCTGGGCCGATAATACGGCCATATGGTTTGTGCAGTTTGTAGGGTTTGAGATTCGATTGTTGCGATACATGGAAGACAATCAAAAAACGATGTCCTATTATTTGGCCGAGATGCAGAAGTTTGGATATGTTTATGACACCATTTGGCTGCCGCACGATGCCGAAAATTCAACCCTTGCAGCATCTGGTCGGTCTATTGCAGATATTGTCCGCGCAGCTGGTTACAAAGTGCAGATTGTTCCGAGAACCCCAACGGCAGACTCCATCAACGCAGCCAGAACTATGTTTGGCAAGTGTTATTTTGATAGAGAAAATTGCCATCAAGGATTACAATGTTTGAGACATTATCGGTACGATGTGGACCCAGATACGAAACAATTTAGTAAAACGCCCTTGCACGATATATATTCACACGGTGCAGATGCGTTTAAATATCTAGGTTTAGTAGTAAATGAGCCCCGAAAACCGGTAGCTAAACGAGCCGCATTACAACCGGCTGGATCATGGATGGGATGATTATGGCAAACGATAAGCGTATTGAAGACGCGAAGAAATATCTCAGATTCGCAAATGATGCGGATTCTTATAACCGCCAGGATGCTCTGGATGACCTTAAATTTTCATCTGGAGACCAATGGCCTGTTGAAGTCCAAAACTCCAGAAACTTAGAGGCCAGACCTTGCCTAACAATCAATAAGCTAGACGGGTTTATACGCCAGGTCTGTAATCAGCAGCGCCAAGCCAGACCTCGCATGAAAGCCCATTCGATGAACTCGGCAGCCAATGCAAAGGTGGCCGACATCCTGACGGGCATTTTTAAGCATATTGAAGTTAATTCAGATGCAGATACTGCCTACGATACGGCCTTTGAGTTTGCGGTCCGCATGGGATGGGGATATTGGCGAGTAGTAACCGACTATGTGCGGGAAGACTCTTTTGACCAAGAAATCTACATCAAGCCCATTCCTAACCCTTTTACGGTTTATTACGATCCCAATAGCCAGATGCCAGACGGCTCCGATGCTGAGTCTTGCTTGATTACCGAAGTGATGAGCAAAAAGGACTTTAAGGCTCAGTACCCCAATGCAGACGATGGTGGCAACTTCAATATGCGTGGAACTGGTGACGCCGATGCCGATTGGATTATGAAGGATGACATCCGAGTGGCCGAATGGTGGTACACCGAGCGCAAAAAGACCAAGCTGTTGTTGTTTTCCGATGGTACGCAAGTCTACAAAGAAGACGCGCCCAGCCCAGAAATTATGGCAGCCGCCGGCATTGAAGTAGTGGCCGAGCGCGATACCATGCGCAAATCTATCAAGTGGGCCAAGTTGACCGGCATTGAAGTGTTAGAGGAATCGACCTGGATTGGTAAATACATTCCAATTATTCCCGTTTATGGCCAGCAGCTGATTGTTGACGATAAGCGTAAGAAATACGGCATCGTCCGCATGGCCAAAGACCCGCAGCGGATGTACAACTACTGGCGCACCGCCCTTACTGAGTCCGTGGCTCTCGCGCCCAAAGCTAAGTGGTTGTTGGCAGAAGGCCAGGACGAAGGACACGAAAACGAGTGGAATCTTGCCAACATCAAGGCCACACCGGTCTTGCGTTATAAGCAAAAAGACATCGAAGGGCAGCCCGCGCCCGTACCGCAAAGGCTGCAGCCAGAGCCACCCGCAGCTGGAATTGTTGAGGCAACAAGCGCCATCAACAATGACCTCCAAACCGTAGTTGGAATATTTGACCCCAATCAATTTGCCCAAGGCAATATGTCAGGCAAGGCTATTCGTGGCCAGCAGCTGCAGATTGATTTGTCCAATTTCCATTATTACGACAATTTAACTCGCTCTCTCAAGCAAACTGGGCGCGTTATTCTGGACTTAATTCCTAAGATTTACGATAAAGAGCGCGTTATGCGAATTATTGGTTATGACAATCGCCCAGAAATGGTGACAATTAACCAACGAATTGTGGACGAAAATGGCGCCGAAAAGATTCTTAATGATGTGACCGTGGGTGAATACGATGTTTATATGGACACCGGCCCTGGTTATCAATCTAAGCGCCAAGAGGCAGTCGAGGCCATGGTTCCATTACTCCAAGCCAATCCGGAACTGTTTAGTGCTGCCGGTGATTTAGTGTTCCGAAACATGGACTTTCCAGGCGCCGATGTTATTGCTGACCGTCTAGCAGCTATAAACCCCATGGCTCAGATTGACGAAAAATCCGATGTTCCGCCCCAGGTTCAAATGCAACTCATGGCTAGTCAAAAGATGGTAGCCGACTTGCAGCAGCAGATTGCGGCCTTAACTCTTAACTTGCAGCATCAAACCGATGTGCAGCGCATGAAAGAAGAAGGCCAGACAAAGCGCAAACTTATGGATGTAACCTCCAGGGCCTACAACACCGAGACCATCAACGAGGCAAAAGTTAACCAAAATATTATGAAGTCGATTACGGATCAAAACCGTACTGAACTTGATGCGGTTACCAAATTGTTACTCAAGGGCATGGATTCTCGCGCCCTGCAGGAAGAAATTGCCCGCCGAGATGCGGAACTAGGCCAGGCAGCAGTATTTTCTGAGCGTGAAGTTCACATGACGGATTCACCATTTTTGCGTCAAGAAATGGAATTAGCGCAGCAGCCAATGACAAACCCACAGATTGATGATCAGATGGCCGCGCAGCTGGCTATGCAAGAAATGCAGCCACAACCGATGGAGCAGCCAGCAATTCCTGGCGTACCGATGGGGCCGCGTTGACAGATTGATTGAAACAGTTTCTAATTGATTCACCTACCGATGGGTTCATCGGGTTAATTCTTGGAGTTGATCCATGTCAGATGCAGCAGAAGTAGTACAAGAACCAGCGCGGAAACAAGCTGCAAATCTTGTAACAAGTGAAAATTTAGCCGAATTCCAAGCGCAAAAACTTGGTTTAGCCACCCAGGAAGTTCCAACTGAGGCCGCAGATGCGGAGCCGGTTGTTGAGCAAGGTAGGAGTGAACCAGAGGCTGAAAATGAGGCAGCAGTAGGAGAAAAGAAACAAAACCCGAAACTTGAAAAGCGTTTTTCGGAACTGACCAAGCAGCGCGAGGCGGCCCGTCTTGAGGCGGAACGCGAGCGTAGTGCAAGAGAGGCTCTTGAGGCGCGATTGAGGGAATTGGAAGAAAAGGTAAATCCGCCGAAAGTGGATGAACCAGACCCCAAACCCAATCCATCGCAATTTAATGATGCCCTTGAGTATGCTGAGGCTCTGGCCGAATGGACTGCAGACAAAAAATTGCGGGAGCGAGATCAGGCAGAATTGGCGCGTAAGGCCGAGGAGGAGCAGTCGCGTATGCGGCAAAAGTTCCAAGAAAGGCTAGATGCTGCTAAAAATGATCTGCCGGATTATGAGGAAATGATTGCCTCTAGTGATGTTTCGGTTTCACAACCGGTTACAGACGCAATTATTGAAAGTGATGTAGGCCCACAAATCCTATATTACTTGGCCGAAAATCCAGATTTTGCTCGGTCCTTGGCGGATAAAACCATCACGGCGCAATTAAGAGCCATCGGGCGCTTAGAGGCAAAATTCGAGAAATCGGAGCCAGCCCCAAAGCAAGTTTTAAAGGAACCTACTGCGAAGAAGTCAAATGCTCCGGCACCGATTAATCCTTTAAAGGCCGGCAGCAACCCTAGCGATATAACGCTAGATGCTGACCGACAGTTTCATGGCACTTACCAGCAATGGAAAGCTGCTAGAAACGCAGGGAAAATTCGGTAACGGGTAACTTTAAAATTAATTTGGAGAATTACCATGGCAAATAACTTGCTAACTATCTCCATGATCACCAACGAGGCGTTGATGGTCTTGGAAAACGAATTGACCTTTACTGGTCGCGTGGATCGTAATTATGATGATCAATTTGCGGTTGTCGGTGCAAAGATTGGTAACACAGTCAATGTACGCCGCCCAGGTCGTTTCATCGGTACTACTGGCCCAGCACTTAATGTAGAAGACTTTAACGAGACCTCTACTCCAGTAACCCTTTCAACCCAGTTCCATGTGGATACACAGTTCACGACTCAGGACTTAGCCCTTTCTTTGGATATGTTCTCGGATCGCGTATTGAAACCCGCAATCGCAGCAATCGCCAACAAAATTGACTTTGATGGCACCACAATGGCAGTTCAAAACACCGCTAATACCGTTGGTACGGCTGGTGTAGTTCCATCTGACATCGCAACATTCTTGACCGCCCAGGCTTATTTGGATGGTGAAGGCGCTCCCCGTGACGGTAAGCGTTCTTGCGTTGTTGACCCATTCACCGGCGCAAGTATTGTTGGTTCTTTGAAGGGTTTATTTAATCCTCAAGGCACTATCTCTGGCCAGTATGAAAAGGGTATGATGGGGCGCGACACCATTGGTATGAACTGGTATATGGACCAAAACATTGTGTCCCATACTTATGGTTCATATGCAACCGCTACGATGTCAACCAATACCCAGACTTTCACGGGTTCATTGACAACTGGCTGGGCTCAGACCTCAACCATCACCATTTCAGCTGCAACCGCTAACGCCGTTCTTAACGAAGGCGATACGATTCAGATTGCTGGTGTGTTTGCAGTCAACCCACAGAACCGTCAACCCTACGGTGGAAATGTGCTGCGTAACTTTGTAGTTACCTCGCCCGTAACCATCACTTCTGGTGGCTCTGCCTCTGTAACTGTTTCCCCAGCAATCATCACCGCTGGCCAGTTCCAGAATGTGTCCGTACTAAGCACTTCTGCATCTGCGACTGTAACTCCGTTTAATAAGACCGGTGTTGTCAGCCCACAAAACTTAGTATTCCATCGTAATGCGTTTACCCTGGCTACTGCCGACCTCGAATTGCCTGACGGCGTTCATTTTGCTGGTCGTGCAAGTGATAAGGACAACGGTCTGTCGATTCGTGTGGTGCGTCAATACACCATTAACAACGACTCGATCCCAACCCGTTTAGATGTTCTCTACGGATGGGCTCCGTTATATCCAGAACTCGCCTGCCGCGTGGCAGCTTAATAGGAAAGGAACCTAATCATGTCAAATCCAGGACCAGCAAGTACCCAAACCTCTAACTACCTATTAAACGGTAGTGCAGCCGATGGTGTTTTAATTGGCATCGCAGGCGGAGAAGTGGGTTTTTATGGCGAAACTCCTGTAGTACAAGCAGCTGCAATCTCAACCATTGCAGACGCAGCTACTGGAACTCAAATCGCAACCGCGGTAAATAGCATCATTACCGCATTAAAAAACATCGGTATTACTGCCTAAGATGTTTGTTTGATTGGAAAGGCCACCCCCATAAAGGGTGGCTTTTTCTATTTTTGGAGACTGCATGAAACACATAATGATTGCCCTACCGACCTATACCGGAGTAGTCCATATTGGTACGGTACATAGCCTGATTGATGACCTTATTTCATTGGTTAAGCGTGGCGATAGGTTTACTATCGTTGATGATGTAGGCAACTCAGCAATAGCAGACTGCCGAGGCGTTATAGCATCCAATTTCTATAAATCCGACTGCGATATGTTGGTTTTTGTTGACAATGATGTTTGCTGGGAGCGCGGCGGCTTATTAAAAATTATTGATCATCCCGTAGATTTGGTGGCCGGCATTTACCCGCATCGGGTAGACCCATTGGCCTGGACCGTCCGCTGGGATGAAAGCAAAAAGGAACTTTGGGCAGACCCAAAAACCGGCCTGCTTGAAGTGGAATGCGTACCAACCGGATTTATGAAAATCTCGCGCGATTGTATTGCTAAGATGATTGAGGCCCATCCAAACACATGGGCTCACGAAAAAGCAGTAGATGGCGAGTTTTGGCCCTTGTTTGAGCCGCATCTTGATGTTAGAAAGAAACACCGATATGGTGAAGACTATTCGTTTTGCATGAGATGGCGCGAACTAGGCGGTAAAGTATGGATTGACCCAGAAATAGCCATGGGCCATACAGGCTTAAAAGTTTTTCAAGGACATATTGGAAATTGGCTTAAAAGTAGGATAATTGAACAAACCCAACCATAAGGATTAATCATGGATTCTTTAAAAATTCTTTCCCCAACCTATCGTTTAGACCTGACAACTTCTGCGTCAGCTGCGTTGCAATTGGTTCCAAACACACCAACTCGCGCATTTCGTGTTGCCCTATTAAATACTGGTACTGGAACCGCGGCCATTACTTTTGGAACGACTGACTCCAATATGGCTACTCCAGCAATCGCCAGTACCGGAAACGGCGGGTCATTTGTGCTTGCGCCCTCAATGTTTTACCCTCTGGTAATTGATTGCGGCGCTCCAAATATCTACATTAAAGCCATTTCATCTGGAACAAACACCCTCTATTTGACGCTGGTGGCCACAGAATAAAGGATTTACCATGTCCAACGACACCGCAAAGACTATAACAACCAATATAGTGCCGGTCCAAGGGACTTTTGAGCCCTTACCGCCGTATGAGTGCATTAACTTAATTGGGCCAGCTGGAACACCGTTTTACGCGCCCGTAAATCCTAATTTAGATGGCGTAAACATCACCAATAGCACGATTAACAGCACTACAATCGGCGCTACAACACCATCAACTGGCGCATTTACAAATATTTCCACCACAACTGGATCGATTACATCGCCTCCAAGTGGCCCAACTTCAATAGTTAATCAAGCATATGTTGATTCAGTAGCCCAAGGCTTGGCATTTAAGCAGCCTGCCAATTACAAATCAACTGGTAATTTGACATTGTCTGGTTTAGGTGTCCAGGCTGGTGGCGATTGGGCCAGTTCACTTACTGCCGGTATGCGCATATTGGTTACAGATCAATCCGCGCCAGCAGAAAACGGCATTTATTTGGCCTCCAGCAGCAATTGGACAAGATCAAGCGATGCAAACACATGGGATGAATTGATTGCAGCCTATTTGTTTGTAACTTCTGGAACCACATGGGGTGGATCATCATGGGTTAATACTAATCAGCCAGGCGGAACACTTGGAGTAACTGCGGTTACTTTTATTCAATTTTCTAATAATGCAACATATACCGCGGGAACCGGATTAACTTTAGCTGGGTTTCAATTTTCTATAACCAATACCGGTGTTTCTGCGTCAACTTATGGTTCTTCCTCAGTTGTACCCGTTATTGCAGTCAATGCCCAGGGACAGATTACTAGCGCAACCAATACTAATATTGCAATTGACGCAAACGCCATCACATCTGGAACTATCAATACGGCCAGAATTAGTGGTGACTATTCTGGAATTACTGGCGTTGGGACTCTTACAAATTTAACAGTTTCCAACACAATTAGCGGTTCAATTTCTGGAAATGCTGCAACCGCAACAAGTGCAACAAGTGCAACAACCGCAACTAACCTTGCTGGTGGTGCTACCGGCAGCCTGCCTTATCAAAGCGGTGCGGGAGCAACAACTTTTGTAGGAATTGGTTCATCTGGCCAGATACTGACAGTTGCTGGAGGCGTTCCAACATGGGCCGCGCCTGCAACTAATGGTGATGTAGTTGGTCCAGCATCATCTACTGATAACGCAATTGCACGATTTGACAACACAACCGGCAAGATTATCCAAAACTCAGGGATTACCCTATCTGACGCAAATGCTTTGCAAAATGTTAATGAAGTTAATTTTGACATTACTCCGGCAAGCGTTGTTGGTGGTGCGGGTTCGTTATCTTGGAATAGTGACGATAACGCCAAAACCTTGCAATTAATTGGTAACAATGATGTTCCAATTAAAGTTGGCGAAGAAAATTATTACAGGATCAAAGCATCATCTGCGATTACTAAAGGCCAAGTATTGATGTTTACTGGCACTTTAGGTTCTTCCGGTGGATTAACTGCAGCACCAGCAACAGGATTAACTGCTGCAACTGGCAGCTATATTCTTGGAGTTGCCAAAGAAAATGCATCAACAAATGATTGGATTTATGTTCAAGAGTTTGGCGAAGTAAAAGGCATCGACACCAGCGGATCAACTGCTAGTGAGACTTGGGCTAATGGCGATATTCTGTATTACAACCCTGCTGTTACGGGTGGATTGACCAAAAATGTGCCAACTGCACCAAATGCCAAGGTTCAAGTGGCCGCGGTAGTACACGCAGATGCAACCAATGGAATATTGTTTATAAGGCCAACCTTTGAGCCAAGATTAAATGATTTGTCGAATGTAAATGCTCCAACCCCATCAAATGGAGATGTAATTGTTTGGGATAACGGCGATTCCCGTTGGGAAAATGCAGCGCAATCTAGTTTGACGGCTGGAAAAGCAACCAACCTGGCCGGTGGCGCAGCCGGTTCTTTGCCATACCAATCAGCTGCGGACACCACAACATTTTTAGCTGCTGGAACAAATGGTCAAGTTTTAAAAATTTCGTCTGGCGTTCCAACTTGGTCTAGTGATGCGTCTGGAGTTACGATTACCGATGACACAACTACTAATGCAACGCGTTACATCACATTTAGTGAGTTAACCACAGGCAACGAAACAACCCTTGATGTCTCATCAACCAAGCTGCAATACAACCCGTCAACTGGCACCGTTTCGGCAACTGTATTTAGCGGCGCTTGGTCTGGAATCCCATCGGGTACAGCGATGCTTTTTAAGCAGACATCTGCGCCTACTGGTTGGACAAAAGTAACCACAGACGATAATGCTGCCTTACGCGTGGTCAGCGGAACTGCTGGAACTGGCGGAACTGTAAATTTCACTACTGCATTTGCGTCCCAGGCAGTCTCTGGTACGGTTGGGAATACAACAATTACAGTCTCAACAATGGCAAGTCACAACCACACCTATAACGGCGGTCCTTTTGGAACTCCGTTCCCGGCAGGCGGCTTGCAATCGTCAGGGGGTGGCGCGGCTTTCCAAGGGTTTACCATTAACAATACCGGTGGCGATGGCGCTCACAACCACTCGTTTAGCGGAACTGCAATTGATTTAGCAGTTAAATATGTTGATGTAATTGTTGCGACTAAAAACTAATGAAAATAGAACCAAAAGCTAATTGCCCTTTAGACAACTTTAACCCATGCCGCCAAATGGATTGCGCATGGTTTATCCAAGTTAGAGGAACAAACCCCAACTCAGGAAAAGAGGTTGACGAATGGGCGTGTTCAATGGCATGGATGCCTATTTTGATGATTGAGAATAGTCAACAACAACGCAGCACCGGCGCGGCAGTTGAGACATTTCGTAATGAAATGGTGAAAGCAAATGAAACCAATACTGCTGTTTTATTAAAATCTATTGATGTTCAAAAACTATTATGAAACTAACCATAATTCCCCACACAGGAACAGTAAACATTGATGGCGTAAGCTACAACAATATTGACCTTTCTTTTATGGACTCAACAATCCATGCGGTGCAATGGAAAGAAACGCAAGGCGAAATAGAAAGATGGGACCCTGCGCTTGGAAAAATAATAGCTAACGAGCCAATTACAGAAATTAATCAATTTCAACAGGCTATCGATTTATGGAACTCAAAAGATGCTGAATATAAGGCGCAGCAAGCTGCAATTGAGCAATTTTTAGCGCAACAAAACTCTTAAAATGACCACATTTGAATGGAAAATATTGGAAACGGGGATTGTTGGCCAGCAGCTGCAGTCCGTTAAATATTGGTGCAAGGCATCAAACAATCAAAATTCTGTAGAAACAGAAGGATATTGGAAAATGCGCACAATCCATGACATTCCAGAAGACCTATCCGAACATCAAGTAATCCATTGGCTTGAATTGGACACTATCGAAAATGGAAAACATCTTATAAAATATAGATTACAAGAGCAACTGGATGCGCTTAGTTCGATAGTAACGACTAGACCGCCCTGGGCCGTAGACACATTTAAGGTGACGATATGACACAACCAATCGACATCATCTCTCGCGCCCTTAAAGATATTGGGGCTCTTGAGGCTGGTGAAACTCCTGCTCCATCCGATGCGCAAGACGCATTCGATATGCTTAATGACATGGTTGACCAATGGTCAAACGAGCAGATGATGGTCTTTTACAAGACCGAAATTATATTTACCTTAACTCCAGGTCAAACTCAATACACGATTGGACCTGGCGGCCAGATTAACGGCACTATTACCGGATCAATTAGTGGCACGACATTAACTGTTACCGATGTTTCCGATGGCGCAATTGCTTTAGGAATGACATTGACCGGTTCTGGTGTGGCGCCTGGAACTAAGATAACTCGATTTGGTTCGGGCGCGGGCGGAAATGTAAACTCCGATGGTACTTATACCGTCAACATTTCCCAGACCGTGGCCAGCACGACAATCAATGCTTATTACGAGCGTCCTTTGTCAATCAATTCTGCGTTTGTTAGGGTAAACACTAACTCCAACGGCCAGCCAATCCTAAACGGTGGCCTAGATTATCCTATTACGATTCTCAACCTTGAGAACTATGAATTAATTGGCCTTAAAACCCTAAATGGTCCATGGCCTCGCGCCCTTTATTATCAACCAGGCGAGACTCTTGGAACCGTCACGGTATGGCCAAATCCATCCCAAGGTGAGATGCATATTTTTGCTGATACGCTATTTCAGCGATTTACCTCAATTAATGATGAGATAGTTATTCCCCAGGGTTACATAATGGCCCTTAGATGGTGTTTGGCAGAGCGTTTAATGCCGATGTATGGAAAAGCCAGTACAACGCAAATACAGATGATTAATGGCTTTGCAAGCCATGCCAAAGCAACAATCAAACGCACCAATATGAAACCCATGCAAGTGGCCCGTTTTGAGGACACATTAATTGTAGGTAAAAGAGCAGACGCGGGCTGGATTCTTACTGGAGGCTTTTAATGCCAGATTTTGGATTTGTTGGCGCAGCCTACGAGGCGCCATCTATTTATCAGGATGCCCAGGAATGCATTAATTTTTATCCTGAGATAGACCCAACTAAACCCCAAGGTGATCGGGGCGTGATGGCTCTTTATCCAACGCCTGGATTGCAAACTGTGGCTATTTTGCCAAACCAAGAAGAAGTACGAGCAATTCGTACATTGTCTGGAGGAACTCAAGTAGTTACTGTTTGCGGTGATTATGTGTATGTAATGGAAGACGATTACACACCAAAAATGATCGGCCAGCTAAATACATCGACAGGCTTAGTCAGCATGGTAGATAACGGTGTGAATGTTTACATTGTCGATGATTCTTATCGCTATACATGGTTTATATCCAATCCGTCTAGCGCTACATTTGTTGGCTCAATATCAGGTACTACATTAACTGTAACTGCTGTTACGAATGGAACAATTGCAGTCGGACAGGCTATTTTTGGCGCAAATGTTTTACAAAATACAGTAATAACGGCTCTAGGTACTGGGTCTGGTGGGGTTGGTACTTACACCGTAAGCAACACGCAGACTGTAGTTTCAACAACGATTAACGCAGTTGCATCACCAGCTATTGTTACTGGATCAATTGCTGGAACTACTTTAACAGTAACTGCCGTAACTAGCGGGACATTAAAAATAGGCCAAACAATTGATGGAACTGGCGTAACGGATGGAACGATTATTACTGCATTTGGAACTGGCAGCGGTGGCGCTGGAACATACACAGTTAGCGCATCACAAACTGTTGGCAGCACAACTATATTCGCCATGAATTGGACGGTATTGCCGGCTAACGATGGCGCTTTTGAGGGCGGCGGAACTGTCGATATTACGGATAATTATTTTGTTTACAACAAACCAAATTCGCAGCTGTGGGCATCCTCGGATTTATTGAGTCCCATTACCGATCCTTTGTCATTTGCGTCTAAAGATGGCTCACCAGATGACCTGGTGTCGATTATTGTGGATCGCCGAGAAGTATATTTGCTTGGTGAAATGTCTTCCGAAGTGTGGATTAATTCGGGCGCGGTTCCATTTCCATTTACCAGAATTCCTGGAACATCAACGCAGCAAGGTATTGCAGCGCAATATTCTATGGCAAGGATGGGAAACTCATTTGCATATGTTTCTAAAAACAATCGCGGCGAGGCCATGATAGTGCGTATGAATGGATATTTTCCAGAAAGAATATCAACCCATGCGGTAGAAACAACTTTAGTTAACGAAAATGTTTCCGATGCCCTAGCCTGGACTTACCAGCTAGAGGGACATGAAGTTTATGTCGTAACTTTTCCGTCAATTGGTCAAAATGGCCTAACCTGGGCATTTGATAACACTACTGGCCTTTGGCACAAATGGTTATATCGCAACGATCAGAATGAATTTGAGCGCCATCGCGGTAATTGCTGCGCATTTTTCAATCAGCAAGTATTGGTAGGGGATTATGAAAATGGCAAAATTTATCAATTAGCCCGTAATTTTTACACCGATGATGGCCAGCCAATCCGCCGAATTAGGAGAGCGCCTCACATTACAACTGACTTGCAGCGCCAATATTTTCATGAGTTGCAAATTCAATTCCAGCCAGGCGTTGGCCTGTCTACCGGCCAGGGAGAAGACCCCCAGGCTATGCTGCGTTGGTCTAATGATGGCGGCTCTACCTGGTCAAACGAATATTGGACATCCATAGGAAAACAGGGAAAATATCAAAATCGCGCTATTTGGCGTAGATTGGGTTGGTCGCGAGATAAAGTGTTTGAAGTTTCTATATCCGATCCAGTTAAGGCAGTTATTGTTTCAGCAAACCTTAAAGCAGAGGCTGGAGAAAATTAATGACTACACCGCAAAATCAACGGCTGCCAACAAGCCCATTAGTAGACACTACTGGCCGGCCAACTCGCGCCTGGCAGCTGTTTTTGCTTAATCTCTTAAACTTTACAAGTGCATCATCGGCTACAGCTGGTTCCGCAACTTTGCCGGCTAATCCAGCAGGATTTATTGAAGTTACGGTAAATGGAGAATCTAAACGGATTCCTTACTACAATGTTTGATCTTTCGTCACCACAGAATTCCATCGAAAAAGTAGATTTTCGTGAGAAAATTTTAACTGTTCAAAATGGTTTGCAAAAAATGATTGAAAATGGCACCGCAAAAGATACTTTGCCGGATTGCAAGGTTACACATTATTTTGCGCCAATTGATGAAAATTATAAATGTTGCACATATGCTAGACAAATGTTTATACCAAAGGGCACTTTAATTATTGGAAAAATTCATAGACATCAACATTTAAATTTTATATTGCAAGGAAAAGTTAGTGTTGCAACAGAATTTGGTAAAAAATATTTTGAAGCCCCATGCACTTTTATATCGGAAGTTGGGCTAAAAAGAGCAGTAATAGCAGAAGAAGACACAATTTGGACAACTATTCATTTGACCAAATACTGTGGAGAAGAATTTTTGGATAAGATTGAGGATGAAGTAATTGCCTCAACTTATGCGGAACTTGGATTTATTGATTCTATGAATAGCCTAGATAAGCTAAAGGGAGAAGAAAAATGACCTGGGGAATGACCGCTGTTGCTGGGGCAACTCTTGTTACGGGATACATGGGTGCGCAAGCAGCAAAATCAGCTGCAAGAACCCAGGCAGATGCTGCGGGTGCTGCGTCTGCATTGGAATATGAAAAGTATCAACAATCCAGAGAAGATTTAGCCCCATACAGAGAAAGTGGCTATACAGCATTAAAAGACATTGAAAAAATTAAACCGTTTTTAACGGCACAATTTGGACCAGAACAATTTGGTCAATACTTAGACCCTAGCATGGCGTTTCGACAGCGTTTAGGAACTCAAGCTACAGAACGATTAGCAAATGTCGGCGGTGGAACAATTAGCGGCAATACCTTGCGCGCCCTTACTGACTATGGTCAAAATTTAGCATCTACTGAGTATGGCAATGCATTTAACCGTTTTCAGACTGAACGAGGCAATATTTATAACACCCTTGCCAATATTGCTGGTATGGGACAAGGAGCCGTTAATACTGGAGTTTCAGCAAATCAAAATTTTGCATCACAAATGACTGGTTTAACAACTGGATCAGCTGCTGCGCAAGCTGCTGGAACAGTTGGTGCTGCTAATGCCTATGGAGGCGCATTAGGAAATATTAGCAATATGGCATTTTTATCTTCACTTATGAAACCATCAAATCCAGCAGTAACTCCGCCTCCACCACAAACAACTATGACGCCAAACCCATATCAACAGTTTGCTATTAATCCTATTGCATAAGGAATCATTATGGCAATTAATATAAAACCAGACATTTCTTTAAGCGCAAAACCTCCGGCAACAATGAGTTTGCCGGAAATTGTTGGTTTAGCTCGCGGTGCGCAAGCATTCCAACGCGAAAAAGAAATATTTCCAGAATTGGTTCAACAGGCACAAATTCAGACACGAACTGCCAAAACTGGCGAAATGAGTGCAGCAGAAAATCTTAGTAAAACACGAGCAGACCGTGTTTTTAGTATTGCTGGTGGCTATATAAACGATCCTAGAATATCTAGTAATGACAGGGAAAAAACTGTAGAAGCAATGTTGGAAGTTCAAAAAAAAGCTATTGCCAGCGGAGTTCCAGAGGCGCAAGTAGTTGCAATTTTATCTCCGATAACAGCAACTGCTGCCCATAATCCAACAGCATTGCCACAAATGCTTGCAAATGTTATACAGGCACAGATTGGGCCGTCTGGTCAACAAGCATTGCAAACACCTCAATTGGTCACATCTGGTGGCCAAACTGGCATATTCCGTGGTGGCCCTGCAACCGTAACACAATTGCCTTTGCCTGGAAACGCGCCCGCAGCACCTACCGCGCCAGCGCCAACCGGCGTAACACCAGCAGACATGACTGCACCAATCCAGCCTAAACCAGCACCAGCTGCAGCGCCTGCGCAAACATCTGCAATGGTTCAACCAGACACAGGCCGTTTACCAATAACTTATCCAGTACGCCAAGCGGGAGTTCCATTTGCTGCGTTGCCGCAAGAAGAAACAGACCGCGTTGCCGGCAGCCAATATCGCAACGGATTAGTGCAGCGTC
>JACCDU010018245.1_pt1 | contig 17338 bp, 16 predicted proteins | sample 7446081 | NCBI WGS metagenome assembly JACCDU01 (sample SAMN15323447, study PRJNA562643) | freshwater metagenome | isolation source: river surface water | place: USA:Blue River Watershed | collected 2017-08-17
CCTACGTCGCAGAATATGCACCGGACGCAGAACGCGGGACGTACACGTCCTACATCCAAACCACCGCCACCCTCGGATTCTTCGTCTCTATCTTAGTCATTTTAGTGACGCAGCAGGTAATGGGCGATTCGGCCTTCAAAGACTGGGGCTGGCGCGTGCCCTTCGCCTTATCCGGCATCCTCGTCGTCGTTTCCTATTTCATCCGCCGAAATATGGACGAGTCGCCACTCTTTTCCAAACTCAAAGCCGAAGGGCGACTCTCCGAAAACCCTTTAAAAGAAGCTTTCGCGAGCAAGGCAAACCGCCGCTTAATGCTCATCGCGATGTTTGGCGCTATCGTAGGTCAAGGCGTAGTTTGGCACACAGGGCAATTTTATGCCCAAATCTTCATTAACAAGATCCTTCAGGTCGATTTCATCACCACGAATCTCATTATCGCCGCCAGCTTAGTGGTGGGGACGCCTCTCTTCGTCTATTTCGGCAGCTTATCTGACCGCGTGGGTCGCAAGAAAGTGATGCTAGGCGGGATGGCCCTCGCTGCGCTCGGGTACTACCCCTTATTCTCTTGGATGGCCACCATCGTCTCTGAAGAAGGCACTTTAATCAACGGCTCTATCTTCCTAACTTGGACGGGTAAGCTCGAATTAGCGTTCATTTGTAGCTTATTGGTGAGTTTCGCTGCGATGGCCTACGGCCCGATTGCCGCCTTCCTGGTCGAACTTTTCCCTACCAAAATCCGCTACACCTCCCTTTCCATCCCGTATCACTTTGCTAATGGTGTGTTCGGCGGCTGTGCCCCTTTCGTGGCCACCTGGCTGGGATCGATCACCCATTCGAATTTCGCTGGATTGTTCTACCCCATCGCCCTAGCAGCCTTAACGGTCGTCGTGGGCGTGATTTATTTGCCTGAAACGAAGGGAAAAGCGCTTAGCGATTAAAATAGAATTTTTCCATTAATTCGGTGGACATATTTTGAAATATTCCCTTTAAATAAATATGCTTTGGCGCTAAAACAAAATGGGGGTATATTTGTTGTTAAATTTCGTTTTTTAAAATAAATTGGAAAAAGTTCATTGAAATTTATTTTAGTGAAATGTTTAACCAAGCTAATAATTGATATCTGTATTTATTTAGTTAGATTAAAATTGATTTATTAATTTGAAAATTGACAATGAGAAATTCAAAATATTTGGTTTTAGGTTCTTCTGGATTAATCGGTCAAAGTCTATGTAAATATTTACGATTAAAGGGTGGGTTGGTTTTTGAATTTGATATAAAAAATAGTGAAAAACAAGATTTAAGAATAAATGATTGTTCTGAATTAAGCAACTTAATTCAGGATTCAGACTTTGTTTTTTTTTTAGCTTTTGATGTTGGAGGAGCTAAATTTCTAAATGTAAGTAATCAAAACTTTGATTTTTTACATAATAACACTCAAATTATAAGTAATACTTTTGAAGTATTAAAGAAGCACAACAAAAAATTTCTTTTTGTTTCTTCATACTTAGCTAATAATTTATCTCATAGTTATGGCTTGTTAAAGTACTTAGGGGAGCATTATACACATTCATTAAATGGGTTAATAGTTCGACTATACAATGTTTATGGTAATGAAGATATTTCAAGTCGATCCCACGTTATCCCCGATTTAATTTTTCAAGGTTTAAACCTCGGGCAAATTAAATTAAGCACGAATGGTAAAGAAAGAAGGCAGTTTTTATATGTAGATGATTGTTGTGAAGGGTTATTCGAAATATCTGAAAATTACGACGCGATTTTAAAGGAAAATAATCCTATAGATTTGACTTCATTTGACTGGATTTCAATTGCAGATATTGCAACTTTAATTAGTAAAAAATTAAATTGTGATTTACAAAATTCACACAGCGAGGCCACACACAGTGAAGAATATGAGCCTGAGTATTGCGTGTTAAAATATTGGAAACCAACAACATCTATTGAGTTAGGGTTAGATAAAGTAATTAGTAAAATAAGAGAAACAAAGTAATTATTGTAGTTACTTTTTGAAATTTCTTCATTTAAATTGTTTATTGATGAATTTACAGAATAAAAAGATTGCAGTTATTGGTCTAGGGTATGTGGGCTTACCATTAGCAGTAGAATTTGGAAAATATTTTAAAACTATTGGTTTTGATATTAACGAAATTAGGATAAATGAATTGAAAAATTCAGTTGATAAAACGATGGAAATATCTCCTAGTGTACTTACTGAATTATTAAATGGTCCAAACTTTAATATCTCAAGTAATTTTCAGGATATCAAAGACTGTAATATTTATATTGTTACTGTTCCTACGCCAACTGATAAAAACAATAGACCTGTTTTGACCCCGCTATTGAAGGCAAGTGAAATGATTGGGTCAATGCTTAAAATTGGAGACGTAGTTATATATGAAAGTACTGTATATCCCGGTGTTACAGAAGATGAATGTGTTCCTGTACTAGAACAATTTAGTGGATTAAAGTTTAATAAAGATTTTTTTGCAGGATATAGTCCAGAAAGAATTAATCCTGGCGACAAACTACACACCGTAACAAATATTCTTAAGGTCACTTCTGGCTCTACTCCTGAAATTGCAACATTAATTGATGATTTATATAGATCAATAATTACAGCTGGCACTCACAAGGCAAGTAGCATAAAAATAGCAGAAGCGGCAAAAGTGATTGAAAATTCACAAAGGGATTTGAATATCGCATTTGTAAATGAACTTTCAAAAATATTTAGTTTGTTGGATTTAGATACTAATGAGGTTCTTGAAGCCGCAGGCACAAAATGGAATTTCTTGAAATTTAAACCTGGACTTGTTGGGGGGCATTGTATAGGCGTCGATCCTTATTATTTAGCCCAAAAAGCACAAGAGGTTGGATATCATCCAGAAATTATTTTAGCTGGGAGAAGATTGAATGATGGCATGGGAAAACATATTGCTACTGAAACAATAAAGCTTATGGTTAAGAAGGGTATTAAAATTGTTGGATCTAAAATATTGGTTTTAGGTTTCACATTTAAGGAAAATTGCCCAGATGTCAGAAACACAAAGGTCATAGACATAATTAATGAACTTAATTCTTTTGATACTTCTGTATTGGTTGTAGATCCAATGGCAAATGTATTAGATGTTCAAAAAGAGTACAACTTAAAATTAGAAACTAAAATTCCTCGAGATGTTAAATTTGACGCTATTATATTAGCAGTTTCTCATGATTTATTTTTTGAGATAAACTTTGAAAATTTGAGAAACCAACCAAGTGTGATTTTTGATGTTAAAGGTATTTTAAATAAGACAGAGGCCGATGGAAGATTATAATTTACATTGTTACAACGAAAAACTTTATAAATCTCAGTACCATAATGAGAGTATTTCAAAGTTCAAATTTCTTATAACCGGCGGAGCAGGATTTATAGGTAGTAATATTGTTGAATATTTGTTAAAAAACAATGCCGGTCACGTAAGGGTCTTAGATAATTTATCAAATGGCTACTTTGAAAATATTCAAGATTTTTTACAGTACCCAAATTTTGAATTTGTAAAGGGCGATATAAGAGACTTTAAAACTTGTGAGAGTGCAATAGATGATATAGATTTCATTTCTCATCAAGCCGCTTTAGGTTCTGTTCCAAGATCAATCACAGACCCATTAACTACAAACGATGTAAACGTTACTGGATTTTTAAACCTATTGACGGCCGTAAAAAATTCTAAAAATATAAAACGCATGGTATATGCTGCTTCATCATCTACATATGGGGATAGTGTAACTTTGCCTAAAGTTGAGGGGAATGAAGGTAAGCCATTGTCACCATATGCTGTTACAAAATTAGTGAATGAATTATATGCTGATGTTTATAGCAAAACTTATGATTTACATACAATTGGCTTGAGGTATTTTAATATTTTTGGGCCAAAACAAAATCCTAATAACCCTTACGCAGCTGTAATTCCTATTTTTTGTAAGGCTTTTATTAATGGGACAGCTCCAGTAATTAATGGTGATGGGAATACTAGTAGAGATTTTACATTTGTCGAAAATGCTGTTCAAGCTAATATAAAGGCGATGCTTAGTTCAAACATAACAAAACATGAAGTTATGAATGTTGCATGCGGTGGCCAAACTTCACTTAATGATATTATAAATATCCTCAACAATCTTACGGATAAAAATATAATACCCGCCTATAAAGCTGAACGACAAGGAGATGTAAAGCACTCCAAAGCAAGTATCAGTAAAATAGTTGAATTGTTGGATTATAATCCAACAATAAATTTTGAGGAGGGATTAAAAAATGTTTATGATTGGTATGTAGCCAATAAAATTTAATTAAAAAAATGAAAAAAGCATTAATAACAGGAGTAAATGGTCAAGATGGAGCATATCTTTCTGAATTATTACTTAGTAAAGGATACGAAGTACACGGAATTAGAAGAAGGTCTTCTATATTTAATACGCAAAGAATAGATCATTTAATTAAAGATTGGCATGAAAAAAATGTAAAATTCAATTTACATCATGGAGATCTTACAGATAGTACAAATTTGATCAGAATTATTCAAGAAGTTCAACCAGACGAAATTTATAACCTTGCAGCGATGAGTCATGTGCATGTAAGTTTCGAAATGCCAGAATATACAGCAAATGCGGATGGGATAGGAACGTTACGAATACTTGAAGCTGTTAGACTACTTGGGTTGATAGAGAAAACAAAAATCTACCAAGCTTCAACTTCAGAATTGTATGGACTAGTTCAGGCTGTTCCTCAATCAGAAACAACTCCGTTTTACCCTAGATCTCCATATGCTGTTGCTAAACTTTATGCTTATTGGATTACAGTAAATTATAGAGAAGCATATAATATGTTTGCTTGTAACGGGATATTATTTAACCATGAATCACCTGTAAGAGGTGAAACTTTTGTAACCAGGAAGATAACACGTGCTGTTGCTAAAATTGCAATGGGTAAACAAGATATTCTATATTTAGGCAATTTAAATGCCCAAAGAGATTGGGGACACGCTAAAGATTATGTTGAGGGGATGTATTTAATCTTACAACAGGATAAACCACAGGATTTTGTACTGGCTACTGGAATTACAACAACAGTTAGATCTTTTGTTGAAATGGCTTTTAAAGAAGTCGGAATTGATTTGTATTTCGAGGGTAAAGATGAGGAAGAAGTTGCCAAGGTATTAAGATGCAATGGCGAATTCCAATTACCTAAGGATAAAGTTGTAGTAAAGGTTGACCATAATTATTTTAGACCGACAGAAGTTGACTTATTAGTTGGAGATGCAAGTAAAGCTTGTGCCGAACTGGGTTGGAAGCCGAAATATAATCTAGAAAGTTTAGTAAAAGAAATGATTGAAAGTGATTTAAAAAATGTAAAGAAATGATTGAAAAAATTATACATGAAGGACAATTTATCTCTTTGATAGTAAGAAATAATTTCTCCAAAGATGGTTTAGAATTTTTTACTTCAGATGAAGATTTTCTTCAGTTAGGGTATATGAAAAGGCCTTTAGGGTATGAAATACAACCTCATGTTCATAATTTAATAGATAGAACTGTTAATAGGACACAGGAGGTTTTGTTCATAAAATCTGGCAAAGTTCAAATTGATTATTATGATGACAACAGAGTTTTCTTCTGTAGTAAAATTGTTTTGGAGGGGGATGTTATTTTACTAGCCTCTGGAGGGCATAGTTTTCTGATGCTTGAAGAATCTGAAATCATTGAAGTTAAGCAAGGTCCATATTGTGGAGAATCGGAAAAATCGAAGTTTTTTAATTAAAATATTATTATGATACCTATTAACGAGCCAATTCTTACAGGAAATGAGAAAAAATATTTGGGAGAATGTATAGATACTGGGTGGATTTCTTCCGAGGGCCCCTTTGTTTCGATGCTTGAGGAAAAATTTTCTCAAAAAATGGGTCGAAAACATGGAATTGCTGTTGCAAATGGTTCAGTTGCAATTGATGTAGCCATTACAGCCTTAGGCATTTCAAAAGGGGATGAGGTAATAATGCCATCATTTACTATTATTTCTTGTGCTGCACCTATTGTTAGAGTAGGAGCAAAGCCAGTTTTAGTTGATGTAGATTTGAAAACATGGAATATGAAGGTTGAGGAAATTGAGATGAAAATCACTTCTAAAACTAAAGCCATCATGGTTGTACATATCTATGGTTTGCCTGTGGATATGGATCCTGTTTTAGAATTAGCTAAAAAATATAAATTAAAGTTAATAGAGGATGCTGCCGAGGTTATTGGGCAAAATTATAAAGGTAGACCATGTGGGAGCTTCGGAGATATTTCAACTGTTAGCTTTTATCCCAATAAACATATCACTACCGGTGAAGGGGGGATGATACTTGTTAATGATGAAAGTCTTTCTAAAAAATGTAGGGAATTGAGAAATCTCTCTTTTATTCCTCCAAGAAGATTTATTCATGAAGAATTAGGATGGAATTTTCGAATGACAAATTTACAAGCTGCAATTGGTGTTGCGCAACTAGAAAGGCTTGATGAATTTGTTGAAAAGAAAAGATTGATTGGCAAGTGGTATAATGAACTATTAAAGGAAATACCAGGTATTCAGTTACCCCAAGCTGTAAACGAATTTTCAGAAAACATATATTGGGTTTACGGTATTTTAATTTCAAATGATGTTGAATATAGTGCTATTGAAGTTATGCATATGTTAGGGAATTTGGGTGTTATGACAAGGCCATTTTTTTATCCGATGAATGCACAACCGGTATTTAATAAAATGGGACTTTTTGTTGATGAAAAATACCCGAATTCAATGTTATTGGCAGAAAAAGGTTTTTATATTCCTAGTGGTCTTGCATTAACTTTTGAGCAAGCAGTTGAGGTTTCTAACGCATTAAAAAAAATATTCAAATGGAAAAACTAGTTTTCAATAAATACTCTGAGTACTATGATTTAATTTATAATGATAAGAATTATAGCAAAGAAGTCTATTATGTTCATGAAACTATTCAAAAGTTTAACCCAGGAGCAAAAACAATTTTAGATATCGGTTGCGGGACTGGTATTCATGCTAACTTATTGGCAACATTAGGCTACAAGGTTCATGGTATTGATTTTTCTGAAAGTATGATTGAAATTGCAAATGACAAACTTGTTAATTCAGACTATAAGAAAAATCGTGAAAATTTGGAGTTTAGTATTGGAGATATAAGACATTTTGAACTTGAAGAAAAGTTTGATGTAGTACTTTCTTTATTTCATGTATTAAGTTATCTCAATACAAATCTAGATGTATCAAATGGAATCAATACAATCAATAATCATTTAAAGCCTGGTGGCGTAGCAATATTTGATTTTTGGCATGGACCGGGAGTATTATCTGACTTACCCCTACCACGAAAAAAAATGATTGAAAACAATAACCTTAAAGTTACAAGGTTTGCTAATCCTAGTGTAGATATACTTACTAATACAGTATTAGTTCATTACGATTTGCTTATATATGATAAAAAAGAGAACAAATATTTTGAACTGGAAGAAAATCATAATATGCGTTATTTTTTTAAATGTGATTTTGAATCCTTCCTTAAGGAAATGTCTCCTAGTCAAAATTATTTTTTTGATTGGATGAGACTTGAAAATCCAACTATCCAATCTTGGACCGCTTGTATTGTATTGGTTAAATAATACCATTCCATAAATAATTCAAGATGAATAAAAGTTTAGCTAGATCAACATTATACGTAACTTCGTTTTCGATAATTTCAATTCTTTTAAACTTAATTCTTCAATTAATAGTTGCTTTTTATTTTGGGGCAAAATTTAGCCGCGACGCATATTTAGTTGCAATTTCAATACCACTATTTGTTACTACAGTAATCAATGGTTCTCTTGGCTATATATTCATTCCTAGTTTTGTTGAGTTTCAAGAGACTGGAAATCAAAAGGAATCACAACAATTTTTATTTTCAATTACTATATTTCTTGTTAGCTTTTTGCTGTCAATAACTTTGTTATTTTATTTTTTTGATGAATTGTTAATTAAGATTTTATTTCCAAGTTTTGATTCAATTTACAGAAGTTTGGTACAAAATTTATTGATTATTTTGTTGCCAACAATATTGTTGAATGTATTATCTGCATTTTTAAGCAGTTTATATCAGATTCAAGGTAATTTTTTAATGCCTGCAATGGCAAATGCTTTTAATATACTTCTAGGCATATTATTTTTTTTGATATTTAAATTTAAACTAGGTATCTATGCCTTAGCTTACGGATATACGTTTGGTAGTCTTTTTTCGATTTTACTCCAAATCCCAATTTTAAAGCACGTAAATTTTACATTTAAAACAAAAATGAATTTTGGGATTTTATTAAAAGTATTAAAATTAGCATTTCCACTTTTTATAGGGGGTATTTTTTTTCGATTTTCAATTGTATTTGAAAAAATAATGGCTTCACATTTAGCTATTGGAAGTGTTTCTTATTTAGGATATTCTGGACAAATAATTACAGTACTTGGTACTTTAACATCTAATAGTGTAAGTACAGTTATGTTTCCTCTTATTTCAAAATATTGGTCTAATAGAAATTTTGAAAGCGTTAAATACTACCTAAGTAAAAGCCTAAAATTGATATTATTATTAACAATTCCCACCTCCATATATTTAGTATTTTTCGGAAAATACATTATTAGGGAGACTTTTGAAAGGGGGGCATTTACTCCAACAGTCAGTGGTTCTGTCTATTGGGCAATTGTTTTTTCTATGGGAGGATTTATATTTCAAAGTATAGGTTCAATTATTGTAAAGTTGTTTTATATTTCAGGGCATACTACAATTAATACAATAATCTCATCATTTGAATTAATACTGTATATGCTTCTTGCGAATTATTTAGTGAACGATTACTCATTTTTGGGTTTGCCCATTGCCTTATCAATTTCTTCAGGAATTAGTATCTTCATCTCATTATTTTTCCTTAATTATAGAATAATTAAAATTAATTATTTGCCATTGGTTATTGATTTTTTAAAACTGTTTATTTTAAGTTTCTTATCAATATTATTAATGTATTACGTTAATAAACATCTTTTTATTTTCTCTGATTTAATTAGTTTTTTAATTTCAAATTTTATTGGAGGTATAATTTTTGTCATTTTATGTTTTTGGTTCAAAGTTGATGAAATTCGATTATTAATAACACGAATTAGGTCAATTAATATTAAATGAATATTTACTATGAAAGTTAGAATTGTATGTTACGAAGACCCTGATCAATGGATTTTAGGGAAGTTCGCTAAAAAGCTAAATCATCATCTCCATATTTTGGGGATTGAGTCTGATATTGATAATAAACCGGATCCTCTAGCAGATATTAATCATCATATCATATTTAGTAATTATGAAGGATTGGAGGGCTTTAATGATACTCTTATGATTACCCATGTAGATAATATTGATAAATTAAATTTATTAAAGGAATCTCTTAAAATAGCAAAATTAGGAATTTGTATGTCATCTGATACTATGTTTGCTTTAGTTGAATCGGGAATTGATCGAAATAAATTATGTTATATCAATCCCTCACATGACGAAATTGTTAAGATAAAAAAGCTAGTAATTGGTGTATTTTGTAGAGTTCAGCCAGACGGCAGGAAAAGGGAATTTTTTATTGATAAGTTGGCTCAAGTTTTAGATAGTTCTATTTTTAAATTTGTTGTTATGGGTGATTCGTGGGATCTTCAAATTTCAAACTTAAAAAAATGCGGTTTTGAGGTTGAGTATTATGATTATTTTGATTTAGAAATATATTATAGTTTATTCCAAAAGTTGGATTATTACTTATATATGGGAATGGACGAGGGACAAATGGGTGTATTGGATGCTCATGCAGCTGGTATCAAAACTATTGTTACCTCACAAGGGTATCATTTAGATTTAGATGATTCTGTAACTCATCCATTTACTACATATGACCAATTGTATGAAATTTTTTATAAAATCCAGTTTGATAAACTTCATTTAATTAATTCAGTAAATAAATTAAATTGGCATTTTTATACCCTAAAACATTTAGAGTGTTGGGAATATGTTTTAAACATTAAACCCAAGGTTATTTCTGAATTTGTGGATGGATATAACACATTGTTTAAAGTTAATGATCGTGAAATAACTTTAAATTTGTCTTTTTGGGCGTTACTAATTAACAAATACAGGCATTACTATTTTATAATAAAAAACAAATTGTTCAAAAAGGTATGTCATTGAATAATTGGTATTTTTTACTTTATGGATTAAATTTGTTAATTTTTGGTATTCCCAAAAGAATTATTAGCAAATTTGATAATTACATTTTTTCTGCTTGTATATTTCTAATCATTATTAGTATTTCATTACGTCCTTTGACTTTTAGTGATGATGATAATTATTTATCAATGCTTCAGGATTTTAATTTTACAAAATCAGATGAATTAGGAAAAATCAGCTCACTTTTTTATTATTTGAATCGTTTTTTTTTCATATTTACTAATAACGTAAATTTATTGTTAAGAATTAATTTTATAGTAATTTGGTTAGTTATTTGGTTTTCATTTCACGTTGAAAATGTTAGAAATAAGTCCTTATTTTTAGCATTTTTATTTCTCCTATTTCAAGTATTATTTTTTATCCAACTAAGAAATGCTTTTGCTATCGTATTATTGTGTTGGGCTCTTTTAAGGTATTTCAAAAATAAGTCTTACTGGTATTTATTTGTTATTTCTGCATTGTTTCATTATTCAGTGCTCCCTTTTATAATTTGTCACTTTTTTGTCAATTGGTATTTTAATAAGCCGAAAAGAATTAGTATTTTATTTCTATCAATTAGTATTTTTTGTGTAATCTTGCTTTCGGTTTATTTTTATGAACTTTATTTTAGTTATATAGTAGTTTTGCCTTTGTTTGAAAAATATTTAGTTGATTTTATTAGTACTCCTGAAATTGGAAATACTTCTTATTTTCAGCTATCTCTTTTGGTTTTCCATATGTTTTTGGCAATTGGCATTTCTAGGTATTTAAATAATAACTTAGAAATTTATAAATCATCTATTAAAATTATCTTTGGGTTATTGCTTGCAATACTTTTTTCAACATTACCGCTATTTCAAAGGTTAATAGTCCCATTTTATTTATTCTCAATAATTTCTTTTTTTATACAATTTCGAGATAAATTAAAACCAGGTCTTCTAAATAAAGTATATATATTTATTATTTTTATTTATTTGTCAATTGCATTTAATAGGTTTTATTATTTTGAAAACTGGTATATATTTTGAAAGTAAAAATTACATATTTTTCTTACGATGGTATCCTTGAGCCACTTGGAAATTCTCAAGTATTAAACTATCTACTGCATCTTTCTAAGGATTTTGATATTGTTTTATTTTCATTTGAAAAGGAATTTGATTTGGAGGATATTCAAAGGTTAGAATACTTTGAAAATTTGTGTTCGAATAATAATATTATCTGGATTAAATCAAGTTTTGTAAGTAGTGGAATTTTAAAATATTTTAACCCAGTAAAATATATATTCTTTTTATTAAGAAATTTGTTTGTAATCAGTAATGTGATTCATGCAAGAAGCTTTATTCCTGCATTTGCTGCCTTTTTATTTTCTTTTATAAAATTTAATTCTAGGTATATCTATGATATGAGAGGATATTGGATTGAAGAAAAAATAGATACTAACATATTAAAGCGAAATAGTATATTATATAAAGTTTTAATTTTCATAGATAAAAGGATTATTTTTAGAGCTTCTCATATTGTCACACTATCTAATATTTCTACATCTTTTCTTCGAAATAAATTTGATATTAACTCTTCTAAAATTTCTACTATATATACATGTACTGACACAAATAAATTTCGAATTTTAGAGAAAAATGTAGGTCCTATATGTTTTGGTTATGTTGGCACAACAGTAGGTTGGTATTTGTTTGATAAAACATTAGATTTTATATCAATGGCTTTTCGGGTGATTCCATATTCAACTTTTAAAATTGTTACTCGAGATAATAAAGAATTTATTATTCGTCAACTAGTTGATAAAAATATTGATATCTCTCGGGTTACTATCAAAAGCGCTGATTTTGAAAGTATTCAAAATGAATTCGCTGATATAACTGTCGCAGTTTTTTTTATTAAGGAAAGTTTTTCAAAGACAGCTTCTATGCCAACCAAATTTGGAGAGTTTTTAGCAGCAGGTATTCCATGTGTGGTGAATGGTCAAATTGGAGATATGGCCAGTATTATTAGAGAACATCCTCAATGCGGTTACATCGTAGAACATTTTTCTTCAGACTCTTATGATTTCATTTTACGCAGTATCCTTTCAACTAGTATTGATTCTGAGGTTTGTAGAAATGTTGCAATTTCTAAGTTTGGCCTAGATCTAGGTGTTACATATTATAGAAATGTATATAATCAGGTGTCTAATGAATAAAGTTAAGGTTTTAATTTTGTCTCGATATGATACTTTAGGTGCGAGTAGTCGTGTAAGAATTTATCAGTTTTTACCTTTTCTGAACGATAAATTTGAGTTTATCATTTCTCCATTTTTTTCAAATAAAATGATTGATGATTTATATAAAAGTAAAAGAAGAAATTACTTTACACTTTTTTTTAGATATATTAAAAGGACTTTGGCTTTGATAGGTTCGTCTTCTTATGATATAATTTGGGTTGAAAAAGAAGTTTACCCTTATTTGCCTGGTTTTATGGACACTTTATTCCTGCTTTCAAATAAGAAAATTATTCTTGATTATGATGATGCAATTTTTCATAACTATGATTCAAAAACTAATATTTTTTTTAAAATTATTTTTAAGAATAAGTTGAAGAATATTATAACAAGGGCTAATGAAATTTGTGTCGGTAATTTATATCTTCAAGATTATGTTTATAAGTGGAATCATAAAGTATCGCTACTATTTTCTGTAGTTGATGAGAAAAGGTATTTATCAATAAAAAATAAAACCTCAGATACTTTTACAATTGGCTGGATTGGCTCTCCCTCTACGTCTAAATATTTAAATGAGATTATTCCTCATTTAGAGATTTTAAGTAATAATTATAAAATTCGTTTAATTACAATAGGGGCAAAGGGAAATATAGATGCCTCATTTGAGATTGTCCAATATTCTTGGACTTTGGAAAGTGAAGTTGAATTAATTAACAAATTTGATGTAGGAATAATGCCATTAAATGATAATTTATGGGAAAGAGGTAAATGTGGTTTCAAATTAATTCAATATATGTCATGCGGTATTCCTGTAATTGCTTCACCAGTTGGTATTAATTCAGAAATTGTTTCAAATGATGTCGGATTTTTGGCAAGTTCTGGAAAAGAATGGGTTGATTCATTTTCTAAACTAATCTCGAATGATATATTGCGGAAACAAATGGGTTCAAATGCTCGTCAAAGAGTTGAAAGGCACTTTTCATTTTACAATAATGTTAATCTTATTAGAAATAAATTGTTAAATAAATGACAAAAATTAAATTAATAAGGTTGACTACTATCCCTTTAACATTAAAGTTATTGCTTAAAAATCAACTAAGGTATTTAAGTAATCATTTCGAGGTTATTGCTGTTTCGAGCCCTGGTGCCGACTTAAACATTGTAAAAGAACGAGAAGGGGTTAAAATAGAACCAATTGAAATTAATAGAGAAATAAGTTTATTTAAAGACTTTAAATCATTATTACAATTAATATTATTCTTTAAAAAAGAGAAACCTGAGATAGTTCATTCTAATACTCCAAAGGCAAGTTTGCTTTCAATGTTTGCCGGTTGGATAACAGGTGTGAATATTAGAATCTATACTATTGGTGGTTTGCGATTTGAGGGTAGTCAAGGTATTAAAAGGGCTATATTAATTTTAATGGAGCATGTAAGTTGTTTTTTTGCTACGCATGTACTTTGTGAAAGTTTAGGTGTAAAGGAAAAAATTTTGGCTGCAGGAGTTAATGAGGATAAGTTAATCATTTTAAAGCCGAGTAATCTTAATGGTGTGGATACCTCATATTTTGACCCTAATAATTATGTCGCAGCTGATATAAGGAAAGAGTTTGGTATATATAATGATGACTTTGTTTTTTTATTTGTAGGTAGAATAGTTAAAGATAAAGGCGTTAAAGAGTTATTGGATGCTTTTGAACTTCTCATTAAAAACTTCAAGTCTATTAAGCTGTTTATTGTTGGGCCAAATGATGGTGACAGTGAATTTTATGACATTAAAAAGTCAAGAATTGAGCGTATTAATGGTATTGAATATCTAGATCAATTGGATGATGTGCGTAAAATATTGGTTGCCTCGAATTGTTTAGTTTTACCTAGTTATCGAGAGGGATTCCCTAATGTAGTTTTAGAAGCAGGCAGTATGGGTAAGCCCGTTATTATGACTAATGTGAATGGTCATCTGGAATATTTAAATAAGTCGAATGGATTATTAGTTGAGATTGGAAATGTCAAAGAGTTGTATTTAGCGATGCAAAATATTTTTCTAAACAGAGACAATTATTCTTCAAATGAAATTAGAAAATTTGTAATTGAAAATTTTGAATGTGAAAACGTCCGAAATTCTTTGTTGAAATTTTATTATGACGCACTTGATGGAATCGAAAAATAAAATTTTACTTTATGGTGCCTCAGGTCATTCAAAAGTGTTAATTAGCATTGCAGAATCAGAAAACATGCTAATTGATGGAATTTTTGATGACTTTAGTGCTCTCAGTCAATGGGGAGGATATCCCATTTTGGGTAAATATTCAAATCAATTATTGTTAGAATTACCCCTAGTTATAGCTATAGGAGATAATATTATTAGGAAACAGATTGCAAATAGCGCCTCACACGAATTCACAAAATTGATTCATAGGTCTACCTTAATTGATGAAACTGTAAGAGTTGGAAAAGGGTCTGTAGTTATACATAATTCAGTTATACAACGAGATGCAATAGTTGGTAATCATTGTATAATTAATTCCAACTCGTCAATAGATCACGATTGTACTTTAGGTGATTTTGTACATATTTCTCCGTCGGCTACTTTATGTGGCAATGTTAAAGTTGGAGACGGCACACATATTGGTGCAGGGGCAACTGTAAATCCCAATATTAAAATTGGTAAATGGTGCGTAATAGGGGCAGGAGCAGTTATTACAAAAGATATACCAGATTTTTCATTAGTTGTTGGTATTCCAGGAAAAGTTATTAAAACATTTAATAATGACAAAAACTAAAATTTGGCTTTCTTCACCCCACATTGGAACAAGGGAGCATGTATATGTAAATGAGGCTTTTAATACAAATTGGATTGCTCCTTTAGGGCCACATGTAAATGCTTTTGAACAAGGTCTTGAAGCTCAAACAAATACAAATCATGCTGCTGCATTATCATCAGGAACTTCTGCAATTCATTTAGCATTGATTTTGCTAGGTGTAAAAGCCAGCGACAATGTATTTTGTCAATCAATGACATTTTCTGCATCAGCTAATCCTATTGCATATCAAGGGGCGAAACCTGTTTTTATTGATTCCGAAAATGATACCTGGAATATGGATCCAGCGTTATTGAGAATAGCGCTCGAAGAAGCAAAAAAGAATAGGAAATTACCAAAGGCTATCATTCCTGTTCATTTATACGGAATGCCGGCAAAAATGGTTGAAATACTTGAAATAGCAAAAGAATATGAAGTTCCCGTAATCGAGGATGCTGCAGAGGCATTAGGTTCAAGAATTGAAAATAAACCTTGTGGTAGCTTTGGAGAGTTTGGTGTGTTAAGTTTCAATGGCAATAAAATTATTACTACTTCGGGTGGCGGAGCTTTATTGTCTCAGGATGGAGATATGATTGAAAAGGCACGTTTCCTTGCTACCCAAGCAAGAGATTTAGCTCCTCACTATCAGCATTCTCAAATTGGATATAATTACAGAATGTCGAATGTACTAGCAGGGATTGGTAGAGGGCAATTAGAGGTGTTAAATGATCGAGTAGAAGCAAGAAGAAGTAATTACGAACGGTATAAAAAATATTTTTCCAAGCAAACGAATTCGGGGTTTACAATTCAATTTCAAGAAGAGCCTGCCGATTATTACTCCAATCGATGGCTAACTTGCATTTTAGTTGACCCTATATTAAATAATGGATTGACGCGAGAAATTATTAGACTTGCTTTAGAAGAAGTGAATATTGAATCAAGGCCTCTTTGGAAGCCCATGCATCAACAACCAATTTTTTCAGATTCTAAGGCTTATCTTAATGGAGTATCTGACAAATTATTTGAAGATGGACTTTGCTTGCCTAGTGGCTCAAATTTGACTGATGAAGAGTTTGATCGAATATTTGAAAGGTTAGATTTTGTATTTGCTAAGTATCAATAATAGAAAATGTACAAGACTTATTTTAAACGAATACTGGACTTGATTGCGGCCATAATATTATTGTTTATATTTTCGCCCATCATAGTTATTTTCTTCATCTTATTGCTAATTGTAAATAAAGGAGATGCTTTATTTTTTCAGGTTCGTCCAGGATATCAAAGCAAACCTTTTGTAATATTAAAGTTTAAAACAATGCATGATGGCAGAGATATTGATGGAAATCTGTTGCCGGATGAAGTTAGGCTTACTAATATTGGTAAGATTGTTAGAGGTTTGTCAATAGATGAATTACTTCAATTAATTAATGTTATAAAAGGGGATATGAGTTTAGTTGGTCCAAGGCCGCTATTAACAAAATATTTAACACGCTATACTCCAGAACAGACAAGACGACATAATGTAAGACCTGGCATCACTGGTTGGGCTCAAGTAAATGGTCGTAATTCTTTGAGTTGGGAAGATAAATTTAAACTAGACGTGGAATATGTTGAAAGGGTATCATTCTCATTAGATTTGAAAATCTTGTGGATGACATTTTTGAATGTTGTTCAGCGGAAAGGGATAAGTGCTGATGGACATGCAACGATGGAAGAGTTTAGGGGGAGTGAGGTGTGATATTTTTTTAGAGCTCACGGGATGGTGAGTTATTTTGTTTAAAGAATACCATTTAATAAAAATACTTAACACATTTTCGCTATAACATCGCTTATCCTAAATTTTAGTTAAATTTGTTTAACTATATAAGAACCATAATATTTTAGTATGAAATTATTCAGTCGAATTCTTCTGACCCTTTCCTTTCTTGTACTAGTTCACGCTGCCTTCTCGCAAGCAAAACGTAAAGTGGAAGATTTGAGTGATGAAGAAATTGCTACCTTCTTCGAACGTGCCCAATC
>JACCDU010245111.1_pt1 | contig 17333 bp, 18 predicted proteins | sample 7446081 | NCBI WGS metagenome assembly JACCDU01 (sample SAMN15323447, study PRJNA562643) | freshwater metagenome | isolation source: river surface water | place: USA:Blue River Watershed | collected 2017-08-17
AAAAGCCCCTCATCAAGTAAACTTCCGCAGAACTTGCTCGTGGCCCCCGTAGTCCAATGGCAGAGACAGAGGACTTAAAATCCTTCCAGTGTCGGTTCGAGTCCGACCGGGGGCACCAGCTCTAAGCGGTTTTTAAGCATCTGAGCGTGCCTACATTTAGCCCCAACTCTCAACAAACCGTACGATTGCCCTGCACCACACCACCAGAAACTCTGGTGGCCCTACAAAAGGAGAACACAGATATGCGCAGTTCAAACCCTGTTCTTGGACGGGCGTTTAATCAGCGTGGATACGCTGCATTCGATCCGAGCACTATTAACTCAGACCCAGCAGCGCTAGAGAATTTATATAACACACCTGCCGCATCATCATTGCGTACAGGACGTATGACAATTGATGATGTTGTCGCACGTACTGCAATCATGTTTGCGGTCCTTGTAACAGTAGGTGCTGTTGCGTGGACTCTTAACCTCGGTGGCGGAGCGCTTATGCTCGGCTTTATCGGCGGACTTGTCCTTGGATTGGTTAACTCATTTAGCAAGACAGTAAAGCCTGCAATGGCGATCGCCTACGCAGCTTTCCAGGGTCTTGCACTTGGAACAATCTCAAACCTTTACAACACCGTATACGACGGAATTGTCAGTCAAGCGATCTTGGTGACACTGAGCGCATTTGCCGGAATGCTTTTTGCATTCAAGAGCGGACGCATTCGCGTAACACCAAAGTTCACAAAGGTACTAATGACCGCAATGATCGGTTACCTAGTACTTGCTGTAGTTTCACTTGTATCTTCACTGATTACAGGAACAAGCATTTACAGCATCGGTGGACTTGGCCTCATCATCGCAACCGGTGGAATGGTTCTTGCAGCTTTCTTCTTGATTCTAGATTTTGATTCAATTCAAAAGGGAATTGCAGCGGGAGCTCCAGAGTCAGAGTCATGGCGAGCAGCCTTTGGCCTCATGGTCACAATCGTTTGGTTGTACTTAGAGGTACTACGCGTTCTATCAATCCTGCGTGGAAATGACTAATTGATCTAATTAGAGATCTTCATCGAGGGGCTTCAGGTTATTTACCTGAGGCCCTTCGACATTTCTAGTCTCTGGGATTCGGTAGACCAGAAAGAGAACAACGGTAAAAATCACCGCTGAGAAGCCAAATGCGGTTCTATATGAGTACACATCAGAGATCCAACCAATGATGATTGGTCCAAAGATCATTCCCGCATCACCTGCCATCTGGAAGATTGCGATTACCTTGCCACCTTTGCCCTTGATGATGTCTCCAACAATGCTGGCTGGAGTTGTAGAGAGAAATGCGCCACCAAAGCCGAGAATGATCATGGAAAGAATAAACATCCAAGCATTGACCGCGAAGGTTAAAACGAGAACGCCAAGAAAGACGATGTTTGCACCAATGATGGAAGCTGCACGGCGCCCCTTCGCATCTGAGAAACGTCCAGCCTTGAGCAGAATCGCACCTTGGACAATGGCAGAGATTGCAAAGCCATAACCAACAACTGCGGTAGTTGAGTTCAACTCTTCAGTTACAAACACCGGCAAGATTGATGCGCGCATTCCGAAGAACACCCAGGTGCCGATAAAGGCTAGAACAAGTGCGATTCGATAGGGAGGCATCGCTAATGCTTCTCGAATTGTTGTTGCAGATTCTGCAGAGCCATTCTTCACCTTTGCGCCGATTGAATCTCCCTTAAGAAAGAAGAGCGCAACGATTCCGGAGCAGAGTAAAAGAATTGAGTAGACAAAAAAGGGTGCACGTAAAGAGATAACTGATAGCAGACCACCAATTGCAGGTCCTGCCATTCCACCAACAATAAATGAACCTTGGTAGACAGATTGGGCATGTCCGCGTAGATCATCACTAACAGAGCGCAAAATTACCGAACTTGCAGCAACGGAAAACATAGAAGACCCCAAACCACCCGCTGCTCTAAAAAAGAGCAGCTGTTCATAGTTTTGAGCAACTCCGGCAAGAAAGGTAAAGAGGGAAACCATGAATACACCAGTTGAAAAGACTTTGCGTTCGCCAAACTTATCTACCAAGGTGCCTGAAATAAGCCCTGATGCAAAACGGGTGATGGCAAAGGCTGACACCATTAATCCGATCGCAGCGTTGTTTACTCCAAATGATTTCGCAAAGACCGGAATCGCTGGCATAACAATTCCAAAGCCAACAGCAACGAAAAAGGATGCTGCAATGAGAATTGAGACCTCACGTGGAAGGTCTCTAAATGGGGAGCGGATCAACCGAGAGACTCTCCTGCAGCCTCATCACGTGCGGCTGCGTACTCCTTATTTGTGCGAAGTGGCGCTTCGCGTAGTTTGAGCGCCAGTAAGAATCCAATGGCGGTAACTGGAGCTGCTGCAAAGAAAACAATGTGGAATGAGTTCACAAAAGCGTTGAGCGCTGTTGCCTGAATCTCAGGTGGAAGTGTTTTTAGGACAGCTGTGTTGTTACTGATGCCTTCAAGCTTTGCCATATCAAAACCCTTGAGCGCTGTTGGATTAGTAGTTTCTAATTCAGTAAAGTTGCTCTGTAAGTAATGTCCCACACGATTGGTCAAGATACTTCCGAAGATCGCAGTACCGAAGACAGATCCGAGTGAGCGGAAGAAGGTATTTGAACTTGTTGCAACACCCATGTCCTTGAAATCAACTGAGTTTTGCAGGGCAATAACAATGGTCTGCATAGACAAACCAAGGCCAGCACCAACAAAGATTGCATAGATTGCGATCTGCCAGAACGGTGTATCGATCTGTAAACGGGTCATCATCAAGATACCAACGGTCATCAACGCTGTTCCCATAATTGGGAAGCGCTTGTAGTGACCATGCTTAGAAATAAGTTTTCCTGAAATGATTGATGTAGAAACAATTCCGAGCATTAATGGAATTAACTTAAGACCAGCTGATGTAGCGGTATCTCCCTTTACAACCTGAAGGTAGAGCGGCAACATAACAATCGCGCCAAACATTCCAGCACCGATAACCGCTCCTAATAAAGAGGTAAGTGAAAAGGTGTGGTTCTTAAATAGATGCAGCGGAAGGATTGGCTCTTTTGCACGCTTTTCCCACATAAGGAACAACACCGTCAGAATAATTCCAACAATTAAGTATGTAATAGTTCGTGTATCTGCCCATCCATCTTGCGGACCGTAAACAGCTAGTGAAAGCAGAACTAGGGTCACAGCCGAAACCATCAAAATCGCACCTAGGTAATCAATGCTGTGTTCACGCTTTACCTTCGGAAGGTGAAGTACCGCAGAAGTAATGACCAGAGCTGCAATTCCAAATGGAATATTGATGTAGAAAATCCAGCGCCAACCAGCTACGCCAAGGATCTGCGCATTATCTGAGAAAAATCCACCTAGAAGTGGGCCGGCTACAGAGGACAAGCCCCACACCGCGCCGAAGTACCCCTGATAACGACCACGTTCACGTGGAGACACGATGTCACCGATGATCACAAAGGTAAGCGCCATTAATCCACCAGCGCCAAGACCCTGCAATGCACGAGTTGCAATCAACTGCTCCATGTTTTGTGAAGCACCTGCAAGAAATGATCCAATCAAGAAAACAACGATCGCGAATTGGAATACAACACGTCGCCCATAAATATCTGAAATCTTTCCGTACAACGGAGTAGAAGCCGTTGAAGTTAACAAGTAAGCAGTTACAACCCAGGTGTAGTGATTTAATCCATCAAACTCTTCAACAATGCTCTTAAGGGCTGTCGAAACGATGGTTTGATCAAGGGCTGCTAGGAACATTCCCATCATCAAGCCACCTAGGATGACCATAATTTCTTTGTGTGTGAGTTGATTGCTTGCTTCAGTTACTGGCTTCTCATTAGACATAAAGATAAGGTTACTCCGTGAAATCAGTAATAGCCGAACACTTAGTTAAGACTTATCGCAATGGCGAGGTCAAAGCACTCAATGATTTGTCATTAGATGTCGAAGAAGGCACTGTTTTAGGCGTACTTGGGCCTAATGGTGCAGGTAAGACAACAACTGTGAGAATTCTCGCAACCTTGCTAAAACCAGATTCTGGATCAGCAACAGTTGCCGGTATTGATGTCATCAAGCATCCTGACAAGGTTCGTGAACAAATTGGATTGTCAGGTCAATATGCAGCTGTTGATGAAACATTAACTGGCTGGGATAACTTGGTGATGTTTGGGCGTTTGTATCACTTAGGTCGACAGAGTTCGATTGATCGCGCCAATGAATTGCTAGAACGTTTTGATTTAACAGAGGCTGCAAAGCGCCCCATTAAGACTTATTCAGGTGGAATGCGCCGCCGCCTTGATTTAGCAGCATCTTTAATTGTTAAGCCAAAGATTCTCTTTTTAGATGAGCCAACAACTGGCTTAGATCCTCGTGGTCGCCAAGATATGTGGGGAGTTATTCAAGAGCTCGTTAAGGGCGGAGTTACCTTGCTTTTAACAACTCAGTACTTGGAAGAAGCAGATCAGTTAGCTGATGAAATCGCAGTAATTGATCGTGGAACGGTTATCGCTCGTGGCACATCGGATGCTTTGAAAAAGCAGGTTGGTGGAGAGCGCCTAGAAATAACAGTTGAACCTGCAGATCTGGAAAAGACCAATGAGATCGTTGCAAAAATTAGTGGCCAAGCAACACATGTGGATCTACGCACTATTAGTGCACCTGTGCTGCACGGATCTAAGGATTTGATGGATGCCTTACGTGCAATGGATGATGCAAAGATCCATCCACTTGATATTGGTTTAAAGCGACCATCTCTTGACGATGTGTTCTTGTCATTAACGGGACATGTAGCGGAGGAGACAGTAGAAGAACCAGCGGTTAAGAAGAAGAGAGGCGGCAAAAAATGAAACATGCAATCGGTGATGCAGTAGTAATTACCAAGCGCCAGCTGCTTCAACTAGCTCGCGTTCCAGAGCTGCTAGTTTTCTCAACAATTCAGCCCGTGATGTTTGTACTTTTATTCCGCTATGTATTTGGTGGTTCTATTGATTCAGGCCAACCTGGTGGATATGTACAGCTATTGATGCCAGGAATCTTTGTGCAGACAGTTGCCTTTACCTTGGCATCAACTGCTATTGGTTTAGCAGAAGATATGAAGAAGGGTTTAATTGATCGCTTTAGATCACTTCCAATTTCACGTGGCGCAGTAATCTTTGGCCGCACCTTTGGTGATGCGCTACTCAATATCTTGGTTCTAGCAGTTATGGCAGGAGCAGGTTTCGCAGTGGGCTGGCGTCCGACCTCTGGCTTTGTACAGGTCTCACTTGGCTTCTTATTCCTCTTTATGTTTGGTTATGCACTTTCTTGGATCGGAATTTTAGTTGGCCTATCAGTTAAAGAGGCCCGTACCGTTCAGAGCGTTGGCTTCTTGGTTACCTTCCCGCTGACCTTCTTATCTAACGCTTTTGCGCCAACAACCGGAATGCCAAAGGCGTTGCAGTACTTTGCTGAATGGAACCCGGTTTCAACGATGGTGGCAGCATGCCGACAATTGTTTGGTCTGAAAAATGAGTTTGGTGCAACAGCTAACTCATGGCCAAGTCAGCACCCACTAGAGACATCACTGCTCTACATGGTTGTGTTGATGGTTATCTTTATTCCGCTGAGTATTCGTAAGTACAAAAACTACTCAAACTAATTAATTAGTTAGGCGTAAAACTCGGCGGCAACAATCTCTACCGAGATTTCACGACCGTTTGGTGCTGTGTAGGAAACCTTCGCGCCAATATCTTGGCCAAGAACTGCTGCGCCTAGCGGTGACTTCTCGCTATACACATCGAGATCACCTGAAGAGATTTCACGTGAACCGATTAAGAACTTCATCTCATCGCCAGCGATAATCGCGGTAACAACCATTCCTGCACCAACCTTGCCATCGGCACTTGCAGGTGGAGTTCCGATGTGAGCGTTCTCCAACATTTGTTTCAGCTGGCGAATTCGCGCTTCCATCTTTCCCTGCTCATCACGAGCTGCGTGGTAACCACCATTTTCCTTTAAGTCACCTTCAGCACGAGCAGCCTCAATCTTGGCAGTGACATCTTTGCGACCTGGGCCTTCAAGTTGCTCAAGTTCAGCGCGCAAGCGATCAGCGGCTTCTTGGGTTAACCATGTCTGTGTCATAAGGCGTAACGGTACTGGCTAATTACTTAAGGCGACAACTGGATACATCAGCATTGACCGCTTCACTGCGGGTAGGAACAAGGGTGACCAGTTCAACCTTGGATTTACCCGCGGGAATTTCTTCATCAATCTGCCCCACAATATTTTTATCAAAGTCACGGGCGATCAGGGTGCACACCACTGCTTTTTGGCTATCGGTTCGCTCAATGAAGTACCGCACCGAAGCCTCGCGGTCGCTTGGGATAGTAAATGAGACGAGTTGAGAACGTAGCGGTGGATTGGAGTGATACAACGCCGACCACATCAGCCAACCGATTCCCAGAATCGCAACAACAAGGGCTACCAAAGGCCAGCGTGTGGCTTTGGCAGCGCCGTATCGCGCTTCGTAGTTGAACGGCTCTGGTGATTGCATGACATGATTATCGCATGGAACAAGAAGATATCTTCATGGGATCTGCCGGCTCAATAACGGTCGGAATCTTGCTAATAGCCGTTGTCTTTTTGTTGCGCAGTTTTTACAAGCGCTTCATGGGCATAGATCGAAGCGATGACTCAACCGAATAATCTTCTTACCAAACTTTTCCAAGGTGTTGCGGTAGTTGCGATAGCAGCGCTCTTTGTTGGATTAGGTTTTTGGCAGCTACAGCGTGCCGCAGATTTGAAGGAAAGTTTAAAGGTTGCCCGAACAGTTGATACAAATGTGGTTCCCTTACAATCAGTTGCACAACCTCGCGTGGCACTTGGTGCCGATGCATTCAACAAAACCGTTTCCTTAACTGGAAAGTACATCGCAAATTTCAAAGCGCCCAACCAAGATGATGGAGCTGGTGTTGTTTCAGATTGGGAGGTTGCCTTAGCCCAAGTTGATGAACGATCTGCAATCTTGGTGGTTCGAGGTTTATGGTCTGATCGCATGAATAACCCAGAGATTCAACAATCGATGAATATTGATATCCAAGGGGTCTTAGTTGCAAGCCAATCAACTGATCGCACCGACAATTCCCCCGGAGTTATTTCACGATTAGATAGCGCAGTTGTTGTGGGGCTTACCGATTTGGATTTATATGATGGCTACATCTTGGCCCGTTCTGAATTTAGCGATGGTCAGGAGTTGCAACGCACCCGAGTAACTGAGGAGAAGATCAACCCAAAGATCCCTGGCTACTACTGGCAGCACATCTCTTATGTGGTTATTTGGTGGCTTATGGCAGCTGTGGTGCTGTATCTACCCTTCTATCGCCGTAGAGTTACCCCATGAGCGGAGCAATCAAGCGGTACCGAGTTATGGCGCTAGTCGCCGGAGTTATGTCCCTTCTTCTGTGGTTTGTGGATCTGCCGGTTGCTTATCTATTTAATAATGAAGATTGGAAAGCCGCCGTTGCCTGGATTCCCTTTGTCCATGGCTGGGTTTATGCGGTCTATGTACTTGTCGCAATTCAATTTTCAGTCAAAGCCCGTTGGCCAATGAAGAAGATCATCTGGCTGATCTTGGCCGGCACCCTTCCGATTGCATCTATTGCTGCGGAGCGCAGAGTTGTTCGCCAATATTCGTAAGCTCATTAAATCTCTGATCTACCCACTGTACGAGTGGCGATTAGTTCGAGCTTTAGATTTTTCCAAGACCCCACACCACGTTGGTGTCATCCTTGATGGCAACCGTCGCTGGGCAAAATCCAATCCAACGAACAATGATCCCCACGGCCATAAAGCTGGGGCCAGCAAGATCATTGATTTCCTGGGCTGGTGTGATGATGCTCAGGTCAAGGTCGTAACTTTGTGGTTGCTATCAACCGATAACTTCAAGCGCTCGCAGGAAGAGATCGATGAGCTGCTAAAAATTATTGGAAACACCGTCGATGAGTTAGCTGCTACCGGTCGTTGGAATATCAAAGCGGTGGGTGCCCTCGATTTACTTCCACCATGGTTAGAAGAAAAGCTCAGCTCCCTTAAGCCGATTCGCAATGATGGGGTGGAAGTAAATGTTGCCATCAGTTATGGCGGTCGCCGAGAAATCGTTGATGCGGTAAAGAGTTATCTCAATGAGGAAGAGTCCGTTGGTCACTCCATCAAAGAGGCAAAAGAGAAGTTAACAACAGAAGATATTTCAAAGTTTTTATACACCGCTGGCCAACCAGATCCTGAGCTTTTGATCCGTACCTCTGGCGAGCAACGACTTGGTGGCTTCTTGTTATGGCAAAGTGCGCTTTCGGAGTTCTACTTCTGCGAGGCCTATTGGCCAGATTTCCGTCGCGTTGATTTCCTCCGCGCCCTTCGTTCTTACTCTGTGAGACAACGCCGTTTCGGTTCCTAAATCGATATCAAGATTTAACTTTTCAATCTCGCGTGTCTGCGCACAATTGCCCGCCACCAGTTCTACCTTTTAACTTGTCCGAAGCATTTCCGGCGAGAACAATTAAATCTAGGAGCAAGCATTGGCTGCTAAGGGTCAAAAAGCTAAGAAAACCTTTGTTTTAGATACCAGTGTTTTGCTCGCAGACCCCGGGGCGCTCTATAGATTTGCCGAACATGAAGTCATCATTCCGATCGCAGTTATCGGAGAGCTAGAAACCAAGCGCGATCACCCCGAATTGGGCTACTTTGCCCGCGCCGCTTTGCGCGCCCTTGATGATCTGCGGGTGAGCCATGGCCGCCTAGATAAAGCGCTAACAATTACCCCAGAAGGTGGAACCCTTTCTGTCGAACTCAATCACACCGATCTTTCAACCCTGCCTCATGGCTTCCTTCGCGATGGCACCAATGATTCACGAATCCTGGCGATCTCGAAAAATCTGATGTCAGATGGCAAGGAGGTTGTTCTTGTAACCAAGGATCTGCCACTTCGAGTCAAAGCATCATCAGTTGGTGTCGAAGCCCAGGAGTATTTGGCAGAGCTTGTCTCCAATAGCGGCTGGACCGGAATTGAAGAGCTCGATGTCAGCCACAGTGTTATCGATGATTTGTACTCCGGTGAATTCGCCGATCATGAAGCGGCTCATCAACTACCGGTTCACACCGGGGTAGTGCTGCACTCTGAAAAAGGATCAGCCCTTGCCCGAGTTACATCTGACAAACAGTTGAAGTTAGTTCGGGGAGATCGCCAAGCCTTTGGTCTTCATGGTCGAAGTGCAGAGCAGCGAATCGCTTTGGATCTTTTGCTGGATGAAAATATTGGAATCATCTCTCTGGGTGGTCGGGCCGGAACTGGAAAATCCGCACTTGCTCTTTGTGCTGGATTAGAAGCGGTTATGGAAAAACGAGTTCACAAAAAGGTTGTCATCTTCCGTCCGCTCTATCCAGTTGGCGGCCAAGAGTTGGGATATCTACCCGGCTCGGAAGGCGAAAAGATGTCGCCCTGGGCCCAAGCGGTTTTTGACACCTTGGGCGCATTGGTCAGCCAACCGGTGATCGACGAGATCATCGACCGCGGACTTATCGAGGTTCTGCCCCTGACCCATATCCGTGGTCGCTCCCTTCACGACTCCTTTGTCATCGTCGATGAGGCCCAATCCCTAGAACGTGGCGTCCTACTGACGGTGCTCTCCAGAATTGGAACCGCCTCTCGGGTCGTCCTGACCCACGATGTTGCCCAGCGAGACAACCTCCGGGTCGGTCGCCATGATGGAGTTGTCGCTGTGGTCGAAACCTTGAAGGGCCATCCGCTCTTTGCCCATGTGACCCTGACCCGAAGCGAGCGCTCGCCGATCGCAGCTCTGGTCACCGATATGTTGGAAGGCCCGGCAGCTAGCTAGCCCTTCAGTAGGGGAGCAAAACACCCCTAAAACAATCTCACAGTCACATTTCGGACATATCGGACATCCCCCTATCTGACCTGCGGTTTTACCTATCCACAGCTTTGTGATTTCCTGAGAATTTCCGACTCCCGCGTACTTTGATTTGCCGATGCGCCTCATCTACCGCACCATAAAGGCATTCCCCTTAGGTTATTGAGCCTCATTTGAGGCTGATTGGCCATGGGAGGAAACCGCGGGTGAGTGCCGGCGGGTGATCAGAGAAGGAAAGGAGCACCACAGTGAAACCTGTTTTCAAGACTGCAAAGTCGATAGCGATCCTTGGCGTCTCATCCTCCCTGCTTCTGATCGCGACCCTGCTTCCAACAGCTAACGCCCTTGAGATGTCTATGACCTCAACAGTTGAAGTTGAAGCGCCAAAGAGCGCCTCGATCGTTGAGCCAGAAACCGTTGCCGCTTTGTTTGGCGAGGATGACCTCACCGCCACAGCATCTGGTGCGATCTTCTCAACTCAGCTGGCATTGGTCTCGGCCGTTAGCCGCCAGGTCGAACTAGCCCGAACACCGCTCGGTGCCAAGAAGGTTGCCAAGAGCATCCTGATGGATGAGTACGGCTTTGCTGAAAAAGAGTACAAATGCTTGAACCAGTTGTGGACCAAGGAAAGTAATTGGAACTACAAGGCTCGCAATAAAAACTCTGGCGCACATGGAATTCCTCAAGCGTTGCCTGCAACCAAGATGAATGTTGTCTCAACTGATTGGCGCACCAACCCTGTCACTCAGATTCGTTGGGGACTTCGCTACATCAGCATTCGCTATGAGACCCCATGCAAGGCGCTCTCAAAGCACAAGCGCAGCAATTACTACTAAGCCGCTTTTCTTCAATTTATAACTGCCAATTTAATCAAACTAAGTTTTAAACCTCGGAACGTTTTCCGATACTCATCGGCTTGCTGGTTTCGGCAAAGAAATCATTGCCCTTGTCATCGACAACAATGAAGGCCGGGAAATCAACAACATCGATCTTCCAGACCGCTTCCATTCCGAGCTCTTCAAAATCCAAGACCTCAACCTTGGTGATGCAATCCAGCGCTAGACGAGCTGCTGGGCCTCCGATTGATCCCAGATAAAAACCTCCATGTGATTTACAAGCATCGGTAACAGCCTTTGATCGGTTGCCCTTTGCCAACATCACCATGGATCCGCCATTGGCCTGGAAGTAATCAACATAGGAGTCCATACGACCTGCGGTTGTTGGTCCAAAGGATCCCGATGCATACCCTTCAGGGGTCTTGGCCGGACCTGCGTAATAAACAGCGTATTTCTTCATGTATTCAGGCATTGGCTTGCCCTCATCCATCATCGCTTTAATCTTGGCGTGGGCCAAGTCGCGGGCTACAACCAAAGTACCGGTCAAGGAAAGTCGGGTCTTCACTGGGTGCTTGGAAAGCTCTGCCAAAACATCTGACATTGGCTGGTTCAAATCAATGGCTACAACATTGTCATTTAAATGCTCATCAGTAGTCTCTGGCAAGAAGTGTGCAGGATCGCGCTCTAACTCTTCGAGGAAGATTCCATCCTTGGTGATCTTTGCCTTTGCTTGACGATCTGCAGAACAGGAAACCGCGATTGCGATTGGTAGCGATGCACCATGTCGTGGAAGGCGAACAACCCGAACATCGTGGCAGAAGTACTTGCCACCAAACTGTGCGCCAATTCCTAATGTACGAGTCAGCTCTAGAACCTTTTGCTCTAATTCAATATCTCTGAAGCCATGGCCGGTTGCCGCATCTCCCGATGTTGGCAATGAGTCCAAGTACTTGGTACTTGCAAGCTTGGCGGTCTTAACTGTCGCTTCCGCACTTGTTCCACCGATAACAATCGCAAGGTGGTACGGAGGACAAGCGGCAGTTCCAATGGAACGGAGCTTTTCATCCAACCAGTTCATAAATGAGGTCGGGTTTAAAACAGCCTTTGTCTCTTGGTACAAAAATGATTTGTTAGCGCTGCCGCCACCCTTGGCGATAAACATAAAGTTGTACTCATCCTGATGATCGCTATCTGCATAGATCTCGATCTGGGCTGGCAGGTTGTTGCCGGTGTTCTTTTCCTCCCAGGTTGTAACAGGGGCCATCTGGGAGTACCGAAGATTTAAAGTTGTGTAGGCATCGTAAATACCTTGTGAAATAGCCACTTCATCCTTGCCAGTTGTTAAAACAAACTGGCCCTTCTTGCCCATAACTAATGCGGTTCCAGTGTCCTGGCACATTGGTAGAACTCCGCCAGCTGCGATGTTGGCGTTTTTCAAGAGATCAATCGCAACAAAGCGATCATTAGGTGAGGCCTCTGGATCTTTAACAATATTTGTTAACTGCTGCAGATGTTCTGCGCGAAGGTAATGGTTGATGTCATGAATCGCCTCTGAGGTCAGCTTTTCAAGGGCCGATGGTTCGACCTGCAAAAACTCTTTATCGCCAAGCTTTACAACCGATACGCCCTCGCAGCTTACAAGGCGGTACTTAGTTGTGTCCTCACCAAGGGGCAGTAGATCTGAGTAGGAAAAGTTTGGCATCGTCGTTCTTATTCAGGCTTTACCGCGTCAAGTTTTTTCTTAGCTCCATCCAACCATTCCTGGCAGATCTTTGCTAACTCTTCGCCGCGCTCCCACAACTTCAATGACTCTTCAAGGGTTGCGCTTCCAGCCTCAAGGGATTCAACAACTTCAGCGAGCTCATCACGGGCTGCTTCATAGGAGATCTTCTTTGCTTCGGCCATGGGTTAAATCTACTCTCTCTCGGCTATTACTTGACTGTGGCTTTGGTCTCGCCCTTTGCAAGACGAAGTCGTAATTCATCGCCCGCCTTTAACTTCTTTGGATCTGTCACGATCTGGCCATCAGCTAATTGAACAACTGAGTACCCGCGATCCAATGTTGATTGCGGTGATAAAGCCCGCACACGTGCCTTGATCTGCTTGAGCTCCTCTTTGGCCAATTTCAAGGATGAGCCAAAGGAGCGGTTGGATCGATCGCGCAGCCCAGCAATGATTTCCGCCCTTGTCGTGATTAATACATGCGGATCCTTCATCACAGGACGGTTTCTGAAGTTAGTAATTCGCGTTGCTTCTAGATCTAAGCGATTGACCAGTGTGCGACGGGCACGATCTCGCATCGCCTCGATCATCGCGATCTCTTCAGAGATATCTGGAACAACTCTCTTTGCAGCATCTGTTGGAGTCGATGCTCGGTAATCAGCAACGAGATCTAAAAGTGGAGAATCCTTTTCATGGCCAATCGCAGAAACAATTGGCGTTGTGCAGGATGCAGCCAATCGCACTAGCCCCTCATCGCTAAATGGCAGCAAATCTTCAAAGGAGCCACCGCCACGGGTAATGATTATGACCTCAACATCTTTGTTAGCTTCTAGTTCGCGCAGTGCATCTGATACTTCGCTGACCGCAGCTGCGCCTTGAACAGTTACCTCGCGAATTTCAAATTGAACACTGGGCCAGCGACGCTTTGCATTTTCAACAACATCTTTTTCCGCATCGGTATTACGGCCACAGATCAAACCAATAACCTTGGGCAGCAATGGAAGTGCAACCTTACGATCTGAGTTAAACAACCCCTCGCCAGCCAATAGATTTTTCAACGCCTCAAGTCGTGCAAGAAGCTCGCCGACTCCGACTTGGCGGATTTCGCGAGCAGAAAAAGAGAGCGATCCATTTTTTGTATACCAAGAAGGCTTTGCAAACATAACGATGCGAGCATTGTCAGGTAAAGGTTTCACTGCGGCGATCACCGATTTATGACACATCACTGAAATAGACATATCAACGCTGGGATCGCGCAGCCGCATAAACGCCATCATTCCGCTGCGTTCATTGAGTTCACTGATTTCGCCCTCAATCCAAATAGGGCCTAAACGATCGACATACTCCTTAATCGCCTCCGAGACGGTCCGAACCGTCGCTGGCGCCTCACTTGAAGTTTCGAACATGGGATGAGCCTAATAGACTGCCCCCATGGCTAAGAGAGTTCTGCTGGCAGCGCCTCGCGGATATTGCGCAGGGGTAGATCGCGCTGTGATCACCGTTGAAAAAGCCCTGGCTCTCTATGGCGCACCGGTCTATGTTCGCAAGCAGATCGTGCACAACGTTCACGTCGTTACCTCTTTGGAAGCAAAGGGTGCGATCTTTGTTGATGAAACAGATGAGGTTCCAGAGGGTCAGACCGTTGTTTTCTCAGCCCACGGAGTTTCACCGATGGTGCATGAAGAAGCAGCTGCGCGAAACCTCAAGACAATTGATGCGACCTGCCCATTGGTAACCAAGGTTCACCACGAGGTTCGCCGTTTTGCGACAGAGGATGCAGAGATTTTATTAATTGGTCACCATGGCCATGAAGAGGTTGAGGGAACTGCGGGAGAAGCACCAGACAAGGTCCGCATCGTCGATGGCCTAGAGGGTGCTCGCACCATTCAACCAACACCAGGAAAGAATCTGATCTGGCTTTCTCAAACAACCTTATCTGTCGATGAAACGATGGAAACAGTTGCGATCCTGAAAGAGCGTTTCCCAGATATCCAAGCACCACCTAGTGATGACATTTGTTATGCAACACAAAATCGCCAAGAAGCGATCAAAGTAATTGCACCACAAGCGGATTTAGTAATTGTTGTTGGCTCCCAAAACTCAAGTAACTCAGTGCGTCTTGCAGAGGTTGCCCTTGAGTACGGCGCCAAGGCTTCTCATCTGATTGATTACGCCGAAGAGATTCAGGATCACTGGTTTAATGATGTTGAAACAATCGGTGTCACAAGTGGTGCATCTGTGCCCGAGATCTTGGTGAAGGATGTTTTAGCTGTCCTTGCAGAGCATGGATACCGCGATGTTCAAGAGGTCACCGCAGCTGAAGAGTCGCTGCTGTTTGCTCTGCCACCAGAGCTTCGCAAGGATATGAAGGCGGCGGGCCAGGCTTAATCTGCTTGTTGCGTCGCTCTTTTCTTAGAAGGCTTTGCCTTCGCCTTTTCATTCAAAAATACAAACCAGCCATACAACGCTGAAATGATTAAGAATGGCGCCTCTGATGCAAGGGCTGCGATGAAATCAATACCAACTCGTGATGGCCTAAAACCGTCGAGCAAAATTGTTAAAGCAAGTGCTGTTCCAGCAAAAGCTAATGGGGGAGTTACCACTGAAACATAGGTTGTACCGGGGCGGCCAAAGCGAATAGAGGCAAAGGTTGCTGCACAAATAGCGATACCTGTCAGGATTCCAACACCGGTACGGATCGTCATCTCAACAAAGACAAAGAAACCAATAAAGAGGAGCTGCAAAACAACGATGCCCTGCTTCTTTAATCCAGGACCCTGGATCTGCAACTTTTGAACTGTGCTCATCGCTCATCTACCTCTTCTGCATCAATGTAATCATCGCCTGCTTCTAGCTCGGCACTTTTCAGATCGCGAACCGCACCAGGGGCTTCAGGATACTCAATCGCCAACTTATCTTTATCCCCTGTGACACCTAAGTTATGAATTCTTCGAGCAGGTGCCAAAACAGTCTTTTCCGCTGTTGGTACTAGATCCTCATACGCCTTTGAGGTCTGAGAGATCGCCTTTCCGACTGCAACGATTTTTGTATGCAGCAAGGTGATGTTCTTCAAGAAGGTGCTTGCAACCTTTTGAATCTCATCAGCATTTTCCGCCAACTTATTGCGGGTAAAGATGTATCCAATAGTGCGTAGTAGCGCCATCATCGATGTTGGAGTCGCAACGGTAACGCCAACTTTGAAAGCCTTTTCAAGGAACATTGGATCCAAGCGCAAAGCCTCAGATAACAAGGTTTCAAAGGGAACAAAGAGGACAACAAAATCAGGTGATCCTTGGGATTTGTGATACCCACGCTTTGCGAGCGCTTCAACATGCTTCATTAAATCCTTGGTGTGTAGTTGCAGATACTCATCACGTTGAGCCTGATCCTCAGTTCCAAAGGCTTCTAGAAAACGTTCAAAGGGAAACTTGGAATCGATAAACAACAATGATCCACCTGGCATGGAAACGGTGATATCTGGAATTCCCGATGAATCAGAGTCTGTTGTAGAACGTTGCGCGGTGTACTCATGGCCTTCGCGAAGACCTGCACCTTGAAGTAGCAACTCCAACTGTGCTTCACCAAACTTTCCGCGGGTCTGTGAATTAGAAAGTGCACCAGCGATCTTCTTGGTCTCATCAAAGATGGACTCAGATGCACGACGCATTTCCAGAATAGTTGTATTCAGCTTTGCCTCAGCCTCGGTACGGATGCGATTGGCCTCATTTGATTGCGTACTTAACTTCGCAACCGATTCCTTCACCGCCATCAATTCAGCGTTTAAGGTAATTGCAGTTTCAGTCTTTCGACGTTCAGCATCGAGTTGAGCCTTGTAATCATCGAGCAGGGCTTGATTGCCCGCTGAATCCTTGGATTTCAGGGCTGACAACAGGTATCCGATCGCAGATCCTGCGATTAGTCCTATTAATAGGGTCACTACGTATGCGGGCATGGGCCTATCGTGGCAGGGAGCACCGACAATCCCGCGTAGGCTTACCCCAGTGAGCCTCTCTATCGGAATCGTCGGACTGCCCAATGTCGGAAAGTCGACCCTTTTTAATGCTCTTACTAAGAACAATGTTTTAGCCGCAAACTACCCCTTCGCCACCATCGAGCCCAATGTGGGAATCGTGGGAGTGCCGGATGAGCGCTTAGCCACGTTAGCCACAATCTTCGGCTCAGAGAAAATTCTTCCAGCAGTGGTCTCCTTCGTTGATATCGCCGGAATCGTAAAGGGCGCATCAGAAGGTGCCGGTCTTGGCAACAAGTTCCTGACAAATATTCGTGACACCGATGCGATCTGTCAGGTCATCCGTGTTTTCAATGATGGCGATGTTGTTCACGTCGATGGTCGAGTCGATCCGGCATCAGATATGGAAACGATTAACACTGAATTAGCGCTCGCAGATTTGCAGACAATTGAAAAGGCGATTCCTCGTCTTGAAAAGGAAGCACGCGTTGCTAAGGAAAAGGCACCAGTACTTGAAGCTGTTAAGGCTGCTAATGAGTGGTTGCAATCTGGAAAGCCGTTGTCACAAAGTTCAATCGATCGCGAACTTTTAGCTGAACTTCATTTGCTCACCGCAAAACCATTTTTATATGTATTTAACGTTGATGCCACCGAGCTCAACGATCCAGAGCTCAAGGCAAAGTTGCAGGCACTTGTAACGCCAGCGGAAGCAATCTTTTTAGATGCAAAAACAGAAGCAGAACTTGCAGAACTCAGCGATGAGGATGCATTGGAATTGTTGCAATCAATTGGTTTGAAAGAACCAGGTCTTGCAACCTTGGCACGTGTTGGTTTCGATACTTTGGGATTGCAGACATATTTAACTGCAGGTC